>ERZ795056.6639-NODE-6639-length-11239-cov-5.195815_pt1 | contig 11239 bp, 7 predicted proteins | sample MGYA00375140_ERZ795056 | MGnify/ENA primary metagenome ERZ795056 (study PRJEB30185, sample SAMN05720227) | activated sludge metagenome | isolation source: Anaerobic digester | place: USA | collected 2015-03-09 ...
GCAATATTCACAAAAGACGCCTGTTCCCACTCCGCTACAAATGGCAACCGATGCGGCCAACGCGTCGCGCCGATGGCTCAGCATAGCGCTCGGCGCTAGACATACGTGCGCTATCGACGACAAGCACCAGCTGTTCTGCATGGGCAGCGACAATGAAGGGCAACTCGGCAAAGAGCTGCCGATCCGTGGGCCGCGCAAGGTCGGCGACAACTGGACCGCGTTTTCCGCTACGGCAAGCACTGCGTGTGGCTTTACGAGCAATCAGTTACATTGCTGGGGCAACGGCCGTACGTTTCAACATGGCAATGGCGTATCTGCCTCGCAGCAAGTGCCGCTTAAGGTGACCTTGCCCGGCCCTATCGAACCCACCGTCGTTGCAGCAGGCAATCGCGCAACCTGCGCAGTGGTTCCGTCGGGTGGTATGCAAGGCTTATACTGTTGGGGCGCCGCAACTAATAGTGAATTCGGCAACCCGTCGCTCCCGGCAGTTGTAACAACGCCGGTACTGGTGAGCACGGTGAGCTACGACACCATCGCGATGACCCAGCATGTGTGCGCGCGCGACACGACGCCAACCTGGTATTGCTGGGGTGCAAATAACAAAGGCCAAGCAACACAAACCGCCAGTGCGAATCCGCAGGCTACGCCATCAGGTGTTAGTGACAAAGCGATTACCGTTGGAGGCTCCCATACATGCGGCGACTTTAATGGCTGGCGCTGCTGGGGTGACAACGCATCAGGGCAACTTGGCGGCGGCATGAACAGCGACAATTCGGCCAGTATTAACCTGACAAACGTGGTTGGTGAGCTCCGTGCCGTCCGCGCTGGTGGGCTGCACACGTGCGCCATCACCAACAACAACGCAGCGTATTGCTGGGGCCGCAATCTGATTGGCGAAGTTGGCGACGGCACCAACGTAAAGCGAACCACCCCAGTTGCAGTGCTTGGCGGTTTGGCATGGCAGCAGCTAGCGCTAGGCGCATTGCATACCTGCGGTATCACAACCGAGGGTAAACTTTATTGTTGGGGCGATAACTCCGTGGGCGAATTGGGGCTCGCCGCGCCGCGGCAAATAGCGCAGCCTGTGCAAGTTGGCACTGACCAAGATTGGGCAGCGATCGACGCCGGCGATTTTTTCACCTGCGCTCGCAAAACCGATAACAGCCTGTGGTGCTGGGGCTACAACGTTGAAGGCCAGCTAGGCCTCGGCACTGGCTGGCGCCCAGTGTTAGAGCCGGTTCCAGCACCAAAGTAGCGCACACCTACATTTGACCTGCTACAAGCGTTGGTTGACGCGCCTTTGTTCGTCGTCGATACTAGAGGCATGCGACCACTGTTTGCAGTCATGCTGCTGCTTTGCGTTGCCAGCTGCAATTTGTTCTTCCAGGAAACCTCGGACAACCGCAGTGACGCACCGATCGACGCACCAACCGATGCACCGATCGACGCGCTACCGCCCACCAGCTGGAACAGCGTATCGGCCGGCGTCGAACACACGTGCGCGATCGACAATCAAGGCACGTTGTGGTGCTGGGGCAGCAATCGGCTCGGCCAACTGGGCCAGCCACTCACCACACGCAACTCACTAGCAACCAAAGTTAACAACGAAACCTGGACAATGGTTTCCAGCCGCGGTTTTCACACCTGTGCAATTCGCAGCGACAAAACGTTGTGGTGCTGGGGCTACAACTCCAACGGTCAAGCCGGCATCAACACAACCGTCACCGATGGCATCCCGCAACGCGTGAGCGATAACTTGTTTACGTTTGTCGAAACTTCGCGCGCCAACACGTGCGCTATCGATGACAGCGGTCGGCTGTATTGCTGGGGCGAAAATCTGTCGCGGCAAGTTGGCGCTCCACAACAAAACGGCGATGCCAAAGTACCTGTGCTCGTCAACGCGCAGAGCGTTTGGCTCAGCGTCGCAGTTGGTGATTCGCATGTGTGCGGCCTGCAAGCCGACAATCGCCTGTGGTGTTGGGGCAGCAACCGGGTCGGGCAGCTCGACGGCGTGGTTGATTCGGTGCTGGTCACGGCACCAAAAGCGATTTTTCCAAGCGACGACTGGGCCGCAATAGCCACATTTGAAAAAACCACGTGCGGCCTAAAAGCCAACGGCACGGCTTCATGTTGGGGCCAAAATCCAAGTGGCGAATTCGGCAATGGACAAACTACCGCAGTAGGCATGCGCACGGTCGCAGCGGGCAGCGGCGCCGACTGGAGTTCGATTGTGCTTGGGGCCGAACACACCTGCGGAATCAAGCGCGACAGCCAAGAGTGGTGGTGCTGGGGCAACAATGGTTATGGCCAGCTCGGTCAGTTCTCGACGCAGCCGCAAGAGCGCTCGCCGCTACAAATGGCCACCGACGCTGAGCGGCAATGGCTCAGCATCGCACTAGGTTCAAAACACACCTGTGCGATCGATACGAATCACCACATGTATTGTATGGGTGGTGATCACGAAGGCCAGCTTGGCCTGCGGCTGCCTGTGCGTGCACCGCAATCGTTAGGTGGCCCGTGGGGCGCCTTTTCGGTCAATTCAAGTACTGCTTGTGGCAACCAAGGTGCCGATCTCAAATGCTGGGGTAACGGCCGTATGTTTCAGATCGGCAACAACATTTCTGCATCACAGCAAACTCCGCAGAAAGTAACCCTGCCAAACGCCGCAGCCGCAAGCGCCATTGCAGTTGGGAATCGCGTAACCTGCGCCGTCGCTGGCGGCGTTTTGCATTGTTGGGGTACGGCATCTAGCGGCGAGTTCGGCAATGCAGCAACCGGCACGCAGGTGTTTCAAACGCCCCAAGTGACTGTGCCGCTTGCCTACTCCAGCATTACAATGACCCAGCACGGCTGCGGCACCTTGGGTGCCGACACCTACTGTTGGGGCAATAACAACAAAGGCCAAGCGACCCAAATCGCAGGCATGAATCAACTAGCCCCAAAGCTGCTGACCAGCTTCAAGAAGATCACCGTCGGTGCCGTCCATTCGTGTGGGCTAACCGGCACGGTTTGGAAATGTTGGGGCGACAACACGTCCGCTCAACTAGGTAACCCAAGCGATACCAGCGCGATTGTCAACGTTGACGTGTCCAGTCTGCAACCAAGCGCCCTGCCCCTGCGTGAGCTCAGCGCGGGGACGATTCACACTTGCGCGATCGCAAGCAACGGCGCCGCTTACTGCTGGGGGCGCAATGTGCGTGGTGAAGTTGGCGATGGCACCACGACCATGCAAGCGAAGCCAATCCTGGTCAAAGGCGGATTGGTTTGGCGCCAGCTCGCGCTCGGTGTTTTTCATACGTGCGGCGTGACCACGGACAGCAAACTCTATTGTTGGGGCGACAATACGTTGGGCCAGCTAGGTGCGTTTAGCGAACGCCTAGCACGCGAACCCGTGCAGGTAGGTACCGATGCTGATTGGGAGGCGCTTGATGCCGGCGACCTGGCTACCTGCGCACGCAAAAAGGATTTGACGTTGTGGTGTTGGGGCTACGATGCTGAAGGCCATGTAGGGGTTGGCTCGGGTTGGCGGGCAACAATGGAAGCCGTGCCAGACCCTAAGTAGTTGTTTTGTCACGAACCCGGCACGCGGTTGTCGGCTCAATTGACTGGTTTTCATCGCCGCCTTGCGGCAGAGTCGCGCCATGAAAACGGCAATGATTGGCGCCCTCGTCGTCGGTGTCCTCGCGGCGTTGGCGAGTTGCGGCAAAGCGCAATTGGAGACTCCAGACGCAGCATGCATGCCCACGGATGACAACAATCCGTGCACTAACGATGTTTGCACCAAAGGGTTACCAGCGCATCCAGTTATGGCAGCTGGCACGGCGTGCGTGCTTGATTCAACCATGGGCACGTGTACAGCAGCAGGCATTTGCGTGGCGTTTACTTGCACCGACAATGTTCGCAACGCGATGGAAACCGATGTTGATTGCGGTGGTGGCTGCGCGCTTTGTGCCGATGGCAATAGCTGCGCTGCACCAAGCGATTGCACCAGCGGCGTCTGCACCAGCATGCGCTGCCAAGCCTCACGCTGTGGTGACGGCGTCGTGCGTGGCAACGAAGTTTGTGACGATGGCAATGCGACCAACGGCGATGGCTGCGACGATGGCAGCAACGGCACCTGTCGGCCGACTGGATGCGGCAACGGCGTCAAAACCGGCACTGAAGTTTGCGATGATGGCAATCAAGCCAACGGTGATGGCTGCGATGACGGCACCGGTGCCAACTGTACCGTGAGTGCCTGTGGCAACGGCGTACGCGCCGGTAACGAGGTTTGCGACGACGGCAACCATGTGAACGGCGATGGTTGCGACGATGGCAGCAACGGCAACTGCACCGTGAGCGCATGTGGCAACGGTATCGTGGCTGGCAACGAAACCTGCGACGATGGCAACACCACCGCCGATGGCAACGGCTGCTCCGCCACGTGCCATATCGACCATCTGGTGATCAACGAAGTTGATTGTGATCAAGTTGGCACCGACAACAACGAGTACATCGAAATCTACAATGGCACTGGCGCAGCGGTTAGCCTCGCTGGCCTCAAGTTGATTTTGGTCAACGGCTCAACCACACCGGGACTCGGCTATCTCACCATTGATCTGAGCACGGCAGGCACATTGCCCGACGGTGGCTACCTCGTGGTTGGCTCGACAACCTTGCTGGCGACGATCACTGCCAATGCTGAAATCGCGTTTGCAGTCGCAAGCAACAATGTGCAAAACGGCAACCCCGATGGCGTCGTGTTGATCGACGACACCAACAATGTGGTGGTCGATGCACTGGCATATGGCGGTGCAATGAACGCAAACTTGTCGAGCTTTGGCATCGGCAATGCGGCAGGGGTTAGCTTGGTTGAAGGCAACGCCTTGGTGATGACCGACAGCAATTCCGCCGAAGGCGCCTTGGCCCGCCGCGGCAACGGCAGCGATACCGGCGACGCCTTGTTTGACTGGCACTTCACCGCCACCAAAACGCCCGGCGCAGCCAACCCATAACGTAGGCCGGGCTTAGCCCGCTGCAAGCTGATCGAACGTCGGCCGCGGGCCGATGCGTTCGCAAACGTAGGTGCTCAACGCTTCCACATGATGCACGAGCTTGGCGCCGAGGGCGCTGCGAAAGTAGCCACAGTGCCACACGTCGGGCACCGCTTGCGGGCGCCCGATAGCTGTTGCCGAATCAAGCGCAACCACCAGGTCGCCGGGTGCGTTGCTTGGCACCGTTGCCTGCACCAGCCTTAACATTGTGCGTGGCAGCCATGGCAACGCTTGGGAGTTGCGCGCAACATCGTACTCGCTGCCAAAGGTCCAAAACCGACGACAGCGCGGTGCTTCGCGGTGATCATCGAAATAGCGAGCGCGCATGCGCACATCTTCGATGCCGGCCGGCCAACGCATGGAGCGCTTACGTTCCTGGGCGCGCGCGCGGCGCCAAAAACGATACTGCGCTGCAAGCGCTGGCAACCAACCACGGTGACGCATGCGAGCGCGTGAAAACACCAAGCCGTGTGTTATGGCACCTTGCCATTGCAACGCACGTTCGACCACGAAGGTGACATTGCTGTCGAAGAATGCGGTGCCGCCGTGCGGTGCACCAAACGTGAACACCTCCAAGCGATCGTCGCGCCGAGGTTCGCGGTCGAGCAAAAGATCCGAGGCCAACCGCGCCACCAACCCGCCGCGTGAGTGGCCAAGCAGCACGAGCTCTGCGTTGGCGCCAAGCCTGCTGAGCAAGCAGCACAACTGCTCGGCGTTGCTACGAATTGGTTGATATGTGTCGTGTTCGAAGCGCAAAAAACGGACCGGCGAGCCAGCGCCGTGGTTAACGCTCGCCAGCGTGGCGCTGCGTTGGATGCATGTGAACAGGTCAGCAAACGAGTCAAAGCAGCACGACAAACCGCCGTGAACAAAGATGACCACAAGGCTGGCGTACTGCGCCGACGCCACCGAGGTGTCGTCGAGCTCGGCAAACAGGTCAGCCATCGCGCTGCACTGCGCAGTGCGGGCGAGTCGGCGCAGCGGGAAAATGGGATCGTGGTCGCGCATCACCGCTAGCTAGCAAGGCCCGTCGGTTTTGCTGATGGCGATGACGTCAACACCTCCAGCTTGCGTGCACGCTTACGATACAACGCCTGCGAGCTGCGCCACATCGGCAACACGCGGCCGGTTGCGTCGCTGACGCGCCAGGGCTCGACGATAGCTGCCCGGTGTTCTGCCGAATCAAAATCTTCGTCGGTGAACGGAACCCGACCTTGTTCCGGCGGCGCAATATCAAGCCCGGCAACAAAGTTGCGTGCCGGGTTTAACTCACCATTAGTAAAAAACAATTCATGCAGATTGAACAGCAGCGGTGCGCCTACACCCTTGGCTGCCATCCGCCGCATGTCCGACATCAACTTGGCGGCACGGGTGCGCCGCGAATACACGCGCTTGGTGACCCGCTTAAATGCTGCAACAAACCCCGCAACCGTCGTGAGCTGCGGCGGCACCGCCAACGTGTAGCCATTGAGGTCACGCAACAGGGTATTGGGCAACAGGGCGCCCTCGCCTGCGGCAGCTAAGCGCTCAAAGTGCGGCGTGCCAGGAAACGGCGTTTCAAAGCAAATGTAGGTGGGTACATGCAGCCCAATGGCAGCAAGGTGTTGCGGAATCGACTCAATATATTCGACGCTGTCAGTCGATGGACTCAGCATCAACCCAGCCATCACCAAGATGCCGTGATCATGGCAACGTTTGATCGCGGCAGCGGTTTCGGCCAACACATTTTGGTGTTTGCCCATGTTGCTGACAGTCGCTGGATTGAAGCTTTCGAGGCCAACAAACACGCACCGGCAACCACCGTGCGCTAGCGCCGCGACGTTGCGCTCGTCGCGGATTACATTGGACGTTACGCAAGCACCCCAACGAATGCCGAGCGGCGCGAGCTGGTTGCACAGCTCACGCAAATGCGCCGGGTTACCACCGACATTGTTGTCGTAGAAAATCGCGATCTTGCGGTGCAGCCACGAAGCGTGCTCAGTGAGAACGCGTTGACCGGCGCGAAGTTCGGCAGCGATGTGAGCTGGCGGCCGGGTTTGAAATCGCGTACCGATGCCCGTAAGCGCACAAAATTCGCAGCTAAACGGGCAACCTCGGGTCGCTTCGATCGCCAACGGTAGCACTTGTTGCTTCGCCACCAACTCCAGCCTTGGAAACACCGCGTTGCGGGCATCGTACGGATCCGCATGGTAGCGGCTGGCTAAGCGCCCTGTTCGAAAATCGTCGACGATGCGAGGCACAATGGTTTCTGGATCACCAATCGCGATGACATCGAAATACGGCTCACACAACGCGGGATAGGTACTAGCCATTGTGCCGCCAAACACGGTCTTGGCGCCGCGCCGCCGCCAGTAGTGCGAAATTTGCCGCGCTCGATCAAAGTCTGAATGGAGCCCGGAAATGAACAGCAAATCGTACTCGCGCGTCCAATCGGGGTCGTCCCATGCGTCATTGACGATATGGATGTCCGCATCGGATGGCAACAACGCAGCAATGAGCGGCCCGATCTGCGGCTGCAACACGCCACGATGGTGCTCGCCGCGTCGGTGGTAATCAGTGAATACAGAAATAATGCCTATTTTCATCGCGCTATCCACTACGTGGGCGCGTGCGGCCCAATGTCACACTTGATTTGCGGCGCCACGAAGATTTTTGTGCGAATGCGAGTTGGCGACATTCTGCAAAAAGTTTGTGACATTGCTGCCAAACCGCCCACTCACGGGCATGGAGCCATGCACCTAGCCAAAAAGCTGCTCAGCACGATGCCGTTGCTGTTTGGGATCGGCTTTGTTGCACCACTGTTAGCCCAAACCATGGCGGCGCTCGGCGTTGCGGCGCCTTGGGGTCTCAGCCGCAGCGCGCTGGGTTGCTTGGTCGGTGCACCGTGGGGGCTGTACGCCATGCGCCGAGGCCGGTGGTTGTGACCACGGAATACGCAGTCGCGCGCAAGTTTGCAGCCGAACGAATGCGAACATGGCCGTACACCGTCATCGCGTTGACTTGTTTTGCAGCTTGGGTGGCGTTCTTTCCGCTTGCGGTCTTAAAGATCCTGCCACTGTGGCTTGGCTGCGCGTTGTCGTCGGTATTCGTCGCTGGCGGCTACGTGGTGTCGCACGAAGCTATGCATTCCAATCTTGGCCGCGCTGGCACCAGAGCTCGGTTTTGGAACGAGCTGACGGGCTACGTTGCGGTGATTCCGATGTTCCAGTCGTTTCGCATGCTGCGCGCGATGCATCTGTTGCATCACAAGTACTGCAACGATGTAGTCAAAGATCCCGATGCCATTCATGCAGCACCGAACCTGTGGAAGGCGTTGGTGGTTTCGTGGCTGAACCGGCAGCCAGGCGCCGGCGGTACTGCTGCGCGTTGGCGCCGCCATATCGACGAGCTCGGCACGCCTGACGCCAAACGAGCGCTGGTCGAAACGATGTTGTTGCAGGTCACCGCGATGACGTGCTTTTTTACATTCGCTTGGCGCGGCTATGCGCTCGAAGTTGCACTGTTGTGGTGGCTGCCGCGGCATATCGGGCTGAGCTATATCCACGCGGTGCTGAGCTGGTCGCCTCACCACCCGCATGGCCAAACCGGCCGCTACCAAAACACCCGCGTTACGCGGCATCCGTTTGGCTACTACTTGTCGATGGGCATCGACTATCATCTAGTGCACCACCTCTATCCCAACATTCCGGTGCACGCGACGCGAGCGGCATACCGCGAGATGATACCGGCCCTCACGCAACGCGGAGTGGACTGCTCGCGGCAGCTACGATCCTGAGCCAAGCAAGCGGCCGCGACTGCTGCCTCCGTCGGAGACTGGCCGATGCAACACGATCGTGCGGCCAGCTTCGGCACCGGCCGAGTGGGCTGCATTGGTGCGGACGCGACTGCGACGCGACGCGATGCGCGGGTGCCTTGCGTGATAAAACTTATCGAGTGCGCGATCGCCACGCCAGATCAACGCGGTGCCACCGTCGGGCGCAGCTTCAACGCTTAGGGTTTTGCGCTCTTCGAGTAGCTTTTCGTGAAAGCCGCGAATCACGCCAGCTTGATACGCAAGGCGATCGCGGCCGCTGCGCACGCGAGCGTCGGTGCGGTTGGTTTGCCAAAGGCGCTCGGCGGTAGCTAGCAAAAAAGCGTAAACGTGGCTGGCCATCGAAACGTTGGGCGGCGTGCCAGCGATTTCGTACACGCTGCCCCGCTTGCCAGCGCGTGGCAGATAGACCGGCACTTGAATCACTTTAACGAAGAACAATTGCGCAAGCAGGCCGACGACGGCGGCTTCGACGCGATTGCTGCGCTTTTCGGGATCACCCAATTGTGCGACGGCGTAGAACTGCTTTTCATTGGCTGCCGTGACGTCGACGTTGTAGCGCAGCATCAAGGCGTGGGCTTTACGCATGGCCGCTTCGGCTTCGTGCACTTCCGGGCTGCCTGCGAGGGCCAACAATTTGCGAATGCGATCCAACACGCGGTCGGCTTCGCCCACGCCAATGCCGCCAGCGACATCCGTGACCGGCACTGGCGCGCCTGCAGCTTTGCCGTCGATGCCGCGCTCAGCGCACACGCGCTGAAAAGTTTCGCCGTGCGCAGTTTCGTCGTGAACGCGCAGTACTTCGTCGACAAACTGATGGGCCATTTCGTGTTGCAACACGCTGACAACTTCAGCCCATGGCCGCTCAAGCACCAGCTTGCGCGACAGCTCCAGCGTGCGGGTTGCATGAATCCAGCGGCCAAGCCGCGCTGGCGAATCCGACAGCACAACGACAGGCGCCATCAACTTGCGTGCAAAGCGCGCATCGTTTTCCCATGCGAAATTCGCTGCCAGCTCACGCACCAACGCAGCTTCGAGTTCCATCGTCCAGGTTGGATCGGCGCCGGGCATGGCAGCGTATGTGCCATGATCACCGCCCGTGCGCTTTAGCACAGCGCATCTTTTTCGTCGGCGGAGATCGGTTACACTGCGCGCATGACTGCGTTGGCTCAAGGCGTTTACGCTTTGTCGCATACCAAGCGCCGCCGCTTGTTGTGGTGCGCTTGGTGGAAAAGCACGCCCAGCGCCGATCCGTTCACACCGCCCGACGCGTGGGGTGCAGGCCAACGCACCGAAGCAGCAGCGATCGCTGCAGCCGAAGCCGCAGCAGGCATGACCTTGACCCGCATCGAGGGCCGCTGGGCCGGAGCATGGGTGCGGGTGCGCGATGGCTTGCCGCCGTTTATCGAGCGAGCGCCCAAAGTGGCCAAGCCAGCTCCCGTGGTTACCAATCCATTTAAGATTCTAGGTATTAAAGCGGATGCCGATCTAGCCACCATCAAAGCAGCGTATCGGCGTATTGCGCTCGATGCGCACCCGGACCGCGGTGGCAACGATGCAGCGTTTATTGCTGCCAATCGAGCGTATCTTGCAGCGCTGCAACGCCGTCGACGCCGTGACTAATTCGATGTACGCTGGCCGCAATGAAACAATTTCGTATCGTGCTGATCAGCGCCCTGGCAGTGCTCGGTTGTAAGTCGAACGCCCAAAAAGAACCAACCCCAGGCAGCGCAGCGTTACAGGGTAGCGCGGCGGGCAGCGGCAGTGGCAGTGGCAGTGGCAGCGGCAGCGCCGTCGCAGCGGGCAGCGGTAGCGGCAGCAGCGCTGGGAGCGGTAGTGCTGTTGACAGCGGCACGTTGCCTGCGGATGTCGCCGATTTTCAACAACGCGTGCGCGCGGTTGCCAAAGCTGACGGCTCCGTCATTGCAGCGTGGGGTACACGGCCAATGTTCGTGAGCAAAGAGAAGGTCAACGGCCCCGACTGCAAGCCGCAACCACCCGCAGCGGCCGCAAGCGTTGCTGGCAATGTTGCCATGTTGTCCTCGGCCGAGCGGCAAACGGTTAGCTACATTTTTGAAGTAGCCGACCATAAGTTAGTGGCCATGACAGTGCCGATCGACGGCCGCACAGTGTTACCGGAAGCTTTTGACCCCGATGCAAAAAGCGGAACTGACCCTGCGTGGGCAACCAGCAAAGATGTCTTGTTTCATCACCAGCAAAATCACCGCGGTGGCTATGAATCCATCGATCTGATGGTCAATGGCGACCAACTTGTGGTGGCGAAGCATGAAGCACTTGAAGACGTGCGTGATAGCGACAAACCGAAACAGGCCAGCTTTCTCGTCGACAATAGCTGTGCATGCAACGCCTGCCCCGCGTTTGATGGCTTTAAGCA
>ERZ795056.6641-NODE-6641-length-11238-cov-5.526603_pt1 | contig 11238 bp, 11 predicted proteins | sample MGYA00375140_ERZ795056 | MGnify/ENA primary metagenome ERZ795056 (study PRJEB30185, sample SAMN05720227) | activated sludge metagenome | isolation source: Anaerobic digester | place: USA | collected 2015-03-09 ...
TTATGGTGATTTTACTATCAGTACGAAAAATGTATGCATTTCCAACTAAAAAAACATTCTATTACGTAAATTTGGGAGAGTTAGAGTATAAACTTAATTTCAACTCTTCTGTTTTTAGCCCTTCCTTCTTCAGTTTGATTTGTTTCAACTGGAAACTCATTACCAAAACCCATGGAATGAATTCTATTATTTTCTATTCCTTTTCTGATAAGATAATTTTTTACAGCGTCTGCTCTGTTTTCCTGTCTTCCGCACAATTTTTTAAAATCTTTGTAAGTCCTTGATTTAATTGAATAATAATTTTTAATTTGGGTGTCCCGGCATATATTCTACATGTTTTTTTTTGTAAAATTAAAAATCAAACAACATAATTTTTATAATAATAAGCAAAGTTAATGAAATATATGAAGTTATATTTATTTTTAACGAAAGTAAAAAATTTAATATTTATAAAATACTATTAAAAAAGTAATTTTTAGTGAAATTTGTGAAGCAAAATTTTAAAAATTATTGATTTTTAATGATAAATTTTTCTATTAGTTTTTTCTTGGATGTCCCAATGCTGAAAACAGGCGTAAATTTGGGAGAGTTAGAGTTTAAACTTAATTTCAACTCTTCTGTTTTTAGCTCTTCCTTCTTCAGTTTGATTTGATTCAACTGGAAACTCATTACCAAAACCCTTAGAATGAATTCTATTATTTTCTATTCCTTTTCTGATAAGATAATTTTTTACAGCGTCTGCTCTGTTTTGAGATAGAATTATATTATATTCCTTTGTTCCAACTGAATCAGTGTGTCCAGCAATTTCAATTTTATAATTTCTATACTCTTTAAGGATTTCTGAAATTCGATTTAATTCATTATTTGAAGCGTTTTTTAATTCATATTTATCGAAATCAAAGAAGATATTATTTACAGTTATTGAAATATTGCTGTCAATCAATTCCTGAAGAGAAAATAAAACTATATTATTAGTATATGATTCGGAATTTTGAATATTTGTTAAATCTACGTTATTAGATGTGGGATAATACCCTTTTTTTGAAGCATAATATCCATAAATAGCACCGGGTTTGCAAAAAATGATATATGAACCGTCCTGAGGGTTACTTTTAAGAATACCTTCGTTTTCACCTCTATTAAGATTTTCCCAGACTAATTCAGCAGAAAGTGGCTTACCATATTGGTCAGTAACTTTACCTTTGATTGTAATGACTTTAGAGGGCATCAAATCTTTGGTTAGAGAGACGGAATAAATATCCCAGCCGCCAAATCCATCGTTTCTGAATTGAGAAGCAAAAATAGCACTATCGCCTGTTAGAACTACCTTGTATCCCCAATCATCTTTTGCTGTATTGATTTCTTTGCCCAGATTAATTGGTTTACTCCACTCAGTCCAGGAAGAATCATTTAATCTAACAGATTTAAACACATCAAGCCGTCCTAAACCGGGATGCCCATCTGATGAAAAATACAGTGTTTTACCATCTGGATGCAGATAAGGAGAACGTTCGGCATAAGGAGTATTTATTACATTGCCAAGATTTATTGGGTCGCTCCAGCCGTTTTCTGTTTTTATGCAAACGTAAAAATCCATATTTCCCATAGCAGAACCATTTCTTGGAGTATTATACTGAACAAAATCACCTGTTCCTCCGGGTCTGTCGCTTGTAAAAATAATAGCTTTTCCATCTGAACTAATGCAGGAACCTTCGTCTGTGTATGGAGTATTAATTGGGTATGGAAGGTGCTTTAAAGGTTCCCAGCTATTTTCAGTTGCCTCAATTGTATATATATCAAAATTTCCGAAAGTACCTTCAAATGTCCCTGAAAGTAAAAGAGTAGTATTGTCTGGAGAAATATTATCAATAGTTTCATCATTTGTTCCATTTACAGCTGGTCCGAGTATTTGCGATTTTGACCAATTGCCATTTTCAAATTTTGAGAAAAACACATCAGAGCCAATATAACTATTAGGTCGATTTCTACCGGAAAAGAAAAGATATTTACCATCAGGAGTAGGGCAGGGGTCCCATTCTTCTCCCTTGGAATTTATTGATGGTCCTATGTTTTTTATTGAAATTTCTTGTTCTGGTCTGTCTAAAATTTTAATTATTGTCTCAATATCTTTAATTCGGTCTTTAAAATACTTTTTATATTCTTTAAAAACGGCAGATGCGGAATCCCATTGTTTTTTTTCAATAAAATTTTCTGCAAGTCGCTGAAGTGCAATATATGAATAAAAAGTGTCTTGATGTTCAGTAATATATTTAACATAAATATCCCTTGTGTCTTCTGCTGGAGTTTGAATTAACATATATTCTTCATATAATTTTATTTGGCGTGAAAAATACTCTTCATATCTTTTGAAATATTGCTTGTAATGTTGAAATACTTCAAAAGATACAGCAGCACGTCCTGATATAAAGTGGCGGTTGGCAAGTTCCTGCACAACTTTTAAGCTGCTGTCACTCGGTGCATATTTCATTATATACTCGTCCCATTGCTTGACAGTTTCCTGAGATAGTTGGAGTTTTAAAATTGATTGCGAAATAAGCGTATTTGTCCAACAAAGAAACAAGCACAACAGCAAAATAATAAGGATTTTGCTTTTTGAAAAATTGATTAAGTTGTTTTTCATAATTTTTATATTTAAATATTATTTATATAATAATAAACGAAATACGATAAAACTTATTAAATAGTTTAATCCTAAATAAATAGTAATAAGATTCAAAGACATCAATTGAATATATTTATCATTGACAAAAAGAATTCATAATTCATTTCAGCATCTCAAGAATATCAAATATTCTCATAATTGTTATATTGATTTTAATCTATGATTAATACAAGCAAAAACAAAAAATTATTGATATATTTGCAATAATTATTTAAATTAGGAGAAAAGATTCTTTCTTTATTAACTTTATAAGAAATTTTATTTTAAAATGTTTTCTTAAATATTACAACATTTATGAATCAATAATAAATTTTATTAACAATGAAAAAAATAATAGATACTTTCATTCCAGAAGCAGGTCATCACTGCATTTCTAATTCATTGCAGCAAATTCTTCATTTTAATGGATACAATATAAGCGAAGAAATGATATTCGGCTTAAGTTCCGGTTTGGGCTTTATATATTTTGATATAAAAAATTCACCGTTTCCTATGATTGGAGGCAGAATTAATATCGGAGATTTTGAAGAAAATTTAGCCAGACGTCTAAATCTTGGCTTGCAAATCCTTGAGACTTCAAGCAAAAAAAAGGGTTATGAAATTATTAAAAGCGAAATTGAAAACGGAAAGCCGGCAATGATATACGTTGATATGGCTTATTTAAAATATCTTAATCTTCCGCCTGATGCTCACTTCGGTGGTCATTCAATAATCGTTTTTGGTCTTGATGAAGAAGAAGGAATAGCTTATATTTCCGACAGAGATGGTGAAAACTTTTATGTAACTGCAAACGAAAATGAATGCCCAAAAGATTTTCACAAAATTTCTATTGAAGATTTGGAATTAGCCCACTCTTCAAAAGAAAAGCCCTATCCTCCAAAAAACCGTTTAATTAAATTCGATTTTTCTAATGCTTCGGATACTTTTAGCAAACAAACCTTAGAAGAAGCAATTAAAAAAAATTTAGAAACATTTTTATCTCCTCCAATAAAAAATATTGGCGTTAAAGGAATTAAAACATTTGCTGAAAACGTAGTTAACTGGGATAAATTTTCACCGGAAAAGCAACGTGCTGCAGCATTCAACTGCTTTATTATGATTAGTCATATTGGAGGGACGGGAGGTGGCTGTTTCCGTAAAATGTATGGTAATTTTCTTAAAGAAGCATATCCGTTTATGCAAAACGATTTATTCAAAATTGCTGGAGAGGAATATATTAAAATCTCTTTAGAATGGGATAAAATTGCTAATATGTTCAAAGAAATCTCTGCAACACTTAATCAATCGCTTTATCAAAAAATTTCTGAGAAGCTATTTATTTTGTATATAAGAGAAAATGAGCTTATGGAAAGAATTAGAGAAGTAGTTTGCAGTTAAATGAATACTATCTGTTTCCGAGTTACATCCATAGATACAATTCAAGTATCACTGGTAACCGCCTGATAAAGCAAATGCTATATTTAAATAAAGATTACATCATTAGATGCGTCATTCTGACCGAAGTCAGAATCCATCATTATCATCAACTCGCAGATAAATCCTTGAGCTTGCTTACGAAGCATTTGGGCAAGCCCTAATGCTTCCTTAAAATATCTAATATCAAATTGCGACTGAATAATAATAAGATAGATTCTGACATCCGTCAGAATGACACATTTAACGGTGTCATCACTATTTAATTTAAAGGGCTTCCTTTATTATGGGGTTGCCCCAATGACAATTGTTGAACTTTTTCAATATTCTTCAATATGCAAAGCACCAACACATTCTTTAGTATGCTTATTGTAGCTTTTATTGAATAAAAAATTACTTACAGATTTGACCATATTAGGATTACCGCACAGGTAAAAATGTGTTTTTCCCGGTTGAATTTCAATTCCAGCTTGCCTTTCGAGTAAACCGGCTTCAAGATGTTTTTCAATATAACCTTTTAGTCCGGTCCAATCGTCATCTGGTTTTAAAAGAGTTGGAAAATAGAAGAAATTGCTGAATACAGTTTTAATTAAATTCAATTCAGAGAAGTATCCTAAATCCCAGGCATAAGCGGCTCCGTGAATTATAGCAAGCTTAATATTAGTATGCTCTTTTAGATGAGAGCGGATAAAACTAATATAAGGTGCAAGCCCTGTGCCGGTTGCGACCATAACAATATTGCAATTCTCCGGAGTTTGGTTTAAGGTAAAAATACCAAGAATATTATTATCAAGCCATATTCTGCTGCCTTGTTGTAAGTTAAAAAGACGAGGAGTTAGCTGACCAGATTTTACCTGACTTATATAAAATTCAAAATGCTGTGTTTCTATGTTTGCTGATGCAATTGAATAAGGACGAATAATTAGTTCTTCCGGATTCGAATCTTCAACTGGAACAACGGAATTTGGCGAACGCATTTCTTTACCGAAAAGGCCAATTGATGTGTATTGTCCTGCGATAAATTTATTTCTCGGCTCGTCTGCTTTTATTCGCAATATCATTAAATCCGGAGTGATTATTATTTTTCCGACTACAGTTGCATTGTATTGCTGTTCTTTCATTTTCGTTTCTTTTTTTACATAAAAATTAAAATTAATAAATTTTTTTTTAATTTAATAGCAATTTTTAATAAATTTTTACTGATATAATATTGAATATTCAGAATTCGTCTTATTTTATTAAATTGCATTCAAAAGTGTTTGATAATTTTTATTTTATAGATTATGTATCAACTAGCAGAAATTGGGTGGAATATATCTCCGGAGATATTTAGCATAGGACCTCTTGCAGTAAGGTGGTATAGCTTGCTTTTTGCTCTTGGGATTATTTTGAGCTACCAGATTATGAGTATTTTCTTCTTAAATGAAAAAAAGAATATTAAAGATTTAGATGTGCTAACTATTTACGTAGTAATTGGAACCGTTGTAGGAGCGAGATTAGGTCATTGTTTCTTTTACCATCCTGAATATTATTTGTCTAATCCATTAGAAATATTTCAGATTTGGAAAGGAGGACTGGCAAGCCACGGAGCTGTTATTGCAATTTTGATTTCTTTGTACTTTTTCATAAAAAAGAAGCCGGAATTTTCTTTCTTTTGGCTTGTAGATAGATTAGTAATAGTCGGAGCTTTGGCTGGTTGCCTTATTCGTATAGGTAATTTCTTTAATTCAGAGATTTATGGCATCCCGAGCGATTTGCCATGGGCAGTAGTTTTTGAAAGAGTAGATAATATTCCACGACATCCCGCTCAACTTTACGAAGCTATTGCTTATTTACTAATATTTCTTTTCCTTTTCTTTTATTATAAAAAATTAAAAGGTAATACCCAAAATGGTCTTTTCTTCGGATATTTCCTTGTATTACTTTTCGGCGTACGTTTTTTATTGGAATATGTTAAAGATTTGCAAGCTGATGTTGAATCTCAAATGATTTTTCACATTGGACAGTATTTAAGTATTCCATTTGTTTTAGCTGGATTTTACTTTATTTTTAGAGCAATAAGGAATAGAAAAATTAGTACTTAACCACATAATAATATAAAATAATTATCTTGTTATTTTGCCCATAATGAAAAATTAGTCCTTTATTGAAGTTGAGATGGTGTCGTTCTTAACTTTTTCAAAGCCCAAGAAACTCGTGCAAAAGTGATGATATTAAAGCCATGCTAACAACTTCTTAATAGCATGACTTGGAAAAGATGTTATTAGTAGCACAGCGAGGAATCTCATAAGTTATCAATTACACAAAGCTTGAGATTCCTATCTTGGTTTCTGAATGACTAATAAACATACATTATCAATAAAAACAACTTGATTTAGCAACAAATAATTAGTCTTTTAAAGAAAAAAATACTATTGGATTAATCCAAAGCAAATTGCAATAAAACTTGGACCGTTTAAACCACCATGTATTATAACTCCAATCCAAGAATTTTTACATTTTTGAACTAAATAAGGTTGAATAAAAAGAATAGGAAATAATGTTAAAAGCATCAGCCAGCCAAAAGCAATATGAAATATTCCCCAACCAAAACCGTGAACAAGCCATGTATATTTTCCGAATGCAATTTCCTGCCTTGGCAACATAATGCCCCGCCATAAAAACTCTTCACCCAGTATATTTAAAAACCAATAAGGTAGCCATACTAATAATAACCAATATCGCCCGCTTGAAAGTGGTTCAAAAGACATAAAAGAAGGAGTAGTATTCACATTTCCTATGAACATTTCCATTACTTTCAGAATCAAACCACTTAAAATACCTACGATTATTAGCCCTACAATGCTATACACAACATCACGTTTTGATAATTTACGAAAGCGGAGCCGCTCAGAAAAAGTAGATTTAGAAAGAGAATAACCTTCTTTTTTCAGTATAAATATTCCAATTAATATAAAAGGAGTGAATACTCCAAGACCAGCAACAATAAACCAACATAGTATTGTTTCTTGTCCGGTTGCTTTGCTTAAATATGGTATGAAAAAATGAGTTCCAAGATAAAGCAGAATAGCTGCGGAAATATAAATCGCAAATGAACTCACAGCTCCAAGTTCTTTAAGTTTTTGTTGTTTTTCCATTTTTACTTTTTTGGTGATTCTTAGTTATTGTGTACTTAGTGCATTCTTTGTGAGATTTGTGGTAAATAAAAGAACACAATAAATTATTTGAATTCATTAATCAAATTAAAAATAATTAAAATTGCAAAAAAAATTAATATAGCACCAGAAGCAATATCAATTTTCTTTAAATAATTATTGCTGATTCTCTTTCTGATTTTATTTGTTATGCCGCATAGGACCGACCACCATACTGCAGAACCAGTAAACACCCCAATCACCAGCAAAACAGAAGAAGAAATTTTGTTATTAGAATAAGATAAACCAAGACCAGAAAATACAGACAAAAAGAATAGTATTGTTACTGGATTTGTTATTGTCAAAAACAGAGTTGAAAAATAATCTTTCAATAAGCTGAAATTATTATTATCTTCAAGTTCAATGCGGCTTTTCTTTTTTAAAATCGTTTTAATACCTAAATACAAAAGAAATACAAAACCAATTGCCTGAAAATACAGTTGAGAATCCACTAGAAAGGTAGAAATAATCCTCAAACTGAGAGCAGCAATAAGTCCATAAATAAAATCTGCACTTGCAGCGCCTAAGCCACTTACAAAGCCGGATTTAAAATCATTGTTTATTGTTCTGTTTATGCAAAGAATTCCAATTGGTCCAACTGGAGCAGCAACCGAAAAACCGAGCAATAATCCTTTAAGAAAATAAATTATATCCATATACAAAAATAGCAAAGAATTTTGAATTATAGGACGAGAAAATTGGAGGAGGGGGAATGTTAAAATCAAAAGGTTTAAAATAAAAATTTTTTAAAACATTAGTAAAATATATAAAAATAATCTATATTTGAAAATAATTTAAAATTTTAAATAATTAAAGAAAATTATGAACATAAGTTATATATATGATAAAAAAGGAGAACCTGAATATGCTGTAATTCCTATTATTTTTTGGAAAAAACTTGAAAAAGACATTTTAAAAACTGTAGAGAAAAATAATATCTCAAAAAAGTTTAATCCCAAAGAATACAAAGGAATAATTTCTTCGTTAAATTTAAATATTGAAGACGAAATTCAAGAAATGAGAGAAGAATGGGAAAGAAGTATATTGTAGATACTAATATTATTATTTATTATTTAGATAATCAAATACCATTATCTCAATTACATAAAATTGAAAACATTTTTATTGAATCTTTCAATATTTCAACTATTACTAAAATTGAATTACTTGGTTGGCATAAAATTAACAACACAGTAAAGAAAAAAATAGAAGAATTTATTAGCAATTCACAAGTCTTTTATTTTGACTCAATTATTGAAAAAAAAGTAATAGAAATAAAGCAGGAATTTAAAATAGCTATTCCTGATGCTATTATTGCAGCAACAGCATTGATTAATAATTTTATTGTTGTTACAAGAAATGAAAAAGATTTTATTAATATTCCTCAATTAAATATTTATAATCCATTCTGTTAATTAATAAATAATCCCCCTCATCACCTCAGTATCAGCACCACCACACCCGCTACTGCAATTAACGCGCCTATTATTGATTTTATAGATACCTTTTCTTTATAAATAAAATGGGATAGCGGAAGCATCATTATTGGCATTGTGGACATAAGAGTTGATGCAATTCCAATTTTAGTGTACATAATCGCAATGAAACTGAACGTTATTCCAAGATAAGGTCCTACAATCGAACCGAGCAAAGTCATTCCCATTATTTTCATATCTTTAACAGATGTTTTCAAGATTGGAATTGCCGATTTATTATAGAAAAAATATGGAATGAAGAAAACAGAGGCAGCTGCAATTCTAACAAAGGTTGCAACAAGAGAATTAATATCGCCAAATTCAAAAGCCATTTTTGCTGGTATTAATCCCACACCTTGTCCAACGGCAGCCATTACGCCATAAAATACACCTTTCCTTGTGATTTTATAAAGCTTATTATCGCCAGTTTCACGCTCCTGAACGACGAGGGCTATTCCAGCCAAAGTAATCAGCATACCGACTATTCCTATAATGCTTATAACTTCATCAAGCATAAAAAATGCAAGTATAGCTGCTATTGCCGGATTAAGCGACATAATTAAAATTGTTACGCGTGGCCCTATTTCTCTATAAGCAGCAAAAAGAAAAGTATCGCCAACAACAAGCCCTATAAAACCGCTCAGTGAAAGAAGAAATACCTGCTGGCTTGTAATTGTATAATCTATATTTAAAATGAAAATTGTTAGCATTAGCAGTATTCCGGCAACGACCAGCCGGTATATATTCAGGTTAATTGCCCCTACTTTCAAAATTACATTTGTAAAAAAATAAGGCGAAACCGACCAAAGTGCTGCTGTTAGTAGTGCTGATATTTCTCCGATATATTGCATTTAGTTCCTATATTTGTAAAATATATAATTACAAAATTAGTTTTTTTCAGTATATTTGATTTATGAGAAAGAAAAAAATAATAAACGAAACAGTAGAACTTGAAATAGAATCGCTTGCTTTTCAAGGATTTGGCGTTGCCCGCTTAGATGGTTTTGTTTACTTTGTAAAAAACGCTATTCCGGGCGACAAAGTTCTCGCAAACGTTTTAAAGAAAAAGAAAAAGCACGCAGAAGCTAAAATAGAAAAAATAATTTCTCCTTCACCTCTTAGGATTGAACCAAAATGCAAGTACTTCGGAATTTGCGGGGGCTGTTCCTTGCAAAATTTAGATTATTCTGAACAGCTCAAATGGAAAAAGCAACAAGTTGAAGACAGCTTCCAAAGAATTGGGAATTTTACTGATTTTAAAGTGGAAAGCTCAATTGGCTCAACAGAAATATTTTATTATCGTAATAAAATGGATTTTTCTTTTGCAAATTCCCGTTGGCTGCTTCCAGACGAAATCTCTTCTGAAGAATTAAGCAAACCAAAAGATTTTGCTTTAGGGCTACATTTCCCAACGCGTTACGATAAAGTAATTGATATTGATTACTGCTATATCCAGCAAAGCACTGCAAACGAGATTTTAACCTATTTTAGAAATACCGCATTAGAGTATGATATTAGTGGCTGGAGCAATAAAACTTATGATGGTTTCCTTAGAAATCTCATTATCCGCTATTCTTTTACTCAAGGTAAGTTTTTGCTGATTTTAATTACAAACGAATTTTCTAATCAAGCTGAAAAAGATTTTCTTGAAAAGGTTAAAAGCGAAGTTCAAAAACTCTTTCCAAATGTTGCATCATTTCATCAGGCAGTAAATACTACGAACAATCCGGTAAAAGTAGAAAGTCAGAAATTACTTTTTGGAAGCGAGTTTATTACTGAAAATATTCTTGGAATTGATTATCAAATCTCGCCGTTTTCCTTTTTTCAGACAAATTCACGTGAACTTAACAGCTTTGTTTCCAATATTATTAAATTTACGCAAGCAAATGAAAATGATGTTATTTGGGATTTATACTGTGGAACCGGAACGATTACTCTACCGCTCTCCAAAAAAGTAAAGAAAATAATTGGTTTTGAACTTTCTGAAGATGCAATTTTTGATGCTAAAAAGAATGCAAAGCTAAATGGAATAGAAAATGCAGTTTTCATTCAGGAAGATTTACATAAAAAGAATATTTCAGAAAAACTTGCTGAATACGAAAAACCAGATATAATCACAATCGACCCTCCACGGGCAGGAATGCATCCAAGTTTGGTTGAACTTGTGTTGAGCAGTGGTGCTAAACGAATCGTTTACGTAAGCTGCAATCCCACAACGCAAGCAAGAGATTGTGCTTTGCTAAGCGAAAAATATAGATTAAAAAAAGTCCTTCCTTACGATATGTTTCCTCATACTTTTCACGTAGAAGCAATAGCGGAAATGGAGTTAATTATTAATTATTAATTGTTATTAGATTATTTATAAAAAAAACTAATGACCAATTACTAATACCAAATCGCTAACAATAAGTTTAATGTATTCTGTCATTCCGAGCGTAGCGAGGAATCTCATAAGTAATTGTTTTCACTATAT
>ERZ795056.6645-NODE-6645-length-11236-cov-6.022270_pt1 | contig 11236 bp, 6 predicted proteins | sample MGYA00375140_ERZ795056 | MGnify/ENA primary metagenome ERZ795056 (study PRJEB30185, sample SAMN05720227) | activated sludge metagenome | isolation source: Anaerobic digester | place: USA | collected 2015-03-09 ...
AGAAAAATGGGAGTTTCCGTTGGTCCAGGTCGTGGTTCTGCAGCTGGTTCTGTGGTTGCTTATTGTCTTGGAATTACCAATATTGATCCATTAATGTACAATTTGCTTTTTGAGCGTTTTCTAAATCCAGATAGGGTTTCACTTCCCGATATTGATATCGATTTTGATGACGAAGGGCGAAGCAAAGTAATGGATTATGTAATCAATAAATACGGTTCCAAACAAGTAGCACAAATTATCACTTATGGAACGATGGCTGCAAAATCATCGGTTCGTGATACAGCGAGAGTTCTAGATTTACCCTTGTTTGAAGCCGATAAAATTGCAAAGCTGATTCCAACAACGCTGAATTTAGCAAAAATATTTTCCATGGAAGAAGCGAAGCTAAAAGCAGCTTTGCGTCCTGAAGATTTTGAAAAAGTAAAAGAACTAATCTCGCTAGGGAAATCTTCTGATTTGGGTGGAGAAACCATTCAACAAGCCCAAATATTAGAAGGAAATCTAAGAAATACGGGAATTCACGCTTGTGGTGTAATCATCACGCCAGACGATATTACCAATTTCGTTCCGGTTGCAACGGCCAAAGATTCTGATTTGTATGTTACGCAATTTGATAACTCAGTTGTAGAAAGTGCTGGATTATTAAAGATGGATTTCTTGGGTTTAAAAACCCTAACATTAATAAAAGACACGGTAAAATTAGTTAAATATCGTTCGGGAATTGAACTCAATCCTGACGAATTTCCAATTGATGACGTCAAGACATACGAACTTTTTCAACGTGGAGAAACCGTTGGTATTTTCCAATATGAAAGTCCTGGAATGCAAAAATACATGAAGGAATTAAAGCCGACGGTTTTTCCCGATTTGATTGCCATGAATGCATTATATCGTCCAGGTCCAATTGCTTACATTCCGAGTTTTATCAAACGTAAAAACGGCGAAGAAGAAATTGTTTACGATCTTGATGCCTGCGAGGAATTATTGAAAGATACCTACGGAATTACGGTTTATCAAGAACAAGTAATGCTTTTGTCACAAAAATTAGCCGATTTTTCCAAAGGTGATGCCGACGTTTTGCGTAAAGCAATGGGGAAAAAACAACGTGACGTTTTGGATAAAATGAAACCAAAATTTATTTCTCAAGCGGAAGCCAAAGGTCATTCTGCCGAAAAACTAGAAAAAATCTGGAAAGACTGGGAAGCTTTTGCTGAATATGCGTTTAATAAATCGCATTCAACGTGTTATGCTTGGATTGCCTATCAAACAGCATATCTAAAAGCCAATTATCCGGCAGAATATATGGCTGCGGTTTTATCTAACAATATGAACGACATCAAGCAAGTTTCGTTCTTTATGGAAGAATGTAAACGCATGGGATTGACTGTTCTTGGTCCAGATGTGAATGAGTCGTTTTATAAGTTCACAGTAAACGATAATTATGCAGTTCGATTTGGAATGGGAGCAATCAAAGGTGTTGGCGCGCCAGCTGTTGATACAATTGTTCAAAACAGAAAAGACTCGCCTTATAAATCGATATTTGATTTGGCAAAAAAAATTGACCTTCGAGCTGCTAATAAAAAAGCATTCGAAAGTTTAGCTTTGGCTGGTGGATTTGATGGTTTTTCAGAAACACATAGAGCACAATATTTTCACATAGAAGGCGAAGGAATTACGTTTTTAGAAAAAGCAATGCGTTACGGAAGTAAGTTCCAAGAAAACGAAAATTCATCCCAAGTAAGTTTGTTTGGCGAAGCAAGTGAAATTCAAATTGCAGAACCAATTGTTCCGCCATGTGACGAATGGAGCACGATGGAAAAATTATCAAGAGAAAAAGAAGTAGTAGGAATTTATATTTCAGGACATCCGCTTGATGATTATAAATATGAAATGAGCCAATCATTTTGTAATATAAAATTATCTCAACTCAAAAGTTTAGAAACATTAATTGGAAAAAATTTAACCTTTGGAGGAATTATAACTAATGTGCAACATCGAACTGGGAAAACAGGAAAAGACTGGGCAATGTTTACAATTGAAGGATTTGATGAAAGTTATGATTTCAGAATTTTTAACGAAGAATATTTAAAACTCCGTCATTTTTTGGTTAATAATCAGTTTCTTTATTTTAAAATAGGTGTAAAAGATGGTTGGGTAAATCGCGAAACTGGTAAAAAGTCAGATCCACAAATTGTATTTCAAGACGCAAAATTATTGGCTGATGTTTTGTCAACTTTTGCGAAAAAAATAAATTTAATATTGAATATAAAATCGATTAATCAAAATTTTATTCATGATTTAAATGATGTTTTTATAGAAAATCAGGGCGATAAACCAGTGGGTTTTGAAGTAATTGAAACTGAAATTTTAACAAATCCAACAGAAGTTATAAAGCCAATTGAACCCGTTTTAGTGACCACTAATAATGATGAAATTGATATTGAAAACCTTGACGGAAATGAAATCATCGAAGAAGAACTTTTTGAGAATAACCCTGTTTTAGTTGAACAAATTAGAAATGTTACTAAACTAGAAATGAAAAGTAATCGATTAAAAGTGAATATTTCAAAAAAACTCCTATCAAAGTTGGAAAATTTGGATGTTAATTTTAGATTTAATTAAGTATCAATTCTAACAATTCTCAAATAGTCAAAACTAATTTTCAATTAACAATAAATTAAGTTTTTAATAATTAAATTTGCACTTATAAAAGTTAAACAATTTTTAAAATTAAAAAATATGGCATTAGCAATAACAGATGCTACTTTTGACGAAGTAGTATTAAAATCAGATAAACCAGTAGTAGTAGATTTTTGGGCAGCTTGGTGTGGACCATGTAGAATGGTTGGACCAGTTATCGACGAAATCGCAACAGAATACGAAGGAAAAGCAACAGTTGGAAAAGTTGACGTAGACGCAAACCAAGAATTTGCAGCAAAATATGGCGTTAGAAACATTCCAACCGTATTAGTTTTCCAAAACGGAGAAGTAGTAGGAAGACAAGTTGGAGTTGCTCCAAAAAAGACTTATACAGATGCAATTGATGCATTATTGTAAATAAAATGAAAAAGAGTAATGAAAGTCTGGTCTCGTTCTGTAAAACGAAATCAGACTTTTTTATTTTAGAACTAAAGTAAAAATTGTTCCCACGTTTTGTTTTGAATCTACCGTAATTTTACAATCAATTGCTTTTGCTAAATCACGAATTAGATGCAATCCTAATCCAGTTTTAATTCCTGTAACTTCTTTTTCGTCATACAAAGCTTTAAACTGTTCATCAGAAGCTCCTTTTCCATTGTCGGAAATTGATAAAAAAGATTGACCATTTTCTTGCCAAGCTTTCCAAATAATTGTTGGGTTTTCAATTTCTTTCAAAGCTTTTATAGCATTTCCAGTTAGATTTCTAATGATGGTTTTTAAATAATTTTCATCTGTATTGATTTGGATATTTTGAGGATTTTCAAAAGATATTTTTATATGTTCTTCGCTAGAAAAATGATTTTTTACTTCTTCAAATAGATTAGATATAGCAATTTTTTTTGGTTGAGGTTTAAAGTTTTCCATTTGACTTTTGCTCCATTGCAATATATCTTCCATAGAGTTTAAAAGATTTTCGGCTCCAGCCATAGTTTTGTCTTGCATGCGTTTAGTACTTTCTTCATCTAGCATTTCTGGACTCTCTTTTTGAAGCTGAAGGAAGAAAATTAAGTTAGCAACTGGTCCACGTAAATCGTGATTTAAAATACTAAAAAAACGAGTTTTTGCTTTATTTGATTCGTCAAGTTCTTTATTTAAAAGCTGTAATTTTTCATTTGTTTTTTTTCGACTTCGATTTTGATAAAAAAGTAAACTTCCAATAATCATCACTAGCAAAAGTCCAATGATTAAATAGTATTTTTGTTTCTCTTTAGCAGCAAGAGTTAGCTTGTTTAGTTGAATTTGTTTATCACGAAGTTCAATTTCTTTCTCGCTTTCTAAAGCTGCAATTTTATTTTTATTTTTTTGAGAATATATTGAATCATACAATTCATTACGAAGTTCTAAATTAGCATATGCGCTTTCAAAATCGCCTTTTTCCTTCTGCAATATGGAAAGCGATTGGCTGAAATACAACATTGAATCTAAATTCTTCTTTTTCTTTGCAATTGTCAAACACTTATTAAAATATTCTTCAGCAATAATAAATAACTCTTTTGATGTTTTTTTTCCAATTATTTGAATAGTTTCTTTTTTTAGATTATCATCTTTTGCAATTTCAAAAAAAGTGTAACCCAAATTGCCTAAGTTAGTCACTGACATTAAGTTTTCGGGCGAAATTTTATCCCAAATTTCTTGGGCTTCTAATTCCATTTTAAGCAGTGTAGCAATGTTGTTTTCATAACACAACGACCAATTGGTTAGTACATAAGCTTGACCATGTTCTTCATTACTTTTTTTAAAATCTAAATATGCTTTTTGAAATATTTTTTTTGCTTGTTCGCAATCGCCTTTTAATCGATAAACTTCGGCTAAAGTGGCGTTTATATATGCGTTTTCTGAAATGTTATTGTTGTATTTTGCGATTTTTTGGGCTTTAAGAATATAGTTTAATGCTAAATCTGTATTTTTTTGATCGAGATAGGTATTGGCTAAACCACGATAATTTTTTTGCAGCAAGGAATAGTTTTTATTTTTATTTGCTAGTTCTATCGATTTTAAAAACATTTCAACAGACTTTACAAAGTTTGATTTTCTTGAAAAGAGTAAAGCACTTAAAAGATAATTTTTAGCAATTTCGTTTTCGTTTTTTAATAATAAATTTTTGTTTAACGATTCGTTATTCAGTTTTTCGGCTTCAGTAGATTCAGCATCAAACATTTTTACATAGGCAAGTGTAGATTTTGCTTTTGCTATTTTAGCTTCGTCATTTACTTTTTCTGCATTTTCAAGAAGTTGATGAGCTTTTTTTAACGCCTCAGGAAAATTATATTGTGTTAGACTTTCAATAGCATTTCTTTCTAATTCAAAATCAGAGTTTTTAGATAAATTTTGCGAAAATGATTGGCAAAAAACAGTTAATAAAATAAATAGACAAACGGTTTTAATCATTCTAAAAAATTTAAATTATCCTTAAAACTTCTGCCTATTGGAATGCAAATATTGTTTTTTAGTTCAATTTCTTGACTTCCAATTTTTTGAATAAATTCTTTTTGAACTGCAAAACTGCGATGTATTCTAATAAATGATTGGAACTTTTCTTCTTGAAGAATTTCACCCAAATTAGATAACACACAATGGCGTTTATTTTCCGTAACAAGAATAGTATAATTTTTAAGAGCTTCAAGATATAAAATCTCATGAAGTTTAACTTTAATTTGGTCATGTCCAGTTTTGACAAAAACTGAATCGCCACCAATTGACGACTCAAATAAGTTGGCTTTCAATCGAACCTCCATAAACTCTTCAATTCTTTTTATGGTTTGTTCAAATCGTGGAAACTTAAATGGCTTAACAATAAAATCTAAAGTCTGCAATTCAAAAGTTTCTGCAGCACTTTCTGTATGCGAAGAAATAAAAACACAAACTGGAATTTCCAATGCTTTTTTACGCAATTCTATTCCTGATTTTCCACTCATTTCAATATCCAAAAAAGCCACATCAACTAAATTGTCTTCTAAAAACAAAAGTGCTTTTTCTGCGGATTCAAAAACACCAACAATATTTAAGCATGAAAATCTTTTGGCATACGATATCACGACAAGTCTGTCCATTTCGTCATCGTCAACAATGATACAGTCAAAAGGTTGCATTTAGAATTGATTTGAATTCAAATATAAGACTTTCTACTACAAAAATGTTATTCGTGTATTTAAAATGTCGTTTGTCCTTTTATCGTTTTTTTCGCTTGCATATTAAAGCACTTTTGTACTCTAAACTATGCTAAAACAACTTAAATACTTTGCAATGAAAAGATTAGTGTCAATTTTTGGATTGTTATTTTTTTCAACAATAACATTTTCCCAAGTCGGAATAAACACAACCGATCCCAAAGCGCAACTAGAAATTAAGTCGAGTAATCAAGCAACACCATCAAATAAAGATGGAATTTTAATTCCAAAAATTAATGCATTTCCACTAATAAATCCAACCGTTGATCAAAACAGTATGATGGTCTATTTGACTCTTGATTTACCAGGAAAACCTAAAGGATTTTACTATTGGAACAATGATACAACAACTTGGGTTGGTTTTATAGGAGACAAAGGTTGGGAACTAACAGGAAATTCAGGAACAAATCCATCAACAAATTTTATTGGAACAACTGATGATAATGATGTAGTTTTTAAGAGGAATAATATTGCTTCTGGAATTTTAAATTCAAGTAATAATAATACTTCTTTTGGAGTATCAGCATTAAATAGTTTAAATACTGGAGGTAGAAATACTGCAGTGGGAAAAGAAGCATTAGCAGCTAATACAATTGGATTTAACAATACCTCTGTAGGATCCGATGCGTTAGCTACAAACACAACAGGATATCATAATACAGCTTTTGGAACGTTTGCTCTAAATTTAAATGATGGCGATTTTAATACGGCAGTTGGTCAACAAGCATTGTCAGAAAACACATTAGGTGATTTTAATGTTGCCTTAGGAAATCAAGCATTAAGTTCAAATAAAGTTGGGAGTAGAAATACCGCAGTCGGATCATCATCAATATATAATAATACAACAGGTGAAGAAAATACAAGTGTCGGGTCAAGAGCTTTATTCAATAACGTTGCTGGTTCAAAAGCTACAGCCATTGGAAGAGATGCTATGTATAACGCAAATAACACCACAACAGCATTTGATAATCAAAATGTTGCGGTAGGATATGAAGCATTAAAAGGATCACCAACTCCGGCTGATAATACTGGAAACTCAAATACAGCAATTGGCTATCAAACACTTCTAAACAATAGCGAAGGTAGAGAAAATGTTGCTGTTGGAACCAATGCGCTTCAAGCAAATGAAATCGCCATACAAAATACTGCAGTTGGAGTAAATGCGCTAAAATCATTAATTGGAGGTGGCGATGATTCTGGTTCTTTTAATGTGGCAGTCGGTTTTAATACATTAACAAATAACGAATACGGAACGTTTAACACAGCAATAGGTAGTTACAGTTTAGAAGATAATGTTAATGGTTCAGCAAATATCGCAATGGGTTATTTTGCTTTAAGAAACACAACTGCTCATAACAATATTGCAATAGGAAAAGATGCTATGGAAAGCAATGATGCTGGATCTAAAGGAATTGCAATTGGCACAAGTGCAATGGCAAATTTAGGTAATACAACAACACCATTTGAAAATCTAAATGTTGCTATAGGTTATGAATCTTTAAAAGGTTCTTCAGTTTTTGCAGACAATACGGGAAACTCAAACACAGCTGTTGGCTATCAAACATTATTAAATAATGCTAAAGGATCAGACAATTCAGTTTTTGGTACAAATGCCCTAAAAAGCAATACAAACGCAAGCGGCAATATCGCTATTGGAAAGAACACTTTATTTTCTCAAAACTTCATTAACGCAGGAGCAGAGTACGAATCAGGAAACACCGCAATAGGTCTCGGAGCACTCTATAATACCAATAGCACTACCAATAGTAATGGGAGATACAACATAGGAATAGGAAGATTTGCACTCTCTAACAATGCTACAGGAAGCTCAAATATAGCTTTAGGTAATTCAGCACTTGGCGGCGCATGGACAGGACTTGGCACTATGACAGGAGATGGAAATATTGCAATTGGCGGAGCAGCAATTAAATCAATATCTACTGGAAGCAATAACATAGCATTAGGTTCACTCAGTTTAAACTACAATTCAGTTGGAGCAGAAAATATTTCAATAGGTAAAGACGCACTATTTTATAGCACAGCACAATCAGGAGGAACAGTAATAGGTACAAGAGCAATGCAAAATTATGGCATTACTTCAACACCAGGAACTAACGACAATGTGGCAATTGGATACGAAGCAATGAGAGGAAATGCCTCATCAATGTATAACCAAAATACTGCCTTAGGTTATCAGTCAATGACGGCAATTGTTAGCGGAAGTAACAATACAGCAAATGGTTATCAATCACTTTTTTCAAATGTAAGTGGAGCTGCTAATACTGCTTTTGGAGACGGTGCATTACGAACTAATATCTCAGGTTCAAACAACATAGCCATTGGATACCAAGCAGGATATTCTGAAACAGGTTCCAACAAACTCTACATCGAAAACAGCAACTCTGCAACACCGTTAATCTATGGCGAATTTGACAACGACCTAATCAGAATCAATGGAAGAACAGAATCAATCTACACACAACTTACTGCAAATAACGACGGACAAAGCTCCATCTACGGCTACAGAACCCGTGATTCCCAAAACGATGGAACAAATTACAGCAGAACAGGAACTAACAAAGCAATAAGCGGATACAACCTCTGGGGAGATTTATACACCTTCGGAGTAACAGGACATTGCTACAATGACTACACCAGAACAGGCGGCGTTTTAGGCGCAGATATCTCTGGAACTTATTGGTCAAGTTTAGGATATAAAAATAGCGCTTTCACAACCTACGGTGTCTATGCAACAGCAGTACTGGCAACAGGAACAGGAAGATTAGCACAACCCCAAAACGAATTTTCTATCGGAGGCGGATTCTACGGAGGCATAATTGGTTCATGGAGCAAAGGAACAGCAATAGGACATGTCGCATCCGGAAGTTTATTTGCATCATACAACAGTGGCAACGAATACACATCCGGAAAACAAATAGAACTAGTCGATACAGGAAACTCAAAAATCGCCGCCTACACAGTAACTTCAACTGAAAGCATCATCTACAAAAAAGGAAAAATAACATTAACAAACGGTTCAGCAAGAGTAAATTTCGACAAAAACTACACAAACCTTCTAGGCGATATCCCAATAGTAACCACAACACCAATGGGACAATGCAACGGATTATATATCGAATCAATAGACAAAGATGGTTTTGTAATAAAAGAATTAAACAACGGAACATCAAACGTGCCTGTCTCATGGATAGCCGTTGGCGATAGAGTTGACGCAAATACAAATACAATAGCAGAAAGCATTTTAAACAAAGACTTCGATCAAAACATCAACCAAGTAATGTTCAACGAAAACAACAAATCACAATCAGCAAAAGCAGTATGGACAGATGGAAATACAATCCAATTTGGCGAACTACCCGAAAATTTAAAACAAAAAAACACCACCAAAAAAGAATAAATAAAAATAGTTGTAGAAATAAGTTTTTAGTTTTTTTGGAAAGAAAGGTTTGGCGAAAGTCAAACCTTTTTTTAAATAAAATAATATAACCTATTTTTATATTTTATAATATTATTTTTATTTAATAGAAGCAATTATTTATTTATTAAAAATTATGTTTTAGTTTATTTAGTATAATATTTAGTTTTTATAATAATACTTTTAATTATTGCAATAAATATTTTATATAATGATAAGATAATTTTAACAAAAAGAATAATATCTTTATATTCTATAAAAAACATTTTATCTTTTAATAAAATCAATATGCTAGCATTCAACTTACAAACCATTTTTAAAGCAAGACAAATAGATAAACCCTACTCATTTCTTGTCAAAATAGGTATTGCACCACATACAGCCACGAGGTTATTAAACAATAACGTCAGAGTTATGAGATTAGACCACATAGAGTTACTATGTAAAAACCTCCATTGCGAACCAAACGACTTACTTCAATACAAAAACGATAAAAACACAGTTCTACCACAAAACCATCCACTAAATAATTTAATCCCACAACAACAAGACAACCAGTGGCAAGAAACATTAAAAACAATTCCTCTAAAACAACTCAAAGAAATTGCCTCAATAATAAACCAATCCAATACCGAAAAAGAGTAAATAAAACGTTCATCAAAAACTTTTTCAATACCTTTGAAATATGAAGATAGAAGAACAAAAAGAATTAATCTCCGGCTTTAAACATCTCGAATTACTAGCCAGTCAAGTAGTAGAAGGTTTCATTTCCGGAATGCATAAATCACCATTTCACGGATTTTCAGCAGAATTTGCCGAACACAAAATCTATAATGTTGGCGAAAGCACAAAAAATATCGACTGGAAACTTTTTGCCAAAACAGATCGATTATACACAAAAAAATATGAAGAAGAAACCAATCTTCGTTGCCATTTAATTATTGATAATTCGTCTTCAATGCACTATCCAAAGCTAAAGCCGAACGAACTTTTCTATCACAATAAAATTGGATTTTCCGTATTAGCATCAGCCGTTTTAATGAATTTATTAAAAAAACAACGCGATGCCGTTGGACTAAGTATCTATTCCGATAAATACGAATATTATGCACCCGAAAAAGGAAGTGATCGCCATCATAGAATGATTTTGAATACGTTAGAAAATCTTTTAGAAAATCCAAAAGAAACAAAAACAACAGACACAATAACTTTTTTACATCAAATTGCCGAAAAAATGCATCGCCGTTCGATGATTATTTTGTTTACAGATATGTTTCAAAATAATGATAAAGAAAAGTTATTCAATGCACTGCAGCATTTAAAACATAACAAACACAAAGTTGTTGTCTTTCACGTTTATGATAAAAAAACCGAAATCAATTTTGAGTTTGACAATGCTCCAAGAAAATTTATTGACGTAGAGTCAGGAGAAGAAATAAATATATTTTCCGAAAACATAAAAGAAGCATACGAAGAAAAAGTAAATCAATATTTTAAAGAAATAGCAATGACCTGTGCACAAAACGGTATTAAGTATGTTCCAGTAGCTGCTGAAGAAAGTTTCGAAAAAATTTTGACAACCTATTTGGTTGAAAAGCAATTATTTGGTTAAAAATTTAAAAACGAATTGATTTTTTTTGTCAAAAAAGTTGCAGATGTGAAAATCCATCGTATATTTGCAACCGCAATTAAGCAAGGTTTGGTAGTTCAGTTGGTTAGAATACATGCCTGTCACGCATGGGGTCGCGGGTTCGAGTCCCGTCCAGACCGCTAAAATTGGGAAAAGGTTTTCGGAAACGAAAACCTTTTTTGCCCAAAAAAAGTATTTAAGATTAGTTGTGTTGTTTCGATACGAATTTGTAACTCGTATCATGGTTTAGTAGTTAGACCAATGAAAAGCTTTCCACTTTATTGTGGATGGCTTTTTTGCTTT
>ERZ795056.6646-NODE-6646-length-11233-cov-4.870728_pt1 | contig 11233 bp, 9 predicted proteins | sample MGYA00375140_ERZ795056 | MGnify/ENA primary metagenome ERZ795056 (study PRJEB30185, sample SAMN05720227) | activated sludge metagenome | isolation source: Anaerobic digester | place: USA | collected 2015-03-09 ...
AAAATGTTTGTTCAACAATTAAATCATACCTATTTGTATGATTGAAAAAATTTTGTCGAATTATTTGAATAGAATGGTAGTCTTTTAATTTTATTTTTAAGGCTTCTACCAAACTAGCAGCAATATCAATTAAAGTAATATTTGTAAATCCTTGCTCTGCTAAATAAATGGCTTCATAAGCATTGCCACAACCAGGAATTAAAATACTAGAATTTTTATTTTCCAATTCATCGAAATATGCTTTCAATGGTGGCGAAACTTGACGCAAGTCCCATCCCGTTTCATTGTTAATGTATCGATTGTTCCAATATTGTTCATCTAAAATTTCTGTCATAAATTATTTCATTCAAATACATATTTCCAATAAATATTGAATAGCAAAAAAGTAGTATTGAGTTAACTACAACAATGCATCAATTTTTTTTGCAAGCTGGTTATCTTTTTCAGTTACAATATCTCCAGCATCGTGTGTATTTAACCATATTTCTACAGTATTGTACACATTGCTCCAATATGGATGATGGTTGGCTTTTTCTGCTTCAATTGCAACTCTTGTCATAAATGCAAAAGCTTCAGAAAAATTATTGAACTGAAATTTCTTATACAGTTTATTTTCTTGTACTTGCCACATAAAATATATTTTTTAAAAAACAATATTGCCCTTGGTTTTAATTTGTTCATGGGTTAACTCTGTAACCAACTGTACCCCATTTATAGATTTAATTGAATCTTTAATCCAATTACATTTTATGTCTTCAACACTATCGCCTTTCATTAGCCACAAATAATCCATGTGTTTAAATTCTGGCAACAAATATTCACCATCAAACTGGTTGTGGTACAAAAAATGACTTAAGAAACTATTGGGTTCTTTCGATTCATAGATATTAAAAAAATAGTTTCTATTTTTTTTGCGTAAATGAATTTCTAAATCAGCATTCAATTTAAAATTAAACCCTAGTAACGTATTGAACAGCCAACACAATTGATAATTTTTTACTGGTGCAATAATGCCCAGCAAACGAGTATCATCAAAGAACCCTTCGTTTAATACCTCAATATTTAGTTTATGTTTTTGTACTGCCATTTAAAATACGATATCAAATTCTTTTTCTTCGTTGCCTCTTTTAATTCTCAGTTTTGTAGCATCGCCTTTTTTAAATTTGCCTAGAGTTTGCATATAAGTAGTTACATCTACAAACTTATACTCTCCCAATTGCAATAAAATATCGCCTGTTTGTAAGCCAATTTTTTCTGCCAATTTTCCTGCACTTACGCCTTCTATTCTAACGCCAGTGCCTGTATAACCATAATCTGGAATTACGCCTAAACTTACACTAAACCGTACTTTACCCATTTGTGGTTCGGCAGTTTTTGTAAAAGCCAACTTGCCTTTTGTATTGGTTGTTTCTACAATTTGTTGAATGAGGTATACAATATCTTTTTGTGCATTGTAATTCACTTTTTCCCAATCATCGGTGGTTTTATGATAATCGGAATGACTGCCAGTAAAAAAGAACAATACCGGAATTCCGGCTCTATAAAAACTTGCATGATCACTAGGGCCACTGCCTGTACTATCAAACTTTACAATTAAATTATTAAGGGCAATTGTTGTGAACACATTTCCCCAAATTGGTGAAGTGCCATAACCACCAATGGTAAGTTTATGTGCAGTATCGTATCGGCCAACCATATCCATATTCATCATATAATTGATAGGTGTTTGTAGCGTTGGATTTTCAATCCAATATTTGCTGCCAAACAAACCCAATTCTTCTCCACTAAAATTAATGAATAAGTAGTTGTTGTTTTTAGCTGTAGATTTTTTTAAAATTTTTGCCAATTCTAGCAGTGCTGCTGTTCCGCTTGCATTGTCATCGGCACCATTGTGTATTTCGTGCAAAGCATCTAAGGCATTTTTATCTTCTCCATAACCCAAGTGATCGTAATGAGCTCCAAGAATTACTGTTGTTGGTGCATTGTTGTTTATAAATGCAACGGCATTTTTACCTGTACGAATATTGTGTTTTATTTCAACCGATAAATCAATTTCTAAAGTTGCAGAAGGATCTTTAAAATATTGTTTTACTGCTTGTGGCTTTACATAAATTACAGGTATTGCCGAAGCTTTTGTAGAATCATTTTTATTAAACAACACATTGTCGGTAATTGTAGAAGTATTGTATAAAAAAATAGCGGTGGCTCCTTTTGTTGCAAATAGATCCATTTGTTTTTTTATGTACTCGTCAATATCAAAATGTGGGTTTTCCTTTTGTGCCAACAGTTCTTCTTTTAAATCTAAAAACCAAGGTTGCCCCTTTTCCCTTAAACCCATTGCTGGTGCACCTTTTATGTGTTTGTTGATGCTATAAGCCAAAGGAAAAAAATCATCGCTCAACACCAATGTTTTACCATGCACATTTAAACTTGTATTGCTGGTAAAATGTTTGCCTTCATTTATTTCAAATGGTTGTATGTACCCATTGATTCCTTTTGGTTCAATTCCTGCATCTATATATTGTTGTATGATATATTGTAAAGCCAGTTCTTCTCCTTTAGTACCAGTTCTACGACCTTCTAAAGAATCGCTTGCTAAATATTGTACATGCTTTGTAAGATTGGCAATCAATTCTGCATTGGATTTTTGCAAAGCAATTAATTGCATTTTGGCTCTCTTCTTTTTGCTTTGTGCTTGAAGGTTGGTAATAGAAAAACACAACACAAAAAATATCCACTTATACATAAAAAATATTTGTACAAAAATAGGCGTAGTACAACTGAAATGTTCAACTGAAAAAAATCGCTACTTATTCTGTTCCTAATCTCGTAACCAACTACCCTTTAAGCCTTTTACATTTGTTGCCCAACATATGACAGCATCGAAAACTTTAAATATTGCTTTAGTAGGAAACCCCAATAGTGGAAAAAGCACATTGTTCAACAGTCTTACGGGATTAAATCAAAAAGTTGGAAATTTTCCGGGAGTAACGGTTGATAAAAAAACAGGTAAAGTAGAATTAGACACTCAAACCACTGCCAACATTATTGATTTGCCTGGCTCTTATTCTTTGTATCCAAGAAGATCTGATGAATGGGTTGCTTACAAAGTGTTAATGCAAGCCGATGAAGATGTAAAAGCAGATATTATTTTATTGGTTGCAGATGCAAGTAACTTAAAAAGAAACTTATTGTTTTGTAGCCAAATTTTAGATTTAAAAGTGCCGGTAGTAATTGCTTTAACCATGAACGACATGGCGGCTAAAAAAGGAATTAAAATAGATATTGGAGGGTTAGAAGCAGAATTGGGAATTCCTGTGATTGAAGTGAATCCCAGAAAATCAAAAGGATTACAACAACTAAAAAAAATAATTTTACTTACTGCCAAACAAAAGCAAAAAAGCAATCGAGATTTTATTGACAATAAAAAAATATCTGAACCAAGTATAGAAGCTATTCAAAAATTATTGCCAGAATTAAACGATTATAGTGCTGTTCATTTTTTAATTAATCACGAAAATTTTCCTTTAAGTGTTTCAACACATAAAGCAATAGATGCAATTCAAGTTGAAACAAAATTTAATCCAACAAAAACACAGGCCGAAGAGGTTTTACAACGGTATCAACGCATAAGAAATATTATGCAACAAAATGTTGTTGTGCCCGATCCTTTAGAAAGAAAATTATTTACCGATAAGTTAGATGATATTTTATTGCACAAGGTTTGGGGTTATTCTTTTTTGATATTGGTATTGTTTATTTTATTTCAAAGTATTTTTTGGCTGGCTCAATTTCCAATGGGTTGGATTGAATCGGGCTTTGCCGTTATTGGTTCATTTTTACAAACCAATTTACCAGAAGTTTGGTGGAGCGATTTGCTAATTAATGGTGTTGTTGCTGGCTTAAGTGGCATTGTTATTTTTGTGCCTCAAATAATGATTTTATTTGGGTTGATTAGTATTTTAGAAGATACAGGTTACATGGCAAGAATTAGTTTTTTAAGCGATCGACTAATGCGTAAAGTTGGGCTAAATGGCAAGAGTGTAATGCCTATGATTAGTGGCTTAGCTTGTGCTGTGCCTGCCATAATGAGTGCAAGAAATATTGAAAACAGAAAAGAAAGATTGCTGACCATTTTAGTTACTCCATTAATGAGTTGTAGTGCAAGATTACCAGTGTACACAATTTTAATTTCTTTGGTTATTCCTTCCGATTATTATTTTGGTTTTTTAAGTTTACAAGGCTTGGTAATGATGTGCTTGTATTTATTGGGAACCGTTATGGCATTATTGGTTAGTTATGTGTTGAAATGGTTTATTAATGTAAAAGAAAAAAGTTTTTTTATTTTAGAATTGCCAGTTTATAGAAGTCCACGTTGGATGAATGTTGGCATTACTATGATTGAAAAAGCCAAAATTTTTGTAACCGATGCTGGTAAAGTAATTATGGTAATTAGTTTACTGTTATGGTTTTTAAGCAGCTATGGGCCAGGTAATAATTTAAAAAATATTGAAACCAAATATGCTGCATTAACAACAGCCAATCCTACAGCAAAAGATTCATTAAGTAAAGCTGCTTCTACAGAAAAATTAAAACACTCGTATGCTGGAATTTTAGGCAAACAAATAGAACCCATCATTGAACCTTTGGGCTACGATTGGAAAATTGGTATTGCATTAATTACCTCATTTGCTGCAAGAGAAGTTTTTGTAGGAACAATGGCTACCTTATATAGTGTAGAGGAAAACGATGATATGTCTTTGCGTCAAAAAATGAAAGCTGCAAAACATAGTAATGGAGAAAAAGTATATACATTACCTGCATCACTTTCACTCATGGTTTTTTATGTTTTGGCAATGCAATGTATGAGCACATTGGCTGTAGTAAAACGAGAAACAAAAACTTGGAAATGGCCTATTTTTCAATTGGTATACATGACCCTTTTAGCGTATGTAATGAGTTGGGGTGTATTTGTATTGTTTAGTTAATTCAACAATTCAATATAAAAGGTTGTGCCTTTGTTTACCTCACTTTCAACCCACATTTTTCCTTTCAATAAATAAATAAAATCTTTAACAAATACTAGACCTAAGCCTGTACCCTTTTCGTTATTTGTTCCTAATGAAGTGTATTTGTTGCTGGTAGTCATTATTTTTTCAATTACTTCTTTTGTTATTCCTACACCTGTATCTTGTATAGAAATTACAACACTCTGTTCAGTTTTTTGTGCATCAATAGTAATTGTTCCTGTAGTTGTAAACTTAATGGCATTGCCAATAATGTTTCTTAAAATAAAACGTAAAATATTTTCATCGGTGTGCAATTCAAAATCATTTTCAATTAAGTTCAATAGTGTGTTCTCTTTTATAAATACTGCTGCTTGTTGACGTTCAAAAATGCTTTCAACCAACGAATATAAATTCACAGTTACAACTTCAATTACATTTTGATTGTTCAATTGTATTTTACCCCAATCCAGTAAATCATCCAATAAACTTAATACATCATCAATTTGCTTGTCTGTCATTACAGCAAGCTCATTTGCTTCATCAGCAGTAATTAAATCGTTGTTGCTTAATTCAATAATACTTTTTAATGATGCTACTGGATTTCTAACATCGTGTGCAATGATTGAAATAATTTTATTTTGTAGCTCTACTTGTTGTTGTAATTTTCGTTTTGTTATTTCTAATTGTTGATTGGTAATTCTTAACTCCAATAATTTCATTACTTGGTTACCCAACACTTTTAATGCAAATATTTGTTCGGTTGTTAGCACTTTAGGTTGGCTATCAATAACACAAAGTGTACCTAAACTAAAACCATTGCTGCTTACCAATGGAACGCCTGCATAAAAACGAATATTTGGATTGCCTGTAACCAATGGATTGTTTTCGAATATTATACTTTTTGTAGCATCTTCTACTTGATACAAATCTGTATTTGCTGCAATAGCATAAGAACAAAATGAAACTTCTTTTGAGGTTTCTCTATTTTCTAAACCAACTTTTGCTTTAAACCATTGTCGGCTACTATCTATTAACGTAATGGTAGATATTGAAGTATTGCATAGTAAAGAAGCTAGTTTAACAATGTCGTCAAACTCGTCTTCATAAGGTGTATCTAATATATCGAACTTGTATAGTTCTTTTAATCTTTGTACTTCGTACAATGACTTATCTACAATTTTCATGACGGATTAATTAAGAAATAATAGATGCCTGAAAGAATGAAATTACTATAATAAAAATATTTGTAAAATTTCGTACTACGATTTTGACAGATTGGGATAGAAATATAACTAAACGGGTTACGAAAAGTTATTTTATTCAAATTCTACACCTTCAAGTATTTGATGATCTCTTTCTCTTTTGATGGCTTCTAGCTCGTATCTATTGAACTCGTAACCTAAATTGAAGGTTTCTAATAAGTAAGATAAAATAAACCGAACAGTTCCTCTTTCTTGAAATTGTTTAACATGTGCAATTTCATGGCGTACCCATTTTACATTGCTTAAAAAATCTTCTTTTGTAGTATTGTGTAATCGAATTGTATTTCCAATTACAATAGCCATTCGTTCAGACTTTAGGTTATAGGCAGCAATCCTTGCCAATAGGGATTTTTCTTTAATCCTTACTTTCATTGTGTTTAGTTTTTATTTGGCAGGGGGTGTCTCTCGACTGCAATATAAAAAAAATGCACTTAGCATCACTCAAAAAAGTGGAGCTTATAAAAAATAAACCAATACGGGTAGTAGTTCCAGTAAAAAACTTATTGAATTGCAGTTAAAATTTCTTCGCTATGTTGTTTGCTTTTGGGCTTTAAAAATATTTTTTCAATTACACCTTTTTCGTTAATTATGAAAGTTGTTCTATGTAATCCCATATACTTACGTCCATACAATTGCTTTTCGCCCCAAACACCATAATCATTAATTATTTTTTGATCTGTATCTACAATTAACGGAAATGGTAAATTGTGTTTTGCTTCAAATTTTTTATGGCTAATTGCATCATCTGGACTAATGCCAATGATTGCTAACCCATTTTCTTCTAACAAAGAAAAGTTATCTCTTAGGTTACAAGCTTGAACTGTGCAAGTTGGTGTACTATCTTTTGGATAAAAATAAAGTACTATTTTTTTCCCTTTAAAATTTGCTAAGGATACTTTATTTCCATGTTGATCTTTGGCTGTAAATGTTGGTGCTTTTTGTCCTTCTGCTAAATGTGTCATTTTTTCTTTTTTAAAGTTGTTGCCTTCTTCTTTTTATGTAACACTTTCTTTTTGTATTTGTTTATTTTGGGTGGCATCTTGGTAAATACAAATGTTTCTTCAATTATATTACCAACAGCATCGGTAGCTTTTATTTTTAAAGAATGATTGCCCAATGCACAACGCTCATCAAAATCGTAAATAAACAAATCATTTTTCCGTCTAAACATTAACCAACTGCCATCTAGTTCGGCACTATAGTGTTCAATTTCACTAACGGCATCTTTTACTTCTACAACTATTTGAGTTTGATTGTTGAATGTAAAATTGTTGTGCCAAGCAATTGGTTTTATTGTTGGAGGAACTGTATCCATTAATAATTCAACAAATCCAAATTTATTGAACGACGCAACTGCTGTATCGTTTTCCCAAATAGGTATTTGTGTATATGTTGAATTTTTATTTTTTAATACCATTAATGTTTTGGCTTGTAAATTTTCTGCAATTGGTTGCAAAAGCTTTATTGCTATTTCGTAATTGTTATGAACTGGCAATTGAGGATTGATTGTGTATTGATTGGATAATGCCATTGCTTTTATTGGATGTGTTGCATATTGAATTTGCAATGGCAACGTATCGTAAAAAGCTGCATTGTTAAACTCTAATTGAAGATTATTTTTGCTATATTTATTGGCTGTATTGGGCAACAATAAAGTATCTGGAATGATTGTAATTTGTTGCACAACTGTATCTTTTTTTTGTAGTAAGAAGCTTAAGTTGCTTGAGTTTCCTACAGCATCTTTTATTATAATTTCAACCAACTTGGGCAATGTATCATTCAGTTCTATAACTCCATTGCTCGTATTGCTAGCAAAAATATTGAGAGCATTGCCGGGTAATTTAGATAAGTGCTGAATATTTTTGCCAGTTTTATAATTTTCTACATAATCTGTACAAGCATTTATGTATCGTGAATTTTCGTAAGCAAAATCGTTCAGTTTAAATGCAAAGGCCAATGCACTATCTACCCAAACTTCTGCTTGAAAAATACCGAATTTAAATGGCGAAGTATTGGTAATATCTTGAGCAGAAATTCCAAAACTAATTTTATTGCTATTTACCAACACCACAGAATCTTTAACCCTTGTACCAAGTTTATTTTTAAGTAAGTTTATTTCGTTTGGCGAACTTTCAAATGTTGTAAAGTTTCTATCATAAAAATACAAACGCTCAAATGCAGGTGGTTTTGTATCGGGTATATTAAAATTAAACAACAAGGGATTTTGATTGATGTCGTTTTCGTCTCTAATTTCAAAATGTAAATGTGGCCCTTGACTGCCACCAGTATTGCCACTAAATGCAATAAACTGCCCTTTGGTAACAACAAATTGATTGGGTGCAAACGCTATATCTTGCTCCCATTGTTGTTCTTTATATTGTTTTTCTACAACTAACTTATTAAGTGTATCGTAAAAATTATTTAAGTGAGCATATACAGTGGTGTAGCCATTGTTGTGTTTAATGTAAATGGCTCTACCATAACCAAAACGTTCAATTTTTATTCGGCTAATATATCCACTTGCAGAGGCATAAACAGGTAGGTTTTCTTTTTGATTGGTTCTTAAATCTAAGCCCATGTGAAAATGTTCTTTTCTTAGTTCACCAAAGTTGCCACTCAATTGCATGGGAATTCCTAATGGATTGCCAAAGTAATTTGTTGGATAAATTTTAGAAGGAAAATATTGTGCATTTACTAGTTGAATAGTTAACCCAAACACAATAAAAATGACAACTGAATATTGAATGTTGAATAGTTTATAGATATTTTGTTTAAAGCTTATTCCCATGCTCCAAAATTAAGTAGTTGATTTTTTTGACAGCCATAACAACCTACATAATGCTGTTAAAATAAAAATACAAAAGCCTATTAAGTTCATTTTTAAATCTTTCATTCCATCTTCCAACAAAACAAATGCAGCTCTTTTTGCCATCATATTTTGTAGCCACTCGTTAATTAAACCAATTGCATTAAATAGAATTACTGTAATAACTAGCCGTTGGAATCTTTTAGTTTCACTCTTCAGCCAAAAAATGGCCAATAAAATGTACAACAACAAACTAATTACTATTGCAAAAAATATATGTTCTAAATTATTTAGCCACCACTCGGCCAAAGGGTTCATTTTAAAATGCCTCAGCCGTTCTACCAAAACCAATTCATAAGCCCAAAAAATTGTATTGTATAATTTATAAAAGTGTGTTTTATAAATGGGTTGTGCATTTAAAACTTCTAATAACACTTGATTAATTGCTATGTAAGTAATTAAATAGTATTTACTAGCAAGTACAAAAACTAACGTTAGTATACAATTTAGAAGTCGAACCAATTGAATATTCATTGTTGAAAATTAAATAAAGCTGTGGAAACATTTTTCAAAAAAATAACCTCGTAAAACTAGCTACAACCTTACATTTGCACAATTTGTTTTTTCACAGTACAGCCATGTTTAGAACGTACAAGTGTGCGACGCAACAGGAGCTACATTTTTATTCTACAGCTGGTTACAAAAAAATATTATGCCAAAAGACAATTCTATAAAATCGGTTTTAATTGTTGGTTCTGGTCCAATTGTAATTGGACAAGCCTGCGAGTTTGATTATTCAGGCTCTCAAGCTGCTAGAAGTTTACGTGAAGAAGGTATTAAAGTGATTTTAATTAATAGCAATCCTGCTACTATTATGACAGATCCAATGATGGCCGATAAAGTGTATTTATTGCCATTAACTGTGGAAAGTATTGAACAAATTTTAGAAGAAAATCAAATTGATGCTGTATTGCCAACCATGGGTGGACAAACAGCCTTGAACTTGTGTAAAGAAGCCGATGAATTGGGCGTTTGGGAGAAATACAATTGTAGAATGATTGGCGTTGATGTGGCTGCCATTAACACGGCAGAAGATAGAGATTTGTTTAGACAATTGATGGTAAAAATTGGTATTAAAGTTGCCCCAAGTCATGTTGCCAATAGTTTTTTAGAAGGTAAAGAATTTGCACAGCAAATTGGTTTTCCTTTGGTAATTAGAGCATCGTTTACATTGGGTGGCAGTGGTGGTGGATTTGTACATAGTAAAGATGAATTAGACGAAGCTTTAAAACATGGTTTAGAAGCCAGCCCTATACATGAAGTGTTGGTTGAAAAAGCTGTTTTAGGATGGAAAGAATTTGAACTAGAATTACTGAGAGATAAAAACGACAATGTTGTTATTATTTGTACTGTTGAAAACCTTGACCCAATGGGTGTGCATACAGGCGATAGCATTACTGTTGCTCCAGCAATGACGTTGAGTGATACTGCTTTTCAGGATATGCGTAACCAAGCAATTTTAATGATGCGTAGCTTAGGGAATTTTGCTGGTGGTTGTAATGTACAATTTGCACAAAACCCAGAAACCGAAGAATTAATTGCAGTTGAAATTAACCCAAGAGTGAGTCGTAGTAGTGCTTTGGCTAGTAAAGCAACGGGTTACCCAATTGCAAAAATTGCTGCTAAATTGGCCATTGGTTATAGTTTAGACGAATTAAAAAATCAAATTACGCAAACTACTAGTGCCTATTTTGAACCTGCATTGGATTATGTAATTGTAAAAGTGCCACGTTGGAATTTTGATAAATTTAAAGGTGCCAACGATACGTTGGGTTTACAAATGAAAAGTGTTGGTGAGGTAATGGCCATTGGTAGAAGCTTTACTGAAGCTATACAAAAAGCTTGTCAGAGTTTAGAAAACAATGCTGTAGGCTTGGGTTATTACGGCAAAAGTTTAATGAAAACTGAAGAAATTTTAGAATACATTAAAATACCAAAGTGGGATAGAATTTTTAGAATTAAAGATGCTTTAATGCAAGGTGTAACTGTAAAAACAATTGCACAAGCAACAGGCATTGACAAATGGTTTTTATTCCAAATTCAAAAAATTTGGATCATAGAAAAAGAGTTAAGCAAATACTTTTTAGAAAGCCTAC
>ERZ795056.6647-NODE-6647-length-11232-cov-7.646417_pt1 | contig 11232 bp, 14 predicted proteins | sample MGYA00375140_ERZ795056 | MGnify/ENA primary metagenome ERZ795056 (study PRJEB30185, sample SAMN05720227) | activated sludge metagenome | isolation source: Anaerobic digester | place: USA | collected 2015-03-09 ...
TAGAGCATCTGACTACGGATCAGAAGGTTTCAGGTTTGAATCCTGACGGGGTCACATTTTAGTTTTCAGTTAGGTTAAAAATCCCAGTAAGTCATTGATTTACTGGGATTTTTGTTTTCAGCTAATAAATCCTTAAAATCGATTTCTTACAATCCAAAATAGGTTTACCTAAGAACCTAATTGAGGTTGTAATCTGATTAAGAAGTAATTAAAAATTTTCGCGGTAAACATGAAATTAAGCACGGAGAACTTTTTACATGCAAAAATGGCATTCCAATTATTCACTTCGGCTGATGCTGAAAACAAAACCCATTCCCAATGCCAGTCTTATGCTTACAGCGCGTACCTGCTTTCGTAAGCCCGCTGCATTGCACCGTTTGCCCCTGTCCTGCCGGACTTTTATTTCCGGTCCCATATGAGGGGCCCACCCCAACCGGCGGTTTGCAAATTTTACAGGGGTCAAGCCCTTTTTGAATAGCATTGGCAAGGCTAAGCCTTTCAGAAACATTCTTTACCGTATGGCATTTATCGGTATGGTATTTGGCACCTGAGGGCGTTTTGTACACCCATTGGGCTGCACTTTCCTGGTAAACCAAAAAAGAAATCCCCAAAATCAATAATCTCAAAAATATGAATAGCCTTTTGTACATGAAAGAAATAAAGGTAAACCATAAGCAGCAATGAAGTTTCCCTGTAATTTCCCCTGTACCTCCCCTGCACCCTAAATCCCGTATTTTGCAGCACTCCTAACCAGTAACACCTGCAGAACATGAACCAACCGCTTGCCGAAAGCCTTTTTGCCCGCATGATGGCGGCTGCACAAATGCCCAATGTGCCGAGTACCATGAGAGTACTGAGCAGCGTGCCTGTGCCAATTTTCCTCAACTTTTCCGCAGGTCTAAACCGCGCGTTTAACCTACTGTTTGCCAGCTTGTATTTTGAAATATCAAAATTTGGAGGCACAAATATCAAACTAAGGTCATGAAAAAACTACTCCCCCTTTTGCTGCTTTGTTGCTTTGCTGCTTGTGGCAACAGTACCCAAAAAGCAAAGGAATCCTCCAATGAAGAAGAAAAATCCCTTTTGCAGCAAAATGAACCGGTTGCAGGCAGGTTTTACCTCATCAAAAAATTTGTGGACGGCGATACCTTTTGGATTGACGACAGCACCGCCACCGGCATCAAAGTTCGGCTGATAGGTATGGACACCCCCGAAAGCCGCAATACCCGTAACAAGAAAAAACACCCGATGGGGAAGGAAGTGGCGGATTATGTAAAACAAATCCTGACCGACCAGCGGGTACGGCTCGAACTCGATGTGCAGCACCGGGACCGCTATGGCCGGATTTTGGCCTATGTATTTCTTGAAGATGGCACCCACCTGAATGCGCACCTGCTGGAAAAAGGTTATGCCCTGCTAATGACTGTGCCACCCAATGTAAAATACGCGGATGAATTTTATGCGTTGCAGGTGAAAGCCCGGGAGGCGGAATTGGGGGTGTGGAAGTAGTTAACCGTTGGCAACCGGGAAGCAATAAGACTTTATTTTCCATGCCCCTCCCTTGTCATTCAATTTAACCTACCGTTCATAAATGAAATTATTCGCCTGGATAACTTCAACTTTCTATAAACCTCCTGGAAACTCCGGGAATCTCGGCCAGATCAAGTTCTAACTGAACAGCTTGGTTATCTGTTTCGGCACCTACAGTAAAACTCCCGTAACAAATCATCGTGTAGGAAGCCCGGTTGTTTACAACAGTAACTTTTTGTACTGCAAACGGAAACGATTTGTGCAGGTGAAATATTACATATCCCAACAATGGATCTTTTTCGGGATCAGTACTTTCAACGGTAACGGTTACCACATATAACCCTTCCATTACTTCATCAACTTTTCCGGTAAGCAACCTGTTTGAACGTCTCGCAAGTCGTCCCCAACGCCATTTCTGATTATCATCCGCTACTTCAGCATTACCGGAATATATTTCTTCCTTTTGAACTTCAGTAAGGCTTTCAAGTTGGGAATATCTGTATTCCTTTAGAGCCGGAATATTTTCAACACTCCTTGTGGCCTCCGTCGTATCGCCAGAATCAATAAAACCTTGAATTTGATTCAAAGGAACACTTTGCTGCATTTTATTTGAAACCATCTGTGCAACCATTCCCCGATTCTCAATGGCTTTCTTCTCAGATTCTTCCTTCGCAATTTCTCTTACTTTTTCCTCAAAACTTATACCATCTTTTCCAATACTTAACTTCGAGGCCCGCGACATCATATCACTGATTGCAGCAATTAGTGTTCCAATATTCTTGCGGAACATCAGGATAATAATCAGGATCAGCACCTGTGGATTAAGAAACCCTAAAACCTTTTCAATAGTATCCATATATAAAAAAATTATTCTATTTACTTTTCCTTGGCATTACCTCCCCAAACATTAACGGCATAGGGAATCACCCCAATCCCCATTGATGCAAGTATTGGCCAAAGATCTTTGAAAGCGGTAATTCCCGATGGTTTGTCTATCAATGAAAAATAAGCAAAATAGGTAGTAAAACAAAGGGCCATCACAATAGCTGCTATGCCACTTAAAAATGCAATTAGCCTGCTTGTGCTTGGCACTGGCGGGGGAGGAGGGGTTGTTGCAGGAGGAGTACCTGCAACACCACCAGCAGTAGCCGCGGCCGGGGCTACAGGTACTGGCGTGGCACTTACCGCATCACTCAATTTAAACCCATCCTTCTTCAGCCACCGCATAATATAGTTAAAGGTAAAAACACCCAAAACTACAGGCAATAATACGAGCAGCCAACCCCATCCAAGGTTTTTCTCCGGTGGCATGTTTACTGGTGATCCCTGATTGGCGCCGGCTCCAGGGCTGCCATTCCTTTCCTTTATTAATTGCTTTTGAAGAGAATCCTTCTCCTTTTCTAGTTGTTCAACTTTGCGTTTCAGTGAATCCGAATCACCGGTAACAGTAGTAACCTGTGCAAATGCAGCAAGGGTAAAAAACATAAATGTAAAAAAAAAGATTACTTTCATAACAATAATTTGATTTCAAATTTAGCAAATGGGTTTGAAATAAAAAGGGGTTAAAAAACGGTAAAATCCCTGGCTAAACCACCCACCCTTCCAAAAAACCCACTCCTACACCCTGAATACCATTAAACTCAATTTTCAACGTCAAATCAAAATTTTTGCATTATTTTGTTTGAAATGTTTCGATACCTTCATCATAAACACCTGGAACCGGTGCTTTGGTCCTCGGCCCTGCTGCTGCTGTTCTTTTGGACCCCTTCCGAAACGGAGGCTTCGCTGTGCATTTTCCGTTTCCTTGGCTTTCAATCCTGCCCCGGCTGTGGCATCGGCCATTCTATTCACTATGCCCTTCACTTTAATTTCACCGAATCCTGGCATCACCATTTTGCGGGTATTCCTGCCGCAGGAATGCTGATTTACGAGGTTCTCCATAAATTTTTACCAACAAAAAATAAAACAACACAACATGAATCCGCAACAATACTTAATGATGCTTCCAGGATTACAACCCGATGAACTGATCCTGCTGCAGGAACTTTCAAAAGATATGAACGATAATCAGAAGCAGCAATTTTTCATGCTTTACCAAAGCAAACGTAAAGATCAGCAGACCCTGCTGTTGCTTACCGCTATCGGTTTTCTAGGCGTTGCAGGTATTCAGCGCTTTATTGTAGGCGATATAGTGCTTGGTATCGTTTACCTGCTCACCCTCGGTTTTTGTGGCATTGGTACCATTATTGATATGGTAAACATCAAATCAATGACCTACGAATTCAACCGGAGGCAGGCCTTGGAAAGTGCCGACATGTTAAGGTTTATGGGGAGGTAAATCAATCTTTTTTATGGAAGAAAACAAGGCAAAGCAACCAACCATGCAAGAACAAATGCTGAAGGCAATAAGCATGAGCATTTACGGCCAACAACTGCAATCGCGGTGCAGGGTACTTACGCCCGGGCAAAGGGCCGAAATGGAAGAAGCCGCCATCCAAAACCTGATGAATAGTTTTAACATTGACCGTGAAAAGGCCGGGGAAATATATAAACGATCAAAGGGATAAACCAAATTTTCAATGTTTTATAAGAACTATTTGCCCCTGTTTAAAATGCCGGTGAAACCTGTTTCAGCCTTTTTAGTCAGCAGAATTATACCTGCTACACTTGCGGTTATGCTTTCGTTTTGCCTGTTTGCGCAGGAAAATAAGCCGCCCGTTTGTCCGATAGGGGCCGATTGGCTCCCGGTAGATGCTTTTACAGACGAATTCAATAAAAAAGGGCTTAATCCGGAAAAATGGTGGGATTTCAACCCGGCATGGGTAGGTAGAAAACCGGCATTTTTTGCCCGCGAAAATGTAAAGGTTAAAAAAGGTAGCCTGCTATTGACTGCCCGTGCCCAAAATCCAAAAAAAGTATCGGTGGAAAACAAGGTCAGGGGTTATGATCAGTTTACCACTGCCACCATAAAAAGCAAAACCCGCATAAAATACGGCTATTTTGAGGCACGTTGCAAAACCATGAAGGCAAGTGTTTGCAACGCATTCTGGCTTTATGATCCGCTTGATGCAGCTGCCAAATACAGTGCCGGCAGTTTTTCGGAAGAGATTGATATATTCGAACTATTTGGCAAGCCAACTAAAAAGGAAAACGAGCGTACATTTTTTGCCACGGTACACCGGATGGAAACACCCTATGTTGAGTCGCTCGTAAAGTCCAAGCAAACGCCCATGGAGAATAAATCCTTCAACATGAAGGTGCCCTTTGATTTTTATGCTGATTTTCATGTGTACGGGCTGCTGTGGACACCCACCGAAATGAAATGGTACCTTGACGGGAAAGAGGTTTTCTCCCGCAAGAACGATTATTTTACTACCGCACTGTACCTGATGTTCGATTGCGAAATAATGGCGGCATGGGCAGGGCTTCCAGATAAGGAGGATCTGCCGGCCACTTTTGAGGTTGATTATGTGCGGGTTTGGAAGCATAAAGATTGGGAATAAAAAATTCCAAAGAAACAAATCCCAAATTCCAAAGAAACAAATTCCCTTCGACAAGCTCAGGGCAACGCAAAATCCAAAATATTAATCATAATTCATAAATCATTATTCCAAAATCATCCCTCCTACCTTTGCCTAAAATTTTTAAATGCCTACCGTTGCTATTATCATGGGGAGCGACAGCGACCTGAACATAATGAAAGATGCTACCGACATGCTGACCGGATTTGGTATTGATTACGAACTTACCATCGTTTCGGCGCATCGTACCCCTGCCCGTATGGTGGATTATGCCACCCGTGCCCGGGAAAGAGGTATAAAAGTGATTATTGCCGGTGCAGGTGGCGCAGCACATTTACCCGGCATGGTGGCTTCGCTTACCCCGCTTCCGGTAATTGGCGTGCCCATCAAATCATCTAACTCCATTGACGGCTGGGATTCGGTGCTTTCTATCCTGCAAATGCCAAACGGTATACCAGTGGCAACCGTTGCCCTCAATGCTGCCAAAAATGCAGGGATTCTTGCGGCCTCCATACTCGGGGCTTTTGACCAAACTCTTGGCGACAAAGTAGCCGCTTATAAAACCGGGCTTGCCGATGCGGTGCTGGAAAAAGTGGAAAAAGTAAAAGAGGCCGGTTATCCGAACAGTTACGATGCCTGATTATTCAATTTAAGGATTGAAATAAGAATTAAGGAACAAATAATAAGGCGCTGCCCTGAGCCTTTTGAAAGGAATAAGGAAGTGGGTTTTCGCTGACGCTCCGTTTAAAATGCAACTTCAGCATCAAGGTAACTTACCGTAAACTCCTGTTCAAGCGTAAGGCTTTCATTATACAGTCTCTGCAGCAAGCCTGGTCCGTACTGAGCGAAGTAAGGCATAAAATTCTCTGTTCTTTCCTGCAGATTACCATTTGGAAAAAGCATTGTTTTCAGGGCTTCCAACTGATTCGATTCGTCGGTAAGTTTCCGCCTTTCAGCCCGCTTCATTTTCTTTTCAAGCCCTTCCAGTTTCTTCAAAGCCCTGGCATGCAAGGCTGCTACATGCTGACGCAGGGTTGCATCAATCGTTCCTGCCTGTGCTTCCAGTTTTTCATAAAAAACCTTCATTTCAGCAGCTGCCGCCGAAGTATCATATCGGTTACCATGCAACCTTTCGGCAAGCAGGTTTTCAAGGTCCTGCAGCGGAAGAAAAAGTTCGGCATCGCTCAGTCCAAGTTTGGTTTTCAGTTTTGCACCCTTTTCATTTACCAATAAAAAACTGTTTCGCAAAACCAGCATGGGGTAAGGCACCCCCGATGCTTCAAAAAGGTCTTTTAATTCGAGCCAGTAGGCAAGTTCGCCGCCACCGCCAATAAAAGCAATGTTGGGCAAAATGGTTTCCTGGAACATACCACGCAATATCACATTGGGGCTAAACCGCTGCGGGTTTGCCTGCAGTTCGGCCAATAATTCATCCTTTGTAAAATTAAGATCGCTGAATAATACCCGGTAACGGTCACCATTCAATTCAATCCGCTCGCGCCTGCCATCATCAAACAGGTAAAATAGGTTGATCTCCCTGCCACCCGCCTGTACTTTATAATTTTCCTGCAAACGCTCAATAGTTCCGGATACAATTTTAGCCGAAAATTGCTCCAGCAAATCCCGTTTCATTACTTCCGCATAGGCCGCTTTCAGTTTGGGATGGTCAGGTATCAGTACCAACAGGCCAAATGAGGCAAATAAATCATTTACCAGTTTAAAGGTAGCCTGCTGAATGTTGGGGTGCTTTACATAAGCATCTTCCAGCATGTTTACCATTTGCTGCCCGTAGGGTAAAAAGCCGAATTGCCCCCTTAACCTTTCAATAATTTCCTCCAGCCCCCTGGTATTCATCCGGCCAACTGCCCCTGTCTGCTGCGTTTTCCAGGTAAGCTTTTCACCTCCGGTAAAAATATACCCAAGTTCATCAAGGTCGGCATCTTCGCTACCCATGTAATAAACAGGTACAAAACGGTATTGTGGCCACTTTGCCGTTAGTTCATCGGCAAGCTTAATGGCATGTAATATTTTGTAGATAAAATAAAGGGGGCCGGTAAAAATATTGGGTTGATGGGCGGTAACAATGGTAAAAGTGTTGCTATCCCTCAGCGACTCAAGGTGAGCCTCCTGCAGTTCATTGAGGCCGTCGAGGCCATATTGTTCTTTAAGCACCTCTGCAAGAACCTCCCGGGGGGTATCAAACGCCTTCCGCGCTTCAATGGCTGCCAATAGACCATTTTCATCTACCTCATGCCGGAAAAACGGCCGCAAACCTTCGGCGCACGCCAAATAATCGTATACCAGTTTTGAAAAAGCGCCGGTGCTGCTGTAAGGCAAGGTACAATGGTCGTTGTTCATAAAGTTTGCAAAGTTAAGCGCTTCCCTGCCACGTGCAGGAACCCAGGTGCCTGTTTGTTCTTTTTTAAGAAAACAATAAAACTGGCCAAAAGTTATTGCCATTTTCCATTCACCAACCGGCGGATTCCGGCAGGGTTTTCCTCCAGCAATTCAGGGGGAAGTATTTGGGCCGGGGCATTTTGCCAGCATACAGGCCTCGTCCAGCGTTGAATGGCGGTTGGCCCAACCGCGGAAAACCTTGAATCGGTGCAGGCAGGATGTGGTCCGCCGTGTACCATGGCCCCGCAAACTTCAACACCGGTGGGAACCCCATTGAAAACCACCCTGCCCGAATGATTCAGGGCTGCATCCACCAAAAAAGGAAAATCGGCCAAATCCTGTTCGGTGGCCATCAGGGTTGTCGTAAGCTGTCCGGCGAGTGCATTCCGGCAATTAAGCATGTCGGTTGCATCTTTACAAACCACCACAAGCGACCATGGACCGAAAATTTCCTCCTGCACCAGTGGGTTCGCGAGAAAATCTGCAGCCTTTATTCGCGCTATACATACCTCTGGAACTTCACTGCCTGTTTTACCTGAAAACTGAACTTCTACCCCTTTTTGGGTGAGTGCCAATGCTGTTTTTTCAAAATAAGCCTTTTCAATACCGGCATGCAACATGGCGGAGGGAGAAAATGACTTCAATTCATAAGCCAGCTTTTCAATAAATTGATCAAGGTCAGTAGATTCAAAACCAAAAATAAGTCCAGGGTTGGTACAAAACTGTCCCATACTCATGGTGATGGAAACTGCATATTTTTGGGCAATCCCTGCCGAATCATCAGCAAGTGCGCCTGGCAATAAAAAAACGGGATTGGTACTGCCCATTTCGGCAAAAACCGGGATTGGGTGCTTCCGTTCCTGTGCATAGGCCTGCAACGCCATGCCACCATTAAAAGAACCGGTAAAACCTACTGCCATGGTTGCAGGGTGTTGCACCAGCATTTTTCCGGTTTCAAATCCATCATCCTCTACATGCTGTAACACGTTCGCCGGCATACCCGTTTCGGTTGCAGCTCTATTGATAATATGGCAAACTTCAACTGAAGTTTGTGCGTGCGCCGGATGCTGTTTTACCACCACAGGGCAACCTGCAGCAAGCGCCGAAGCAGTATCGCCGCCGGCGGTGGAATAGGCAAAGGGAAAATTACTCGCGCCAAATACCACCACGGGTCCAATAGGAATCCGCATCCTTCGCAGGTCGGGGGCCGGCGGGGTCTTTTCGGGCTTTGCATGGTCAATTATTGCCTCTACCCAATTGCCCTCTTCAATCAGCCCGGCAAACATATTTAGCTGAAAACAGGTTCGTGCCAGTTCGCCCCGTAACCGTGGTATGGGAAGATTGGTTTCAGATGAGGCAATATGGAGCAAAGAATCGCCGGCATTTTCCAATCCGGCAGCAATGGCCCGCAAAAAACCTGCACGTTTTACCGGGGGTACCTTTTTGAATTTTTCGAAGGCCAAAGCAGCAGCCTCCATTACATGGTTGATTTGGGAGAATGACATGGTGTGAAAATATTTAAAAATGAAAATGGGATTTGCAGAGACCCAATTCAATTGTAGAGACGCAATGCATTGCATCTCTACAATTGAATTGCGGTTTTACCCTACAACAACATCTCCTTCAATATCGTAATCGTATGCCTTGGTGATTTTTACATTTACAAATTCGCCCGGTTGCAGCCTTTTTTTGCTGTGCACCACCACCTCATTATCTACCTCTACACTGTCAAATTCGGTACGGCCGAGGTATCGCCCGGCTTCTTTTTTGTCAATCAGCACCCGAAAGGTTTTACCCACTTTTTCCTGGTTCTTTTCAAAACTGATTTCCTGCTGCACCTCCATTATTTCCTGCGCACGGGCTTCCTTTTCTTCCTGTGGAACATCATCCACAAGGTCGTAACCTGAGGTGCCTTCTTCGTGGCTGTAGGTAAAAATGCCCACCCTGTCGAAACGCATTTTTTCCAGGAAGGTCTTTAATTCTTCAACATCCTCGCGTGTTTCGCCGGGAAAACCGGCAATCAGCGTGGTGCGAAGGCATATTTCCGGCAGACGGCTGCGTATTTCGCCAATCAGTTCCTCCATTTCCTCGCGGGTAATCTGCCGTTTCATGGCCTTGAGCATGTTGTTGCTCGCATGCTGCAAAGGGATATCGAGGTAGTTACAAATGTTTGATCTTTCGCGCATTACATCAATTATCTCAAGCGGAAACTTGCTTGGATAGGCATAATGTAACCGGATCCATTCCAAACCCTCCACATCCGCAAGCGCATGCAACAGTTTGGATAATTCACGCTTTTTATACAAATCGAGACCGTAGTAGGTAAGTTCCTGCGCTATCAGCATCACCTCTTTTACACCACCCCGAACCAGTCTTTTGGCCTCGTCTACCAGTTCTTCAATTGGCCGGCTTACATGCGCGCCCCTCATTAGCGGTATAGCACAAAAGGCACAGGTGCGGTTGCAACCTTCCGAAATTTTGAGGTAAGCATAATGCTGCGGGGTACTCAGCAGGCGTTCGCCAAGGAGTTCCTTTTTATAATCAGCATCAAATCTTTTTAGTATCAGCGGCAGTTCCATGGTGCCAAACCAGGCATCCACTTCGGGTATTTCCAGCTCAAGCTGATCGCGGTAACGCTCACTCAGGCAGCCTGTTACATAAACTTTATCGAGCTTACCCCGGCGTTTCAGTTCCACCTGATCGAGTATGGTATTTACGCTTTCTTCCTTGGCTTTATCAATAAATCCGCAGGTATTTACTACCACTACATTATGGTCGAGCTTCTTGCTTTCGTGCATTACCTCAAACTGATTGGCCTTAAGCTGACCACTCAGCACTTCACTATCCACAAGGTTTTTGCTGCACCCAAGGGTAATAATGTTCACCCTGTCTTTTACTAATTTTCCGGCTTTCATGTGGCCGCAAAGGTAAGCGGCGAAACGGGAATGAGGAATGCAGATTTAGGAATTCAGAATGAGGATTGATGAATGATGAATGATGAATGATGAATAAATTGTAATTGGTGCGCGTCAACCAACTTTAATCCTTAAAAAAGAAATTTCTATTTCTTCCCTTATTCCATAACGCTATCATTCTATTATTCATGTACTCTATTATTCAAGTATTCTATTATTCTCAACCTCATCCTCAACCTCAACCTTAACCTCAACCTCAACCTCAACCTCATCCTCAACCTTAACCTCAACCTACTCCTCAACCTCCTCCTCCCTCCTCTCCAAACATCCCTTCCATATTCCTCCTTTGCTTTTTATCCGGTCTTCCGGTTTTGCTCAACCTTTTACCGGTATTAAAAGATGGGGCATGGAAATCCTGTGCAACGAGCATTTCGGGCGGGGTAATATCCTCATAGTTTTGGATGGCTTCGGGATAGGCGACCCGGTTGTGCAACAGACCTGTTACCCGGATAATCCATTTGCGGGCCTCGGTCCTGAGTTCGTATTCATCATTCAGTTTTACGGTACGCGAAGCTTTTACCGGCTCGCCCGCCATTTTCACCCTGCCCTTATCGCAGGCTTCGGCGGCCTGGCTACGGGTTTTAAAAAGTCGTATGCTCCATAAATACTTGTCTATCCTGAGTTTTTCACCTTCCTTGATCATAGAAACAAAATTAAGGACATGAAAGATGATAATTAATCTTTCAATTATTCATCTTCGTCCTGATCGGAAATTTCAGGTAACCAGAATGGCTTTCGGTGTTGATGTATAATTAAGGTAATTAAAACGGTTGTTTGGTCTTCATTTACCTGGTAATGAAGCGAATATG
>ERZ795056.6651-NODE-6651-length-11230-cov-6.575481_pt1 | contig 11230 bp, 11 predicted proteins | sample MGYA00375140_ERZ795056 | MGnify/ENA primary metagenome ERZ795056 (study PRJEB30185, sample SAMN05720227) | activated sludge metagenome | isolation source: Anaerobic digester | place: USA | collected 2015-03-09 ...
TGTCACCAACGATGGTGGCTTTCGCGTAGTTGACCAAGGCCAGCCCATCGCGCCACGCGTCCGCCTGTTGCTGGCACAAGATCCGCTCGCCAATGGAACGTAGACCGTTTGCATCACCCGAGGCCTTGGCGATCGCCGCGTATTTCTGACTGAGGCGACTATCGTTTGAGGCAAATGGCGAGCGGAACGTCTCTGGGACGTTGCGAAATATGTCGAGATTAGGGTTTAGGAGCATCTCATGGACTCCCGATGCAGTAAGAATTGTGGCACTCGAGGTCCGCACCGCCAGTCCTCGGACACTCCTTCGCGTCATTACACACAGGCTTGCAGATCTGCTCATCCTCCATGGTGCCGCATTCGATCTCGAAGCCCGCGTAACTCGGACAGTCATTCGCTGTGGTGCAGGTCGGCGCGCAGATGCCGTGATATGTGCAGACGAGCTCAGGTTCGCAGAGCTCCGGGAGGATCTGTCCATCCCAACGACACGCCTCCCACGCCGTCACGGTGCCGTCCTCGGGACGGGTGGGAGCGTCCTCGCCGCAGGCAAGGAGGGGGGCCAGGAACAGGCTGAGGGTGATGAGGGTGCTGTTGCGCATGCACCCATCATAGTGTGGCGCAGTACCGCCCGTCGACCCCGTAGGACAGTGTTCAGCCTGCACGGGCCACCTCCTCGACCTGGCCGCGCAGGCACGGGTCGCTGGTGTTGGCCACGAGGCGCTTCATCTCGGGGGCCCACGCCAGGGCCCGCAGGGTCGCCCGCCGCACGGCGAAGAAGCTGGCGAAGCGCTGGACGATGTAGTTGAAAGCTGACGCCGGGAGATAGCCGCGAGGGCCCTCGAGGCCGGCGACATGCAGGCTACCTTGATGCACATGCAGGAGTCCATCGCGCTGGAAGAGCTGGCCCACGGTTCGCCCCTGCGGACCCGGGACGCGGGCGATCAGCGGGGCCGTCTGCGCCGCGAAATGGCGGTAGATGCCGACGACCTGGCGCGCGTCCTGCTGGAGGTTCGCCTCGGGTTGAAGGAGTGATGCCACTACATGAAAGCCCTCGAGGGCCGGTGCGAGCGACGGCGAGATCCAGCGCAGCCCCGGCCCGCCCGCGTCGAGGCGCGAGCTGTAGACCCACGGGAAGGTCCCGAAGTGCAGCACGAGCGGCGTCTCCCAGCCGCAGCGGCTCTCGGCGCGGGGCGGCGGTCCGGGCCAGCCTTCGCCGAAGTAGCCCGGGGTCGTATCAGGGTAGAAGGCGCGAGACAGACCGCCGTCTTTCTCCTCGTAGCACGCGCCGCTCTCGAGGGTCGTGGGGTCGACGGTCACGCGCCACAGCTCCCCACGCGCTCGGCTGACGCTGGTCATTTGCTCGATCACCGTCAGCTGCGTGCTCGCCTGCGGGTCCGTCACGGCGGGCCGCGTCTGTCGCATCCGCATCATGAATGCGGCCATGCCGGCCTCGTGGGTCGTCGTGACCCACTCGCGGGCGCCGCGTCGGCGGTCGAGCTCCGCCGCGAGCTGCTGCGGGAAGCCGAGGGCCTCGGCGAGGGTCTCCCACGCCTGCCGATACCAGGTCCGGGTGTCGACGGGCGAGCGCAGGTCGAAGTCGCCGGCGAGGTCGGCGAGCGCCTCGATGTCGGGGCCGTAGCAGAACAGGTCCGTCATCACGCAAGCTCCTTCGGGAGGGCGCCGACCAGGCCGGCGAACACGGCGGGCACCCCCGGCCACGCGGAGGCGTCGAGCTTCGGCGGGATGGTGGCCGCGTCGGTCAGGTCGATGCCGAGGGTCATCGCGTCCGCGAGGAAGCGGGCCCGCACATCGTGGTAGGTGGCGCTCCCGCGGCCACTGCCGAGCAGCCCCGGATTGGCCCAGCCGACCTTAATGTCGGCGAGGTCGTCGACGCGGTAGTGGGCGAGCAGTCGCTGCATGTACACCGCGGCGCCGAAGGCCGCCGCCCGCGGCTGAAACAGCAGTTCGGGCGGCGCGTTCAGGAGCGGCGCCTTCTTGCCGACCTCGGGCACGCCGGTCCACAGGAAGTACGGCGCGAGCGCGCCGAACAGCCCGCCGCTGCCGAAGTTCGCCGCCTGCTCGCCGTACTTGAGCGGCGGGTTGCGGCCCTTGTTGTTGTCGTACGCGCGACGCGAGCTGTCGCGCTCGTCCTGCTCGGCTGCGGCGTTGCCATTGTGCGCCGCGGTCACGAACCGCGATTCGCGGTAGGCGATGACCGCGAACACCCGCGACGATCCCTCGATGCGCGAGACCTCCTCCATGGTCATGAGCAGCGCGCGCAGGTCGGACGGCGTGTCACCCCAGTTGCGCAGCAGGTCGCCCGCGACCTCGCTGGCCTTCGGCAACGGCGCGAGCTCGATGATCGGCGTGGGCCCAGGGTCGGGCGCGGGCGCGGGATACGGCAGCCCCGCCGCGCTCGCGCGCCGGCTGTAGAGCAGCGCGCCGCCAATGCCCGCGACCCCGAGGGCCGTCCCCAGCGTGACCCAGACGCCGCGGTTCATGGGGCCTCCTGCGCGTTCAGCAGATCCTCGAGCCGACGGCGGCCGCGGTCCTGCGCGAGTGTGTAGATCAAGGTCCCCGCCGCCACGACGACGACAGCGCCGGCCGCGAGCACCGCCGGATGCGTCCATGGGATCGTGCTCGCAGTTTGCGGCACCGGCAGTCCACCGTCCGCCGCACCACCGCTGGGTGCTGCACCGCCGGTCTCCCGCGCCGTTTGTCCTGCGGTCGCCCCCGCCACGCTGACCCACCCCTGCGGGCCGATCCACTTCAAAAGGGTCGACGTGTCCCAGTTGTCGAGCGCCCGGTAGAGCGGCTCCCACACGGCGGCCTCGGGCGTGCCGCGGTCGGGCAAGCGATCGCCGGGGTCGACGTCGGCCGACTCCGCCTGCCCGCGGATCAGCAAGAGCACGGCCGGCGTGCTCGGTCCTTTCGGCGCGGCCACGACCGAGCCGAGGCTGCCACCGACCGGCGCCGTGCCGACGACGCGCGGCACGATCGCCTGCACCGCGGACCAGGGCCAGGCGCTCGTGGGCATCTTGTTCACGCGCGCCATGAACTCGGCGCGAGCGCCGTCCGTGGCGTCGTCGTAGGCGGCCTTGACGAGGAGGGCCACGTCCTCCTCGCGCAGCTGCCGTTCGGACCCCGCGGCGACGCGCTCGAGGGCCGACAGCTCAATGGTCCGTGCCACACGATGCCGGTGGAGCAGCATGGCTACAGCCCTCCCTCGTAGCGCCCGCAGAGGCGGTTGCCCGGGTGGACCGGCGTGATCTCGAGGTCGCAGGTCATGAGCGCGCCGACGACCGCCGGGGTCGCGTCGAGCGCGATGCCGTCGTCGTGGCTGACGAACTGCACCTTCGACCACTGGACGTCGACCATCGCCGTCTGGGCCGCCCACGAGGCGCGGGTCAGGTTGTCGACGAGGTGCAGCTTGCCGTCGCCGCTGCTGCGCGCGTAGCGGATCGACACATAACAGCCCTGGCCGCGCGGGTAGAGACCCAGCGCCCCGATCGTGATCACCCCGACGCCGTTGTCCGTCGCCGTCACGATCCCCGTGACCGCGTCGTAGGCGAAGGTCGGCTGCCAGAGCGTACCCAGATCCGGCACGAACGCGGCGCCGGTCGAGCGGATGATCCGGAGCCGCGTCGGCGTCACGAAGGGCTCGTGGCGCAGGGCCCACGCGACCGCGTCCTGCTCGTTCATCTCGTTGACGCTGAGCACGATCGGCCCGCGTCCGCCGTCGCGGGTCAGCAACGACAGCCGGTCACCGGGGTGGACCGTGACGTACTGCATCACGGGTTTGAGCGTGATCTCCTGGCGGATGGTCCCCGCCACGTCGTTGGCGACCACGCGCGCCTTCGACTCGGGGCTCCACGAGGGGTAGGCGAGGCCGACGAGCTTCGCGCTCACCGGCGAGAACAGGCCGCCGAGATCCGCCGGGAGGCGACCGTGCGGCCCGTTGATGTTGAAGGTGTAGACGCGCTGGCCGGTGACGATCGCGTTGTCGCGGCTCAGCGCGGTGTCTGAGTTGCCGTTCCAGTCGGACTCGGCGTTCAGCTCGAGGATGATGGATTCCCTGGCCATGGTTCAAGTCTCCTGGTTCGGCGAGTCCGTCACAGCGGCGGGGTGGAGGGCGCAGCGCAGCCGCCGCTGCAGCGGGCCTTGCAGAGCTCGTAGAAGCGGGCGTTGTCGTAGAAGATGTTGACGTGGGCCGAGTCGAGGTTGTTGGCCGCGCCGCCGTTGCGGATCTCGACCGCCAAGGTCTCGAGGCTGCCGATGTCGATGGGCGTCCCGCGGTACTCCGGGAAGGGCACCACGATCTGGCCGCCGTCCTTGTTGAGGAACAGGTTGCCGTCGTAGTTGTTGCCCATCGTCATGCCGAGGTTGCTGTCGACGCCGCCCGGCACGAGATAAAATTGCACCGAGAAGTCGGAGTAATTATTTCCGCCCCCCGCGAGGTTTAAATCGATCCGGATGGTGGTCGGCGTGTAGCCGGGGCGCGGCCGATGGGTCAGCCTGATCTTCTTGCCCGGCGGCACCGGGAAGGAATTGACGTAGGGGTCGCCCAGACCGGTGAGGATCTCGGCGAGCTTGACCTGATTGAGCCCGCTGAACTGGTCGAGCGTGGCCTGGGAGTAGTTGACGTTGCCGGGGCACACGTAGGCGCGGCACAGCATCTCGATGGCGTCGCAGCGGTTCATCGTGCTGCGGCACCGCTCGTCGAAGCTGTTGATGTGTCGCTGGAGGTCCGGCATCTGCTCGGTGCAGCGCAGCATCCGCTCAAGGATCCCCGGCGTGCTCGCCATCCTGCGCAGGAACTCGACGAGTTGCTCGTTGATGCTGTAGTCGCCCTCGCGGGGCATTGCCTCGACCTTGATCAATTTTCCGGGCTCCATGGTTTCATCTCCTTCGTTGGACAAACAGGTTCTCTGGCCGCGCACAGCACGTGCGCGGGCGATGGCTCGATTCAGATTCAATGTGCGTAGTTGGATCGGCTCAGGTCGGGCGACGCGGCGTGAGGCCGAGGAGCGCCGCGATCTGTTGCTCGGGATCGACGCCGCTGGCGGGGGCCGGCGCGGGCGTGGTGGGCGTGGGCGTGGCCCGACGCGAGCGGGCCATGAGCGCCATGAACTCGGCGTCGACGGCATTGGCCGGCGTCGGTGTCGAAGACGACGATGCGGCGCTCCCAGGCGGCGGGTCGGCGGCAGCTCCGGTCGGTGGGGTAGCGAGCTCGGCCGCGCGGGGCAGCGCGAGCAGGGACCACGAGACCATCAGCACGAAGCTCTGGTCCGCCTCGACGCCATGGACCGCCTCGGCGGGGACCTCGATCTTTTGATCGTGACCCGCGCCGGTTACGGCGTGGATCAGCGCGCGGTCGGAGCCGGTCAGGATGCGCCGCACGTGCGCGAGGGTTTGGCCATTCATGGCGCCACCGCCGGCTGTGCGGTGAGCATTTTGTAAAGAACGGCGCCGGTGATGTACGAGAGGCCGCCGGCCGCGAGCATCGAGCGCCCCGACAGGCTGATCGGCAGCGCCATGCCGGCGACCGCGGGCACGAGCCCGAGCGGGGTCACGACGGGCACGCCCTTGATCGCGGCGTTGTTGACGGCCTTCTGCGCGAGCGCGCCGCCGATCACGCCGAGGGCCGCGCTGACGGCCACCATGGCGACCTCGGTGACGCGGCCCTGGCGGATCGCGGTGACGAGCTCGCCCGCCTCCGTATCCGTACGCGCGCGACGGATCGCCTGGGCGGTGTCGAGGTCGTGCCCCTTGTAGTAGTTAGCGACGGCGGCGCGCACCGTCGTGCCGATCGAGCCCTCGGCCTGGGCGAGCACCTCTCCTGCGCTCCATGTGGTGTTCTGAGCCATGCTGCATTCCCTCCTTATTTCTCTCCGGCGACGGCCCGCATGAGCCCGCCCAGGAAGTCGACCCATACCGGCGAGGGCGCCTTGCTGGCGCGCGCCGCAATGTTCGATCCAGCGCCCGCGAAACGGTCTTGAAACTGGACCGCCTTGATGCTTCGGCCGAGCAGGTCGATGTCGGCGAGGCTCTGGCTCGTCAGCTTGCGCTGACGGACCGCCTCGTCGGCGAACTGCCGCTCACGCTCGATCAGCAGCTCGCCGGAGCGTCGCGCCAACTCCTGCGTGTCGCGGATGAACTGCACATACCCTTGATGCAGGTCGGCGAAGGACTGCTTCAGCGTCTCGCTGTACTCCTTCAGCCGGGCCGGCTCGGGCAGCGGCGCCTCGGTGGCCGAGGCGGCCGCGGCAGCCAGTGCGGCGATCATCGCCTGGCGCACCTCCGGGGTCACCAGCTGCCCGTCGATGTAGATGCCGAGCTCGGGCAGCACCTGCGAGAGGGTGACGACGCTGGCCACGAGCTCCTGCTCGTCCATGTCGGCCTCCCGGATGTACTCACCACTCGATGTACTGACAACCATTCGTCGCATCGACCATCCCCTCCTCCCAAGCACAGCACCAGGGAAGCTGAAGTTGATGAGGCGTGCAACACGAATTTTTCGAGGCTCGCGGGCCTCGCTGCGCATCGCTGCGCATCGCCAATGTTCACACTTGAGCAGGGCAATCGCGCCAGTGCACGCAAGGGTTCGGCGAGGGGCCCGGACGGCCCCCGAACGGTCCCCGATAGGGGTGGGGGCGGGGCACGGACAGGGTCCGCGATAACGACGTAGCAATAGCTGAAACGCTGTTACCTCGGTGGTCCCGAGGCGACACATGGCGCATCGTTCGTGCTTCGAGCGCTGACCGGCTGCCGTGTTCCTAACATCGTCGAACGGGACGTGGATCGGCCCGCGAGTCTGATGATAACTTCGGCACCTCGAGGGGATGTGGGCGTGGCGGCGGAGCGGAGAGCCCTGGTCGTCGACCAGGTGATGGCGGAGTACCGGGCGTACTGCGCGGGCGAGCTGTCGGCGCTGTGCAACACAACCGATGCCCCGGACGGTCGCGTGGAGTACTGCGGCGCCGACGATGACCCGGCGCACTGGGCCATCTGCTACGTGCGTGCTTACAACTGCGCGGTCGTCCCTCTCGCGGTCGGCCAGGAGCAGCGCGTGGCCGCCGAGTTCGATGCGCTGGACCGGCGCTGCGCGGCGGGGGTCTGGGACCCGCTCATGGTCCCGACGCCCGTCGCGCTGATCGGAGGCCGGGAGTACCCCTTCAAGGCGGCCCGCGGGCGGCAATTGCTCGGCGTCGTCCAGCTCGAGCGCCTGGCCGTGCTCCTCGCCGCGGCTGACGATCGACTCTTCGCCGTGCTCGTCGTCGACGGCGCGACGACCGTGCTTCCGCTCGGACGCCCCCGCAGGGTTCGTGAGGTCGACGTCGACCTGCTGCGCGCCTGGGCCCGACCGCACGCTGCAGCCACCTCGAAGGCGCCCGACGATCCGCTGCGGCCGTCGGCGGGGACGAAAGCCCACCACATCCGCATCGTGCCCGGGCGTCGGGTCGAGCTCGACGAGGGGCCCACGATCTCGCAGGTGCTGAAGGCCGTGTTCGCGGACATCGAGGCGCGGGCCACCACCCCGCCGAAGCCGCCGAAGCCGCCGCGCCGTAAGCCCGCCTCGCCCGCACCAAAGGCCGCATCCGCCGACAGGGCACCCAAGCGGCCCAAGCTCAAGGGCAAGACGTGGGTCCCCTTGGTGCTGAAGTACCTACGGAAGATGGCCCTTAAGGGCTCACGGGACCTGGTGGGGCTCAGCGGCACGATCATCGCGGCGATCCAGGCGCGCTTCCCCAAGTTCAAGATCACTGGCGAGGCGTTCGCGGACGCGTTGAAGCTGATCGCCGCGACCGGCACCTGCCTCATCGGCCCGCGCGAGGACGACGGTCGGATCTGGCGGATCAACCTCGAGGGGCTCCGTGACCCGACCTCGGCGCAGCATCGCCGGCTCTGCCGCGAGACCCGCGGTCGGGTGCGCGTCGAGGAGGCCGCGGCGAACCAGCGGTCGTCGTCTGCCGCGGCCTCGGCGGGCGAGGGGGAGTCGAGCAGTACAGTCGACGCCGACGCCGCGCCCGATGACGCAACCAACACCGACGACACGTCGCCCGGCGAGCGCACTGACACGCCCACGGATTCCGACGCCGCCGCGCCGGATGCCGACCAAGCCGCGGCGCAGCCCGAGCCTACCGGCAGCGGGTCGGCAGGTCCACAGCACGAGACGCTGGAGCTCCTCCGCCGGCTGAGCATGATCCCGGACACCGGGCACCTGTTCTTCCTCGTTTGCCGCCTGGGCATGGCGCTGGTGGAGTTGCTCACCGCTGCGGCCGGCAACGACGCGCCGTCGGCACGCGTCGATACGGGCGCGGCCCTCGACGCGACTGGCGACGACGCGGCCGTGGCGGTCGATGTCGAGGTTGCCCCGGGCGCCAGCGACGGCGCGGCCGTGGATGCTCCCTCCCTCGATGAGCCCCTGGCCTCCGCAGATACCCGCGACGACGCGGCGAGCGAGGGCGCAGCCGAGGATGCATTGCTCGCCGATGAGGCCACCGCTGAGATCGGCGACGGCACGGCGAGCGACGGCACGACCGATGTCGACGACGCTCCGCCATGCGCTGGTGCCACCCCGGAGCGCGACGTAGGGAGCACGGCAGACGCCAGCGCGGGCAAGCTCGAGGACAAGGTCCGCGGGCTCGAGCTCGGGGGCGATGACTCCTGGCTGCGCACCTCGTCGCTATGGACGCCGCCGACCCTGCGGGACGTCGCTTTGCGAGCTTCACTCCGCGACTCGGTGCTGCCTCGCCACCAAGCCCATATCCTGGTCCAGCCGGAGTCGCGGTGCCACGACCTTGGGACCCTCGGACCGCGGGGTCCGCCTGCCTCGCGGCGCGGCTGACCCAGCCGACCGTCCCGTTGCAGCGCGGCGGAATGCCGAGGCCGAAGGTAGGCCGTCACGCCGCGACGCCGGTCGGCTGGGTCCCGCACCACGATTCTCGACGGCTTCCAGGCCGCGGTGCACCCTGTGGACGCGCGTCCGGCTGAAGATCGGCTGCGACACGGCCTGATGCTAACTGCCGACGGAGGTCCGTGGTCAGCCGCGCCGACGGGTCGAGCCTGAAGTCGCCAGCGACCCCTCCGCCGCCCAGCCGCCCTCGACCCGGCTCCGCGCACTCAAGACAACGTGGCACCGGGCCCTCGCGCGTCGTACGGCCGACGTTCAGCGCTGCATCTACTGCCTCGAGATCTGACCCGATCGCCGAGCATGCGCATTGCACGCGGCCAGGATTCACGGTAGGCTCGAAATCATGGTGCGTCCTGAGGAAGCGGACCGAGGAGCCCCCGAGGGGGGCGAGTCGTCCGCTTCATGCTGCACCGCTCCAGCGGGTGAGAGTCCCGTCCGGGTAAGTTCCGGAGCGCCCGGTAGCAGGCCCCGAGCCCAACCACGGAAGGATAGGGTTCAAGCGGGGTGTCAAGAGCCTCTTCGGAGGGAGCAAGAACGCGGGCCGCAACATCAAGTGAAGCCTGCAGCCTCGTCAGAGATACAACGGGGGAGCCGAGCCGCTCATGTCACGGCGAAGGCCATGTCCACCGCGCAGTCGTCCGGGAAAGAAAGCGCGGGGGGTCCCTCCGGGGTAGAGGGCGCAGCACGCGTTCAAGGAGCGATGCGGAACAGGAGAGGCCCGAGTGCATGGCCCAGGTCAGGGCGAGGTGGCTCGTATAAGCCGATGGTGAAATCGAGCGCTGTGCAGCGGGCGTCCGAGGGGGTCGTAGTACCGGCGATGGTCGTGAAGAACAACGCGACCGGAGGGAAGGGCCCCTGGGGTGGTCATGTCGGAGGAGAAGGTAAGCGTGAGGGCATGGACCGCGAATCGGGTCCCAACAACCCCGCGGGGCGTACGCCGCGCGACAAAGTGCGAGAACTTCAAGAACGACTGGGGGCCGCAGCCAAGCGGTCGCCGGGTAGACGCTTCCATGCGCTGTACGATCGCATCTTCAGAGGTGACGTCCTGGAGGAGGCATGGCGGCGGGTGAAGAGGAACAGGGGGTCAGCGGGGGTCGATGCCCAGACGCTGGCCGAGGTGGAGGAGCAGGGCGTGGAGGGCTTGCTAGAAGCGCTCGCGTCGGAGCTCAAGGCGGGGACGTACCGGCCACAAGCGGCGTTGCGCCGGTACATCCCGAAGGCAGATGGAAAGAAGCGACCGCTGGGGATCCCGGCGGTTCGAGACCGTGTGGTGCAGATGGCAGCGACGCTGGTGCTGGGGCCGATCTTCGAGGCGGATTTTCTTCCGTGCTCGTACGGCTTTCGGCCCGGTCGTAGCGCGACGCAGGCGCTCGAGCGCTTGCGCGTGCTGGGAGCACAGGGGTACGATCATGTGCTGGACGCCGACATCCGCGACTACTTCGGCAGCATCGATCACGAGCGGCTGATGAAGCTCGTGGCGCTGCGGATCTCGGATCGGCGAGTCCTCAAGCTGGTGCGGCTGTGGCTGGAGGCGGGCGTGATGGAAGATGGGCGGGTCACGATGATGCTCTCGGGGACACCCCAGGGCGGAGTCATCTCGCCGCTGCTGTCGAACATCTACCTGCACGTCCTCGACAAGCTGTGGGAGCGGCACTCCGCCCATCTGGGCGAGCTTGTTCGCTACGCAGACGATCTGGTCGTCATGGCACGAACCAGAGATGCTTGCGAGGAGGCCGAGACCAGGGTCCGCGAGGTCCTGGCACGGCTCCGGCTGGAACTGCATCCCGAGAAGACGAGGCGCGTCGAGCTGAGCCGGGGACGGCAAGGCTTCGACTTCCTCGGCTGTCACCTGCGACGACGCATGTCAGGGCCGATCTGGGAGAAGCAGCGCCGCGAGGTCTACTACCTCCATCGCTGGCCCTCACCGCGCAGCATGAAGCGGGTGCGGCAACGCGTGAAGGAGATGACCGGCAGCAACCGAGGCGGGGTCAAGGATGTCCGGGTTATCATCCGCGACATCAACCCTGTGCTTCGTGGCTGGGGCAACTACTTCCGCACCGGGAACGCCGCGGTCAAGTTCAACCAGATCGACGGATACGTGCAGCGTCGTCTCCTCCGCTTCATGGTGAGGCGTAAGGGGCGCAACCTCCGCGCGAGTGACATCGATGCCTGGGACCGCGACTTCTTCCATCGCCACGGGCTCCACCGCCTGCGTGGGACCATCAAGTACCCGGAGGCCGCGTAATGCGGCGGCTCAAGAGACCACCGGTAAGCCGTGTGCGGGAAATCCGCATGCACGGTTTGAACGGGGGTCCTGTC
>ERZ795056.6658-NODE-6658-length-11225-cov-4.605909_pt1 | contig 11225 bp, 7 predicted proteins | sample MGYA00375140_ERZ795056 | MGnify/ENA primary metagenome ERZ795056 (study PRJEB30185, sample SAMN05720227) | activated sludge metagenome | isolation source: Anaerobic digester | place: USA | collected 2015-03-09 ...
CCCCGTCAGCGCGGGTCCCCAGTCCGGGTCGCCGTATATCCCGATTATCAGCGCGTACTGTCCTGACAGCGCGATTATCGCACCCGCCAGAGCCATGACCGCCATGAACTTCCCCGCCACCAACTGCCCGGACGTCACCGGCGACGTCATCAGAAGCTCGTCCGTGCCGGACGCGAATTCCTCCGCGAACGACCTCATAGTCAGAAACGGCATGATTAAGATAAGCATTGTGGCTATCAGCCCGAACGCGCCTCTCATGCTCGCCTCTTCCATGCCTGCCACGAGCAGGAACGACGATACGCAGAAAAACACAGCCATGACGACGTACGCGAGCGGCGACATGAAAAGCGATTTGACATCTTTTTTAAAAATGTAGTAAGCGTTACGCATCGCTTGCTGCCTCCTCGTCGGCGGTCAGTTTGATGAAGACGTCTTCCAAAGAAATGGAGTCGCGGGACAGTTCGAGCAGAGTCCATCCGGAAGCTGCGGTCTTGTGAAAAATAGGGCCGCGAGCGTCGAACCCCGCGCGGCAGGAGACGGTGAAACGCTCCGAACCCGGAGCGACCTCCGACGCCGGCTCAACACCATCTACCCCGTCGATGGACATGAACGCTTGCGCGGCCTCGCCGGGCTTTGCCCCGGCGACCTCCACTGTCAGCGCGTCGCCGCCCCTGAGACGCCGCGCGAGGCCCTCCTGCGTGTCCACCGCCGCCACCCTGCCCTCGTTCAATATCACCACCCTGTCGCACGTCGCGCTAACTTCCGTCAATATGTGCGAGCTTAACAGGATCGTGTTCGTCTCGCTCAGTTCCTTAATCAGGTTTCGTATCTCGATTATCTGGTTTGGGTCCAGCCCGACCGTCGGCTCGTCCAATATCAGCACATCCGGCTTATGAATCATCGCCTGAGCCAGCCCGACCCTCTGCCGGTAGCCCTTTGAAATGTTCCTTATCAGCCTCCCAGCCACATCCGCGACGCCTGTGCGCTCCATAACTTCCTCAGACCGGGATGCGCGCGCCTGTTTGGGAACTCCTTTTATCTCCGCGGCGAACAAAAGGTACGACTTGACTGTCATATCGTTATAGAGAGGGGGGATTTCAGGAAGATAACCAATGCGGCGTTTCACTGCGACGGGAGATTCGGCGATATCCAATCCGTCCAGCAGAACGCTCCCGCCGTCGGCGGGCAGATAGCCCGCCATGATCCGCATCAGGGTGGTCTTTCCGGCGGCATTGGGGCCGAGCAAGCCGAGCGCTTCGCCCTTTTCGAGCCGGAACGACACCCCGTCAACCGCCCGCAGGCCGCCGTAGTTCTTTGTGACGTTCTTTACTTCCAGCATGGCCTTCCTCCGTCAAATCTATGAAAAACACATCGAAAATAATTTGCGCCAAACACTCCGTCAAAAAACCGACGGATGGAATTATAGCCGAACGCGCCGGAAATATTCCCTGCCCTTCATCATTTTTTGCTCCTTCGCTCCCGCCTGCGCGCCGCTTTTTCAATTCTCTTTCGACAGTTTTCGCTGTCAACTTGTTCCGAACGCTTAAAATTTTGCGGCTTTTTCACTATAATATTTTGCGATAAGCAAGGAGAATGATTATGAAAAAACGTCTGATTTGTCTGGGCCTCGTTGTGATTTTCTCCGTAGTCGGACTTTATTCAGCCATTGATCTGGCGGAAATACACTATAAAAAACCGCATCATCAGTTGATACTCATAGACACGCTGCCGTTCATGGAAAAGTGGTATCCGAGGGATCAGGTGGAGTCGGCGGTGAAAAGTCTGGAAGTTCTTGCGGACGTTAACACGATAAACCCGTTCGACAACCCGGATTTCGACCCATACGCCGCCGCTATGAATGCGCCTGCGGCGACAGAAAAGTTCGTCCCGCAGGAATCCTGCGACATTTCGGAAACGATAAGCTGCACAAAAGTGGACGACAGCGATTATTCAAAAATCGCGGGGCTGGCTGTGAGCGTGTACGGAATAATCGGATACATACTTCTTATCGGACTTGTGATAATCCACGCCGCGCGCCGCATATCGAGGTCGGACGTTTTTGTCTTCATGCTTTGGGTGGGCGCATGGCTCGGCATTTTGTTCTCGATATATCTGACCGTCGTCGAAGCCTTCTTCATCAAGAGTTTCTGCCCGTACTGCTTGGTGTCCGCAGCGGTCATGCTCGGCATTTTCATCTGCATGATAGCGGGATTCGGCTTTGAGCCTTTGAGGATGTTCCTTCGCGGAGAAATATTCCCGACATCACTGTTCATCAAGAAAAAACAAAGCTGAAAACGCGCCCGGAGAAACAAGAGATAGTCGTTTGGTTTCTTTCTAAGTCTTGACAGATAACCTCTACTTCATGGTCAAAAAGCGAGAGTATATATGCAATTGAAAACACTTTTTTATAAAAAAAATGACAGAGCTAAAAACAATATGAATAGCATGAAAATATCACCACACAACCGAATGGCCTTTTTTCACAAATATCCAATTAATAAATATTGCCACATAGCAACATTTTTACCTCGTTTTGGCGCAAATGGTTTTTCGTCAGTTCAACAAATCTTCTGCTATAATCGTGGAGAATAACTATGAAAAAACGTATGATTTCACTTGCGCTGATGTCGATATTATCATCAATCGGCATTTATACTAGTCTCCACCTCGTTCAACTCCACTATAGTAAACCAAAGCATCAACTTAATCTGATCAACACTCTGCAGTTCATGGAAAAATGGTATCCGAGATATCAGGTGGAGGAGGAGGTGGAAAAACAAAATAATCTTTCAGATGCAAACACAGTAAATCCATTTGATAGCTCGGATTTTAATCCATACGATGCCGCAATGAACGCGCCTGCGGCTCCCGAAAAATTCGTTCCCCAAACCGGCTGCGACATTTCAGAACATTTCGGATGCACGCGCCCCGATGACAGCAAATATTCAGAAATCGCGGGGCTGGCTGTGAGCGTGTACGGAATAATCGGATACATACTTCTTATCGGACTTGTGATAATCCACGCCGCGCGCCGCATATCGAGGTCGGACGTTTTTGTCTTCATGCTTTGGGTGGGCGCATGGCTCGGCATTTTGTTCTCGATATATCTGACCGTCGTCGAAGCCTTCTTCATCAAGAGTTTCTGCCCGTACTGCTTGGTGTCCGCAGCGGTCATGCTCGGCATTTTCATCTGCATGATAGCGGGATTCGGCTTTGAGCCTTTGAGGATGTTCCTTCGCGGAGAAATATTCCCGACATCACTGTTCATCAAGAAAAAACAAAGTTGAAAACGCGCCCGGCAATTCATCGCTTGTGTCAGCAATAAATCAATACAACAGAAGCCGATTTTACGTGAACGAAGTTCCTTACAATCGGCAACCAATAGTTTTTTTGGAAGGGGCGCGGGGAAACCTATTTTTTGCAAAAAATTGGTTTTTCCGCGCAAATATTTAAAAAAGCTTTAAGCTTCCGCATCAACAATAATGACCGGGCGATTGATTTTTTCCTTCCATGACTTCAAAATGAGACTGCCATAAAGAATCGGAGCGGGCGGCCCTTATGTCAAATTTCCACGGCAGTTTCATCCTCGTGCTGCACACCCACCTTCCGTGGGTTATGTACCATGAAGATTTGCAGGAAGGCTGGCTCATGGAAGCCGTCGCCGAAACCTACATCCCTCAGTTGCTGTCTCTTCGGCGGCTGGTGGCCGAAGGCATTTCTCCAAAAATCACCTATACAATGTCTCCCGTCCTCATTGAGCAGTTAAAGCTCGACCATTTCAAAGAGAGGTTCAAAACATACTGCCAGTCCAAGATAGATGCCGCCAGAAACGACCACGAGAACTTCAAGTCCAATTCCGAGCCGCATCTGGCATATCTTGCCTCCCGGTGGGAAGAATACTACTCGGCGACGCTTGAGACATTCACGAAAGAGTTTGCCGAAGACATCCCCGGAGCGTTCAAAGCGCTGAAGGACGCCGGGCATATCGAACTGATGACGTGCGGAGCGACGCATATGTATTTTCCCGCCGCCTCGGAGGACACTTCCATTCAGGCGCAGGTGCGCACAGCGGTAGAGTCTCACGTGGTGAGCTTCGGTTCCCAGCCGAAAGGCATGTGGCTGCCTGAATGCGGCTATCGGCCCGCCTGCAAGTGGGCCCCTCCTGTCGGCTCAAGATTCGGCGAAATTCCCTACTCCCGCAAGGGCGTCGAAGAGTTCCTCAGCGAGGCCGACCTTAACTACTTCATCATCGACAACCACCAATTGATGAAAGCCCACCCGTCCGATTACGTCAAAGACCCCTTCTTCGCGTACAGGGCCGCCGGCGCTCAGACGCCCAAAAAGCCCGTCTCCGTTTTCGCGCGCGACATCCAGCTTTCACTTCAGGTATGGCGGCACGAAGTCGGATACCCCGGCGACGGCTCATACCTCGATTTCCACAAAAAACACTCCGACGGCCGCCTACGCTACTGGAAAATCACTCACACCAAAGCCGACATGGCGTACAAAGACTACTATTACCCCGACGACGCCCTAGACCAGAAAGTAATCGAACACGCCGGACACTACAAAAAACTCATCGCCGACAGCCTCAAGGCTCATTACGACCACACCGGAACCGCCTCTATGGTGCTCACCGCTTTCGACACCGAACTGTTCGGCCACTGGTGGTTCGAGGGGCCTCAGTTCCTCTACAACGTCATTAAGTGGATTAACAGCGACCCCGAAATCCGGACGGAGACCTGCTCGGAATACCTCGCCAGAATGGAATCGAAGGCGGACGTCTATCTGCCCGAATCCTCTTGGGGAGCCGGATACGACTCGTCCACTTGGATAAACGAGAAAATCGCTTGGATAATCGACCGCGAATGCGACGCCGAACGGGATATGCAGAATCTTGCCCGCGAGTTTTTCCACACCACCGACGAGGAACTTATCAAAATCCTCAAACAGTGCGCGCGCGAGATGATGCTTCTTTCTTCCTCCGACTGGAAGTTCATGATAACCAACAGCAGCGCCGCAGACCACGCCGAACGGCGCGTCGGTCAACACCATTCGGATTTCAAACGCCTTGCCTCTATGGCGCGCGGCTACGGACACGGCCTCGCTCTCTCTCAGGACGACTGGTATTTCCTCGGAGACTGTATGGCGCGAAACCGACTGTTCCCCGGCGTGGATTTCAAATGGTTCGCCAACCCGGCTTTCCCGGCGGTTGACTGCGGTTAACGCCGACATAGCGTCCGCAGAAAAACTTCCTGAAGTGTCAAATAAAAAAAGCAGGCTTGTCTAGTGGCTTTTCAGCCCGAAATGGCGTTTTTTTATGTTTTAGGTTATATTCATCCGATGAAAAAAGGATATTATATATAAAATATTGAATGGACGGTTATGTCTGTAAGAGTCATTCACACTGCTGATATACATTTGGGACGCCGGTTCCCCAGCCTCGACAGCGAGGCGGAAAAACTCCGCGCGGCGGACGTTGTTAATGTTTTCAACGAGCTGGCCGACTACGTAATCAAGAACAAAATCAACATCCTCATGATAGCCGGAAGTCTGTTCGACAAGATGCATCCCAACCGGGAGACGGTTTCCACCGCTCTTTCGGCGTTCGGGCGCATCCACGAAGCGATGCCTTCCACCCGCATCGTTCTCACCCCCGGACAGGAGGAACTAGTGGCGGAGAAAGACGGCAGCTCGGACTGCGCCCTGTCGATATTCGACCACCTTTCATACGTAAAAGTGATGGGAACGACCGAAGACCCGGAAAAAGTGGTATTCGAGTTCGACGGCCAGAAAGTGATGATAGCGTCCAGCCAAGCGGCGTTCTTCTTCAGCGAGGCGTTCAGCCGAAGGCGCATACCTCTTCCGAGGGACGCGGCGGGGATATTCCTGATGTGCGCCTACTCCCGCAGACAGGGCCTCATTAATATCGAAGACGAACTTCTCAGGGAACGGGTTCTAGACCCTCTTCGCGACCGGGGCTATCAATACGCCGCCCTCGGACACAAAAATAAATTCCAGACCCTTACCGCAGGAGACTTCACCGCAATTTACCCCGGCAGCCTCGAACGCTTCAATTACGAGCTTGACCGGGAACGGAAGTTCTTCGTGCAGTTCGAGATATCCGGCGGAAAGATTCAACAATTGACGCCAGTGCGCTCGTCAGCGCGCCCGCTCGAATATGTCAGCCTCACCTTCAGCGCGGGCGACGCCGATATCGCTAAGTCCCTCGAAGACACTCTCCGCCGCGCAAAAAAAGAGAAGGCTCTTCACATTATCCTCAACGGACAGATAAGCCTTAATGAATTCAACTCCTTCATGAAAGGCGAAACGATAAAGAAACTGCGGGAACAGTTCGCGTTCGCGCACGTGGAAAACCGGCTGGCGCTGGTGGACGCGGGAGAGGAATACCGTTTCGACGCTCTCCGCGTGAACTCTCCGGCGCAGGAATTTGAAAGATACGTCGAACGGGAAATCGCCGCCGCTCAGGACAGGGGCGACGAGGTCAGATTGCTTAAAGAACTGCTCGAAATGGGAGTCAAGGAGATCGAGGAAGGCCTGTGATCTTAAGAGAAATCAAAGCTTCGAATTTCATGAGGTTCGAGAACTTCGCTCTCGGCGGGATGCCGGACACCGGAGTGGTGGGAATATTCGGCGACAACGAGTGCGGCAAGTCTTCCATCGGCGAACTGATATGCTTCTGCCTGTTCGGTCGCACCCCAAAGGCCCCGGACGGCGACCCGAAAAAAATTATCCGCTGGGGACAAGACACCTGCTCCACTGAGATTACCGTCACAATCAACGGAACCACTTTCAGGGCGTCCCGCCGCCTATCCGCCGACGGATCCACCGACGGCCGCATGATCGACACCTCGGACAACTCCCCTATTGCCACTTCCTTCGACGAAATCGAACCGAAAGTCAACGAACTGCTCGGTTTCACTTTCCGGGAATTCAGATACTCGATGTTCATTGCGCAGAAAGAACTGGACATCATGCTCCACAGCGCTGACGACAGGCGGCTGGTGCTGAACAACATGCTCGGCGTCGGTTTTATGGAGAAGATGGCTAAGAAGGTGGCCGCGAAACGCTCCGACAGAGAGCTGGAAATCAAATATATACGCGAACGATTCGAAGAGAAGAACGAAGTCCTCGAGGTGTACCGGGCGCGAGAGATGGACATGGAGCGGCTGACTGAGAAAAGAGACGCCGCCGCCGCCGCCCTCACCGACATCCTCAAAGAAAGAGACCGCGCGGTCTCCACTCTTTCCATGCTCGAAGACATCCGCAGGAAAGCCGAGCAGACGGAAGTGCTCGACATGCGGATAAAGAGCCGCCGGGAGCAACTCAAGAGGATAGAGCTTGAATGCGCCGCGCTCATGCGGGAAGCAGACCGCGTCCCCGCTATGCAGAAAGAATCGTTGGAAAAAGAGGCTCTCATCGCCGAATTGAAAGATGTCCGGCTGGTCGAAATAGAAGAGTTTTTCAAAAAAATAGACGATTGGCGCGACATGGCGGCAAAACGCGATCAGGTAAGCTCACAACTCGAACTTAAAGAGGCCGCCCTCTCTGACATCTCCCGCAAACTCGCTGAAATCAAGGCCGCCGAACAGGAAGGCCGCGAGTCCGAGGCCGAACTCCTCGGCGTCGAAAATTTCCTCCGCGCCTACTCCGACCCCGACAGCCTCAGCCGCATGCGCTCTCAGCTCATGAAAGACATCGAGTTCCTCGAAAACGAGTTGGAGCGCGTCAAAACCTCGTCCGTCCACGACGCCGACAAAACCGCCCAGTTGATAGACACTCTGGAAAAACAGCGCGACAGGATGAACAGGCAGATGTCAGCGGCTAACGTCGAAGAGATTGACCCGCTGAGCGTGGACAGGATGCAGAAAGCCGAACTCAAACAAATCAGATCAAGAGACATTTCCCTCGGAGCCGCGGGCGCTTCGCTCGCCGCCGGCGTGGCTCTCACTCTTGCGATGTCCAATACCACCATGCTCGTCGTCATGCTTGGAATGATTCCAGCGGCCGCAGCCGCAGCTTCTTTTCAGTCAAAACTTGCCCTCACGCGCCAAACTCTTCAGGACTTGCAGAGAAAGACCTACGCGTATGAAATAACTCGGCGCGGCGTCTCCGAAATGAGCGAAACGCTCGACGACATCGAAACCCGTCTCTCCAAGATGAAATCGGACAGCGCATCGGCGGAAAAGATATCAAATGTGTTCTCTCTATTGCGGACGGACAGCTTCGAGTCGTTGAAAAAATCCATCGAAGTTCTGGACGAACACGGACTGCGGGAGTTCGAGCGCGCTCGCGGCCTTATGAAAGACATCATCGAGAAGTTCTCCCCTCTCCGCGCTATGGCAGGCGAAGGAAAATCTTTCGTTCAGATTGCAAACATCGAGTCTTCGGATTTGCTGTCCGACAAACAGCGTAGGGAATCCGACCTTAAATCTAGGCTCGCCGAGTTGAAAGATGTCGTGGAACCGAAAATGCGCTTTATCGAGCAGTCCGAGGGTCTGCTGAATACTATCGGCGACATACGCGCCCAGATAGCAAGAATAGAATCGGGCATGATCGGTCTCGGCGTCACCGCCGACGACGAGCCGGAAGCTCGTCGCAGGAAACGAGAGACGGAAATCCAACTCGAACAGCTTGCCCGCGAAATCGAAAACAACAATGTCGAAATCCAACGCATTGAGGCGCAGAAATTCGAGTCCGTCAGGCTGGATAAAAAACGCCGAGAGATAATTGATCATATAGACGAAGACCTGATAAAGTTCTACGAACTGCGCGAGAACACGCACAAGATAGACTGCTCGGACAGGCGTTTCGCCGAACTTACCTCCGATCGGGAGGAGTCGGAAAAACAGTCCCTCGAAGCTCGCGCTCAGATAAAGGAAATCGAGGCGGAAATGGGAGTCGTGAAAACCGACCTCGACCGCGTTTCCCCTCTCGTCGACGAAATCAACGCCATCGCCTCCGAGCTTAACTCGAAGGAAACTGTCATCCTGAAGCTCAGGGAGCTTGAAAGCCTGTTCATACAAACCGGACTTGAAATCAGGAAGAGGATGATACCCCAGATTGAATCCTATTTCGGGTGGGCCTTGCCCAAGATGACCCGCGGTCGTTACTGCAAAGTGCGCATCTCCGAAGACTTCAATATTAGCGTGTTCTCGGACGAAAGCGGCGGCTACGTCGACCTCGACTCGCTAAGCGGCGGGACGGTAGACCAGTTGCTTATCTCGCTGAGACTGGCGTTCGCCCGCGCCGCCATCGCTCATTCAGGCGACTCCAGCCAGTTCCTTTTCCTCGACGAGCCTTTCAGTTCCTTCGACGAACCGCGCCGCGAGCTGTTCCTTAAACTTCTGGAAACGCTCAAAGGAACTTTCCAGCAGATATTCCTTATCTCTCACCTGCCCGACTTGGAGGACTTCGTAGACCATTACATCCGGGTGGATCTATCCTCCTCCTCGCAGCCGGTCATAGTCAGTTGGGCTTGAAACAACCTCTTCAGAGACGTTTTAATGGAATATTTGCCGCGCCCGACAGGATTACTGAAAGCGTTTCATAAATATGAGCGATTCCAAAGCTGAAAAAATAATCAGAATAACATCAATCATATTCGCGGCCCTGTTGCTCGCAGGAGCCGCTCTTTACCTTTTCGTTTTCGTCAACTTTTTCAAGAACGACGCGGTCTATGGCGGCGGCGAGGACATCGTCCTGTACTGCTCGCGGCTGCTCGCCGGCGGCTATCAGATATATCATTCCAGTCCGTCCATCGACGCGCCTTTCTGCTACCCTATGTATCCGCCGGTTCATTATTACTTTCTCGTTTTCACTCACAAGTTGTTCGGCGATTCGCTTATCGTGGGACGGCTGGTTTGTTTTTCGTTTGTCTTCTTTACCGCCGCTATGATTGGAATGATAGCGAATATCAGAAGCGGCAACAGGCTCGCGGGGCTTGCCTCTGCCGGCATCTTCCTTTTCTTCCATCCGATTCTGGTATGGTCGGGACAGAACCGGGTGGATATTACCGCTCTCATGTTTGCGGTTGCTGGCGCGCTATGGTATTTCAAATTCGAAAAATCAAGGTTCGCTTATCTGTTCAGTTCAGTTTTCTTCGCGCTGGCCGTTTACTCGAAACAAACTATGCTAGCGTGTTTCGCCGCGCTTGTTCTTTCCCTTTTGTTCTTGCACGCGAAAAGAGCCGTCGCTCTCGCAGCGTCGTGGTCCGCCATATCTCTTGCCGCTTTCTTCTGGCTGAACTCGCTTACTGACGGCGGATTCTATTTCCAGATGTTCGGGATGCATCAGGCCCCGATGTTGCCGGGCCGCGCCTACGCTATGCTTAAAATGATTCTGTCTGACGGCATGTTTCTCGTGTTCACCGCATTGGCGCTGCTGCCGTCGGCTTCGCGCGGCAAACTCAAGTTTGAAACCGCATTTGCTCTGGTTTCGTGGATATCCGCCTCTGCCGCCCTCTCCTACTACGGGTCTTCCGTGAACTATATGTTCGAAACATGCGCGGCATTATCAATAGGCGCGGGATGCGCTGTTGCCGGTTTCCGCGAAAACAAAGTGGCTAAAGCGATTGTTCTCGTCCTCGCCGTCGCGGCCCTTTCCCAGAGCGTTTTCGTCAACTTGCGGGAAATAAAAAATATCGCGATCATTGCTCCTCGTATAGCGCATGTGCGCGCGGTGAACGCTGCCGCCGACGAACTGAAATCCAGATATTCGCCAGATAGCATGATCCTTTACGACACTATGGAATTAGCCCTCGACCTTGGTTGGGACGTGAGGATGAATTACGTTAAATATTCAGAAATCGGCGGGGTTGACGACAACGTTTTAATAAGGATGTTAAACGAGAAACAATGGGACGCGATCGTAATGTCATACGACCTCGAAAACGCCGCCGACACCCATAAGGTGGCTTTCCCTAAATTCTCCGGCAAGCAACTGGACGCCATCGACGCCAATTACGTCGTCGACCGGGATTTCAAAAGAAAACAAAACGCTTTCACGTTATTTGTCCCTAGATGAGATACGCCGAAAAGACAATGCTTGTTACGCGAGAAAAGGATAATAGGTTATAATTGCGCGCGAGCGGCGATTTGACGGAGACAGGCTTCAATGACGATGCTTCACGACATAACGATGGAGGGAGCGTCTTTTCAGAGGCGGGCTCTTTTCGTGTTCGCCAAATTCGTCGAACTGCCTCT
>ERZ795056.6660-NODE-6660-length-11222-cov-6.648428_pt1 | contig 11222 bp, 9 predicted proteins | sample MGYA00375140_ERZ795056 | MGnify/ENA primary metagenome ERZ795056 (study PRJEB30185, sample SAMN05720227) | activated sludge metagenome | isolation source: Anaerobic digester | place: USA | collected 2015-03-09 ...
CTGGGGGCCGCAGGGCGGGGGACCGCCGCAGTCCTTTTGACACTGCTCCTCGACGCAGATGTCGCCGTCCGCGCAGCACTCGCCGTTGCATAGATCGTCGGCGCACATCGGCGCGCCGGTGCTCGAGCTGGTGCCGTTGGAGCCGCCGGTGGTGCCGGTGCCGGTGTCGACCGCGCCCATGGTCGTATCGCTGCCGACCGTGCTGGTGTCGGAGCCGGCGGTCGTCGTTCCGCCCGTCGTGCTCACGCTGGTATCGGTGCCCGGTCCGACGCTCGTGCTGGTCGGCGGCGGATCGCTGGTGACGCCCTGCGTCGCCGTGCCGGTGCCGTCGCTGGTCGCCTCGGTGACGCCTTGTGAGGACATCGACCCGGTCGTGCCGCCGGTCGTGCCGCTGCCCTGCGTGGTGCCCGAGCCGCCGACTGTCGTGTCGCTGTCGCTGGTAGTCGTATCATTGCCGCATGCCGCGATTGGTGCGGCGCACAGGCCGATCAACGCACGCGCAGCCCACCCATTCCACATACCCGAATCCCTGACCATGCGGCGATGCTCGCACGCAGCCGCGGCGCTCACAAGCCGCGTGATCGGCCGTGACCGCCCCGGCCGTCGGGCCTGTGCGACAGGACGCGAGCGGTCACGTCACCTCGGGGGCCGGATCGCGGCCCGGAGATGGACACGCGGCGCGAACCCGGACGTCACGCTGCGGGGCCGCGCGCGGTCTGTTCACCGCCGAGGTCGCTGTACAAGGTCTCGCGGTCCCAGGCGCGCTGCACCATCATGAGCGACTGCTCCGAGATCGGCCCGACGGGCAAGCCGTCCTTGCGCAGCTCGCGAAGCACGAGCGCCGGCATGATCCGGTCGATGTGCATCACGAGGCGGGCCATGTCGCGATAGCCCTGCTCGGCGAGGTTCGCGGTGACGCCGTCGCCGAGGCCGCTGGCGGTCGCGTGCAGCATCAGGTAGCCGATCGCCATGTGGCTGAGGAATGTATAATCGTCGCGGATGTCCTTGGCGGTGTGCTCGGGGCGCAAGGCGCCCATCAGCGCCGCGGCCAGGCCGGTGATCGTGGTGACCACATCCTTGAGCGTCCGGGTGCTCTTGCCGCCGAGGGCCCCGACGCGGGCGTCGAGATGGGTCTGGTGGGCGCGCAGCACCCGCTGAAATTCGTGCACCGCGGCCAGGGCCTCGGTTTGCTGGTTTCGCCGGCGCAGCTGCTCGGCCTGGCGATCGATGGCCTTCAGGCCGTGATTGATCAGGGCCCGCATATCGGTGATGTAGGTCGTGAGGGTCGAGGTCTCGGTGGTCATGGTGGGATCTCCAGGCTCGAGCGTGCGGCCGCGTGGCGGACGAGCGTCGCGGAGACCATGGCGCAGGGCAGGCCCTCGGCAAGCCGGTGCGCCGCGTCAGCATGGTCATCCGTCCATATCGAGGCCATGGCGGCGTGCGCCTCGCCGGGCCCTGTCGAGTCCGCCGCGATCGTGATTACCAGGTGCCGGTCGCCTCGGCGCGCGGTGAAGCCTCGCCGAAGCGCCAGCGGAGCGCGAGGGCGCCGCGGCGGCGCACGACCTGCTCCACCGCGAGCCGCCATAGGCGCTCCGCGCCCGTGAATCCTTCCAGCTCCTCGCCCGCGAACACGAGCTCGGTGGTGCCGCTCAGCTGCAGGAGGTCGCCGTGATCGAAGTCGATGAACACGAGGCCCGCTCGCGGATTGAGCAGGAGGTTGCCGAGGGTGTTGAAGAAGAGATTGCCGGCGAAGTCGGGGATCGTCAGGACGTCGCCGTCGACGCGCACGAAGCCCGGGCGACCGCCGCGATGCGAGACGTCGACCGAGCGCCGCCGGGATGAACTGTCGCTATCACCGTCGATGTCGACGTAGCTGGCGACGAAGAAGGTGTCGGCCGCGCGAATGGTCTGGCGGGCGGCGTCGTCGAGCGCCCCGCCGCGCTCGACCGTGATGGCCGTGCTCGGCGCAACGCGCACGGGCGTGCGCGTCTGGATGTATTGTGGGCAGTTGCCGAAGGTCTGCTCGACCGCGAGGGTGAAGCCTTCTCCGTCGATCTCGCGGACCCGGCCGTTGACCCGATTGCGGCGCCGCGTCGGCAGCTCGATGCCGAGGCCGCCGAGCGCGGCACCGGTGACGAGGGCCGCGCGGACCGGGTCGCCGACGTCCGGCATGGCATTCACCCGCAGCGTGCGCGGGTCGGGCGAGCGCAGGAAGCCCGGCGGGCCTTCTATCACGGTCGCCCACGGCGCTCCGGCCTCGTCGACGGCGCCGAGCACGAGCGCCGGCAGCTGCGCGTAGAATTCCCGATGCTGCTCCGGCATGAAGTCGCGGAGGATGCGAGGACCGAGCGCCGCCATACGCTCGGCGACGCCGAGCCGCGCCTGCATCTGCTGCTCGCCCGAATGCCACCCGCCGCGCTCGCTGGAATGTCCGCTGTTTTGTTTGATGGGCGTGGTGCGATTCATGACGGGCTCCGGATCTGGGGTCTTCCTGTGCGGACGGGGCGGGTTCGGTCGCCGCCCGGAGACCATGCGCCCTGCCCGAGGCTGCAGCAATCCTGGCGATTGACACTTCACCATTGCGCATGTTGCAACAATGGCGATGGGCCGACTCGACGCGATGGCCGCCTTCGTCGCGGTCGCCGACCTCCGCGGTTTTGCGCGTCACGCTCAAGCAGCGGCTGTCGGCCACGCCGAGCGCGGCGGCGGTTTGACCATGGTGCTCGCATATCAGGTGGTCGAGGCGTTGCGGGCCGGACGACTCGTGGTGCGTGCGTTCGTCGACCTGGCGCTCGAGACTTGCGACTGGGAATTCGTGGAGCTGTGAGCCCGGGCTATCCGGCGGGCAAGATCCCATAGCCGGACACTTCAGCCGCCCGGACGGACCACGGCCCGGGCCGTGCTCACCTTGGCCTCGTGGGCCGCGAGCCATGCACGGATCGCCGCGAGCTCGTCGGTGGGCGCGACCTTCATGTCGTCGAGCAGCGTCGGTGTCACCCGGACGAGCAGCGCGCGGGCGCGGGCGCGGCTCGCCTCGTCCCCGGACTCCCAGAGCGCCTGGGCGAGCTTGAAGTCGATCCGGGCGGCCACCGCCGGCCGCATATCGCGGCTCGTGCGGATCGTGTGGGCGCGCTCCAGCAGCGCGATGGCCCCAATGTCATCACCCTGTCGCCGGTGCAGGTCGGCGAGTCGCGCCAGCGCGTCCGCGACGAAGGGATGGTCCTTGCCGTGCGCCGACTCGAGGATCTCGAGGCTGCGCAGGAGCGCCGTGCGGGCGCCGCCCGGGTCGTTCTGGACCAGAAGGATCTCACCGATGCCGAGCAGTGCGACGCCGACCAGCGGATGCGTCGGTCCGAGCGCGCGCTCGCGTAGTGCCAGTGACTCGCGGAAGTGCTCGAGCGCGCGCGGGAGGTCCTGCATGGCGCGCTCGCAGTCCGCCATGTTCTCGAGCGCCGTGCCGACCTCCGGATGATCGGGCCCGAGGGTCGCCATGAAGATCTGCCGCGCCTTCTCATGAAAGCCGAGGGCGGTGCCCGGCTCACCACGGACCTGATAGACCAGGCCGAGGTTGATGTACGAGGTCGCGACCTCGACGTGCTCCGGGCCGAGGTTACGCAGACGGATCGCCAGGGCGCGCTCGTGGGTCCGCTGGGCCGCCGCGACGTCGCCGCGCTCGAGGTATAGCGCGCCCATCATGTTCAAAGCATTGCCGACCGACGGGTGATCCGGCCCGAGGTGGCGCTCGCGCAATGTCACCACTTTCTCCTTGAGCGCCTGGGCCTCGTCGAGCTGGCCCTGCGATTCGAGCACGATCGCCAGCGACGCATAGTTGTTGGTCGCGCTCAGGCTCTCCTCCTCGCCGAGGCGACGGAGCACGGCGAGGCCGAGGCGACCCCAGCGGACCGCGTCGTCCGGGCGACCGAGGCCGAGGCCGACGCCGAAGGTCAGGTCGGGGGTCGCGTCGGCCACCAGGCTGTCGTAACCCTCGGCCTCGGCCTGCCACACGACCTGCTCGAGGCTGGCCTCGGCGTTCACATATTCGCCGAGCGTGATCTGCAAGGATGCCTCCTCGAGCCGCACCTCGGCGATCAGCGGGGTCCAGCCGATCGCCGCGGCCTCGGTCCGCGCGGCGGTGATGTGCGTGCGCGCGTCGTCGAATTTGCTCGCTCGCCGCAGCGACGCCCCGCGCTCGATCTCGATCCGCACCGCCGCGATCCGGGCCCGTACGGCCGGGTCCTCGGGCCGCTCCGGCGAGCGGGCCAGCCAGGCCCGGTCGCTGCACCGTGCGAGCGGCGGCAAGCGAGAGGCCGCCGCCACGGCGCGGGTCAGCGTGTCCGCGTCGGCCCGCGCCAGGACCCCCTCAACCAGCGTCTCCAGCCCCGCGAGCCGCTCCTCCAGACACGCGAGCCCGCCCTCCGTCGCCGCCGCGGCCCCGGCCTCGCTCGCCATGCACAGCTCGGTCCGCGCGGCCGACCACGCGTTCGCATATGCGTCGAGCCAGGGCCGCGTGCGCGTGAACACCTCGGCCGCCTGCGCGCGCCCGGTCGCCAGGAACGCGGCCTCGACCTTGCGCGCCGCGTCCTCGCCCCAGACCTCGGCGACCGCCGCCCCGGCGGCCACGCAGCGCGCCTCGGCGGCGCTCGCCTGGAGGTGACGTCCGGCGAATGCGGCAGCTGTCCCAAGAGACAGCACCAGTGCGCCCGCGACGAACAGGCGGCGTCGACGTTGGCGCTGGATGCTGGCGAGCGCGGCGAGCAGCGCGTCCATGGTCGGATAGCGGCGGCCGGGGTCCGCCTCGAGGCCGCGCTCGAGCACACGTCGCAGCGCCGCGGGCACGTCATGGCCTGGCGGCGGCGGTCGGCGTCGACCGGCGGCGACGTTGCGGGTCAGCTCGCCCAGGGTCTCGCCGGCGAAGGGTCGTTCGCCGTGGAGGGCCTCCCAGCAGGTGACACACCAGCCGAAGAGATCGGCGCGGGCATCGGTGGCCCTGCCCAGGAGGCCCTCGGGCGCCATGTAGATCGGTGTGCCGACCACCGAGCCGGCGTGGGTGAGCACGGAGCCGAGGAGAGAGGGCCTGGAGACCTCGACGGGGGTCGTCTCGTGGCTCGCATCACCGGCGCGCGCGAGGCCGAAGTCCATCACCCGCACCCGACCGTCGTCGCCGATCATGATGTTTTCGGGCTTCACGTCGCGATGCACCAGGCCCGCGGCATGAGCGGCGCCGAGGCCCCGGGCGGCGGCCTGCATCACCTCGAGCACCGCTCGCCAGCCGCGCTCGGCCTGGGCCAGCCAGGTCCGCAGCGTCACGCCCTGGACGTGCTCCATCGCCACCCAGACGCGGTCGTCGACGGTGCCGACATCGTGCACCGCGACCACGTTGGGGTGCTGGAGGCGGGCCATCGCCTGCGCCTCGCGAAACGTCCGCAGGCGGGCCTGCTCGCCGCTTTCGCTGCGAAACAGCAGCTTGAGCGCGACCCGCCGATCGAGCTCCGGATCGTAACCCGCATAGACCACGCCCATGCCGCCCTGACCGAGCACACCGGCGATCAAATAGCGGCCTAGACGGGCCCCCTCGTCGAGCTCGTCGTCCTCTGCCTGCGCGGCGAGTGGCTCACCCGCGAGGGTCTCGGCCCAGCCACCCGCGTCCCCGGGTTCCATGTTGATCGTGCGATCGTGCTCCACGCCCGGCCGCAAGTTACCTCGCCTCGACGAGGTCCGCACCCCCCACATCTGGCGGTCACCCTGCGCGAATGTGATCGTGCCCGGCTCGTGCGTGCCCTCTATTCGCCGGGCGCCCTGGCCCGAGCCCCGGGGATCAGCGTGTCCCGATCGACCACATATCGCTCGAGCTGCTGAAACCACCCGTGTCGGCGAAACCCGACCGCCGTCAGCAGCTGGCGCGACTGCGGGTTGCCGCTGCGCACCAGCGCCTCCACGGCCTCGAAGCCGGCGGCGAAGGTCGCCGCCAGCACGGCGCGGCTGCCCTCCGCGCCGTAGCCGGACCCGACCGCGCCGCGCCGCACCCACACGTTGTAGTCCAACACATCGAAGCGCGAGGCCTCGGCCCCGAGCCAGACCTCGCCGACCCAGCGATCCGCGGCCCACAAATAATAGGTCGGTCCCTCGCCCTCCTCGAAGCGACGCACGGCCGTCAGGGCCCGGCCCTCGAAGTCGCCGCGGTCGCCCCAGCTGTCGAGGAACTCGGCCCACTTGAACCACGGCACCAGCAGGTCGAGCGTCTCCTCGATCGCGTCGGCGATCGCGGGACCGTCCTGCTCGCGGGCCATCCGGACGAGCAGGCGCGGGGTGTAAATCTCTGCGGGCAACCGATGCGGGTCCATTCCTCACCGGTTTACACCTGTCCCGCCGATATCCCAATCGTCTGCGTCGTGGTCGTCGGCGCGCGAGTCCGCGAGCGCGGTCGCGCCGCCCGCAATGTCTCCGCGATACGCGTTATGCTCCGCGAAGTGCCGCCCCGCTCGCTGCTGCTCGGCCTCGTCGCCCTCGCCTGCGCCCCGACGGGCGACCACGACGCGCCGATGCCGGCGCCGTTCGTGACGCCGCTCGTGACGCCGGTCGTGGCCGAGGTCGTGGCACCACCCGTCGTCGCATCCGCGTCGAGCGACGCCACGGTGCCTGACGACCCGGCCCAGGTGCGCGAATGGCTGCAAACATTTCGTTATCGCGGTTGGACGCCACAGACGGAGATTCGTGCGACCGGTGAGCACGGCGGCGAGCGCCTGTACTTCAATCCGACGCTGGCGCGGTCGATGTCATCCGGCGCCAGCGAGCACCCGATCGGCAGCGCCGCGGTCCGCGAGCTGTATGCGGGCGACCTGAAGACGCTGAAGGGCTTCGCGCTGATGCGCAAGACCGGCCCGTCCGGCATCGTCGGCGAGGGATGGTTCTGGTACGAGATCTTCGGCACGACCGCCGCGGCCGAGCCGACCGTCTCCGGGCCGGGTGTACGCGACTGTGTCGGCTGTCACGCCCACGCCGTCGACTTCGTGCACTCGCCCGCCACGCTCCGTGAAGACCCCCAGCCGCTGCTGTGACCTCGCACCCGTCGCGGTGTACGGCCCCGGTGTGCGACCCGGTGTGCGACCCGGCGGGGCCCGGGTTCGTGTCTGGCTGTAATGGGTTGTAATGAGTCGATCGGCGAGGTCCAGACGCTTAATGGGGGTACCCGACCACTGGCGACAGCGCTCGCCAGGGCCGGCCCCGACATTAACCGTGAGGTCCCCATGTCTCGCCCCGACCCGTCCCTCGTCCTCATTCCCGCCCTCAACCTCCTCAGCCCGGGCCCGCGCTGGCGAAGCTCGCTCGCGCTCGCGCTCGGCCTCCTGTCCGCCTGCAGCGGCGCCGACCCCCAGGAGAGCAACACCGACGCCGCGACGGGCCTGACCGGCATTCTGAGCTTCACGGAGGGGGGCGGCTCGACCAGCGCCGATCCGGACTCGACCAGCCTGCCCACGACCGGCGTCGACGACAGCAGCGCCGACACCGGGCCCAAAGATGATGTGTTCGTCTGCAAAAAGGTCATGGTCAAGATCCCCATCGTCACGCCGAGCGTCATGCTCGTGCTCGACAAGTCGGGCTCGATGGTCGCCGACCAGACCGGATTCTGGGACCACGACGCCGACGACGCCGACAACGACGGCATCAAGGACGGCGACCCGATGATGGGCCCCGCGACCCCGAGGATCACGCGCTGGTCCAGCCTTCATTCGGTGGTCGACTTCATCGTCACGTCCTTCAATGAAAAGATGAACCTCGGGGCGGCCCTGTTCCCCTCGATCTCGGCCCTTTCGAAGTACACCGAGGCCGCCTGCCCGGTCAGCGCGGTGCCCGAGGTCAAGGTTGCGCCCATGAACGCTGCCACGATCCTCGCCGCGATCCCCGGAGCCGACGCGCTCGACCTGCGCGGCGGTACACCGGCCGCCGCCGGCATCACCACCGCGGTCGGCGAGCTGCAGAGCATTGTCGACGGCCAGCCGCAGTTCATCGTGCTCGTCACCGACGGCGCGGCCAACTGCGCGAGCGATGCGGCCACCGCCTCGGAGCGGTTCGAGAGCTACGACGAGCACCTCCCGGAGGTGGTCGCGCAGGCCAACGCGGATAAAATTCCCACCTTCGTGGTCGGCATCGACATCAAGGACGTCGTCAGCCCGACCATCCAGGACGGCAACCCCGACGCCACGAACACCTACGAGAAGCTCAACGAGCTGGCGGTGGCCGGCGGCAAGGCCCGCGACGGCGCCGAGAAGTTCTACAACACCAGCAACCAGATCGAGCTCATGGCGGCGCTCGAGTCGATCACCGAGGAGATCCTGTCGTGCACCTTCACGCTGGATCCCCCGCCGACCGACATGCAGTTCGTCAATCAGGTCATCGTCGGCGAGCAGCTGTACGGCATCGACCAGGTCGAGGATTGTCTGACCGAGGACGGCTGGCACTTCGTCGACGCCGAGAAGACGCAGATCGAGCTGTGCGGCGCGGCCTGCACGACCTTCAAGATGACCGGCGTCGCCGACGTGAACTACGACTGCTTGCAGCTGTGAACGATGCGTTACCCGGTGCGACGTGCGATTTCATTCGGCCAGCCATCACGCGCCCATCGCGTGATGGTGCGCCGCCGGACGAGGCGTTAAGCTCCCGCCATGGCGATCCTCCGCGGACACCAGCCTGACCGCGAAGTGTCGCTCCCGCCGCGCTGCCTGATCGGCCGCTCGCGCGCCTGCGACCTCGTGATCGCCGGCCGGAATGTCTCGAGCGAGCACGCGGCGCTCGAGTGGAACGGCTCCGTGTGGCAACTGCGCGACCTCGGGAGCCGCAACGGCACATTCCTCGACGGACGCAGGCTGGCGGCGGGAGAGCAATGCCCGGTGTCCAGGGGCGCGGAGATCCGGCTCGGACGCCAGGCCACACCGTGGGTGCTGAGCGATGATACGGCCCCGATGCTGATGGCGGTGAAGCTCGCCACCGGCGAATGTGCGGTCGGCGCGTGGGGATATCTGGCCTTGCCCGACGCGTCGCACCCCGAGCTCGGCATCTGCCAAACCGACCAGGGCGCCTGGACCGCCGAATGTCGCAATGAATCCTTCCCCGTCGAGGACCGCGGCATCGTGACGACGCCGGACGGTTCGGCCTGGCGGGTCTATCTCCCGCTGGGCATCGAGCACACGCTCAAGGACGACGGCGGCCCGGTGCTGCTCGAGCAGATCGCGCTGCGCTTCGCGTTCACGCGCGACGAGGAGCACGTCGAGCTGACGGTGCACACGCCCGACGCCAGCCACGAGCTGAAGGCGCGCGCGCACCACTATCCGCTGCTGGTGCTGGCCCGCCAGCGGCTCACCGACCAGCGCGCCGGCGTGCCGCTGTCCGAGCAGGGCTGGACCTACATCGAGGACCTGCTCAAAATGCTCAAGATCGACGATAACCACCTCAATATCACCATCCATCGCGCGCGCCTGCAGCTCAGTGCGCTCGGCGTCGTCGATGCGGTCGGCCTGGTCGAGCGCCGCTCGCTCAAGCGGCAGATCCGGCTCGGCGTCGGTCGCATCGAGCTGGTGGCGCTCGACGCCGATTCGCCGAAGTAAACCACCATTCAAAGATCGGGGAGCCGACGATATCCGTCGACCCCCCGATCTGCGTTCGCGCCTCAGCCAGATTGCGGGCAGCGGTACTGGACGTCGAGCTTGCCGCTCATCTGGAAGTCGGCGCAGGCCTGGCCGCACAGCTGGATCTGCAGCGGGTCGTCCGGGTTCATCTGCGGCACGTACTGCCAGCCGTCCTCGGTCATGCAATCCTTGACCTGCATGCCGCCATAGGGCGAGACCTCGACGTTATCCGGGTACTTCGGCAGCGGGTCGAGATCGATCGTGCAGCTCAAGATCTGCATCGAGATCATGTTCAGGGCGTCCTGCAGCTCCTGCTGGTTGGTCGTATTGTAGAACTTCTCGGCGCCCGGGCGCGGCACTCCACCCGCGTCGGCCACGAGGTTCAGCTTCTCGTAGGTGTTGGTATTGTCCGGGTTGCCGTCCTTCGCGGCCCCGCTGACCTCCTGCGAGATGTCGATGCCGACCACGTAGGTCTTGATGCCCATCGCCAGCGCGTCCGCCACCGTCGTCGCCACCTTGTCGTCGTACACCTCGAACAGCGTGGTCGTATCCGGCGCGTTCTCCTGGCAGTTCGCGGCCCCGTCGGTCACGAAGACCATGAACTTGGGCTGTTCGGCCGGGGCCGCGCCCAGCTCCGTGATCGCCACCTTCAGGCCCTTGGTCGCCGGCGTGCCGCCCTTCATCATCGTCGCGTCCGTCAGCGCCCCGGGGATCGCCCCGAGGATCTTCGCCGCGTTCATGCCGGCGATCGGCACCTCGGCCGCCGCGCCGACGACACAGGCCGCCTCGCTGTAGTTCGAGGTCGCCGTCTTCGACGGGAACAGCACCGCCCCGAGGTTCATCGAGCCGTTGAAGTTGTTGACGATCAGGTCCACCACCGAATACAGGCTGTTCCAGCGCGTGATCGCCGGCGTGTTCGGGTCCTGGTCGTGGTCCCAGAAGCCGCCCGGGTCCGCCACCATCGAGCCCGACTTGTCGAGCACGAGCATCACGCTCGGCGTCACGATCGGGATGTTGACCATCGCCTCGCCGCAGTCGAGCGGGTCGAAGGTCGTATTGCCGCTGCTGCCCAATGAGTCGCTCGCAGTGCCGGTCGAGGTCGGCTCGCTCGTCGACCCCATCGTGACGGTCGAGGCGGTGCTGTCGCTCTCCGACGTCGACAGGGTCGTCAGCGTGATCGAGCTCATCGAACTCATCGTATTCGAGTTCGAGCTGGTATTTTGCCCGGTATCGTTGTCCTCGCCGAATCCACAGCCAGCGGACAATGCGCCGGCCACCAGCAGCGGAAGAAATAGTCCACGACGATCACCCGGTGAATCGCTCTCCATCACGTAGCCTCCGGTAAATATTGCATTTGTTTGGATGGGGATTCTACACTCGCGCCCTCTTGTCGGAGAGCATCCTCGTTTGAGGACAGCGGACATTCCGCCACGCTTACGGTAACACACTCTCGTGCGGTCGGCCCACCGTGAGTGACAACGAGAATAACCTCGAGGCCACCGGCGCGGCCACCCTCTCCGAGGGCGGTGTCACGGGTCCGGTGAATGCCATCGGGCCGACGATCGGACGCGAGGCCGAATCTTCGGGTTCCGGTGGTTGGGG
>ERZ795056.6661-NODE-6661-length-11222-cov-4.854840_pt1 | contig 11222 bp, 9 predicted proteins | sample MGYA00375140_ERZ795056 | MGnify/ENA primary metagenome ERZ795056 (study PRJEB30185, sample SAMN05720227) | activated sludge metagenome | isolation source: Anaerobic digester | place: USA | collected 2015-03-09 ...
TTTATTACTTTATCGCCAGCGGGATGTATTTTAGCAGTTCCGGGTTCGGCGGCGATTTTTTGCCGCCGAAAGTTCCCTGGATATAAAGTAATAAAGCTATGACCGCCGCCACGCCGACGGCCCCCAATAAAAAACTTTCAAGCGGCGTGCTGAGATCGACCTTGATCTTGCCGGGCAGGTTGGAAGTGTCGGCCGGGGCCGGCCTGTATATCTTTGCGGGCGCCGTTGAAGAAGCGAGCATGGCTTCGTCGGGATTCTGCCGTGAAGCGCCTGAAAAAGCTGAGCGTTTGTCGCCGGCCATTTTTAATCCTTTCATCAAATATTAATTTACATTGCCGCCTGGAGGCATATGCTAAAATTCTAATATGCTCCGTTACGGGACGGCCTTTTTACCGTTCCGGCATGTTTTCGTTACAGCCTCCATATTATTATAATCCGTTTTTTTTAATAATTCAAGTTAAAATAATATCATTTAAAATCAAATGAAAGAACCGAAGGTTTTTTTGATTTTTACTAAAAGCCGTGTTATAATATCATAAAAATAATAACGGCTAACCTGCTTCGCTAAAAAATCAAAGCATATACGGAGGGCAAATGATAAACGGATACGCGGCAAAAGAGCGCGGCGCGCGCCTCGAAAAGTTCACATACGATCCGGGGGAATTGAAGGACGAAGAAGTGGAAGTGAAAATAACCCACTGCGGCGTCTGCCATAGCGATCTGCATCTCATAAACGATTTCTGGAAAGGGTATTCGACTTATCCGTTCATTCCTGGGCACGAAGTGATAGGCGAGGTAGCCGTGGCCGGGAAAAAAGTTTCATCGCTCAAAATCGGCGACCGCGTGGGCATAGGATGGCAGGCGGGCAGCTGCATGAACTGCGAATGGTGTATCAGCGGCCGCGAACATCTGTGCAAATCGAAGACGGTTACATGCGTCGGCCGCCACGGCGGATTTGCCGACTTCATAAGGGCCGACAGCAGGTTCGCATATCTCATCCCCGAAAACCTCGGCTCCGAAAACGCAGCCCCGCTTTTATGCGCCGGCCTGACGGTATTTTCTCCGCTAAAACATCACAATATCTCTGCCGCCGACCGCGTGGGCATCGTCGGCATAGGCGGATTGGGGCACCTGGCGATACAATTCGCTAAAAAATTCGGCTGCGAAGTCACGGCCATATCCACCACAGCCGGCAAAGAAGAAGAAGCAAGGCGTTTCGGCGCCGGCCGATTTCTGGTGAGCTCCGACAGGCCCATGATGGCAAATGCCGGCGAATCTCTCGATTATATAATTTCAACGATAGCGGCTGAAGCCGACTGGAACTTATATTTCAATCTTTTGCGCCCGAACGGAAAGCTGATAATAGTGGGCGCGGCCCCGGGCAATTTTGAAATTCCGGTGACGGCGGTGATAAGGACGCAGAAAACTATATGCGGAAGCGCCACCGGAGGCAGGGCCGATATGCGCGAAATGCTGGATTTCGCCGCCAGAAATAATATCACGGCCATGACGGAAACGCTTCCGATGCGCGCGGCTAACGAAGCCGTAGAAAAAGTGCGTTCAAATAAAGCCAGATACAGAGTGGTTTTAAAAAATTAAATACAATTAAAAAGAGATTATACGCCGGGCTAAATACCGCTTTGACTTTTTGAATTTATATGGTATAATAGCCGTGAAATTAGATCCGGGCTGATTCAAGCCCGGTTTTTTATGGTAATATTTTGTATATAAGCAGGGCCGGCAATGAATGAAATCTCTAATTTTTTTATAACAAGCTTCATATCGCTTTTTTCGATAGTCGATCCGTTTTGCGCGGCGCCGGTCTTCGTTTCGATCACTTCCAGGGACGGCGCCAATAAAAAAAACAAACAGGCTTTAAAAGCGTCCATCTATATGCTCGTAATATTAACGGTTTTTCTCGCGGCCGGCTCGTTCATATTGAATTTTTTCTCGATATCGATCGAAGGCATTAAAATAGCGGGCGGGCTTATGATGATAACGGCGGCTAAAGGAATGCTCGACGAAAGAAAAAAACTCAGCGAAGCCGAGCATATCGAATCCGTCGAAAAAGACGACGTGGCTTTTTCTCCTATAGCCATGCCGCTTCTGTCGGGCCCCGGCGCGATAGCGGTAATACTCGGCATGAGTTCTAAAGCCAGAAACGCGGAGCACTACGCCGCCATCTTTCTATCGATACTTTTAGTGGCGGTAATCTCGTATCTCATATTGAGGCTTTCGGCTAAAATCGTCGGCTACATGGGTTCTACGTTAATAAACGCCCTCACTAAAATGATGGGCTTCATAGTTTTATGCATAGGCGTGCAATTCATTCTCGACGGGCTCGTTTCGATCTATCAGTTAAAAATAGCGGTCATAAAATAACGGGGCGCGCATTAAAGCGTTCTTGAATCAAGCGTAACGGACTTCATATTTCAACGAACAGCGATCAGTAAAACGGAGATAAAATTTTTAAATATGCAAGATAAGAACACCGATATAGTTTTTCTGGCCAATCCGCTCACATGGGACAGGGAATCGCGCATGGATATAAAACCGGCGCTGAATCTTTTATATCTGGCTTCGTATATAAATTCCCGCGGCCTCAAAGCTGAAATAATCGACGCCAGCTGCGAAAACATGCCGTTGAAAAAAGCCGCCGAAAAAGTCTCGTCCAGAAATCCCCGCTTTCTGGGCGTTTCTTTTTATCAGGGCAGCCACGACGGCGTAATAAGATTATGCGGCGAAGTAAAAAAAATCGCGCCGGAAATAAAAATTATCGGCGGCGGGCCTCTTATGACGGCTGCGCCCGAAAGATTACTCGCCAACGATTCCGTGGATATGGGAGTAATAGGCGAAGGCGAATATTCGCTTTACGAAATATTATCCGCCGGAAACGAAAATTTTGAAAAAATCGACGGAATAGCTTATAAAATAGGCGGCGCATTAAAAGTCAACCCCAAAAAGTCGTATATAGAAAATCTCGACGCACTGCCGTTTCTGGATTATTCGCTCATCGACATGAAGCCTTATTTCGCCCTGCAGGAAAAACTTTCAGTGCCCCGCTCGATTTTCATGACAACTTCGCGCGGCTGCGCTTTCCGCTGCACTTACTGCGCCTCGCCTTTTTTGTGGCCGGGCAAAGTCCGCCGCCACTCAGTGGAAAGAATCATTAACGAAATCAAACACCACAGAAATATATTCGGAAAAATAAATATAGGTTTTCTCGACGATTCCTTCTTCGCCGACAAAAAATGGATCGACGATTTCTTCTCCATGATAACCGATACCGGCGTAAACTACAGCTGCATCGGCCGCGCGGACCATATTTCGGAAGACACCGTCAAAAGGCTCGCCGAAACAGGCTGCAACTTCGTTTCAATGGGCGTCGAAACCGGAAGCGCAAAAAAGCAGAAAGAGCTCAAAAAATTTTTAAACCTGGACACCGTTATGAAAAACGTCGCTCTTTTCCATAAATACGGCGTTTACTGCAGATGCTTTTTCATGATAGGATTTCCGGACGAAACCGTCGGTGAAATGGCCGAAACGATCAATTTCGCGGTCGATCTTAAAAAGAACGATATGCGCGACTGCACATTCTTCGTAACCAATCTCTACGCGGGCACCGAAATGTCAAAAAAATTCGAAGACAGTCTCTGGAAAACCGAAATATACTATAACAACCAAAAAACCGGCCGCGATTCTTCAGGCGCAAAGTCCGAAGACTTCGCAGAAGAGAAATTTTCACGCTACTCGAGCGTTCCGGCGGTCAATATAAACCCTTATTTAAATAACACCCAGCTCGTCGAACTGGTAAAAATAGCTTATAAAAAAATAAATGAAAAACGATATATAAGCGAAGCCGAAATAGAAGCGTTGAGGCGTTTTTAACCATGATAATCTTCCGCGAAGAAAAATTCGGTGGCATATTGTTCGATACCGAAACGATGAGTTATAAATTCATCGAATCGCTTAGCTGCGAAGAGTCCGCTAAGATCGGCCGCATGATCCCCGCTTTTCCCGGCTGCGAAAGGCGCGATATCGTATCGGCCCCGATTCAAGTTTATATAGAGTTAACTAAAAAATGCAACCTCAACTGCCGCCATTGTTTCACCGGCGCCGCGGAAAGCGATTCGGAAGGCGAACCGGCCGGCGTCTGGATTTCGATACTCGACGAATTGCATTCGATAGGAGTCATCAACGTAAGGTTCACGGGCGGCGAGCCTACCGTAAAAACCGGCTGGCACGAAATATTGTCTCACGCGAAAAAACTCGGCTTCGCCGTTTCCCTTCAGACCAACGGCGTTTACGCCGACGCGGACGATACCGTCAAAAAAATCGCCGGCCTCGCTCTGGATCAGGTAACGGTAAGCCTGGACGGTATAGGGCGCACGCACGACGAGCTGCGCGGCCGCGGAGCATTCGAAAAACTCATGGCTTCGATGAAACTCATGAAAGCGGCGGGAATAAAACTCCGGTTCAACACTATATTGACGAAGGCCAATTCGGCCGAGATGCCTCAAATATTCGACATAGTAAAAGAATACGGCACGGCCGTAAATTTGTTTTATATGCGCTCGCTCGGAAAAGGGGCCGGCAACTCTAAAATATCTCTGGATTTCATCGAGCACGCCGAATCGGCAAAACGGGCCCTGGAACTATGGAAAAAATATCCCGAAATACACGTTTCCCATTCGGGCTTTTATTCGCCGAAACCGGCCCGCGAGCGCAACCCTGAATTTCCTGACGTAAGTTTCCCGTATGGAAATATAGCCATTTCAATATCGTCCGACGCGGGCTACTGGCCCCATCATTATTCCATATATCAGGGCGAAAATTTCAGGCTCGGCAAATATCCGCACGACCGCGTCATAGACGTATGGCGGTTTTCGAAAAAGCTCGACGGGTTCAGAAGATGGCTTTTGTCGCTTCGCGAACGGTGCGAAAAATGCATCGAATACCGCGACAGGTGCTCGGGAATCAACTTCGAAATGGAGATCGAAAAACTTTCGGGCCGCTCGGCCTCCAATCCTTTCTGCGTAAACTCCGCGCCGGCGTCACAGCCGCTTGAATACCTGGAGGACTGAAATGGATAAAACCGAGCAAAAACTTCCGGAACTGGAATTCCGGAACGAAACTATAAAATCTTTAGTCTCGCGGCTTACCGGCAAAGACGTTCTTATAGTGACCGACCCGTTCAATTATCCCAAAGTGAAAGACGCGGGACGGTGCGCGGTAGCGCCTGACAACCGTTGCGAACAGATTCCAGTAATAAAATCCGGGCCTTTCTACGAAAGGGTTATAGCGGTAGGCGGCTGCGCCGCGCTGGACATAGGCAGAGCGTGCGCCGTCGGTAAATCCATAATAGTTGTTCCGTCCATACTTTCCACTTCATGCATAAGCCTCGACAGGAGCGTAATCAAATACGGCGGCGTCAACAGGCTCGAAAAAACGCAGCTGCCTGAAAAAGTGATAATCTGCATGCCCGATCTCATGGATATGCCGCCCGCCGAGCTTGAAAAGTGGTGCCAATCCGGGTTCGGTGATTTATTCACCATGGCCGCGGCTTCGATAGATATCCAGCATAAAAAAGGCGATCTTTCAATAGAGGCCGTCACCGGCAACGTCGGCGAATGCTTTAAAGCCATAGAGTGGGTAATAAACGATTTCGACGGCTATAACGAAACCTCGGTAAAAGCCCTGGCGCGCTTTCTGCACGACTCTTCGCTGGTGGTGGTCGTGCGCGACGACAGCAATTTAAACGCCGCGGGAGAGCACCTTTTATATCATTCGCTGCTAAGGCTCAACCCGCAATATACCAGCTCGAGGCCCACTCACGGGCAGATAGTCGCGGCCGGAACCCTTATAGCCGCCGCCATTTACCGCGAACAAACCGGAAACGCTCGAATACTGGAAGCGATTTCAAAAGCTTTTAAAAAGCTGGGCCTTCCGCTTACTTACGATGAATTATCAAAAGCCGGAATCGAAAAGCGCCATCTTCAAGAGGGACTTTCAGACATAAAACATCTCGGAAGCCACCTGGGAGACTATTTTAAAACAAACGATTTCGGGATACTCGACAGGGTTTTTTCCGCGTAATTCTTTTTCCGTAAAGCTTGAACTAAGCCTTCAGGCTGCGGCAAATTTCAATAAAGCATTCTTTAAGAGGCGCGTATTCGATAGATTCGAGAAGTTCGAGCGCCATATCGGCCTTCGCCTGGTCTTTCGACCCCGCGTTTTCAAATATGGCCATGGCCCTTTCACTGTCGTTTAAATAAACGCCGAGCGCGCGGAAGCTGGCCCGTGCAAATGCGCTTCCATATGAGGTTCCCGATTTAAGAACCGCCGCGAACTCTTCTTCGAAAATGCTTCTATGCAAGCTGGAAACCGCTTTTAAAAGCTCGTCCCCGCGTTCGTATTTTTTTTCCTCAAAGATAACGGCGTTTAAAAGGTCGCGGACGGGAAATTTCTTATCACGGATATAATCTTCCGCCAGTTGTAAAAGTTCCTTTCCGCGCGAGCTTGCGGAAAAAATTTCGGCGAATTTAAGCGAAAAGCCGCCGGGCGAGGTATTTAAAATTTTTATCAAAATATCGGCCGACGCGTTATCCCCGGCTTTTTTAAGCAAAGCCGCGATCCTGCGCTTTTCATCGTTTGGATATGCGTTTAAGACCATCGAAATTTTAGAAAAAACGCCGTTTTCAATTCCGGCAATGGCGCGCTCCGCGAACGCCGCAATTTTTTCATTTTCGGCGAGGGATTTCATTTTTTCGAGCGCTGGAATCAATTTCTGCGACCCGTTTTTTTCGCAGGCCGAAAGGGCGGATTTCCTAACATGGAACTCTTCATCGAAAAGAAGCTTTTCGAGCGCGCCCGAAAAACATTCGAGGCCGAGTTCACCCATCACCGCGGCGGCGCTGGCGCGGTATCCGGAATCGGCGGACAGGGCCATCTTATAAAGTGATTCCACGGCAAGGCGAAGGCATGATTCTTCGCCGCAAAGTTTTACGGCCGCGAGTATGGCGTTAGCCCTGACGCGGTTATTCGGGTGCTGAAGGTAAGGGGATATATACGGTATGAGCCGGGAATCGCCCTGCATGGCGGAGGCTTCTATGAAATTGGCGGTGACGCGGTTATCGTTCGTATCAGAAACCGTTCGCCACAGCTCGTTTCGGACTTCATCGCTTTTCTGCCGGCAAGCGGTTTTAACTATCGAAGCCATTACTATTTTATCTTTTTCGCCGCGCAGGAGTTTGAGTATTATGCCCGAAGAGATTACCGGGGAAAGCTTTTCAAGCTCTAAAACCATATCCAGCCGCCCGGGCCTTTCGCTCGCCAGGTAATATTCTATATCAAAATTTGCGTCCATGGGAGTTTTTTCAACGGTTATTCCGGCTTTACCCGAAGAAGCGCCGTTTCTAAGCTCGCCGGCGATGGTGTCCATATACGCTTCGTTGAGCTTCAAAGTGGAGATATAATAACAAATCCCGGCTATGGAAAGAAAAAGGAAAAAATAGCGGGGTTCGATCGAATCTTTAAAGCAGGCTATAAAGACGCCGACGAATATGCTTGTAAGCGGAAACACCATGCCTTCGACCATAAATTTCATCTGGTTTTTTATATCGCGCGCGAACACATTAAAAAGGGTGTTGGCGACGTTCTGCTCTATAAGTTTTACGAAAAGCTGAAAATAGAATTGAAAGACTATCATAACCCAGAAAGACTTCATAAAAAAAAGCGTAAGCGAAAGCGCGATAATTCCGAACTGATAAAAAAGCAGATTGGCGCTGAGCGAAAAATTCTTTAAAAGCTTTTTAGCGGCGAGTATTTGAGAAATAAAAATAGATATTTTAACCGCCGAATCGAAAAGCCCTATAAATCCAGCCAGGCTTTTTTCGTCCGTGAACCTGGCGGCCGCGGCCGTTCCATACTGAAAGCCGACTATATACCTCACGAAAGAAGAAAATACGAAGATCATCATAATTATCTTCAAAAGTTTCGAAGCTGAAATTTCACGCCTGGCGGTATCGAGGAAACCCGAGCGCAAAAAAGATCCGCCTTCGTAAGGCGATTCCACGTGCAATAAAGTTACGAGCGGCAATAAAAGATGCGCCGCGGCGCACATTATGAACGCCGATTTCATCGAAATATAGCCCAGAAGAAATTTAGTGAATAAGCCCGCAAGTATACCGCCGAAAAAGCTGACGCCGGAAATCAGCCCCACATAGCTTTTCATTTCCTTGATAGTCAGGCATTGATTTATATGCGTCCAGAACAGAATATTGGCGTATATATCGTAAAGCGAAGTGAGCGTGTATAAAACGATCACGCCCGCGTACCCGGCGGATTCCATCACCGAGGAAAACCACGCCAGATAAACGCCTATAACCGCGCTAAGGTAAACCGGGGCCCTGAAATCGCGTATGTTCTTCACGGCCAGGGTGGTTCCGGCGCTTATTGAAAGAATGTTGAGTATTATGTAATACAACGGGAGCGTTTCGGCGCCGGCCGTTTTCAAAAAAGACGTGCAGGAAAGTATAAGCGAAACGGTAGTGGCGAATTTGAGAAAAAATCCGGTAACGTTGAGGTATATAATTTTTTTAGGGATGCGCTTTTCAGTCATTCCAGCGCTCGTTCCATAAATTTTCGATAACTCTGGACTTATGCAGTTTTTCGTTCATTTTATTGAAGGCGGCTATGGCTTCGTCTATTTCACCGGCGCCTCCGGCGCTGATGCGGTGGGTATAGACGCCTTCGTCCACCCGCTTAAGGCCGTCCACAAGGGCTTTTATAGGCCTTATAAGGGCGCGGGAAAATAAAATGCTTATAAAAATGACCGCGGCTATAGCCAGAAGCGTATATGAAATAATTTTCGACCTGAGATTGGCCATGGTATTTTTAATGGCGCGCGCGCCGACGCCGATGAGCGTTGATATGCAGGCGCCGGGCTCCCTTACCTTAACCACAAGGCACGCTTCGGTGCCTTCGGCGGCCGGGTTCCATAAAACCTTTCCAGGCTCGAGCGCGGCGTAGCGTGAGTAATGAGCCGACGCTTCTTCGCCGGTAGAGGCTATCAGGCGATCTTCCGAATCGAAGAGGCATATGAACTGGTCAGGGTGTGATTTAAGGGCCGTTATAAAATTCTGAAAATTCTTGTCGTTGGCGTAAATGGCAGCGCTCAATAATCCGGCCGCTTTGCCGCCGCTTATTACCGGCGCTATATAGGTAAAAAGGAGCTTTTTCGCCGGCGAATAAAAAGTATTCGAAAACAAAGGGGATTTGAGCTCTATAGCTTTATGGGCCGAAGCGCGGAAGCCTCGCATATTGGAGTCTCCGGCGAACCCGTTATAATCGAGCCCTATGTAAGGCCTTATGTCGCGGTTATCGGAATAAGCCGCTGCGGATAGTTTCGCATCGGAAGAAAAGTAATATATGTTATAAAAGAAATCGGAAAGCTCTACTGCGTTTTTCAGGTAGCGCTCGATTTCGGCGGTATCGCCGGAGGCCATGAATTCTTTTTTCGCCGCGGCGCGGACCACTCCGGCGGCGGAGCCCACGCGGCTTGCTATCGCTTCGTTGACGGACCTCGCGCTTTCGCCGAGAAAGTCCGAAAGTTGCGCCTTTAACACGGCTTCGCATTCATAATAGCAAACGAAGCCTATCAGCGAACCGCTGAGCACGGTTATCGCCGTAAAAACCGATAAAAACCTGAAATATAAGCTTTTCATAATATTTATAGCCGCCGTTTTTTTTATTTGTTTATAAGCGCGGCGATTTTTTTCAAATCGACCGTTTTAACGAGCAGGTCGGTAATGTCAGGCGAAGCGTCTATATGCACCGCAGCGCACATTATTTTATCGTAAGGTGCGCCTTCGGCGTACGGCGATTTAATATCGAGCCCGCCTTCGGCGTTTTTAGAGACCTTCCAGGGCCCAACGAGAATGAGGGTTTTTACTTTATCGTCGTAATCGGAATTTTCAGGTTTTTCGCGAAGCGCTATACAGCCGCCGATTTCAGGCAACACGGCGGGGTCGGTTATATAAACGGCCGACGGGTTGAGCTGGACGCTGGCATTGGCGCTGGTGCTTTTCAAAAGATTTCCGCTTTTAGAAGAGCGCATATCCGCCGTCATAGAAGCGTTTATTTTTTCGGCCTCGGCCGCTATGATTTCAGACTCTTTCTGAAGTTTTTCGACCTCTTTCATGTCCATTTTCTCGGCCGCTTTAGCCAGTTTAACCGATAATTCGTCCTGTTTTTTCATAAGGATATCTATGGCGGACCTGTTTTTTTCGCCTATTTCCGCTATAGCTTTGCTTTTGGCTTCATTTTCAGCTTCGGTTTCGTTTTTAGAATATGACGCCCCTACATTCATCGTTACCGGAAATTTTTCAAATCCGACCGCCACTTCTTCGAACGCGCGGGCTTCTTCAGCTTCGCCGCTCCAGCCCTCGGGCGCTTTTGGAAGCGAGGCGCGCAGTTCGGCGTGAATCGTTTCCATAAATTTTTTCTCGGCCGGCGTAATTTTGCGGGATTCGCCGCCGTCGGCGAGAGCCGGGAAATGCGCGAAGCAAATTCCGGCGAAAGAAATTATTAAGGCTGCCGCCAATGACCTATACTCGAAGATAAATTTCATATCGGTTCTCCCGTAATTTTATTTTTTATGCAGCTATTTTACCACAAGACGTTAAATTAATGCAAAGAAGATTTCGAAAGGATTTTTTAAATTGACAAGAAGGGGCATAATTTGATAAAATATATTGATTTAATTAATATTTACGCATAGTAATTCAATAAAAGATTGGAAGGGATTTTAAATGGAACATAAAATGGAAAAGCAGCATAACGCGGAGCTCGAAACGGCGCGCCACTCGGCCGCGCATATTCTCGCTCAGGCAGTGTTAAAAGTCAGGCCGGGCGCCAAACTTGGCTTCGGCCCGGCCATAGAGGACGGATTTTATTACGACTTCATACTGCCGGAACCCATAGGCGAAGAAGATTTAAAATCTATCGAAAAAGAAATGAAGAAGATAGTCTCCTCTAACCAGAAGTTCGAACGTGAAGAGCTGCCGCTCGAAAAAGCCGTAGAGCGCCTCCGCGAAATGGGACAGGAATTCAAGATCGAATATCTCAACGACCTGGCTAAAGAACGCAATATAAACACTTTTTGCAGGCCGTTGAGATATAAGATCTTGAATTCAGATCGGAAGAGCACACGTATGAACTCC
>ERZ795056.6665-NODE-6665-length-11219-cov-4.261465_pt1 | contig 11219 bp, 10 predicted proteins | sample MGYA00375140_ERZ795056 | MGnify/ENA primary metagenome ERZ795056 (study PRJEB30185, sample SAMN05720227) | activated sludge metagenome | isolation source: Anaerobic digester | place: USA | collected 2015-03-09 ...
TGGGAACTCCGGGCATGGCAGCGCCATCGACGCGCGCGATACAACCGTCGCAGCATTCACCGTTCATGTCCATGGTGCCGGTCACCCGTGCCAGAACATTGGCGACATCACGCACGCGGGTTGGCGATGTGGCTCCTGAATCGATGCGATATCGGTAAAGCTTAAGATTGCGGTAGGCGCCAAAAAGGTTTTCACGAATCAGACGACGCACCCAGCCGCCGCGAATCCAGCCGTTCTCTGGACGGTTGCCGGCACAACATGCTGCCCATGGCCCCTTGGTTGGAGGATAACCATCTGTTCTCTGATTATATCGTTCAGAAACCGGCGGTGGGTTGCTGAGAGGTCTTCTGTGACCGCCACCATATGTCCAGTTGCTCCAGACCACGACATCAGCAGCATGATAGTAACCCTGGCCAACTGGATACCAGTAATAGCCAGGCAAAACAGAGACAGCCTCGGGAACACGATTACAGGGATAATCTATTCCGCCAAAAAGGGAGCTGATTGTCCAGGTAGGGTGATTTCCACGGCCAGTGGGACTGGCGTTTGGCTGCCCATGAAAACGATGTACGGTTGCAGGCGGAACTTCATTGAAACCATATACGGCGGTCGTTGCCGACATGATTATACGACGAGGCACCCTGGTGCCGGTTAAAGGAGTGAGACCGCCTTCGACACCGGAAAAGGTGAATAAATCTTTCTCAGCAACTTCTGCAGTATAGTTCCACTTTTGTGAAGCAGTGAGACCGTAGGCCTCGTAAGGGTCATAAAGCTTCTGCGAAATGCCTGTAGTGAGATTGTTCAAAGCCCAGACAGCCCTCTCTGAACCCTCGCCGATCAGCAGGTAGCAATCGCCATTCTGTTCATAAAAAGGATGCAGCCTGATTTCTTCAGCAGAACCAATGCCAGTTATCAACATCAACACAAAAACACCGGCAAGAGCTTTTTCTAAAATCGCTTTCATAGGCTACCTCCTGACAATTATGAGCAGAACGGTTTTCAATACTCTCTTTCGCGCAGGACAGGATCTTTTTCGATGTCGAGATACTCTCTGATCAGCTGCATAAAGGAATTTTTGATTAATTCAGGCACCTTATAACGATCAAAAATTTTGCGGGCAACCCATGGAGTCAGATCAGTGCCGCCGACCAGGAAAGGTCGACCACTCGAAAAATCGGCTACCTTCTCGGGCATGTAATTACGAAATTCAAGATACTGCTTGAGATTACTGCGCATACCGAGCGAGCGACCCACCGTAAGGTGCTCGGGTGGCAGAGGCGAGCCATCTGGGCCGGTAAGGTTTTTTTCAAGATAAGGGTCTATTGTCAGATTGGCAAAAGTATGAAAAAGAGAAGCCGAAACGATATCTGGCGCCTCATCGACAGCAGAGATCATCGTCAGTTTGTCTTTGCGAATGCGAGAACGCATGGCAAACGACGAGTCCATCACAACCGCAATCTTGCTCTCTTTGGCTGCCTGCTGAATCAACGAATTTATTTCGTCTTTCACCTGCAGCAAACGGGCCTCGGTTTCTTCACCTGTCAGATATACTGCCGAAATGGCTTTGTCTTCAATTTTGCCGATCTGAACAGCAATCTCTGCAACCGACTTGTCTAACTCTGCAATCTGCTGCTGCAGTTTTTCGGCCTGGGCGCGTCTCTGGTCTTCGGTTCCGGTGCCGGTCAGATGTTCTTCGATGGCGGCAAGTCTTCGAACCAGATCAACTTTTCTGGCCTGATAAATCTTCTCAGAATTGCGGTCAGTCGGCCGCTGGCGCTGGAGTTCGCGCTGTGCTGCCTGTAGTTCGACTTTGCTGCGTTCAAGCCTCTCGATGTCGCCTGGAGCAAGAACCTGCAATGCGCGGGCTTTCTGCTGCATCAGGGCAAAGCGATCCTGCATCAGTTTTTTCTGGCGCTCGCGCAGTGGTAAGCTTTCCTTTTCAGCCTGTTCTCGTGCTTTTTTCAGGTCAGCAACGACTTTGTTGATGTCTTTATCAAGCTTTTTATCACGAAAAAAACGACCATTGGCGTAATCAAATCCGGCCATGTCAGGGTGCAACATCAGCAAAACTCTCGTGTCAACGGTTGCCCAGCCGCCTTCGGTCTGGCAGATTGCCGCTTCCGGCACAAACAGGCATATTGCAGCCATGATCATCATCAAAAAGAATCCGTTTCTATTCATTTGTTCTGGCCTCTGGTCCTTTCTTCGAGCAGTTTTATAGCTTCAAGCCTGACATCTGTTACGCCTGCGGGAAATATCGGAGCATCCACGCCAAGCTGACCGGCCCAGAATTCACTGGCTGCATCCAGCCACTCAATTGTGGCGGCATCAGCGGCTTTGCCTTCCCAGAGGGGGGCGTGCAGATTTTTCACGAGAATTCCTGATCGCAATCCCCGGTCATCGGCGACAGGCAGAAAATCGCAGACGTCAATCACGAGCTCAGCATTATGCCGTTCTTTAATCAGCCTGACGACGGTTCTTACATCAGCCATGATCTGGTTGACCTGCGGATAAATCGAAGACGCCGGCGTTACGCCGGGCTGTCCCGGAACCAGCCGTGCCATGTAGGCCCGCATCTTCATTTCACCTGCTCGTTTCTCTTTATCGCGCTTTTCTGCGAGGAAATTACGTTCAACCAGCATACGGTCAGGCAGCGGCACATCTTTGAGGCGCTCTCTGAGAAGCTGGGGCGCCTTTGACAACCACCGGTCCAGAGCCTGAATCTCGGAAACCAGCTCGTCAAGACCTGCCTGGCCACCATCGACGAACTCAGAAGGGGTGCCACGGAAACGGTTCATTCCGGAATCGAACTGCCTGAAAAGCGGGTGAGCAAGAACAAGCAGTCTTGTATCGAGCATTACCGTATCCCCGGCAGTCAGAACTGCCGGCATGAAAAACAACAAAAACACCACCAGTAATCTTGTTCTCACCACTGCTGGCTCCTTGAAAAATACGATACTGATATCAGACCATATCCTAGTACTATCTTAGCAGGAGATAATCAGATGCGGCAATGAAAAATATTTTTACGGAATTGCAAAGTAGCTGACTGCCAGCAGTGTTTTTTTCATTGCAGAAAGGTCATTGTACAGCGCAAGATATGCAGTAAGAGTGTTTTTACTGAAAGCCTTCTCATCTTGACCGACAGATTCTGCAAATGCTGCAAAATGCTTTTTCAGCAACTCCTTCTTTGCAAAAACTTCTTCGGTTTCCGGCAGTTTCAATCGGTCGAGCGCAGCATTAAAATCAGCATCTGCAACCGCAGCACGACTGGCCGCAAAAGGCTGTAACATAGGCCTCAAACAGAGTATCAGCTGTTCGAACTCGAGAAATTCACGCATGATCCTGTGTCCGTTCATTATGGCAGCAAGCAATGACATGCGGCTGACAGTTATCTCAAGCCGGTCATGAACACCTTCAAGCTGGCGGGCAGCAATCTGCTGACGCACGCTGCCAAGATCACGCGAGATCTGCACTATCAGAGGCTGAAAGCCCGAATCACTGCCGGCGTTTCCAGGAGGGTTCGAGGTGATCTGCGCCGCCACATACAACCAGATATCCATGACCTCGTTATGCAGCTTTTCGGCAGCAGCTTGATTGAAAGCCTGCGCCAGCACTGCTGTAGTCTGCATTTTGCTCGACATTACCAGCAGTTTATCTGAAAATGCCTGCTGTGGGCTCGAGCCAGTCAACATTTCCAGAAGAGTGTTGTCACAAGCCTCTGTCTGATGGCTGCCGGCCATAAACAGCAGACAAATTAACGCCAGTAATACTCTTACGGCTTTAACAACCGGCCGATTAACGGATAACAGATTCATCACAGTCCGGGGATTGGTGGACCAGGCGCAACGGAGGCAGCAGTATCGGTCTGCGACAGCCTTTCGATATCGCCATGAACAGAGGCTGCCAATGCAGTGTCAGGGAATTTTTCGATAATTTTTTCGTAAGCCTTGATAGCACCGGCATTGTCTGCTATCGACTCAAGATACATGGCATATTTCAAATGAGCAGATGGCAGGCTGGCAGCGCCTTCAAGATATTTTTTCCAGTGGCTTTTCGCCTGTTCATGGTCGCCGGCCGTTCCCGCCATGGTCGCACGCAGATAGTCGATCTGAGGAATCTGCTGTCTGGCAGCGGCAGCCTCGATATGGCCGGCAGCAGCGGCAGTGTCTCCAGCCATAAGCAAACCCTCTGCGAGAACCAGTCGGGCTTCGATCAGATCGGGCCAGACGTCAAGCACTTCTCTTGCTTCCCGCATGCCTGATTCGACCTGAAAATTGCGCAGCATGGCAAGGGCATAGTTGACACGGTATTCAGGACTGCCGGACGAGCTTTCGTAAGCTGCTTTCGCCTCATCAAGAGCTTCTGAATAAAGACGATTTTCCATGAGAATCTGTGATCTGGCATAACGAGCCCGGGCATTCGACGGGTTTTCGCTCAAAACCTTGTTGACGATTTCAGCTGCATCTTCGGTCTTACCCTGTGCCAGCCTGACCAGAGCCAGACCAACCCTGGCCTCCGTGTAATCTGGATTGGCACTGATGACCGTTTGATACATTTTTTCTGATTCGTTCGGACGGCTGGTTCTGATGTAGATATCAGCAAGGTTGATGCGGGCAAAAGCGTCATCTTTTATCTTCAGAGCCTGTTCAAAGTATTTTTCAGCCTTGTCGAGCATCTGGCGATTGAGATAGCATGACCCGACAAAGAAGCAGGCATCAAAGTAATCGGGCCTGATTTTGAGAGACTCCTCAAAATGTTCGGTGGCGACAGCAAATTCGCCCTGATTGAAATGCAGCATGCCAAGATAGTATTTTGCCCCGGCATTGGCCGGTTCTGATGCGATCAGCCTGGTCAACTCATCTGATGCCTCAGCATAGCGCTCATCGTCGATCATACCTGCGATTCGCTCGAGCAGTGTTCCAGCTTTGCGTGCAACTTTCTGCCGGCGCAGTTCGCGTGGCTTGCTGACAGGCGGCGTGTATACCTTATACGTCGAGTCTGGCTCATATGAAGAAATTTCATGAATCAGAGATGAAGGTTGTTGTCCGCCAAGTTTGCTGCGACTGATTTCATCAACCAGCTGGAGGTAGATCTGGTGACCGGGGTATCTGTCGGCGAGTATTCTGGCATGTTCGAGCGCCTTGTCATAGTTTCCTGACAATAAATAGCTGTAGGCCAGATAATATCTTGCCTGATCGTGCTCTGGCATCATCTCAACGATCTGACCGAAGTAATCGGTTGCGCTGTTGTAGTTTCCGTCGGCGTAGTGCTCTATGCCCTGATTATAGATGATATTAGCCAGAGACAGGTCGCGAGCCTGCAAAGCCGGAACCAGCATACCGGCAAACATGGCCAGCATTGCGAAAATCCGGATCAAAAAACGAATGGGCACAGCAGAATAATAGCTCATTGCTGATAAGATTAACCGAAAGAGCGGCCGCTGTCAAACGGACAAAAACAAACGCGCTGTGCAATTCCGCCTTATTTCACCATGATACGATAATTGCGCGGCATTTTGAATTCATATTTCTGAACCTCAGCGTCTTTGTCTGCTTCATCAGAGACAGTTTCTACCGATGCATCAGGTTTTGCCTGAGATACTGATGTTTGTTCAGATAACGGTTTCGGCGATTCGACGCTTTCCTGCAAAGCTTCTTTGCTCTGCGTCAACAATTCAGATGAGCTTACCGAAACAGACGCATTCGCGTGGCTGTCTGTGGATTGATCTGGCAAGTTCTTATTTTCATCAGCTCCTGATGCAGTGGCTACCGGCTGATCTGAATCCTGATCATCACGTGCTGAAGCCTCTCTGGCCTTCATGGTTTTGACGAGACTGAAAACTTTGCGCTGGGTTCTATAGTTTACCAGAGCCTTTTCAAGCAAGGCACCGGCCTGGTATTCAGTAGTCGCAGTCGTCGCCTGGTCTGAAACAGACACCCGCCAGTGGGCAAGAGTGCTGTCAGTGGCGTCTGGCGAGCCATAGATCGTGGAGCGATATCTCGCAAGCACCGACTTCAGCTCCTTTCCAGGGATATACCGCCCTTCATCTGATTCGTCAGATGGCACACCCTGAATGTTCTGAGCAACACGGGCCCGCATTTCTTCGATGGCAGCTCGCGCTTCAAGCGAGAGAGCTGCATCGGCACGGGTCACCATGAGAAGAATAACTGCAGTAATAATAATGATAAGTCTGCTGTGCTTCAAGATTCATTCCCCCGAAATCTGTACATTGTACAAGCATGGTAAATCTAATAAATTGCTGATGCAAGCAAAATTTTGTGTACGCTAGAAAATCGGCATCCCACATTTCGTACAGAATTTTTCCTGCATGTTATTCTCATTGCCACAGTTTTGACACTCTATCGTCTTCGCTTCGTCGAGCTTGATATTCTGCTTCATGTCTTCTTCCTTCATGCCCGGCGGCGGTCGCACCGGCGCTGCCTCCTGTTGTTTCTGAGGCTTTTCTGGTTCGACTCCCGAGGCAATATGTACAATACTTTTACCCAGAAGTTCGCTGAAATCTATCTCGGGCTTAACTCCGGTCACCTGAAAGATTTCGATAGGCATCGACTTGCCCTTGACCATGATCGATTCCCGCTGAGTAACTTCAAAATACGGCTCGACACGCTCATAGGTCGAGCGGGTTATAAAAAGCTCCATTGGCTTGGCAGCAGCCATAACGCGCGCGGCAAGGTTGACATTGTCGCCAATGACCGTATAGGAAAGCTGCTTCTCGCTGCCCATGTATCCGGCTGTGACGATGCCTGTGTTGATGCCGATACCAATGCTGATAACCGGCTTACCCTGCTCTTTCCACATTTCCTGGAGTTCGCGCAGGGCATCGAGCATGTGAACACCGGTGAGAACCGCCCGGATCGGGTCGTCATCACGGGCTACCGGCGCGCCAAACAGCGCCATGAGTTCGTCGCCGACGTATTTGTCGAGAGTGCCGTCAAGTTCCATGAGAATGTCGGTCATCCGGGTAAAATATACGTTAAGCTGTTCAACAATGTCGGTCGGATCCATACCTTCCGACATTTTGGTGAAGCCGCGAATATCAGAAAAGAACATGGTAACTTCACATTTGCTGCCACCCAGCTTCAGGCCTGAAGGGTCAGACATTATAAGTTCGGCGACACTCGGCGAAACGATGCGCGACAAACTGCCCTTGAGTTCTTCGTTCTTCTTGAGCTGATCTTCGCTCAATTTCTGGGCCGATACCAGATCCGCCATGGTAGCCGAATACAACTTGGCATTCTTCATGACGAGGCCCGCAATGTCAGCGCAGGTCGACAGCAGATTCTGGTCGTCGCGCGTATAATCGGGATTGGCCATCTGCTCGACGTTGATCACGGCAAACATCTTACCTTCTGCATAGATGGGGGCGCATAGAATCGACTTGACCGTACCCTGCCCGACCAGACCTTTTGTCTTGGGATCCATTTCGCATTCTTTAATTCCGAGAGCTCCGGCGCCGCCGGTAACTTCATTCACCTTCTGATGCAGAAGGTGAGTGATCATGCAGGTTTCTTCATGAGGAATCTCGAGGTCCTTGTAGTCCTTAGGCTTCATTCCGGCAGCGGTGACGATTCTGAATTTGCCTTCTTTTTCGTCGTTGATCAGCAGTTGCACCTTTGTTGCATCGAGCCCCTTGGTGATGATTTCGATGATATTGTTGAAAATCTGGTCACGATCGAGACTTTTGGCGAGGTTTTTGATGCGCATCAACGTAGTTCCAAGTCGCATCGAGCGTTTGCTGAATTCATCTTTTATCTCGCGCATTTCTCTTTCCATGCGCTCTTCAGCAGTTTCGTCAGGCCGGGCACCCGGCTTGGCACCAGGAGCCGCGGCTGCAGCTGCCCGGCAGCCTTAGTGTCGGCAGGCTTGACCCCTGCCTTTTTGTCAAGGTCGCCCATGCCATCAACCTTGGCTTCGCTCTTCTTCTGCTGCTCTTCGCGATATTTGGCAGCGGCCGTAGGATCTACTCTCGTTTTTAACGGACCGCCGCCGCCACCACCGCCACCGCGGCCACCACCGGAAACTTTCGCCTGTTCAAATCTGAAAAACAGAAAAACGACAAATCCGGCAGAAAAAAGAACCAGTATGGAATAAATTTCCCACCAGTCTTCGATTGGATACTGCTGCGGCTTGAATTTGAAGGCCAGCGTGGCAGCAGCCAGCAGAAGAGGCAGAAAAAAAGAAAGCAGAGTCGTCGCAACCTTTTCGCCAAGAACGCCAAGAACCCCAACAATAGCGAGAATATAAAAATACGAAAAAACAACCCCGAAATTTTTGGGGATCTTGTCGGTAAAAACCATGTAAGCAACGCCGACAACCGCGACACTGCCAAGGAATCCAAGGATATCAGGCAGGCGATCTTTGAAAGTTTTGGGTTGATCAGAAATCAGGTCGGCCATCGTGCCACCAGCGCAATTCATTCAAGCTTTCAGACTGTCCTGCAACTCAACAAAGAACGTTCGAACCTGCAGGCCTGTATAATTCTGGCATGAATTGCCGATAAATTCAAGAGGAAGAAGTAACCTCTGCCATCAATCTGGTGGCATCATGACTGTCAGGTGCCATTTTTGCCAGTAATGATTCGGCTTTGGAAAAATCGCCGGCCAGACAAAGAAGATGACCATACCAGGCAAATGCCCGACTGTTTTTTGATTTACCACTGCAGGCCTTTTCGGCCAGTGCAAGCGCTTCTGGACTCTTATTCTCTGACTGTGCAACTATTGACATGATGACATTCCGATAAGAAGTCACCAGAGCGCCGCCGGAGAGCGAAGAAATTTTATCTTTCAATTTTGCCAATGCATCCTTCGACTTGAGATTAAAATCGAGTTCAGTAATTTCAACCAGTGCCTCTGCCCTGATCAATGGCATTTTTGCAGTGTTAAGAGCTTTTCCCAGTTCGATATGTGCCTGAACGTTTTCACCACAGGAAAGTGCACACCGGCCAAGAATCAGCAAAGACAAGGCATTTTCATCGGGTGTAAAACTCTTTACCCGATGCTCTGGCAGGGCTCTGATCAGCTTGAGAGCACCACCAAAATCACCCTTGCGCGCTTTGAGAAAAGCTTCATACAGCTGACCTGACTCGAATGCGCTGTGCTTTTTAAAGACTTCCAGAAATTCAGCAAGCTGCTGCTGAGCTTCTAGATACTGTTCACTCGCAATCAACGCAAAAATATAAGCTTTCCACATCAGCGGGAAGGTCTTGCGATCATAACTGCCCAGAACCTTGCGGGCAGCGAGAATTGCTTCTTCAAATTCATCCTTTTCGATGAGTTTCCAGGACCTGGTTTCAAGAATTTTGGCATCGGTAAAGCTCACTCCGCCGGCACCTCTGAGATCCTGCCGGCTCACCGAAGTTAGATCGCCATAGCCAAATAAAGTCATTATCTTGAAAATGACAAAGCGCCCCAGTGGCATGAAAAAAGCGGTGATTGCCGACATGATAAAGGTAGCAGCCATCAGGGTCATTCTGGTACCAAAACCGATTCGGCTCTGAAATACCAGCACAAAAGCCATGAAGAACCAGCAGAAAAACCAGATTCCAAACAACTCATGGCGTTTTGGCTTCTGGGCTTCCGGCAACAGCAGAAATGCAGGAAAAACGGCAAACAGAGCAAACGCGATGAATTGCCCGCCAATCAGCATGCGCGGTATAATCCAGACCGAATCGAACAGCGAAAATTCATCCTGCATAATTGCAACGTAGAACTCGCGCTTCATCATCAGCTGTGCCACGATTACACAGACTACGCCCAGAACGACAAAGAGAATATTTTGCCATACAGGGGCAGGCGCGGTAAGCCTTGTCGCCAGAAAAAGCAGGCCGGAAAAAATCGCGACAAAATAAAGCCCGCACAACACATAACTTAGCCCCAAAGGCAGGCATGACAGAAATATCATTGGAGGCGTGCCGAGTATTTCTGATATAAAACCGCTTTCTTCACCGTCGATACGCGACGAAAGGCGGGATATCTCAGCACAGGTAAACATTGCCCGGCCGAAATTCGCCAGCTCGAGATCGATCATCAAAGCAAGCCGAAGCTCCGGCAGAGGTAGACCGACAAAGCTGTCGTAGTCACGCAACAGCTCATCAGCACGGCTGCTCATTCCCAGCAGCTGATTCACCATGGCGAGTCGAACGCGGGCCAGGTCGTTCTTTTCTGATGCCTTTAATGAGCGCGAATAAGCCGAGGCGGCATCTTCTACCGAACCACGCGCAATCGCAATTCTGCCCATCAGCAGATGTACTTCTGACTGCCCGGCAGCCGGAAGTTTTTCGACGGGAATCTGGCCAAGAAGCTCAGCAGCACGGTCATACATCCCGACCCTGACCAGGGCTTTGCCCCAGAGCATAAGCGGCAGGATATTCTTGGGATAAGTATTGTAAGCCTCTTCGTAAATAGCTACTGCGTCTTCGATCTCGCCCTTCTGCTCGAATCTCTGCGCCTTCTGAACCAGAATTTGAGATTTCCTGAGCAGAACAGCTTCGTCCTCGTCTGCACTGAAAACAACCGTTGCAGCAAGGACGAAAAGACACAAGAGAAGCGCAACCCTCTTCAGCAAAGCTTCCTCCCGGAAAGAGCTATTTCATCAGCTCCTGCTGTCTGGCGCTGGCTTCGTTGTCTTTGGCAAAACTGACTTTCACTATATCGCCAATACCGATTTCTTCACTCAATTCATTCTTGTAAACGTTGATTACATCGCCGTTTTCGAGAAGACAGCGAAAATAGTCACCATGTTTCGAATCTACTACAGCCTGCATATAACCCTCCTCAGATGATATTAGAAACCGAGCTGCGCCAGATAGCTCTGAACGAAACGATGAATCTCATCTACCGCGCCATCATGCTGCGAAGCTTCCAGAAAGGCGATCTTGTTGCCGCGCATGTCGCCTTCACGTGTTTTGTAAACCTCGATACGATAGACCAGTTCGTTAGAGAAGTTCTTGTGCGGAAAGGTCTTGACCAGAAGGCGAGTCTCATCGAGCAGACGCAGTATCATCGTTTCCTGAAGAGGACTGGCCTGAAGTGTGACGTCCAGGCCGAGATCCTCGTTTTTTCGGAACAGATAACGCTGCGTTATGCGAAAGATAAGATCGCCAACGTCTCTTAAGCTCAGATTGACAGTTTTTTCCATTCCTGCTCCCTGATGAAATCTTCGAGGGCAATGCCGGTCAGATTCTCGCCGTTGCGCAG
>ERZ795056.6668-NODE-6668-length-11213-cov-4.496057_pt1 | contig 11213 bp, 10 predicted proteins | sample MGYA00375140_ERZ795056 | MGnify/ENA primary metagenome ERZ795056 (study PRJEB30185, sample SAMN05720227) | activated sludge metagenome | isolation source: Anaerobic digester | place: USA | collected 2015-03-09 ...
TCTCTCGGTTCGCTGCGAAAGCGCCGACAGTCGAGCATAAAGCCTTCAACTTGGCGGCCCCACTGCCACGTGCGATAGCGAATTTCTGGCGCGGCGCCTGGCAGCGGGAAGAACTCGTCCCACACCTGCATCGCCGCAGCGTAACGGTCGGCTTCGGAAGATACGAAGCGCGGCGCCCAATCATTGCGAAACTCGTGGTCGTCGTAGATGGCGCACAACGCCGACGAACGCAGCCAGGTTTGCACGTGCGGATCCGACCGGGTAAACGCATGCACGCTGCGGTACGCTGCTACCGTCATCGCAAGGTTGGGCCCATTGTCGGCATACGGGAAGTCGCCGAGGCAAACCGAGAGGTCGGGTGCAAATGTCGCCAGCGTCGAAAAGATCGACGACGAATACGCTGGCGATGGATCGATGTCGGCGGTGACGGCCAAACGCAGTGGCACATTGGCGTCGCGCGGCGGCCGCGTCATTACGACATACGGCCCAAGCGTAATGCCCGACGCAAACTCGATGAAAACTCGATAGCGCATGGCCGAGGGCAGCCCCGTGAACATCGCATAGGCATTGGTGGTGGCAGCGATGGTGATGGCGCGCGAATCGATGGTCAGGCCGCTAAGCGATTCTTCGACGCTGACCTGGGCGACCGCATTGAGTTCGCTCCACACCGCAACGACAAAGCTCTGCTCGGTTGGTTCGAGCACAATCGCGGTGACATCGCGCGGCGGTGGATTGCTTAACGCGTTGTCGCCGCAGCCCGTGACTTGCAACGATGCGCTCGCCAGCGCGACCCAGCGCAGCCATTCCCGCCGGGTCGGATGGGCGTTCGTAAGCGCGGCACGGCGCCCGCTACGTTTCACAACACGCCAGGCAACGCGAGGATCGCGCTGACGTGAGTTTCCGCGCCCACGCGCACCGCGCTAAAATTGTGAGTATTTTCTTCGAGGCCAACGAGCTGCGGGCCAACGCACAGCACGCGCACGGTGCCTTTGCCTTCGAGATCCATCGCGTAACGTCGCAAATTGTGTTCGTGCGCTTGCTCGACGACGTTGGCTTTGACCGCCGGAAACACGCGCAACAAACCCGTGCGTTGGGTGGCGCAAATCGCCGTAAATTGGATCACGCTATCGTCGGCGAGCGAGATGTCTGGCGCGGTTTTGGTTGAGATGGTGCCAGTCATGCCGCTTGGCAAATTGGTAGTGGCCATAGCCAGTGGCTGGCCGCCAATCTTGGCGGTGTGTGAACCTTGTTGATTTTTGGCGCTGAGCTGACCCGACAGTGGCTGCCAATTGCTGGCATAGATCATCTCGCCGCGGCTCTCTTCGGTGCCGCCATCGCCGCCGAGATCGAGCTTGCTTTGATACGACATGTGCACTTGGCTGCCGCGCTTCGTGACCGTAAACGTTTCGGTGCCACGTGGTTCACCATTGATGCGCAGCGTGAACGTGCCGTGGTCGGCTGATGCAGCAGGTAACCCGGTTTGGGGTTGCGCTGCGCCACAGGCGCTAAGCCCAAGCGCCAAACCCATTGCAACGCTGCGAGCGTGCAACGCATGGTGGGGCACGAGCCGGTCACCTGGTAATGCTGACATTGCGCTATCATGTCTGGTTCGATGCAGCTTGCCAAGCATAGGCACACCGTGATGGTGTGTGGAAATGTCTTCTACCGCTTCGATCGCTGGGCTCAACGTCTGGCTAACTCATCCTGCGACTGAGCCCGCGACGTTAGTTGTGTTGCTGCACGGCTTTGGCGCGCCGGGGAACGATTTGGTGGCGATGGCCCACGAGATTGATGTTGCATCGCCAACGCGCTATGCGATGCCCGAAGCACCGCTTGAACTCGGCGGTTTGTACGGTGATTCGCGGGCGTGGTGGATGCTGGATATGGAAGCGCTTGAACGCGACATGGCGGCTGGCCATCCGCGCGATCGTCGCAGTGAAGTGCCCGATGGGTTGAGTAACGCTCGCCGCAACGTGATCGCGTTGCTTGACGCGTTGGTTGCGCAGTACCAGCCCAAAAAACTGGTCTTGGGTGGGTTTTCGCAAGGGGCGATGTTAGCGCTCGATGTTGCGTTGTATCGCGACAAGCGCCCTGATGCGTTGGTGTTGATGAGTGGCACGCTGATCAATGCCACGGCGTGGCAAAAACGCATGAACAAGCTCAAAGGTTGCCCGATTGTGATGTCACACGGCCGCCGCGATCAGCTGCTGCCGTTTGCGGTTGCCGAGGAACTTTCCGACTTGCTCAGCGACGCTGGCGCGGATGTTACCTGGGTGCCGTTTTCTGGCGGCCATGAAATTCCGGCCGCGGCGATTAACGCGATTGCTGATATCGTGGCTGACTAAAGCGAGCCCAGCAGTCGCTCGCAAAGCGCTTGCTGACTTGGATCTGGGCAGCACAAGCTAAATGGGTTGCCGCCCAATTGCGTGGTGACGGCACATACGCGTGGCCCCACCGACGGATAGTAATAGGCCCAGAAGAAGCACATTTCATCGTTGGCCGATTCGCCAAACTTCACCCGGGTTGAGCCGGTGTTGTTGTACGTGCACTCAAAATCGAAGCCGCCACCGGCTGGAATCTTGAATGCTGGCGTGGCGAACGCAGTTTCTGGCTCGTCCCAGTTAAAGATGGCTGGCTTGTATGCTGGCATCATGGGGCCGGCTTGCGGGCCGTACGACACTTGCATATCGGTGCCGTATTTGTGGGTATGGCCGGTGATGGCAAAAATGTTGGCTTGCGATAGCACCGATGGCATCGACAAAAAGCGACGAACAGTTTCGGTTGCACCTGGCGCGAGGTTGATGTCAGGCGTGCCCATGAACAAAAAGTCGGCTTCGTTTTTTACGTCTGCCGCCGGCATCGTCACGAACTCCGACGTCGCGGTGATATCGATGGCAGCGTCGGTGGTGTTGATGAAGTGCATCTCAAGCCGCATGAACTGATTGGCTTTGAACGTGTATGCAACGCCATCGGGCAAGGCCAACGAGTCGTCTTTCTTTTGGGTAACCATGATTGGCGTAACCCCAGATGCGGCACCTTTTAGCGTACCGGCAAATGGCTGACATGGGGTAGGCGTCAGGTTTTCAGCGGTTGCACCGTTGTCGCGGTAAACGATCAAGTGATGTGAGCCATTGGTCAGCTTGTTCGTAATGGTGTGGACTTTGATCGCCTCGGCGTTTTTGACATTTACTGTCACGCAGCGAGTGTCTTCGAGGCCGGCCGGAACGCTGAGGGGACCCCAGGTCACTTTGAAGGTAGAGCCAGGCGGGGCATCGACCGCAGTTGGCGGTGCATCAGTAGTGCTTGCAGGCGAATCGTTGCCACACGCAGTGGCCAGTAATAGCGACGAGCCCAGCGCAACGGCTGCAGCAATAGGGCGAATTCCTAGTGACATGAGTCCTCCACGGATAGTTGTACTGCAGTTTGCCACCGGCGGGAATAGGAACCTTAGGCGGGAAAGCTATTGCATAGCGCGAGGCGCCAGGGGGACGTGTGGTGGAAGGTTTGGTGACCGCCTCAAGCACCACGTACATGTGCGTTACGGCGCGTTTTCATCACTCGGAATTTCGATGCGAATACGATCGTTGCCAACAAAACCAGCGTCGATCTCCACAACGTCACCAGGCCGCAAAAAGCCGGCGCCATCGACGTACATTTTGATTGCCGCATCAAGCTTGCCAAACCGGTCGTTGCCTAAACCAGCCAAGCGCCGCCGCCATTGTGGGACTTTGAGGGCAAGGCCGGCTGGGGTACCGCACAAAATGTAATCGCCTGGCGCGATGTCGCGGCCGAGCAACTCGGTTGCCGCCGTTAGTATTTGGCTTGGCGTCACCAACATTTGCGAAGCTTCGGTGTCTTGCCGAATGTCACCGTTGACCCACGTGCGCAGGCGTACCGGTGGCACCATGTCGACAGGCTCGGCCGGTACCCACATCTGCCGGCTCATTGGCAAAAAGCCGGGAAAGCTTTTAGCAGTGGACCAAAATTGCATGCGGTTGGCTTGGCCTTCGCCGAGAAACTGGCAGGCGCGCGACGACAAATCGTTGCCTAACGCCCAGCCTACGGCCGGGGCTTTGCCAGCGCGCAGCTCGGCTGTTGTCATTGGCGCAAGTGCGATCATGACGAGTTCGACTTCGTAATCGAGCAACAGCGGCAGATACGGATAACGTTCAGCCAGTACGCTGGCGAGTTCTGGTTCACATGCCGTGAGCGCCGCGCGCAACGCTGCTTGGGTTGGCACAATGACGCGTTGCTCGTTTGCATGGTTGCCGCTTAGCGGTTGTTGCAGCGCGTCTGGGCCTTTGTGAAACATGTAGATGCCAGCGTCGGTGGCCGTCTCGCGGAACGTGGTGCCCGCACCGATTACCGTGGTGGCCGGCGGCAGTGGCTGCATCGTACCGTTGGGCGCCATCGGAGTTTCGCGCCGTACGAGTTCCGGTAGCGCTGGCACTTCGGAATCATTCCAGCCTACATAGCTGAGGCCTTCGATGGGATTAACGCCATGGAGTTCCAATGCGCTGCGGTGCTTGGTGCTGACGATGGCTTTGGGATGCCATGGCGCAAACGGGTGCCGCCGCTCAAAACTCTCGACGACGCACGACGCAATGTCGCTTTGTGCGACATATAAATCATTGCCCGATGGGTTGCGGTACGCCCAGGCTGCAAATGTTTCAAGCGGTGCATAACTGCGCACCCGAATCGCGCGCCGCACGCTGGTGTGGGCGACATCGAGGATGCCAGGCCCGGCATGTGTCACGGTTGGCCGCATGGCGTCAGGAAACTGGGTTAAGTCGTCGACTTCGTCTTGATGTCGGAAAAACAACGATGTCATGCGCGGCGACGCAAAAGGCCGCAAGCTAAAGCCGTTTTTGCTGCGTGCCGATACCACTTCGACGGTGGCGGTCGGGGCCTCGGGGCGATCGATTAACGAAGGCGCCCACACCCACGACAAATCGTCGAGTCGACGCGTGCCATGCAAGTGCATTTGCACCGCGGTGCCATGAGTAACATCGTAGCGAGTGCCGTTAACTTCGATGAAGCCGATGCACGGTGCATCGCTGCAGGCATGCACGGCTTCGGTGGCGAGGCGCACTTGTTCCAGCACCGCTGGGGTGCGGCGCACCGGCACGCTGCCCATTTTGTAGTCGAACTGCCAAGCGATATTCGAATGACTGGTAGCTACGTTGCCCGAGCAATGGCCTTGCCGAATCGTGGCATCGCCAATGGTCACCGAGAAATGATCGGTGGTGGCGTGATAGTCGCTGATTGGATGATTGGCTTTTGCCCAGATGGTTGGCGGCGTGCGGGTTGCGTCAAAATCGGCGGCCCACACAGTGCATTGGGGCGCACCGCCTTCGCTTGGCGAAAACGTGGTGTAGCGCACCCACGATGCGCGATCGCGTTCAGTGTCAAAGACGACAACGAACCAAATCTCGTAGTGGCCGGCTTCGCCATGCCAAGCAGGTAGATTTACTCGTTCGCTCGCGTCCATGCGCCGACGAGTATGCCTGAGTTACAACGCGCTTTGCACGTTGCATCCACGTTAATTCTGGAGCACTCGTCATGGTGCGTAGCGCGCCGATTTGCCGTATGGTAACGCCGATGCGATTACGGCGAAGCTTGTGCGGGCTCATGGTTGCCATGGTGGCCGCTGGGTGCGGCAAGCGCGCCGTTTCGGACACCAATAGCGAGGGCGTGGGTGGTAGTGGCGCCGTTGCTGCGGCAACCGTGCCCAAGGTGCGCATCGAACACCTAAAACTGCTGTCCTCGGAGTTGCAATTCACCGCGCAAACCACGGTGGCTGGCATGGATGCTTACGTGAAAAGCGTCAAGCGCGAAGCCGACCAAACGTTTGCCACGGTTGCAAGTACGTTTTCGCTGTTGCTGGCGTTTACGTGCAGCCCAACTAGTGTGGAGTTGAAGGTTGCAATCGACGGTGAAGCGCCGTCGGCGTTGCTCAAGCAGTTTCACGATCGCGTGGTGCAACTGCCAAGGTTGCCGGTGCAAAATGCGCCGGTTTCTTTTGAGTTGCAGCTCGATATTACCGAATGAAGGCAAGCGCACGCGGTTGTGGTAGAAACCGCCATGGCTATTGCACCGCGCACGCCTCCGGGCGTGATGGAACTTCTACCGCAACAACAAATCGCGTTTCAACGCATGCTCGACACCGTGCGGCGCGGCTTCGAACGCTTTGGTTACCTGCCGGTTGAAACGCCGGTGTTTGAAATGACCGACGTGCTGTTGACCAAATCCGGCGGCGAAACTGAGAAACAAGTGTACTTCGTGCAATCAACCGGCGCGCTCAAGCAAGGTGATGCGCCTGACATGGCGATGCGGTTCGACCTCACGGTGCCGTTGGCGCGCTATGTTGCGCAACGGGAAAATCAGCTCAATTTTCCGTTCCGTCGGTATCAGATTCAGCGGGTCTACCGAGGCGAGCGCAACCAAAAGGGCCGCTACCGCGAGTTCTATCAATGCGATATCGATGTCATTGGCAAAGACACCTTGCCACTGGCGTACGATGTCGAGTTGCCGGCGGTGATCTACGGAATTTTTCGCGAACTCGGCTTTGGCGCATTTACGATCTATCTCAACAACCGCAAGCTGCTGCGTGGTTTGCTCGACGGTTTCGGCATTATCGGTTCCGATGCTCAAGCCGCGGTGCTGCACGAAGTTGATCGATTAGGCAAAATGGATCGGGCCGAAGTGCAAGCACGCTTATGTGGCGAAGGCGTCGGCCTTGCCGCTGACGTCGCGGAGAAATTGATCAATATTATGACGGCCCACGTCGGCGATTCGATGGGCACCTTGGCTGCGCTTGATGCATTTGAAGGCCGTAATCCGGTGTTCGACGAAGGCCTCGCCGAGTTGCGCCGCGTCTACGAAGGCACGTTGGCGCTTGGTGTGCCAGCGGCTGCGCTGCGCTTGAATCTTTCGATTGTGCGTGGCCTCGATTATTACACCGGCACTGTGTACGAAACGTTTCTCGACGAGCATCCGAAGCTCGGCAGCATTTGCTCGGGTGGACGCTACGAAAATCTGGCGGGCCACTACACCAAGTCCAAATTGCCAGGCGTTGGTATTTCGATCGGCGCAACCCGGCTGTTCTCGCAATTGCTGGAGATGGGCGTCATCAAAGCCGACGAGGCTTCGATTGCGCACGTGTTGGTGCTCAATGTCGAAGCTGGCCTTGCTGGCGAGTACGCTGCGATGGCAACCGAGCTGCGCGCAGCGGGCATCAACACCGAAGTCTATGGTGGCGACGACAAGCTCGGCAAACAAATGAAGTACGCCGACCGAGCCAAAGTGCCACTGGCGATTTTGGTTGGCGGTCGTGAACAAGCCGAAGGCGTCGTGAAGGTGAAAAATCTCAAAGTTGCCGTCGGTACCGCCGACAACGAAACTAGCGTGCCGCGCAGCGAGCTGGTGGCGCGAGTCAAAGCGCTGCTGGGCGTGTAGCTGCCGCATGTTCGCGTGACGCCATGCGGCTTTGACGAGCGATGCTTTGCAACGGCTTGCGGCTCGTTGCCGGGCATGGGAAATTCTAGGAATGAAGAAGGCGAAGCTGGCTGCAGCACCGAATGCCAAAACGACGAAAGCGACGAAAGCCGCGCCGTCGACCGAAGCGGATGCCGCCATGGCAAAGCTATTGGTTAAGCTCGACGGAAAGTTGAAGACATATGCACCAACTCGGCATCGCGCGATACGCGGTGCGACCAGCTTCGCGGTGCTGGAGAAAGTTGCAACTGTTGGACCACGGTTGCGCGCATTGTGGGCGTGGCTCGACGGCGGCCCGGCAGGTGAAGCGCTATGGCAAATCGAGCCCGATGTCGATGCTGCGTGGGAATCAATGCTATCGGTGCAAGAAGCTGCTGCTGCGACGCAGCAATTACGCAAACAAGCGCAGTTTCCGCGCGACCTAGTACCTTTTGCCACCGATGGCGGCGGCAACTTCCTGGTCGCCAACGAGCAAGGTGTTGTGTTTGATTGGGATCACGAGACTTGCAAACCTACCGAATACGGGCCGCTAAGCGCGATCGTGCACGTTGCACTCAAGGCCATCGCTGCCGGTGAACTGTTCGGCGGTCCCGAGCAAACAACACCGGCGGCCGAGTCGGCCAAAGAGCGCACGCTCATCAACGCGCTAACGAAAGCTGCGCAACCGCAACGCGCGTTGGAAAAACTGGTTGAGTTTACGCGAGGCCTGCCTGACGCCGCCGGTGTGGCAATTCTGCTTCGGCCAGAAGTCCAAAACGCGATCGCCAATGAGCGCCCACATGAACGCCATGCCTGGGCGCGCGCCCTCGCTGAACGCTGTGCGAAGCTGCAGCGTTGGGATGATGTCATTACCTACGGCTCCATGGGCACAGCCATGGTCTGGAGTGAACTCGGCACGTTAGCGTGGCAGCAACCCAACCTCGAAGCAGCACTGCGCTGTTACGAAGCAGGGAGTTCCAGCGAAGTGCGCGGTCCCGTCGGCATGAACGAATGTTTCGTCGGTGCTGCTTGTGCAGCCGCAAAACTGCGCACAAAGTCCGCAGCGGCGCTGCTGACCAAAGCCTGCAAAACAGTCGACAAACAGCTCAAAGAGGCAGCTGCAACGTGGGCCAAGGTAAGCACTTGGACGCCAGCCGTCGCTGCACAAAAGGGCTATCTTCCGGTGCATATCGATCGCGCTGCACAAGTGGTAGCCGAGCTGCGCTTGTTACGGGCAACCCTGGCGGTCGTCGCCAACGAAAAACCGCTTGCCAAACAATTGCTGCGCGAGCGTGACGCGTTGCCGCCCAACGCGTGCAAGCGTCACGACCGGATTGCTCACGTCATCGACAGTACGCTGGCGACGTTGTAGCTGCATCCTGCAAAGTTGCAGGACTAGCGTGCGTTGCCGCAGCGGCCCCTCGAGCAACGGCCACCTTTGCAATCAGCGTCGCTGCCACAAGCGCCGCACATGCCGCTGGAGCAAAGCCGACGAAGCTTCGATTGCGCACGAGTTGGTGCTCAATGTCGAAGCCGGCCTTGCTGGCGAGTACGCTGCGATGGCAACCGAGCTGCGGCCAGCGGGTATCAACACGACAACGAAACTAGCGTGCCGCGCAGCGAACTGGTGGCGCGCGTTAAAGCGCAGCTGGCGTAAGCGCTAACTAGTTGCAACTATTGCTGCGAGTGGCATCTGAAAATCGTCAAATGGGCGTTTAACCAATTGTGCTGCGTTGGGTCGAATGGAACCATGAGAGACATGCGCAACCTGCTGTGTTGGTTTGGCTTGGCAATTGGCTCGACCGTCGGCTGTGGCGGTGGTGGCAAAGCTGACTCGCCCGATGCGCCAGGCAGTGCAGTTGATGCAACGCCAAGCACGGTTGGTTGCATCGATCCGGCGTCAGTGACGGTGAGTGACACGTACGAAAAACACACCGTTGTGAATGCCGCCGCGCGCAATGCGATCTGCAACGACGGGTCGCCTGCCATTTATTACGTTCGACGCGGCGCTGGGTGTGGCGCTAGGCGCTGGTTGGTGGCGTTTGAAGGAGGTGGTTCTTGTTCGACGATCGAAGAATGCCGCCTGCGGCCAACCAAATTTAAGTCCTCTGTCGGCGCTGACTCAACCAGCAAGTTTGCTGGCATGTTGTCGAATGACGCAGCGCTGAATCCCGACTTTTTTTCAGCGAATACGGTGTTTGTTAATTATTGCAGCTCGGACTACTGGATGGGAACGCAGCCGGCTTCGGCTGCAACCGACAACCTGGCGTTCCGTGGTCACGATATTGTGAAGGCGGTGATGGAAGACCTCAACACCGAGGGTGTTACTGGAGCGCCGGTCCTCAGCAGTGCCGACGACATCGTGATCGCCGGCAGTTCGGCAGGCGGGCTCGGCGTGTTGGGCAATATTGATGCGATCGCCGCTGCTTTGCCAGGCAAACGGGTGCGGGCCGTGGTGGATGCCGGCTGGATTGCTGACATCAAGGCGTTTGCGCCGGAGGGCGAAAACGGCATTTCGACTGCTGATGCATTCGATCTGGCGTTTACCTACTGGAAGGCGACGCCCGACGAATCTTGCGCAGCGGCAGCAGGTGGTGCGGCAGGCAAGTGTGGCATCGGTGCATTGCTGTTCCCTACCTTGTCGGTGCCACTCTTTGTGCATCAAGATCTCAAAGACCCAGTGCAACTCAAACAGTTGGTGATTGGCGCAACGGCAGCTCAAGCATCTGCGTATCGCACCATGTTCGCCGCTAATCTGCGCGCGGCGTTAGGCGTTTTATCGGGCGTATTTGCACCCGCCGTTGGTGATCACGGGATCATCTTTAAAGATGAGTTTGCTACCCGCACGCTTGCCGGCACCAGCTTTCGCGAAACCCTCGGCAACTGGTACTTCGAACGTGCAGGTGTGAAGCAAGCTATCGCGCCGTAGCGCACGTTGCGCCACGATACGAAACTTAGCGTGCGTTGCCGCAGCGGCCACCGGAGCAACGGCCGCCTTTGCAGTCGGAGTCGCTGCCGCACGAGCCACACTTGCCCGACGAGCATTTGCCGATCGAACAATCGGAGTCGCTGCCGCACGAGCCGCATTTGCCCGACGAGCATTTGCCGTTGCCTTTGCAATCGGAGTCGCTACCGCACGAGCCACACTTGCCACCGGAACATTTGCCCGACGAGCAATCGGAGTCGCTGCCACAAGCGCCGCACATGCCGCTGGAGCATTTGCCGTTACCTTTGCAATCGGAGTCGCTGCCGCACGCGCCGCATTTGCCGTTCGAGCATTTGCCGTAACCTGCGCAGTCGGAATCGCTGCCGCACGCTGCCGCGGCAACGGCTTCGCAGCTGCCATCGCTGTGCGGAGCCAGTGCACGATAGATGCTTGGGTCAACCGGCGCAGGCGCGGCCGGCGCAACAGCCGCTACATTCGACTGCGCAGCTGCAGACGGCGTTAGATCGCGTGAACAACCACTGGCGAAAGCAAGCGCTGCAAGCGCAGCCACAACAATCCAACGTCCTACCGAAACTTGTTTTTGCATGGTGCGAGCGTAACACGCTACGGCCAGTCAAGTGCTGCTGGAATCGATTGCAACCCAATGAAAACGCCCAGCCCCAGGGTCGATGTCGGCACGCACGGTTTGCAGGGCAGCGTAGTCAGCATCAGCAAAGTCACTCGCTCGCGAGACTTCAATGGTGCTCGCCCACGCCGGGGCCGCGATTCGACGCAGCATCATGCCAGCAAG
>ERZ795056.6669-NODE-6669-length-11211-cov-4.257619_pt1 | contig 11211 bp, 9 predicted proteins | sample MGYA00375140_ERZ795056 | MGnify/ENA primary metagenome ERZ795056 (study PRJEB30185, sample SAMN05720227) | activated sludge metagenome | isolation source: Anaerobic digester | place: USA | collected 2015-03-09 ...
AACACCACGTTCATCCCCTTCGGGACATAGTTGGCCACCAACGTCGGTATGCCGATCCCGAGGTTGACGTAGTATCCGTCCTTGAGTTCGCGCGCGATGCGCTGGGCCATTTGTTCCTTCGTTAGCGCCATGTATCGGGGGTGGATGATGGGGGCAGCTTCAAATGTAGGTGGTGGTCATCGGGCGATGTGCCACCTTGTTGGACATGGATCCACTTTCTAGTTCTGCTTCGTGAGGTCTTGGGACCAGATGCGCAATCGGCAGCGGTCCACACGCAAGCCGATACCGTTCATATCCCAGAAGTAGAGGTTCAGCTGCTTGGCTTCGTGCGATGGAGATGGTACTGGACACGACGCCCTGAAGTGCTGCGGATCGCTCCACAGGACCAGGTCCATCCCGTTGTAGTACACATGGCCTCCGGCACTATCCTTCACCTCCACCACCAAGCTCCCGGACAACGGCTCGTGGAAACCCGAAAAGTCCGCATCCACATCGAAGATCAGCGCTGTTGTACCGAAGTGGTCCGCTGCTCCATTCCACAGCGACATGAACCCTTCGCCAGTAGGTGTGAACGTACTGTCCAAGAGCAATTCTTCATCCGGACGTTCCGTGCGTTCGAACAATTGGATCCTTCCGGAAGCCGATGTTCCTATGGGTTGAAATCCCGGAATGGGAGTTCCTGTCAGAGCGAAGAACAAGTCCTGCGGTCCGGGTGCATCCAACTCCATGGGCGGTGCGATCTCCCAATGATGCAACTTCGCTTGGTATGTGATCGCCTGCAACATGAAAGGCGCGGCCCCTACCAGCAACGCACGTGGTCGTCCAGCTCCACGATCCACCACGGTCTTTACCAGATCGGCATCCATGGAGTGTTCCGGCCAGAGCATGGTGGTCTGCATGGATGTTGCGACCACCGTGCGCAGTGGGAGGAACAGGAGCACACACGCACACCAGCTCCACGAGCGATGAGCTCGCGCCAAGCGGTCCGTGGCCAAGGCGATGACCAACACCGCAAAAAGCACCCAATGGATAGCCGCGCGGTCCAGTGGGTACTTCACCCCCATCGCCTGGAACATCACGAACCGGCCAGCCATCTCGGCCACCAACAACGCCGCAACGGCTACCAAGGGGTTCATCCATGCGGCAGCCTGCTTTCGCCACACTTCCCGCGCAGCGATGGCCACTGCAGCACTTACGACGAGCACGGTGGACCAAGCAAGCCACAGCTCAGCGTTGCCTAAGACCAACCTGTTCAATGACACGAGCGAGCCGGAGATCAGGCCTTGGTCGGTGCCGTAGTACAGTTGCCCGCGCTCAGAAAGACCGAACGCATAAGTGGCGAGGTAGTAGAGCGGCCCCACGCCTAGAAGCAGGAGCGCCAACAGTGTCCTGATCCGTTCGTTACGCTCCATGCGCAAGAGCAACAACAGCACCCCGCCTAACACCGCGCACCACACCACGATCAAGGAGAGGTTCGCGTAAGTGGCAGCCGCCATGGCCAACAGTAGCAATCCAAGATCCTGTTGCTTTCGATGCTGGACGAAGGCGACCCCATGCACCAGTGCCACCAAGAGGAAGGCGAGACCTGGCCCATATCCACGGAACAAGCTGAACAGATCGAAGGCGAACGGCATGAACAACATCGCCAAGAGCATGACCCATCGCACCACGGGGTCTTCCACCCACCGCCCTGCACGCCACGCATAGGCTGCATAGAGCGCGAAACAGACCACACTGAAGGCACGCAGCACCAAAGGGGCAGGTCCGAAAAGTTGGTACAACGGAAGCGTCACGAACGACACCAGGAGGTGATTGGCGGCATCCCACTGCGCATGGAACGGCAGCACATCCTCTAGTTGGATGTACATGAAGAAGGTACGGGCCTCGTCGTGTACGAGCGGGATGGTGATCGCGCGCCACAACACGATCCCGAACGCGATAAGGGCCAGCAGGAAATAGATCCTTCGGGAATTCACCCCGGCGGAGATGGGCTCCGATCCTACGTTCATGCTGCTATTGGCCGCGCTTCCGTACGGTACGCTGCTCGATGCGCTTCTCGTACCCTTCACCTTTGAAGATGCGGTTCACGAAGATGCCTGGCGTATGGATCTCATCCGGATCCAGTTCGCCCGGCTCCACCAGTTCTTCCACCTCGGCCACGGTGATCTTGCCGGCCATGGCCATCATGGGGTTGAAGTTGCGAGCCGTGCGTTTGTACACGAGGTTGCCGAAACGATCCCCCTTCCACGCTTTCACCAATGCGAAGTCCGCGCGGAGCCAATTCTCCATCACGTACATCTTGCCATCGTACTCGCGCGTCTCCTTGCCTTCGGCGATCTCGGTGCCGTAACCAGCGGGTGTGAAGAATGCGGGGATCCCGGCACCTCCAGCGCGGCAACGTTCGGCCAATGTGCCTTGTGGGATCAGGTCCACCTCCAGTTCGCCGCTCAACATCTGGCGTTCGAACTCGGCGTTCTCGCCCACATAGCTGCTGATCATCTTCTTGATCTGGCGCGTCTGCAACAACAAGCCCAATCCGAAATCATCCACACCGGCGTTGTTGCTGATGCAGGTGAGGCCTTTCACGCCTTTGCGCACCAGGGCCGCGATGCTCTTCTCGGGGATGCCGCAAAGGCCGAAGCCGCCGACCATCAACGTCATGTTATCCTGGATGCCTTCGAGGGCTGCATCCGCGTTCGTTACGATCTTGTTCATGCGCAGGTGAAGTGCGACGAAGATAGCGGGAGGGATCGGGGCGGTGACGAGCCGTCAGCCTCAGAGACCGCTGGTAAGCGGTCCATCTGTGTCATCTGTGGACAAGACCTCAGCGCCCTAATCCCAAGTAGGCTTCGTCACCCCGTTGGTCGCACCGCCCTTGTTGCGGCAGTTCGTCTCCACGCCCAGATCACCTTCCGGCCGTTCGAAATCGCCGGTACTGATCTCGATACGCGGGTTGGCGTACACCTTGTTCATGTAGTAGCCGTAGATCGGCAGGGCCATGTTGGCGCCTTGTCCTTTATCGGTACTTGCGAAACGCACGCTGCGGTCATCAGCTCCGGTCCACACACCGGTCACCAGGTCGGGTGTGATGCCGATGAACCAGCCATCGCTGTTGTTCTGTGTAGTACCGGTCTTGCCCGCTGTGGGGAATTTGATGTTGCCGTATTTGGCACGATTACCCCAGCCCATGCGCAGTCGCATACCTGTACCGACGGTCCTGTTGGTGCTCGCGTTGTAGGCGCCATCGGTCACGCCTTTCAGCATGTCCAGCATGATGTACGCCGTGCGCTCGTCGAGTGCTTCGTAGGTGTTCGGCGTTACATCGTACACCGTGTTACCGTTCTTGTCTTCGATCCGGGTGAAGATGATCGGTTCGATGTACACGCCTTGGTTGGCGAAGCTGCTGAAAGCCCCGGTCATCTCCATCAACGTGAGATCCGCAACGCCGAGGCAGAGCGAAGGCACGGGATCCAGCGGGCTCTTCACACCCATGTGGCGCGCGAGAACGGTCACCGATTGTGGGCCGTATTGCTTCATCAACCATGCCGTCACCGTGTTCATGGAATTGGCCAATGCGTACTTCACGTTCACCATGCCGCCGTACACGGCATCGCTGTTCTCCGGGCACCAATCCGGCTGGCCGGGCGGCATATCGAAACACACTTTCTGGTTGGGCACTTCGCGGCACGGCTCCATGCCTTCACGGATCGCAGTGGCGTAAACGAACGGCTTGAAGGTGGACCCCACCTGACGCCGCGCCTGTTCCACGTGGTCGTACTGGAAATGCTTGAAGTCGATCCCGCCCACCCAGGCCTTCACGAAACCGGTATGTGGATCCATGCTCAGCAAACCGCTTTGCAAGAAACTCTTGTAGTAACGGATGGAATCCATCGGGCTCATGGTGGTGTCGATCTCGCCTTTCCAGCTGAACACGCGCATCTTCGCCGGGGTGTCGAAGATCTTGGGGATATCGGCCTCCGTCACCACTTTCCAGTACGTGTCGCAGCCGCCGAGGTCGGGCTTGCAGTGCCAGTGATCACTGCCTTCGTGCTTCACCTTCTCGATGTACTTCGCAGGGCGTTCGCAGTTGCCGCACTGTTTGCCGGTCAGGACCTTGTACCGAACACTGCGTTGCATGGCCGTTTTCAAGATGCCATCGATCTCCTCTTTGCTCACACGGAAATCGAAGGGCCGGTTCTTCTTCTTGCCGAGATCCTTGAAGAAGTCGGCTTGCAGTTCAGTACCCAGGTGTTCGCGCACAGCGAATTCACCGTAGCGCTGCATGTCGCCATCCAGCGTGGTGTACACCTTCAAGCCATCGGTGTAGATGTCGTAAGCCGTGCCGTCGGACTTCGCATATTTCAACGTTCCATCCTCATTGGTTGAGGCGAGCAGGTCTTGCAATTTCGAACGCAGCACCTCGCGGAAATACGGGGCTGGTCCTTCGGTATGGTCCACGCGCTGGAAGTTCAACCCGAGCGGGAGGGCTTTCAACGAATCGTATTGCGCGGTGGTGAGCAGCCCGTTGCGGCGCATCTGATCGAACACCACCATGCGGCGATGCATCACGGTATCCAGTCTGCTGGCGCGGTTCGGATTGAAGAGCGCTGGGTTCTTCAACATGCCCACGAGCATCGCGGCTTCTTCGATCTTCAACGAGTCGGGTGTGGTGTTGAAGTACACGCGCGCCGCACTGTTGATGCCCACCGCTTGGTTGATCCAGTCGAAGCGGTTGAGGTACATGGCGATGATCTCGTCCTTCGTGTACTGCCGTTCCAACTTCGCGCTGATGATCCACTCCTGGAATTTCTGGAACGTGCGTTTGAAGAAATTGTCCGCCCGTTCCGTGAAGAGCATTTTCGCGAGCTGTTGGGTGATGGTGCTCGCGCCACCCTTCTTCCCCAGGTACACGCCAGCGCGTATCGTGCCGCGCACATCAACCCCGCTGTGCTGGCGGAATCGTTCATCCTCCGTAGCGATCAACGCGTTCACCACGTTCGGGCTTATCTGCGCATAATCCACTGGGATGCGGTTCTCCCGGTAGTACTGGCCCATCTGTGTGCCATCGCTGAAGAGGATGGCGGTGGCCAGGTCGCTGCGCGGATTCTCCAGGTCCTCCGTGCTGGGCAGGTCGCTGTTCGCCGCCAGGAAGAGCATGAAGAGCAAGCCGAGCACCGGTGACAGCACCACACACCACCACAACCATTTGCGTCTACTCGTAGATCGTGGTGCTTTCTCGCTCATCCGGTGGATAACGCCGCTTGGGGCGCGCTTGTTGGGTGCCGAATTTACCCAGCTATCCGTGTTGTGATCGATAACCTCTGCGACGAGTTTTCACGCGGCGATCGGGGGATCACTGCTGGGAACGCATCACGCTCATGCCCACATCCAGCACGCCGGGGAGCTTTTCCGTGCGCATGGCCTGCTGCAACGTCACCGTGTATTCGCCGCCTGTAGGGAACCGGTTGCCCAGTTTGTAGAGCACGTGTGCTTGGTACCGATCGGCGAAGATGAAGCCTTGGCCTTTACCGTACCATTTCCCCGAAGGATCCGCGAGCAGGCATTCCACGGTATCGCGCAACGTGCGCCCTCCCGGGCCTTTCAGGTCCACGAACAGGAAAAGATCACTGAACGGGTAATCCCCGTTGTGCCGCACATCGATGAAAACATCGTGTTTGTTCACCGTGTCAGTGATGGTGAAGGTGAAGCTTGGTTCGAACGCACGATCCCAAGCGCCTTCGGCAATGGGCACATCGGCTTGGAACACCGGTGGCTCGGAGCATCCCGTGAACAGCACGGAAGCCAAGGCTACGAACACGATCAAGGACCTCACGCTGCTGGAGGATTGGGTGGCGCCCCCTCTCCACCACCGCCTTGTGGACGATCGCCACGCCCTCTGCCACGGCCACGGCTGCGACGGCCTCCGCCTTGGCCTTCTGGTCTAGGTCCACGCTCCGGCGGTGGGCCTTGCTGCCCCTCTGGCCGCGGACCGCGAGCACCACCTCCCTGGCCTTCTGGCCGTGGGCCTCTCTCGGGCCGTGGACCACGTTGTCCTTCTGGGCGGGGTCCTCTTTCGGGACGTGGGCCACGCTCCGGCCGTGGACCGCGCGCACCTTGGCCTTCCGGCCGCGCCTGCTCGCCTTGGCGAGGACCTTGCTCGCGTTGCCCTTGTGGGGCAGCGCTCTGCGGCCCATCGCGACGATCACGACCGCCGCGGCTGCGCTTCTTTCCTCCGGACTTGCCCTTGCTATCGAAACGGGTCAGGTCGTCCTGGCCCACCACGTTCTCGTAATCCGGACCTTTCACCGCTGGCAACGGCTCATCGGCCATGTTCAGATCAACCTCGGGTTCCACACCGGCCTTGTTCTGCGCGAGGATATCGCGGACGGTCTCAATGGGAAAACCGGCCATCACGAACGGCCCGCCGGGTTGCTTGAACCCGTACCACATGCGCCCTGCGAAGATGTCGGTCTTCATGTGCGCTCCGATGCCTTGCTGGGTCTTCAGTTTGGCGTTCTGCGAGGGATAGCTCTTGATCGCCTCGATGTACATGTCCAGCTCGTAATTGAGGCAGCACTTCAGCTTGCCGCACTGGCCGGCCAGTTTCTGTGGGTTGAGGGCGAGCTGCTGGTAACGCGCGGCACTGGTGGTAACGCTACGGAAATCCGTAAGCCACGTGCTGCAGCACAATTCGCGTCCGCAACTGCCGATGCCGCCGATACGCCCCGCCTCCTGGCGCGAGCCGATCTGTTTCATCTCAACGCGCACCTTGAACCGGTCGCTCATGGTGCGCACGATCCCGCGGAAATCGATACGGTCTTCGGCCGTGTAGTACACGATGGCCTTGGTGCCGTCGCCTTGGTACTCCACATCGGTCACCTTCATATCCAACCGCGCCTCGCGCACCATCTGGCGGCTGGCGAACATGGTATCGTCCTCCTGCTTGCGGGCCACATGCCAGCGGTCGATGTCTTCTTGGGTGGCCACGCGCAGCACTTTGCGTAGCTCATAGGTCTCACCGATCACCTTCTTGCGCTCCATTTGGGCGCGCACCAGTTCACCGGTGAGGCTCACCATGCCGATGTCATGTCCGGGCGCTGCGTCAACAGCCACCAGATCACCGGGCATCAATTGAAGGCCGCTCGTATTCCGATAGTACGCCTTGCGCGTGTTCTTGAAACGCACCTCCACACCATCGAAGGCTTGTTGCCCGCTGGCCAGCGGTACACCCGCCAACCAATCGAACACGCCCAGCTTGTTACAGCCACTGGTGCTGCAATAGCCGTTGCTCTTACAACCGGCCGGCTTGCCGTCCGGACCAACGCTGCTACATCCTGCACATGCCATTTCGCTCAGTTCCAGCCCTTTGATGAAGGGTGATGAGGTGCGAAGATACGTCGGTGCGATGAGCCGGGTTTTAGGGCCGGCCACATCCTTCAACAGCTGGTTGTGGCGGACCTTCAGGCATCTCCGTTGACCTCGAAGACCTCTACTCTTTTGGTCGTGAGGTTGATCACGGCCTGCCAGTAACAATCACCGCCATCGATCATATAAACCTCTTTGTGACGCCAATGGTCGTGCCGGTCAGCATAACAAAAGGCATTGACACAGATCAGTAGATCCCCTGCTGTGTTCTTCGCGCCAGCGTATTGCCTGAAATGCCAAAAGGATTCCCCTCTATTCCTACGCTTCTCATCTGCGTAGTTATCCCTTTCTTCCTGTGAGTAGGGAACAGTATCCCATTCCGTACTCCAGTAATGCCAGGCAAGTGCAGAGTCCCATAGCAGACGATCGGCCTCGTCGAGCAGGCGCTGATCGATCTTAACTGGAATTAGGTTGCCACCATGCTCGCGATGCAGGCCGCTGAGTTTGCGCAGCGGAAGGATCACATGGTGTTTCCCATCCTCGCCCCGGTTCCGGTGTATTTCGCTACGCTGGGCATTTACAGGGTTCTGCCCAGGCCACGCGCACAACACAATGAAGAGAGTTGGGCCGATAAATTTGGCGTGAAGCATCCTATTGAGCAACCGTCATCCGCAACAACCCCATCATCTTATAGCTCAGGTCGCTGAAGAGGATCTTGGGGTTGGCGTTGCGCTCCACGTGGTAGTGGGCCGTCTCCAGTTCGCGGCGAATGCCATCGGCGTTCGCGTGGTTCAGCAGCTTGCTGAAGTTCTGCACGAACTCCTGCTCCTGGCCCAGCACGCGCACCAGCTCGGGCACGTTCTGCCACTGCAAGGCACATTGGCGGATCAGGTACAGCCCGTACCTCATCAACGACTTCTGCCGTTCGCGTCCCAACTTTTGGAAGGCCTCGCCGAACTCCACGGCAACGCTCACCTCGCGCCGGTAACAAGCACGCAGCCAGTCGCGGAAGAAGACGAAGAGCTCCTCCTCGTTCTTGTTGGCCATGTCCACCGCTTCCAACAGATCACCTTCGCTACGCAGCGCGATAGCCATGGACTCTTCGTTGGTCAGTTCCGCGAACCGGTCCCGGAGCGCTTCGGCCAATTCGGTGGGGCGCAATGCGGGCACCTTCACCAGTTGCGCGCGGCTCAGGATGGTAGCGAGAAGTTGTTCGGCATCGGTGCTCACCAAGAGGAACACCGTGTTCGGTTCGGGCTCTTCCAGCACCTTCAGCAGCTTGTTCGCCGCGGGCGGATCCATCAACTCGGGTAGCCAGATCAGCATCACCTTGTAGCCACCCATGAACGAACGCAGGCTCAGCTTCCGCTGGATCTCTTGGGCGATGTCCACACCCATGCGCAACTGCTTGTTCTCGCTCTCCAGCTGATCGCGCCACTGCTCGATGTCGATGTACGGCTCGGCGAGCACCGCTTTCCGCCATTGCACGGTGAACGGCTCGCACACCTTCACCTTGTCCGTGAAGAAGATCGGGAACTCCAGGTGTACATCCGGGTGTTCCAACTTGTTCATCTGCAAGCACGACGAACACTTCCCGCAGGCATCCGCCTCATCGCGGTCCTGGCACAACAAGTAGCGCGCATAGGCCAACGCCAACGGCAGGTTCCCACCACCGCGCGGCCCCATGAACAATTGCGCATGCGCCACGCGCCCTTCGCGGATGTTGCCGATAAGCTTCGCCTTCAGCGCCCCGTGCCCGATGACCTTGGAGAATAACACGAGTGCAAGTTTACGTGCGAGTGGTGAGCTTCTGGCCTTGAGCCACGAGTTGACCGCGTCCCTTCAGCAAGCTCGTGGCTCAAGGCTATTGGCTCGGAGCTATTTTCGCGCCATGCGAACGATGGATACCTACGACTTCAGTGGAAAGAAAGCGCTCGTGCGCGTTGACCTCAATGTACCCCAGGATGCCAATGGCAAGGTGACGGACGATAACCGGGCTCGCGCCATAGTGCCCACGGTGAACAAGATCCTGAAGGACGGTGGAAGCGTGATCCTCATGAGCCACCTCGGCCGCCCGAAGGGGAAAGTGAATGCGAGCATGAGCCTGAAGCCCATCGGCGAACACCTGAGCACTTTGCTCGGCAAACCGGTGATCTTCGCTGCGGATTGTGTCGGTCTGGATGCGAAAGCCAAAGCCGCTGCGCTGAAGCCGGGCGAAGTATTGCTGCTGGAGAACCTGCGTTTCCACCCCGAAGAAGAAGCCGGCGACGAAGCGTTCAGCAAAAGCCTGAGCGAGCTGGGCGATGTCTACGTGAACGATGCCTTCGGCACAGCCCACCGCGCACACGCCAGCACCACCATCGTGGCGAAATTCTTCCCGAACGACAAGCTCTTCGGGCATTTGATGCAGGCCGAGATCGACAGCGTGGGCAAGGTCCTCGGTAACCCACAACGCCCCATGACGGCCATCGTGGGTGGCAGCAAAGTCAGCAGCAAGATCGATGTGTTGCAGAACCTCATCGGCACCTGCGACGAACTGATCATCGGTGGCGGCATGGCCAACACCTTCGTGAAAGCCCAAGGCGGACAGACCGGCGCCTCGCTCGTGGAGGACGATCTGCTTGAGACCGCGCGCGCCATCATCAAAGAAGCGGCGGAGAAAGGTGTGAAGCTGCACATCCCCACCGATGCCGTGGTGGCGGACGCCTTCGCCGAGAACGCTAACACCGACCAATGCGCCGCCGATGCCGTACCCGATGGCTGGATGGCCTTGGACATCGGCCCGAAGACCATCGAGGCGTTCCGCGCGGTCGTGCTGCGTAGCAAGACCCTGCTCTGGAATGGCCCCATGGGCGTGTTCGAGATGAAACCCTTCCAACAAGGCACCGTGGCTATTGCACAAGCCGTAGCCGAAGCCACCAGCAAAGGCGCGTTCTCGCTCGTAGGCGGCGGTGATAGCGTGGCTGCAGTGAACCAGTTCGGGCTGGCCGACAAGATCAGCTACGTGAGCACCGGTGGTGGAGCAATGCTGGAGTATCTCGAAGGCAAAGTGCTACCGGGGATCGCGGCGGTGCAGGGGTGAGGCTCTTTCTTTAACTTCAATTCCCATGAAAGCCCACAAAGCGATGTGCGGTTTCAGCGTGGGCGCTTTGCTCGTAGCGCTCGCGGGGCTTTCTTCTTGCCAGGTCCGCCATGCTATATCCGTCCGTTCCGACGGTTCCGCCTTGGTTTCTACCTCGGCCAAGTGGGACGGCAGCTGGCGCGGTCTATACGCCGTTCCATATATCCGCGAGATCGATACGAGCGGCATCCATGGCTGGATGGGCGGAGCCGTGTTCATCATTGACAACGTAGACTCACTCGGCAAGCACCTGTCTTACTTCGGGCCGGACCAGCTCCAATTCACCTTGGGGAAAGATCAGCTTTCGATAAAAGCAGACCCTCAAGTTGCAATGCACGATGGCTGGTCCGTATCACATATTACGCTGTCCTTCGAGCGTGGGATCGCCCAAGTGAGGTCGTATCAGAAGACGCGTCCACTTGAGCACCAAGTATCGCTTCGGGTAAGCCATCGCCAACTGCGCAAACACCCTGACACGGTTGATTTCACGATCCGACTGAAGCCGCCAGCTCAGCGATAATGGTCCCACCGGAAAAAGGGCGAATAGCTCAGCGCGATCGCCCATTCTAGCTACCCAAAGGCGGAAGTGCTTTGCCAGCCAGTGCGCTTTGACCGACCTGTTGGACGTGTTACGATGGAAGTATTACAACAGCACTTCCTATCGACCCCCGCCTCGAATCCCTATCTTTATATCGCCTTTCCCGGCTGTTCGAGTACCGAGCCGC
>ERZ795056.6676-NODE-6676-length-11204-cov-5.772715_pt1 | contig 11204 bp, 10 predicted proteins | sample MGYA00375140_ERZ795056 | MGnify/ENA primary metagenome ERZ795056 (study PRJEB30185, sample SAMN05720227) | activated sludge metagenome | isolation source: Anaerobic digester | place: USA | collected 2015-03-09 ...
CGCGAGGGTGCAGTGGTCACCCCAGCGCACCGCGAGGACGAGCCGGGCGAAAGCGTGGTCTTCATCGATCATTTCCCGACCGCGGACGGTCGGGCGACCGTGGTGCCGACCACGTACCAGCCCGGAGTCGAGCAGGTCGATGCGGCTTACCCGTTCGTGCTGACCACCGGACGTGTGCTCGAGCACTGGCACACCGGCGCGATGACGCGGCACGCCAGCATGCTCGATGCCATTGCCCCCGAAGCGCTCGCCGTGATCCACCCGATCGCCGCGGCGCGTCTGGGCATCTCCGATGGCGAGGTGGTCAACCTGACGACCCACCACGGCAGCGTTCGCACCCGTGCCAGCCTGAGTGGCGATGTGCAGATGGGGCAGGTCTTCCTGCCATTCGCATTCTGGGAGGCCGCAGCCAACAAGCTGACTGGTGATGCGCTCGACGCGGCCGCCAAGATTCCCGGCTTCAAGGTGACCGCAGTTCGAATCGACAGGATTTGAAGCCGACCTGCGGTGCTGCGCCAGAATGCCGGCGTCTCTCGACATGAACTCTCCCGGACTCGCCACTCGACCTGAACGCGCCGCAGACCGGCGCGTCGTGTCGGTGCGTGCGCCGGGGCGTCTGCATCTCGGCTTCCTCGACCCAGGTGGCTCGCTGGGCCGGCGCTACGGCAGCCTCGGGCTGGTCGTCGATGGATTCGAGACGCAGGTCGACCTGTGCGGAGCCACTGCACGGCGCGTCACCGGGGCAGTGCCTTCGGCGCAGGCCGAGATCGACCGCGCGGAGTCGCATCTCCATGTGCTGCGACGGCAGACCGGATTGACGCAGCCGCTGCACCTGCATCTCGAGAAGGTGCTCCCGGCGCATGCCGGTCTTGGCTCGGGCACGCAGTTGGCGCTGGCGATCGGTCGGGCGTTCGCGCTCTGGCACGGGCTCGATGTGCCCTCGGCCACGCTGGCCCGATGGCTGGGTCGCGGTCTGCGCTCGGGCGTTGGCATCGGCGGATTCGAGCAGGGCGGCCTGCTGGTCGACGGCGGGCCAGGCCCCGACGGCCAGCCCGCGCCGGTGCTGTCGCGGGTGGCCTTGCCCGACGCCTGGCGCGTGGTGGTCGTGCTCGACTCGCAACACCGAGGCCTGTCGGGTCACGAGGAGAAGCAGGCGATCGCCGCCTTGCCCGCCATGCCGAGGGCCGTTGCGGCCGACATCTGCCACCAGGTGCTGATGCGTGTATTGCCCGGTGCAGCGTGCGCCGAGTTCGCGTCGTTCGCTGCGGGTATCACACGGGTGCAGCAGCAGCTCGGCGCACACTTTGCGCCGGCGCAGGGTGGCGAGGCCTACACCAGCACGAGCGTCGGCCGCCTGGTTCGTTGGATCGGCGAAGCGGCCGGGGGTGAATCGAGTGCGGCGATCGGACAAAGCTCGTGGGGTCCGACCGGCTTCGCGATCCTGCCCAGCCAGCAGCAGGCCGATGCCCTCGTCGAAGCGGCCCGCGCCACACCGCTGATGGCTCCTCACCTGACGCTGCAGATCGTGGGTGGCCGCAACCGTGGCGCGACGCTGAACGACCCGCGTGCTGCCACGGCGTGACACCTTTCAAGACCGAAGAAGAGACAGCCAGAGAGAGGTCCGACATGGAACGCCCCTACATCCTCCACATGTTCACTCCGGGCCGACAGATGAGCCCGTTCGACATCAACATGTCCGCCGACGCGGGTTACCAGATCGTGGTTCCGTACAGCGGTGTCGACATCGGGGCCATCTCCGCACTGACGCAGGACGTGATCTTCTCGCGCGGTCCGACCGGTGTCTCTCGCACCGGCATCTTCATCGGCGGGCGTGACGCCGTTCTGGCGGCCGACATGCTCGACAAGTCGGTCAAGGCGATGGTCAAGCCCTTCGTCGTGTCGGTGATGGCCGACCCGAGCGGGGCCTACACGACCGCGGCCGCGATGATCGCCTGCGTCGAGGCTGCGCTGCAGCGCAGCCATGGCCACGGCCTCGAGGGCCAGAAGGTCGTTGTCATCGGCGGTGCCGGGCCGGTCGGCCGCATCGCCTGCGTGATTGCCGCGCAGGCCGGCGCGCGCGTCTGCCTCTCGAACCGCGACGGGCTGGTCGAGGCCGAGACCGCCGCTGGTGTCACGGGAGTGCGTTTCGGCGTGACCCTGCAGGGCGTGTCGGGCGAGAGCCACGACACGGTGCACGCGTCGCTGGCCGACGCCGACGTGATCCTCGCCTGCGCGGCCGCTGGTGTGCAGGTGCTGTCGGCTGCGGATCTGTCGCATGCCAGGCGGCTGAAGGTCGCCGCGGACGTGAACGCGGTGCCTCCGAGCGGGATCGCCGGTATCGGCGTCATGGACAACGGTGTGCCTCTGGCAGATACGCAGGCGGTCGGCATCGGCGCGCTGGCCATCGGCAACGTCAAGTACCAGACGCAGCACCGTCTGCTGGTCCGGATGCACGATTCGCACACGCCGCTGGTTCTGAGCTTCCCGGAAGCGTTCGCCACCGCGCGGCAGTTTCTGCAGGAACAGGCCTGCGGTCGAGCCTGAGCTGCTCGCCGCTCCCATGACGATGCTGGCGGTGGCCGCCATCTCCGCGCGCGCGATAACCGAAGCCGCCGCGCGCGATGGCTATGAGGTCGTCGCGCTCGATCTGTTCGGAGACGTTGACACCCGCGCGGCGAGCGTGACGTGGTCGGCGCTCGGTGAGCCCGGCACCCTGCACATCGACGCCGAGCGCCTGCGTTCGGCGCTGGCGGGTCTGGCGCGCAATGCCGACGTGCTCGGCTGGTGCCCGGGCGCCGGGTTCGAAGGCGCTGCCGATCTGCTCGAGCGGGGCGCGGCCGTCCTGCCGCTGATCGGCAACGACGCCGCCACGATGCGGAGCGTGCGCGACCCGCGGAGCTTCTTCGAGGCCCTGGATCGCCTGGGCATCGCGCATCCCGAGGTGCGTTTTGAGCCGCCGGAAGATGGCGAGGCGCTGCACTGGCTGGTCAAGGATTTCCAGGGCACCGGTGGCTGGCACATCCGTCGCTGGGCCGCCGGCAGTGCCTCGCGACTCGGTGGTTCGCCGGCGTTGTATTTCCAGCGCGAAGCGTTGGGCCGGTCGATGTCGCTGACCTTCATCGCCAACGGCAGCGATGTCTGCGAACTGGGCTGCAACGAGCTGACGATCCGGCGCTTCGGCGCGAAGCCGCATGTCTATTGCGGTGCGGTCGGACCAGTGATGCTGCCGATCCCCGTGGCTCGGCAGGTCGGCCTCATCCTGCGGGCCGTCGTGGCCGAGTGGGGACTGCGCGGACTCGGCAGCCTCGACTTCCTTCTGGAGGGCGACACGGTCTCGGTGCTCGAGGTCAATCCGCGGCCGCCGGCCAGCATGGCGCTTTACGAGCTGCGCCGCTTCGAATGCGCCACCTCTGGAACGCTGCGCACGCACGGCTTGATGGATGCGCACATTCGCGCCTGCCTGAACGGCGATCTGCCCGCGATCTGCCCTGAGGACGCCGACGCACCGGCCGTGCGTGGCATCGAGATCGTCTATGCGCTGCGGCCTGTGGAGGTCAACGCGGCCGTGACGGCACAGTTGTCGCGCTGGCCCGGTGCGCACGACCTGCCTGCCCCGGGCATCCGCTGCACGGCCGGCGATCCACTGTGCAGCGTCGCGGCCGTTGGTGCCAGCGCCGACGCAGTCCGAACCCGATTGAACGACAGCCGCAAGATGCTGTTGCTGACCCTGGAGACATCGACATGACCGACACCCTGCCGCCGCTGGCCGACACGCACCTGAGCGTCAATGCCCTCACGCAATCGCGTGTGCAGCGCCTGTTGAACGAAGCCGAATCGCTCAACATCAAGGCGATCGAGGATCCGACCGGCGTGTGCATCGTCGATGCCGGCATCGAGGCCCGCAGCAGCATCGCCGCCGGCCTGCTGATCGGCGAGATCTGCATGGGCGGGCTCGGTGACGTCACCTTGCGCACCGGTGTGGACGATGGCTGGCCGACCTGGGTCCAGGTGCGCAGCGCACAGCCGGTGCTGTCGTGCCTGGGCAGCCAGTACGCGGGCTGGAGCCTGGCCGCCACGAAGGAAGAGACCGGTGGCAGGAAATTCTTCTCGCTGGGATCAGGCCCGGCTCGAGCGCTGGCGGGCAAGGAGGCGCTGTTCGCCGAGCTGGGGTACCGCGACCGGGCCGACTCTGGCGTGCTGGTACTCGAAGTCGACCGCTTGCCGCCGAAGATCGTCATCGACAAGGTGCTGAACGACTGCGGGCTGAAGCCGGCCGGCCTGACGCTGATCCTGACTCCGACCACCAGCTGGGCTGGCGGCACCCAGGTGGTGGCGAGGGTGCTCGAGGTGGCGCTGCACAAGGCGCACGAACTCGGCTTTGCGCTCGGCAACGTCGTCGATGGCCTGGCGTCCGCGCCGCTGCCCTCGCCGAGCCCCGACGGGGTGGTGGCGATGGGTCGCACCAACGACGCGATCCTCTATGGTGGTCGGGTGCACCTGAGCGTGCGCGGTGACGATGCGGCTGCGCGCGACCTGGCGCTGCGCCTGCCGTCGTCGAACTCGCGTGACTACGGGCGTGGCTTTGCCGACATCTTCAAGGAAGCGGGCTACGACTTCTACAAGATCGACGGCGCGCTGTTCGCACCGGCCGAGGTCTGGGTCAGCAACGTGGACAGCGGCAACACCTGGCATGCCGGCGCGCTGAACATGCCGTTGCTCCAGAAGCTCTGGCTTCAACAGGCCTGAGCCATGCGCGTTGCCATCCTGACCGACGAGACCGGCTGGCACACGCGGCAGCTCCAGACCGCCCTGCGGTCTCGCGGTGCGGTCGGGCGGTGTGTGGATCTGGCCGATTGCCGCATCGACACCACTGCCGCATGGCACGGGCTGGCGATCCCCGGCTATGGCCGCGAGCTGCCCGACGCGGCCCTCGTGCGAGGCATTGCCGGAGGCACTTTCGAGCAAGTGACGAAGCGGCTGGGTGTGCTGCACGCGTTGCGCGAACTCGGGGTGCCGGTCTACAACGACGCCCGCGCCATCGAGCGCAGCGTCGACAAGGCCATGACCAGTCTTCTGCTGCATGCTGCCGGCATCCCGACTCCGCCGACCTGGGCCACCGAGTCGGCTGCGCAGGCACAGCGCATCGCGATTCGCGAAGGCGCGGCCGGCCACGCCCTCGTCCTCAAGCCGCTGTTCGGCTCGCAGGGCAAGGGCCTCCAACTGGTGGGCGAGGTCGACGGGATACACCACCCGCTGCCGCCGCTCGACAAGTCCTATGGCTCGATGGCTTACCTGCAGCGCTTCGTGCCACCGGTCTGCGAACCCGGCTTCGATTGGCGCGTGCTGGTCGTCGGCGGTCGCGCGATCACCGCCATGCGCCGAGTCAGCCGGCACTGGATCCACAACGTCGCACAGGGCGCGCGCTGTGAACCGCAGGCCATGACCCGGCCGCTGGCCGCGCTGGCAGAGCGCGCAGCGGCCGCGCTCGCTCTGGATTACGCCGGCATCGATATCGTGCCGGTGCGCTGCGATGACAACGACCCCGACGAGTCCGACATGCAGGTGATCGAGGTCAACGGCGTCGCTGCCTGGCACGGCCTGCAGCGAGTCACGGATTTCAACATTGCCGCTGCCCTGATCGACGACCTGCTGGATCGCAAGTGCGCCGGTGCGGCGGCTCGCTCCGGCGTGGGTCCATGCGTCGCGCCGGAAGTTCGCCGCGCGTGAGTTCCGACACCGGGGGCGCGATCGACCGCGCCCGGGCCGCCTACCTGCGAGCGTGCGAACTCGATATCGCGGTTCGCAAGCCCGGAAACGTGAGCATCGACTCGCCCGGTCACGGCATGCAGGCGCGGCAGTTCATCGACAGCGGTCGTGCTTCGGCTGCAGCGCTGTTCGCGCGTGGTGCCCGCGTCGGCGAGCGCATCGAAGCGGCGATTGCAGCGACCTGGGCGGTGGCTGGTTGCAACACCAATCTTGGCATCGTGCTGCTCTGTGCCCCTGTGGCGGCAGCGGTGGAACGGTTTCCGCGCGCCGCCTCCGAGCCGGAAATGAGGTTGGCCATCGAAGCGGTGCTGGCCGATCTCGACGAGACCGACGCGCGTGCTGCATACCGTGCCATTGCGCGGGCCAACCCCGGTGGTCTTGGCAGCGCCCCACGCGAAGACGTACGCGCGGAACCGACGGTCACGCTGCGTGCGGCGATGGCGCTGGCCGCCCATCGGGACCGGATCGGGCTGCTGTATCGGGACGGATATGGCGCGCTGTTCGACATCGGGGTTGCCGCCCTGGGCGATGACTTTCGCCTGACCGAAGCGCAAGCCGCGCATCGGTCAGCCGTTGTTGACGTGGCGCTGCCGGTGCCCCCCACGCGTCGAGCGGTCCTGCGCTGCTATCTCGCGTTGCTGAGCCACGCGCCAGATTCACACATTGTTCGAAAACGCGGGGCAGGACCGGCACAGACTGTCATGGTGACTGCGGCGCGCTGGGCCGTCGACCCCCGACTGACCACAGCCGACCCGGGGCTCGAGCTGGATCCGGTATTCGTGGAATGGGATGAATCCCTGAAGTCCGAAGGCCTCAACCCGGGGACCACGGCCGATATGACGGTCGCTTCGATGCTTCTGGCGTTGATCACGCAGCCGCGATCGCGCGCGTAAATCGGCACCGCCGTGCAGGTTCGCTCCCGGGTTCTGGTGGGTTTGCCAGTGGCACGGATCGTGATACTGTCATTGACCGGCTGGAGCACCAGTCCGTGAGACAAGACCTCTTCATCCCAGACAGGAGCTAGAAAATCATGGCAAAAATCGACCGCTTGATGGTTGGCGAATCGCTCGTCGGCGACGGCAACGAAGTGGCACACATCGACCTGATCATCGGCCCACGCGGCAGCGCCGCTGAAACCGCGTTCGCGAACGCTTTGGTCAACAACAAGGACGGATTCACGTCGTTGCTGGCTGTCGTCGCGCCGAACCTGCTGACCAAGCCTGCCACGGTGATGTTCAACAAGGTCACCATCAAGGGTGCCAAGCAAGCCGTGCAGATGTTCGGCCCAGCCCAGCGCGGCGTCGCGATGGCCGTGGCGGACTCGGTCGAAGACGGGACGATTCCGCTCGACGAAGCCGACAACCTGTTCATCAGCGTCGGTGTCTTCATTCACTGGCTGGCCGAAGACGACAAGAAGATCCAGGACTACAACTACCAGGCTGTCCGCGAGTCAATCAAGCGCGCCGTCAATGGCCTGCCGACCGCTGCCGAAGTCGTCGCCAAGAAGGGTTCCTCGCCGCACCCATTCGCTGCAAACTGAGTTCGCTTTCCGCGGCCCACAAGGCCGCAGAAATCGATCAGAAAAGCCGATCGGAACATCGATCGGCTTTTTTGTTGGCGAGGCGGAAACCGGTCCCGCCGCCGGTCAATTGCCCCCAGGCACCATTCCTGCGCCGATCACGCGCAAGACACCCGCAGCACGGGGTGTCTCGGGCTGCGCCGCCGCCGAGCGCTCGATCACCACACCGACGGCGGCCACATCGTCGAATTTCCTGGGCTTGACCACCTTGACCCGCACCCAAGCCGCGCCGAAATCGATGATCAGCATGTCCGCGATGGTTTCGGCGAATGATTCGAGCAGGGTCAGCTTGTGCTCGCGATAAAGCACCTGCAGCCGTTCGCGGACCACCCCGTAGTCGATGGTGTCGGCGATCTGGTCGGTGTCGCAGGCCTTGGATCGAGGCAACCCGGCGTGCAAGTCGACGACGATGGTTTGTGGTCGGTGCAGTTCGGAATCATGGATACCGATGACGGTCTGGCCCGTGAACCCTTCGATGAAGATCACGTCCATGGTCTGCGTTGCATCGGCGGCCGCCACGCGACGGGCACCTGGCACCGCTGCGGCAGCCAGTGCAGATGGAAAGCCGGGGTCGGGTCGGGTGGTCAAGAGGTTCTCCAGGGCATGTACTTTGTCTGTATCGAAACTGCCGCGACAATGCGATATTGACACACGCGCTGCAAGCATCGAGCCACGGGCAGTCGCACGCGGCCCGATGCGCCGGAAGACAGCCAGCCACGATTCGACAAGCACAAGCAGGCGCCAGAGGCTCCCATCGACGTGGGGCCCCGCGTGTTGCGAAGAAGAGCCCAGGAGCCGTTCATGCCATTGAGTCTGCAGAATGCAGAGCATCACGCCGAGCGCATCCTCGACGCGCTGCGTCGCGGCGAGCGAAGCGTGGCCACCAACGATATCGTCACCCGCTCATGGGGACGCTGCGTCCACGACTACCGCCTTCATCCTGACCAGCCGCACGAGCCGACGGTGATAGCCCGCAGCGCGCTGCAGGAGCGTCGCGAGCGCATCGGTGACGTGATCGAATGCGCCCGCCACGAGATGTCGACCTTGTTCGAACAACTCGCAGATTCCGAGGCCGCTGTCGTGTTGACCGACACCGATGGCGTCATCGTGCACATGGTCGCGGCTCCAGCCTTCGCCGCCGATGTGGCCCCGTTGGGGCTGCGCCCGGGTGCGGTCTGGAGCGAAACCGCAGCCGGCACCAACGGAATGGGCACCTGCCTGGCCTCGGCGAGTCCTGTGGCCGTGCAGCGCGAGGATCATTTCTACACGCAGTTCACCCAGCTCACCTGCTCGGCGGTTCCCGTTTTCGACCCTTCGGGGGAACTGGCAGCCGTGCTCGATGTGACCAGTCGTTCGACGCTGATGCAGCAGCATCTGCTGGTGCTGCTGGGCATGACGGCGCGGATGATCGAGAACCGTCTGATCGACCAGCGTTTCCCGCTTGCGCACCCGATGCACTTCCACAGTCGACCGGAGTTCGTGTACACGCTGCATGAAGGCAAGCTTGCGGTGGCCGCGGACGGCCGCATCGTTGCCGCCAACCGCAGCGCCCTGTTTCAGCTGGGCGTGCAGACGGTCGACGACATCCGTTCGCGGCGCATCGACGACGTTTTCCAGACCTCGCTCGGCGAACTCCTGCAGCGCAGCGCCACGTCATCCTTCCATCCGGTGGTGACCTTTCGCGCCAATGCGTCGAACCGGTTCTTTGCCGTCGCGCGGCGCCCGGCTGGCGGCGCGATGGCCGCCCCGTTCCCGCTGCCGATGGGCGAGATGCCCGGCGCAGCGGTCTCGACGATCACGACCGGGCGGCCGGCGATGCGGCCAGCCGCGTCGCGCGCGGCCAGTCCTTCGGTCGATGCCACCTTCAAGGATGATCGTCTGGTGGCTCACCTGAAGACCGCTCGCCGGGTCATCGCGCGCGGCACGCCGGTTCTGCTGTGCGGCGAGACGGGATCGGGCAAGGAAGTCTTTGCGCGGGCCATCCACGACGGGAGCCCGCACGCGACGGGCGCTTTCGTTGCGATCAATTGCGCCAGCCTCCCTGAGAGCCTGATCGAGGCCGAATTGTTCGGCTACCGCGCCGGGGCCTTCACCGGTGCGCAGCGGACCGGGCGGCGCGGCAAGATCCTGCAGGCCGATGGAGGCACGTTGTTCCTCGACGAGATCGGTGACATGCCGCTCGAACTGCAGGCGCGGCTGCTGCGTGTGCTCGATGAGCGCCAGGTCACCCCGCTGGGTGGCGAGGAGATGCACGACGTCGACTTCCAGTTGCTCAGCGCCAGTCACCGACACCTGCCGACGCTGGTGCGAGAAGGGCGCTTCCGCGAAGACCTCTATTACCGCCTGGCCGGCATCGAGCTGGAGCTTCCGGCGATGCGCGATCGCAGCGACAAGCGGGAGCTGATCCGCAGTGTGCTCGCCTCGGAAGCGGGGTCTCATGCGTCGATCAGTCGGGAAGCCGAGCAACTGCTGATGGCCCATCCCTGGCCCGGCAATGTGCGGCAGTTGCGCCACGTGCTGCGCAGCGCCGCAGCGCTTGCCGACGGTGCGGCGATCGGGCCGGAGCACCTGCCGTCGCTGGTGGCCTCACCATCGGTGTCGGGCGCTCGTGCGTCGTCGGCCCAAGTCGATGGCGAAACCCGTCCTGCAGCGGCGGCATCCTCGGCGGCGCCGGTGGAGCCGAAGCTCAATGCCATCCAGGCCAGCGAAAGAATGATGCTGATGCAGTTGCTGGAGCAGCACCGCTGGAATCTCAGCAACGTGGCCAAGGCACTCGACATCAGCCGCAACACGCTCTATCGCAAGCTGCGCAAGCTGCACATCGACATTTCGCATCCCTGACCGCCTCAGCCTCGAACCGCATCCGTGACGCTCGCCCATGACCGCCCTCCGGTAACCCCGCTGTCCGACGGCGACACCGTACCCGTCGATCCGACCCCACGTTCGCGCTTCGCCTGGTGCCTTACCGGCTCGGGACATTTTCTCGAGGAGTCGATGGCGATCGCTGCGCGCCTGCCGCAGGTCGATCTGTTCCTGTCGGCGGCGGCCGAAGAGGTGCTGCCGATCTACCAGATTCGCATCGAGGATCTGCGGCCGACGTTCCGCGTGTTCCGTGACAAGACGGCCAGCTCGGTGCCGGTCGGCATGCTCTACGACGACGTCTATCACACCGTGATCGTCGCGCCCGCAACCAGCAACACGGTGGCGAAATGCGCCTTCGGTATCAGCGATTCGCTGCCGACCAACATGTTCGCTCAGGCCGGCAAGCTCGGCATTCCGGGCGTCGTGTTCGCCTGCGATACCGAGCCGGTGGTCGTGACCAAGTCGCCGCACGACTGGGTCACGCTGCGCCCGCGGCGCATCGAGCTCGACAACGTCGAACGCCTGCGCGGCATCGACCACTGCCATGTCGTGACCACCCCGGCCGAACTCGAAGCCTGGCTCGATGCGCGGTTGACCCATCTTTCGCTGGCATGGAACACGTCGTCTTCCTGACCGGGCGACTTGCGCAGCCGAGCCTCGAACGCCTGTTGTCCGGCATCGAGGCCCTGCCGTTCAGCTGGGAGGTGCGGGAGATCGGCCTGCAGGTGGCATCGTTGATGACCGCCGATCTGATCAGCCGCCGGGTCCCGGCGCCGGTCGTGACGTCGCGCGAGGATGGAGTTCAGCGCACCGCCGACAGGATCATCGTGCCCGGTCACTGCCGAGGTGACCTCGAGGCGCTGGCGCGACATTACGGCGTGCCGGTGCTGCGCGGTCCCGAAGAGCTGAAGGACCTGCCGCGCTACTTCAACCGTGCGGCCCTCCCGATCGACCTGACCGAGTACGAGGTCGCGATCTTTGCCGAGATCGTCGACGC
>ERZ795056.6678-NODE-6678-length-11203-cov-65.369483_pt1 | contig 11203 bp, 7 predicted proteins | sample MGYA00375140_ERZ795056 | MGnify/ENA primary metagenome ERZ795056 (study PRJEB30185, sample SAMN05720227) | activated sludge metagenome | isolation source: Anaerobic digester | place: USA | collected 2015-03-09 ...
AGGTTCTTGTCGCCGAAGCCCTTGATGTTCTTGAGGTCGTCCACACTCTTGAAGGGGCCGTTCTTGCTGCGGTAGTCCACGATCGCCTGCGCCTTGGCGGGGCCGATGCCTTTCACACCATCGAGTTCCGCCGGCGTGGCGGTGTTGATGTTGACCGCGGCAAAAGCCAGGTTGATGCCGGTAAAGCCCAGGGTGAGGAAGGAAAGGAAGCGTTTCATGATGGTCTCCGGTTTAATGACGTTTACATTTTAATGTCAGTTTGTATGACATTTGCAAAAATACTTAAGCCGTTTTGCAACATCCGGAGACGATTGCCCTGCAACTGCGTGCGCGCTGCGGCGTTGATGAGGGGCAACCTTATCTGGAGCGAAATCATGAAACGCCTGATCTGCATTGTCCTGGCCGCCGCCTCCCTGAGCGCCTGCGTCGTTCTTCCGGTCGGCCATGGTCATGGCTATGGGCATCGTCACTATTCCGCGCCGCCGGTGGTGGTGGTGCCGCCGGCGCCGGGTCCGGGCTACCGGCGTGGGTATCGCGGCTGGTAGGGTAAAAAGCCGAAAAAAATCGGCCGGGACGGCTGGATTGCGCTTATGCTCGACGCCTGCACTCAACCCGCACCTGGTGGGGCGACTCGCTTCCCCGCCGGCCCTGTCCGATGCCGTCCTCGCTGCGAACCGCCACTGTCCATGAACATCGGCTGAGCCTCGCCGAAGTGCTCGATCTGCTCACCACCGACCGGATGGTGAACCCGGCAGACGCCGACAATCTGCGCCTTGCTAACGGTATCAAACCGTCCGATGCCCACCCGCTGATCACCATTGCCAACCAGAAATGGGCCTCCAGGCTGCCACCCCACCGGGTGCTCGGCCTCGAGGAACTTACCGAGTGGCTTGCCGGCAAGGTGGAGCTGGACTACTACCGCATCGACCCCCTGAAGATCGATTTCGCCGCCGTGACCGCGGTGATGTCCTCGGCCTACGCCACCCGTTTCGGGGTGCTGCCGGTACAGGTGGGGCTGCGGGAAGTGGTCGTGGCCACAACCCAGCCCTACCTGCGGGAATGGGAAAAGGAAGTGGCCGGCTACCTGAAGAAGGATATCCGCCGGGTGGTGGCCAATCCGGCCGACGTGGCGCGCTACCTGGTGGAGTTCTACAACCTGGCCCGCTCGGTCAAGAATGCCGCCCAGAGCAGCGGGCATTCGGGCGCCGGCCTCTCGTCCTTCGAGCAACTGGTGGAGCTTGGCCAGGGCAACCGCCAGTTCGATGCCAACGACCGCCACATCGTCAACATCGTGGACTGGTTGTGGCAATACGCCTTTGAGCAACGTGCCAGCGACATCCACATCGAACCGCGCCGCGACATGGGGTTGGTGCGCTTTCGCATCGATGGTGTCCTCCATCAGGTCTATCAGATGCCCATGCCGGTGCTCACGGCCATGACCAGCCGCATCAAGATCCTCGGCCGCATGGATGTGGTGGAAAAACGCCGGCCCCAGGACGGCCGCATCAAGACCCGGGTGAGCAGTGGCAAGGAAGTCGAGTTGCGCCTGTCCACCCTGCCCACGGCCTTTGGCGAGAAACTGGTGATGCGCATCTTCGACCCCGAAGTGCTGGTGCGCAACATGGCCGAACTGGGCTTTTCCGAACAGGACGAAGCGCGCTGGCACTCCATCTCCGGCAAGCCCCACGGCATCATCCTGGTCACGGGCCCGACCGGCTCCGGCAAGACCACCACCCTCTATTCGACCCTCAAGCAGCTGGCCACCCCCGAGGTGAATGTGTGCACCATCGAGGATCCCATCGAGATGGTGGAGCCGGCCTTCAACCAGATGCAGGTGACGCCGGCCATCGAACTGGGCTTTGCCGATGGGGTGCGCGCCCTGATGCGACAGGACCCGGACATCATCATGGTGGGTGAGATCCGCGACCTGGAGACCGCCGAGATGGCCATCCAGGCGGCCCTCACCGGTCACTTGGTGCTGTCCACCCTGCATACCAACGACGCCCCGTCGGCGGTCACCCGCATGCTTGACCTGGGGGTCCCGGCCTATCTGCTCAACGCCACCCTGCTCGGCATCATGGCCCAGCGCCTGGTGCGCATCCTGTGCCCCCACTGCAAGCAGCCCCATCCGCCAACCCCCGAGGAGGAAGCGATGTGGGATCACCTGGTGACACCCTGGAAGGCGCCACGGCCGAGCCGCATCCACAAGGCCGTTGGCTGCATGGAATGCCGCATGACCGGCTACATGGGGCGTATCGGCCTTTATGAGATCCTGCTCATGTCACCGGAAGTGCGTAAGGCGGTGAGCGCCGATGTGGATATCGCACGGGTGCGCGAGATTGCCATCCGGGAGGGCATGAAGCCCTTGCGCCTGTCGGGTGCCCTCAAGGTGGCGGCCGGGATCACGACCCTGGAAGAGGTGGTGAAGATCGCACCCCCCGCCGAGAACAACGAAGGCAGCTGAGCGTTCGCGCCCAAAGGCGCGACTTCGCCGGCATTTGGGCGTACCCTGCGCAGCATTCACGTCCCTACCCGGAGCCCGTCATGGCCTCATCCCCCGAAAATGTCAGCATGGCCCTGTTCTGTGATTTCGAGAACGTGGCCCTGGGCGTGCGCGATGCGAGCTACGAAAAGTTCGACATCAAGCTCGTTCTCGAACGCCTGCTCCTCAAGGGCAGCATTGTCGTCAAGAAGGCCTATTGCGACTGGGACCGCTACAAGGGTTTCAAGGCGACCATGCACGAAGCCAACTTCGAGCTGATCGAGATCCCCCATGTGCGCCAGTCCGGCAAGAATTCCGCCGACATCCGCCTTGTTGTGGACGCCCTTGACCTGTGCTACACCAAGAGCCACGTCAATACCTTTGTCATCATCAGTGGCGATTCCGACTTCTCACCACTGGTGTCCAAGCTGCGCGAAAACGCCAAGCAGGTGATCGGCGTGGGGGTCAAGCAATCCACCTCCGACCTGCTCATCGCCAACTGCGATGAGTTCATCTTCTACGATGATCTGGTCCGCGAGACGCGCCAGGTGGCGGCCCGCCGCGAGCCCCGGGAAGCCCAGCAACCCAACCGGCGCAGCCCTGAAGAAGAAAAGCGTCGTAAGGACGAAGTGGATGCGCGGCGCACCCGGGCGGTGGAAATCGCGGTCGAAACCTTCGAGGCCTTGCTGGCGGAGCGGGGCGATACCGGCAAGATCTGGGCCTCGGTGCTCAAGGAAGCCATCAAGCGCCGCAAGCCCGACTTCAGCGAAACCCGCTACGGTTTCCGTGCCTTTGGCAACCTCCTGGAAGAAGCCCAGTCCCGCGGGCTGCTGGAGTTTGGCCGGGACGAGAAATCCGGCACCTATGTCTATCGTTCCGGCGGCACCGTTGCCCGTGCTGAGCAGCCGGCAACCGAAGCGGCCGTGATTGCCGAAGGGCAGGCCGAAAACGTTGCGGCCGAGCAGGCGGAATCCCGTCGTTCGTCCCGCCGTGGTGGACGGGGCGGCAACAAGCCCAGGGTCGATGACCTGACGGCCGCCCGTAACGAGCTGGAAGCGGCCTACGCCGAGCATGTGGCCCAGTCCGAGTTTGCTCCCCAGGCAGAACCGGCCGAGGCCCGCCGATCTCGCCATCGGGGGCGTGGAGCGGGTAGCGACGCCACCGCCGCACCCGTGCCGGTCGTGGTTGAAGCCGAGGCCACCCAGGCATCTCCGGAACCCGAAGTCACGCCGGAGACCCCTGAGGCAGCACCCGTGGCCAAGACGAGCCGTCGCCGTGGCCGCAAGAATGCCGAGGCCGTCGAGCCGGCTGCCGAGGCTCCCTCCGCCGTGGTGGCTGAGGCTGCGCCTGAAGTGGAGCCCCGCCCCGAAACCCGTCGCAAAGGTCGCGGAACGCGCAAGGCCGTCAATGGTGCAACGGATGCACCCGGTGAGCCTTCACCTGCTGAAGCACCCGCGCCTTCCCCGGCCGATGACGGAGCCGAAGCGCCCGTCCGCAAGCCGCCCGCCCGCAACCGCCGTCCGCGCAAGCAGGAGGTCTGATCCGGTCGGGCCGGAACAATGGCTGAGTGTCAGGGCGCTCGCCGCCCCTGGCGCTTCCGGTCGTTGTCGCAGGATGGGTTGCCCGGGGCTGCAACGGCGTTGCGGGTAATCCAGACTTCCACCCGGCGGTTCTTTTCCCGACCAGTGTCGGTCGCGTTGTCGGCGACGGGGGCGAGTTCCCCGAATCCGTGGGCGATGGCGGCTTTGACGCCGTAGCTTTCAAGCTCTCTTGAGACGGTGTCGGCGCGCTTCTGTGAAACCGAAAGGTTGATGCATTCCGAGCCGATGTTGTCGGCAAACCCCAGAAGCATGACCTTCAGATCCCGCCGATCAGGTTTTTCAAAGTACCTGACCAGACGCTTGACGTCTTGAAGTGCCTTGTTGTCCAGCTCCGCGGATCCGAACCGGAAACGCAGGTTGACACTCAGGCGTTGGGCCTGGGCAGTCAGTTTCCTGTGGGAAAGTGCGAGCTGGCCCCCATCGGAAACGCCGGACTCGACGACCTTGACCTCTTCGGGTACCTGACCAACAAAGCCGATCTGATCAGCAATTCCCTGGGCCATGTCCGAAATTGCGAAGTCTGCAAACTTGCGGGCGAAGGCGTTAGCGTCTGCCGGCACATACAGGAACAGGCGGCGCGTAAGGGGATAGTCCTCGGTTGCCACCGTCAGTTTTGTCGGGCGCATTGCCATTGAACGGGCATCGGCGGAGACCGCAATGGCCTTGGCCTTGCGGATGTAGGGCAGACCGACAAAGCCGATGGCGCCGGCTTCTTCCGCCACGGCATCGGAAAGCGCCTGACTGTCCTCATAGCGTTTCGCCGTGTCGAGAATCCTGTCGCCGTTCAGGACAAGTGTCTTGAAGGTATCGAAGGTGCCCGATTTTTCGTCGCGGGCGTGGATCCGCACCGGGCCGGGTGTGCCGCCAACCATGCTCCAGTCGGTGATCTTCCCGGAGAACAGCCCCTGCAATTGATGGATGGACAACTTATCCACCCGGTTTGCCGGATTGACCACGACTGCCACGCCATCGAGAGCAACAACGAATTCCGAGTTGCCGGCCCCCATGTCGCCGAGCTTTGCCAGTTCGGCCAGCTCGTCCTTCCGGATGGGTCGGGATGACATGCCGATGTCTGCAACACCGTCGCGAAGCCCGGAAAAGGCCGTCCCCGAGCCATGGGCGGAGATCAGGACCTGAACCTTCTTTCCATTGCTGCTGGCGAGGATTTCGGACTCTTCGTGGTCCTTGCCCGGACGGCGCTGAAGTTCTCCATAGCCCTCCTGTTTCAGGAAGGCCTCCACCAGCGCGGGGGCAAGGGAAGCACCAAGCGTGTTCGAGCCGGACAGGCGAAGTTGCAGAAGATCGGGTTGAGAGACGGAGATCGGTGATGTCTTTTCAGGCCCCGCGCTGGTCGACGTCTTTTCGGAATTGCCCTTGAAAAAGAAGAAGGCACCGAGGGCAATAACCAGCAATCCCACCAATGCCGAGATGATCAGTTTGATGTTCGTGGAGTTTCGGCTATTGCCGCCCGCCACCATCAGCGACGCATTGCATTCCGGGCAACGGGCATCCGGCGTGCTCATGACGATGGATTCCTTGGACGCCGCCTTGCTGCACAGGCTGGGCAGATTGGTACATACGCCGTTGTTCATAGTTCGGCCTCCCCCCGGATGGTCTTCATGGCATCCCGGGCTGCTGCATTCCATTGCACCATCTCCACCTCGACGAGCCTGGGTGGCAATAGCGATTTGATCGATTCGATCCTGGCGAGCATCGAATCACGAATCTTCGACTGGAACTCGGGCGAACCCGTCACCTGCGACGCCAGGTTGCTGCGGATGGCCGTGATCAGTTCCATGACGGTCTTCTCGGTTGCCCCCTCCTGCACTTCCTGGAAGGATCGCCCGAGAAGGAGGGGCTCGAGCTCGAATCCGTCCTCGTCACGACGGGCGTGGATGATCCGGGTCTGACCCGAGGCCGGGTCGTGACTTTCCTTGATCAATGCCAGAGCATCGGCCAGCAGCAGCACCGGGCGGGCCCGGCGCGCCACCTGGGCATCGTCGGCAATGAAGAGATCGGGCAGCAGGCTGCCATCACCTTCGATATGAACCTCAAGCGCGGCGCGCGCCCGCCCCAGCTGGGACAGCCGTGCTTCATAGCGCTCCTTGAGGGCCTTCAGGGTTCTCGCGAATCGCAGCGGGAACAGGTTCACCAGTGTCACCAGGGTGATCTCGTTGATCCGCTCGTTCGACGCCACGAAGCTCACCCGCCCGGGTCGGGCATCCTTGAATGCGGACTTGAGCTGGTCGACGAACTCCTTGTGTTCGGCCGGTTGCGGCATCATGACTGCGAATGCCTCGACCGCCCGCGGTGCGGCGCTGCGCCCTTCAAAGTGCTTGTTCTGTTCGGTCGGATCGAAGGCCAGGAAACGTCCGGCCGCACCCGCCAGTGCCGTGGCTTCCCGGGTGAGCTTGTCCTTGTCCACACCCCAGCGATCCTGAAGCTTCTCGATCACGGAGACGCCAATCACCCGCTCACGTTGCTCGGTGACCAATCTCTGGTGGGCACTTCGCACGTTTTCCTCGCTGCGCGCGACGATTGCATTGCGAATCTCGCCTTCCGCCATGCGGCGATTGAACAGTTTGAACGTCGGCGTCTGCCCCAGCCTTGCGACGATGTCCGCCCTCACCGCGGCGGTTTGAACGCGCTGTTCTTCCTCGTCTGCCACCAGCCGACGTCTGACCGCATCGACACCCTTGGCGTTTTCGATGCTGACCACATAGCCATTCTCCGCGTGCAGGTCGGCGCTGTTGTGCTCCCGCGGGAGTCGGTTGGCGATGGTCTTGGTGGCCTGGTCGGCCGCAGCGCCCAGCGCCGCTTCTCCGGAATCGATACTGGCCTTCAGGTCGGCCATTTGATCCAGGATGTTGAGAATGAGCTTCTTGGAGAACCGGGCGGCTTCGGCCAGGGTTCTCGCCACGCTTTGCTCCCGCAAGGCGAGCGCGGCCTTGCCAATGTCGCGCTCGCGGCTGTTGAGCAAGGCATCCAGGATGCGCGTGTTGTTCCACTCCGCTTCGATGGTGAGTACCTGCCGGGCAAGATGATCCGCCGACTCGATCCGCTTGGCAGCGAAATCATCCACCTTCGATAGCCTCAGGTTCAGGTCTTCCATCAGTGCCGCGACGAGCCTTGCGCATTCGTTCAAGGACCGGGCACCGGTTCGCCAATCCTCGAACAGGCTGGCCTCAACCCTGTCCCGGACCGCTTCCGCCAGACTCTGCACATCGCGCTCCGCAGTCTGGAAGAACGGTTTGACGCCCACACCGCGAAAGCCCTCTTCCCAGGCGCTGCTGAACAGGCGCTTCAGCTCACCCAGCCATTTCAGTTTGTCGGTCTGCTTGACCAGTTGCAGGTAGTGACCTTCGAACTCGCCCCATTCCTGATCGTATCCCCGCCACCGGCGGGAGCCTTCGCTGTCGATGATCGGACGGATGAGACGCAGATGTTCGTCGCTGAGGCGCCAGTCGTCACGGGTCTTCTGGTCCGTGACGAACTCGGCATTGGTCTGGGGCCGGGCCTGCTCGATGAAGCCAAGGCCCTCCTGCCAGTTGTTGAACTGGAGCTGACGGAAGGACTGCAGGGCAAACTCGTAGGTGAGCAATTCGCGAATCGACTCTTCCGGGAAAGCCAGGCGCCGGATGCCGAAGCTCAGGAAGCGCACCGAGCGCAGCCCCTTCCCGGTTCCCGCGATGGCCTCGGGGCTGCCATCGCCGTTTTCCGCATTCTCGAAGCGGGACAGGTCATCCCAGGCCACCTTGCGGGCGACAACCGTTTTGTGGAATACGAAGTCGGCAACGATGTCGGGCAGTTCGCTCTCGATGCTGGCCCTGAAACCCTGCTCATTCTCGTCGGAATAGACATAGCACCCGTTGAACCAGAAGTCCGACTTCACGGTGCCACCGCTGGACACGTCGCAGGGCGCCCAGGTGCCCGCGGACATGGCGTTCAGTTCGAGCAGGGACGCATAGGCATTGGCGTGATAGTTTCCGGTGTTCCAGTTGGCAGGCGGGTTGAGATCGGGAACATAGGCGTAGACCAGAATGCGTTGCGCCTTGTCGGGGAACAGCGCACGAAGCTGGGCGATCACGTCGACGATCGCGCCGGAACCCGTGCCGCCCGCCAGGCCGCAGAAGACGTGGAAGGTCACGTCGTTGCGCTTGCCGCGATCCTGCATGTCCCGCACGAGGGTGGCCACGCTGTCCCGGAAGCGTTTCACGTTCATGGCAAACAGGAAGCGTCCCAGTCGGCGCTTCTGCCCCCCGGCGGCATCAATGTTCAGGCTGGAAAGAATCTCTCCCCAGGTCGCCCGGTCACCCAGCCAGGGCTTGAGGTTCGGATAGCTGTTGAGATCCTGGATGACCGCGGTGAGGTTCGCCTCCGCGATCAGCATCTGGTTGCGTTTGGGCAACTGCACCGACTTGCCGAGCACCGACCAACCCGGATCATTGTCCCGGAATGACTTGGGATCCGAATCGATGAACAGGTAATCGAGGATCAGGCCATCCGGTTCCTCCTCCCGGAATTGCTGATAGACCAGCTTCCTGAAAGCCTTGAGGATGCGTCCGCCTGTGCCCCCCAGACCGATCAACAGATGATTCATGGTGCCCGCCTTTTCCGGAACTGCGCATTGTCTGAATGTCGGGCCACCCTGCGACGTCTGTCAGTGACGATGCAACGCCGAACTCGGCAGCCGGTCACAATGGTGTAACGGTAAGATGAACGCGTCATGACAAAGGGCTCGGGTGTTCCGTCATCGCCGCGTCCCGGGCCGCATGAAGGTATCCGGTGGGGCAATGAACTTTCCCGCCCGCCACCTGCCTGAAAGCCTTCTTCCACCCGTCTGTCCGGCATCGCCGGTGCCGCGAATGCCAGCCTTTCCCCCCTCCCTCGCCCGCTACCTGCCAGCGCTGGCGCTGATCGTCCTGTCGTGTACCTGGGGTTACACCTGGGTGCTGCTCAAGCAGGGCCTCGTGTATGCCTCGCCCTTTGCCCTGGCCGCCCAGCGCTGTGTGGGTGGCGCGGTGGCCCTGGTGGTGGCGGTGAAGCTGATGGGCAAGTCCATGCGCCTGGTGGCCCCGGGGGAGACCGCGGTGCTGGGTCTGGTGCAGATCACCGGCTTCGTGGCCCTGCAGACCTGGGCGCTGGTGGAAGGCGGGCCCGGCAAGACGGCGGTGCTGATCTTCACCATGCCGATCTGGACCCTGCTGCTGGCCTGGCCGCTGCTGGGCGAGCGGGTGCGCGGCAAGCAGTGGCTGGCGGCGGCCTCCACCCTGGGCGGGTTGTTGCTGATCATCGAGCCCTGGAACATGCATTCCAGCCTGTTCAGCAAGATGCTGGGGATTGGCGCGGCGGTGTGCTGGGCGGTCAGTACCGTGCTGTTGAAACGCCTGCGCCGCCGCGAGCCGGTGGACCTGCTGGTGCTGACCACCTGGCAGATGATCATCGGCTCGGTGCCCCTGGTGCTGCTGGCCGAGTTGGCCCCCGGTCGCAGCACCGACTGGAGCAGCCATTACATCGCGATCATCATCTTCCTGTCGGTGGCCAGCGTGGCCCTGTGCTGGTGGCTGTGGGTGTGGATTCTCGACCGGGTGCCCGCCTGGGAGGCCAGCCTGTCGGTGCTGGGTACCCCGGTGGTGGCCATCCTGTCATCCCGGCTGGCCCTGGGCGAGGCCTTCAAGGCCAGCGAGGTTGCCGGCATCCTGCTGATCGGCAGCGGCCTCGCCCTGCTCTCCCTGTTCGGCTGGATGTCCAGCCGCAGGGCCGCTCAGACCCGGTAGCCCTCTTCCGCCAGCACCTGGCGCACGGACGGGCGTTCGAGCATGCGCAGGTAGTGGGCGCGGCAGTTGGGGGGCAGGGTCATCTTCAGGTGTTCGGCCCAGAACTCGGTGTAGAACAGCGCCGCATCGGCAATCGAGAAACGCCCGGCAAGGAAGTCGCGGCCTTCCAGTTGCGCATTCATCACCTCAAAACCCCGGGTCACGATCTCCCGGCCCCGGGCCTGCACGGCCTCATGGTCCGCGGTATTGGGGGTATAGCTCGAGGTGGTGAAGATGCGGGTGAAGCCCTGGCCGTGGATCGTGCCGACGGCGTAGTCCATCCATTCCAGCACGCACACTTCGCCGGCCGCGTCGTCGGGGAGCAGCTTGCGCCGGGGGTATTGGCGCGCCAGCCACCAGGCGATGGCCTGGAAGTCGGTGATGGGGCGGCCGTCGTCGAGGACCAGGGTGGGAATCGTCGCCCTGGGGTTGATGGCCAGGTAGTCGGGCTTCAGGTGGTCACCGGCCGGCAGATTGACGATGTAAACCTCGAACACGGCGCCCACCTCTTCGAGCAGGAGGTGGATGCCGGTGGAGCAGGAACCGGGGGTCATGTAGAACTTCATGGCGTGTCGTCCTGGATGGCGGAGACCATCCCTGAAGCAAGACGAAGGCCATTGCAGCGGGCAGGTGGAAATGCCCGCCAGCAGGCAGCGAGTCGGGGGGAAGTGGATATCCGCTGGCGCGATTGTCCGCTTTGCGCCGCGGGTTTGTCGGATTGCCCCTAGGGGCGAGGTGCCTGGTGGGCCAGCTCTTCAGGCGTGTTGATGTTGCAGAAGGCCCCGGCACAGTCGGAGAAATCCACCTCCACATGCTGCGCCTCGCCCACCCAGCGCCGGATCTGTCGCCCGCCGCCTTCGAGAAAGGCCGCCAGGCCGGGGGCAAGGCGCCGGTGGGCGAGCAGGAAGGCCGGTTCGGGCTGGCCGTTGGTGCTGGCCATGGCCACATCGGCATTGGCTGCCCGGGCGGCGGTGAGCAGGCGCGGGGCCAGGTCAAGGGGCAGGAAGGGCGAGTCGCAGGGGCAGGTCAGCACCCAATCCCCTTCCAGTGCGGGGTCGTGCAGGGCCGCATCCAGGCCGGCCAGGGGGCCGACGAAGCCCGCCAGCCGGTCGGGCACTACCCACGGGCTGAACGCTGCGTAAGCGGCGGCGTTGCGGTTGGCGTTGATCATCAGCTGATGCACCTGGGGCGCCAGACGATCCAGCACGTGTTTCACCATGGGCTGGCCGGCCAGTTCGACGAGGCCCTTGTCCTGCCCGCCCATGCGGCTGCCGAGGCCGCCGGCGAGGATGAGCCCGGTGATG
>ERZ795056.6684-NODE-6684-length-11200-cov-7.855989_pt1 | contig 11200 bp, 8 predicted proteins | sample MGYA00375140_ERZ795056 | MGnify/ENA primary metagenome ERZ795056 (study PRJEB30185, sample SAMN05720227) | activated sludge metagenome | isolation source: Anaerobic digester | place: USA | collected 2015-03-09 ...
CAATTAATTCACTAATTTTGAAGTCAAACCACAACCTTATGAACAGAACAATCTTAATATTTATGATGCTTACAGCCTCTCTGGCTCTGCCACAATGCTCCGGCAACGGGCAGGACAAAGCCCCCCTGATCGGGAAAAACACCGAAATACCCGAAAATGACCTGCTTAATTCCACGCTCCTGAATCTCATGGGGCGCGTAACAGATCCGCAGGTTTCACCCGACGGGAAAAGAATTGTCTACGGAGTAACCTATACCTCTATTAAGGAAAACAAGCGTAACCGCGAACTATTTGTGATCAACGCCGACGGGCAGGACAACTGCCAGGTCACACAGACTCCTGCCAGCGAATCCAACGCCCGGTGGCTGGACAACGACCGTTTCGTCTTTACCTGCGAAGGCAAATTATGGATCATGCAGGCCGATGGAACCGGACGGCAACAAATCACAGGAACAGACAAGACCATATCGGAATTCAGCATTTCCCCCACCCGGGACAGGATCCTGTTCATTTCCATGGTCCCCTCTGCCGTAAAGCCCACAGACCTTGACCCTTCCCTGGATAAGTCCACGGCACGGATCATCGACGATCTGATGTACCGCCACTGGGATTGCTTTGTAGAAGAGATCCCCCATTCCTTTACAGCCCTGTTTGACGGGAAAACCCTTTCCAATGTGACCGATCTGCTGGAGGGCCAGCCCTACGAGCTTCCCACGCTTCCTTTCGGGGACATTGGGGAATTGAGCTGGAGCCCCGACGGAAAACGCATAGCCTACTCCTGCCGCAAACTAACCGGCAAAGATTACGCCCTCTCTACCAACACAGACATATACCTGCGTGACCTGGACACAGGACAGGAAACCAACCTGAGCCAGGGCATGATGGGTTACGATACCGCACCCAGGTTTTCACCCTGTGGCAATTTTCTGGTATGGAACAGCATGGAACGGGACGGGTACGAGGCAGACAAGAACCGGCTGATGATGTATTCCTTTGCAGACGGTTCCATAAAATACCTCACGGCCTCGTTCCGTTACAATGTAGAAGGGGTTACCTGGAGGGCCGACAGTAAAGTGCTGTATTTCAACGCCTGTGCCCAAGGGATCACCCAGCTTTTTGCCCTGGACACAGAAACAGGCAAGATCCGCCAGATCACCAACGGCTGGTACGATTGCAGTCCGGTTCAGATTTCTGCCGGTACAGGATTGGAAGAACGGCTCATCGGCACTTATGTTTCCATGTCCATGCCTTCCGAGGTGGTCTCTATTCACCCCGAATCGGGAGAATACCACCAGCTGACCTTTGAGAACAGCCACATACTGGACCATCTCACCATGGGACAGGTAGAAGAACGCTGGGTCACCACAACAGACAACAAGAAAATGCTTACCTGGGTGGTTTACCCGCCCCACTTTGATCCGCAAAACAAATATCCGGCTGTGCTTTTCTGTGCCGGTGGCCCACAGTCCACCCTTTCCCAGGGATGGTCCTACCGCTGGTGCCACCAGCTGATTGCTGCCAACGGGTACATTGTCATCCTTCCCAACCGCCGTGGTACAACAGCCTTTGGACAGGAATGGACAGAACAGATAAGCGGTGATTATACCGGCCAGAACATGCAGGATTACCTGAGTGCCGTGGACCACATGAAAAGCGAGCCCTTTGTTGACGGAAACCGGATCGCTGCAGTGGGTGCCAGTTATGGCGGATATTCTGTGTTCCACCTGGCAGGGGCACACAACGAACGTTTTGCGGCCTTCATTGCACACGCGGGCATTTTCAACACAGAGCACATGTACATGACCACAGAAGAGCTCTGGTTCCCGCACTGGGACAACGGGGGTGCCCCCTGGGACAAGAATCCCACAGCGGTGAACCACTATACCCAATCCCCGCATAAACGTGTTCAATACTGGAAAAAACCTATCCTGATCACCCATGGGGAACTGGACTACCGTATACCCGTGGACCAGGCCATGGCCGCCTTCAATGCCGCCAGGCTGCACGGGGTTCCTGCAAGACTGGTCCTTTTCCCCGACGAGAACCACTGGATACTCAAACCCCAGAACAACATGCTCTGGAATAAAATTTTCTTTGAATTCCTGGAGGTAAATATGTAGATTTTTACGATAAAGGCCTTTTTTTACATACCGGTGTTGTAGGTTTGGTGCGTTTAACCAATAATAACGCATTATGGAACAATCTATCAACAAAGTAGAATTGATGGGACGTGTGGGAGCAGATCCCAGGATCGGTCAGTCCGAGGAAGGAAGAAGGGTCATGAATTTCAATCTTGCTACCGGCGAGGTAATTAAAACAGGTTCGGGAACGCTCAAGGAAGAAACCACCTGGCACCGGGTCGTTGCCTGGGAGGGAAAGGACATAGCTCCTTTTGAATCGGTGAAAAAGGGAACCCGCCTGGCCATCACTGGCAAAATCCGGACCAATGCCTACGAAAAAGACGGCCAGCCCCGTTATATCCAGGAGGTAATAGCCCAGACACTCAGGGAAGTGATACCCCAAAAGCCCGGGGAAGTGGTCCCAAGTTAAAAAATTGTACATTTGCAGACATAATTACAAACCCGCATGCCACGAGAACTATTTATATACAATACCCTTACCAGGGAAAAAGAGAAATTTGAACCATTGGTTCCAGGGCATGTGGGACTTTATGTCTGCGGTCCCACCGTGTACGGCGATCCCCATCTGGGACATGCCCGTCCGGGGGTTGTGTACGATGTTTTTGTCCGGCTGTTGCGGGATCTGGGATATAAAGTCCGCTATGTGCGTAACATAACAGATGTGGGACACCTGGAAAACGACTCGGACTCGGGAGAAGACAAGATCGGCCGCAAAGCGCGGCTCGAAGAGCTCGAACCCATGGAGGTGGTTCAGTATTACACCATCCGGTACCACCAGGCCATGGCCAGCCTCAACACCCTGCCACCGAGCATCGAGCCAAGGGCGTCGGGCCATATAACAGAACAGATCGCCATGATACAACAGATCCTGGATGCCGGCATGGCTTACCATGTTAACGGATCTGTTTATTTTGACGTAGAAAAATACAACAGAACGAACCGTTACGGGATCCTTTCAGGACGGGTCCTGGAAGACCTGCTGGCCAACACACGTGAGCTGGAAGGCCAGGGCGAAAAACGTTTTCCTTTTGATTTTGCACTATGGAAAAAGGCATCCCCCGAACACATCATGCGCTGGCCGTCACCATGGAGCGAGGGTTTTCCGGGATGGCACCTGGAATGCTCGGTCATGAGCTCCAAATACCTGGGACAGGTTTTTGATATTCACGGCGGAGGCATGGATCTGCTCTTTCCGCACCATGAATGCGAACTGGCTCAGAATACCGTTACACGGGGAAAAGACAGCGTGCGGTACTGGATGCACAACAATCTGATCACCATCAACGGCCAGAAAATGGGCAAGTCCCTGGATAATTTCATCACCCTGGAAGCATTGTTCAACGGGACCCATCCGCTCCTGACACAATCATTCCATCCCATGACCATCAGGTTTTTTATCCTGCAGGCACATTACCGCGGAACACTGGATTTTAGCAACGAGGCGCTGTTGGCAGCCGGCAAAGGCCTTAAAAGACTGCTTCAGGCCCGCAGGGCAGCTGACGCGTTGCCTGTTTCAGAAGAAGCAGCCGTTTCCCCCACGATCCGGGAAACCGAAGAAAAGATCTACCAGGCCTTGTGTGATGACATGAACACCCCCATTGCCCTGGCTGCGCTATTTGATCTGGTCACCTGGATCAATACCGCTTCCGATGCGGCCCGGCCTGTTTCACCTGCAGACAAGAATCTTATTGAAAAAATATACAACCGGGTGGTGGACGGCATCCTGGGACTGAAGGAAGAAAGTGACCACAACCAGCTTCCCCTGATTGAAGGACTGGTAAACATGGTGCTGGAATTCCGGAATCAGGCAAGAGCTGTGAAGAACTGGGCAGAATCGGATCGTATCCGTGACCGGCTCTCCGGTCTGGGAATACGGATCAAAGACTCAAAGGAAGGTACCCGCTGGGAGCTGTAAGCCCCCGGATCAAACCGGGAAAAGCAGAATCACCTGTGAAAGCTGCACAGGCAAAGAGGGATACTGTCGCCTTTCAGTATCCCTCTTTATTTCGTGGCACAAGCAATGGATCTTCTGTTTGCATGAAAAAATTCCGCGTGCTCACCAATTTCGTTATCCATATCATACTCAAATTGCGTTCCAGAAACATTCCCGTTTTGCTATCTTACTGGTTATCAGACTTCTTTTTTAACAACAGAAAGACAGTCCCTCTGTGTCGCATTACTTATGGGGAATTTTTTACCACAGTTTGTGGAATATTTCCCCACCCGCGCTTTTCCCAGCCCCCCTTTTGTGCTGCGGGGATCCCCTTTTGTGCTGCGGGGATTTCTTTATATCTTAGCTTCATGAAACAAGATGTAGGATTTCGCCTCAAAGTGGTCTTCAGCTATGTCTTGCTGGTGGCTCTGACCGTTGGCGCCGCCTGGTATGTATACAAACGCGTGTACCCGTTCCTGTTCCAGAGCGAAGACCGCCGGGAAGAAATCCTGGAACGAAGCCTTTTAATAAGCAATACCATATCATTGCTCTACGAGGCAGAATGGCTGGGAACCCGGTTTATCCAGGATCCCAAAGCAGAAAATTACGACCTCTACCGCAACGCCCTGGATAAAGTAGATGTGATGCTCGATTCCCTGGGCAGGGGAACCTCCATGGAACGTCAAAAGCAGATCCTGCTGGAAATTGACAGCCTGCTGGTTTACCGGAACATCAACATCCAGGACATCGCCCGCCAGCAACAGGAACTCAGCCGGAGGAGCAACCAGGGGGTGGCACAAAAAGTAGACAGGGCACTGCCCCGCGTCCCGGCCATGACACAGGCCCCAAAATTAAACGAAATCACCTCCAGGCCCATGCCACCGGTGGTCATCCGGGAAGAGGTTATCTACGACACCATCACAACGGCTGTACACCGGCCTAAACAGAATTTTTTTGAACGCCTGGGCAATGCTTTCGCTCCTTCCCGCATGCAGGACAGCATTACCGAAATCAAACAGATACGCCGGACCATTACCGATTCCCTGGTCCGTATCATTCCGGGAACCCCGCAGCCGGTGGCTGTTCAGACCACAGACCGTGATACCGTGGTTCAGGCGGTGATGAAGGTTCTGGACGATGTGGAAGCAGAGCGGCAGCGCCAGCTCAGGTCCATCTCGGTACAGCTGGAACAACTTATTGACACAGACCGGGCCCTGAACCTGGAGATAAACAAATTACTGGAAGAACTGAACCAGGAGTGGTTCAGCACCACGCTCACTGCCCTGGAAACCCGCAGGGCCTCTCTGGAGAAAGCCGGAAACTCGCTTTCCATACTGGGTGCAGCTGCCCTGCTCATCATCCTGCTCTCTACCCTGCTCATATTCACCGACCTGAACAAAAGCCGCAGATACCGCAGGGATCTTGAGGTTGCACGTAACAGGGCCGAAGAATTGATGAAAAGCCGGGAAAAACTGTTGCTCACCGTGACCCATGACATCAAAGCTCCTCTGAGTGCCATCATAGGATACCTGGACCTGCTCAGGCACCCCTCGGACAAAAGTCCGGAACAGCAGCTCAAAGAATACCTGGATCCCATGATGCACTCTGCCGAACATGTGATGGAACTGCTGGGCAACCTGCTGGAATACTACCGCCTGGATGCGCACAAAACGCAGCTCAATCCCACAGTAACCCCTATAAGGAAGCTCTTTGAAGAGGCTATAGACATATTTGCCCCAACGGCCGGTAAAAAGGGTGTGACACTGAATTTGCGAACCGCCATCTCCCCGCAGACCTGTGTTATAACCGACCCCATGCGGCTGCGGCAGGTGGTGATGAACCTGTTGTCCAACGCGGTCAAGTTTACCGACAAGGGGCACATAGACCTGCACGCCTCGCTCGATGGCCCGGAATTATTCTTTTCTGTATACGACACGGGAACGGGCATTGCCCCGGAAGCGCAGCAACGCATCTTTGATGAATTTATGCGGGTAGAAACATCCCGTACCCCGGAAAAGGAAGGCGTGGGGCTGGGTTTATCCATAGTCAAACGCACAGTAGACCTTTTCAAAGGCAACATCACCCTGTCCAGGAACGAAGACTCCGGAAGCACATTCTGTGTTTCCATCCCTGTGGAACCAACCAACGCTCAGGCCCCGGACATGCCTGCCGAAACCAAACCTGTTTCTACGGAACCTTCTCCCGTTCCCCTCCGGGTTCTTGTGGTGGACGACGATCCGGCACAATTGGCCCTTACTGCGGAAATGCTCCGCCTTTTGGGCCACCTGGTGGCTACAGCTCCCGGGTCAAAGGCTGCCATGGCTCTTTTGCAAAGCCTGTCGGTAGACGTGGTTCTGACCGATATTCAGATGCCAAACGGGGACGGGTTCCATTTGCTGGAACAGATACACAGTTGCCGGGAAATCCCGGTTATTGCCGTAACGGCAGACAGCCTCTACACAGACCGTCATTATATTGAAAAGGGATTTACCGGCCACCTGGCAAAGCCTTTTGTAAAAGCACAGCTGAACCAGGTACTTGCGCCCATAAAATCTGAGGTTCCCTACGATCTGTTTTCACTGGCAGAAATGGGACACATGGTAGAAGCAGACCTGGATGCGGTAACCCAGGTATTGCGTGTTTTTCATGCCGCCGCCGGTGAAAGCCTTAAAATCATGGAAGAATCCCTGGAACATGGCGATTATGGCAGGATTGCTTCTCTTACCCACAAAATGCTCCCCATGTTCCGGCAGCTGCAATCGCCCCTTGTCAAAGACCTGGCCACCCTGGAGCGCTCAGGCAGGGAAGATCCCGCCACTGTGAAACGTGTAATCAGGCAGGCCCGGGAGCTACTCCAGGTTATAGAGCTTCATTTTATTATATAAAGTCTTGCGGTCAATGCCCAGCAGACGTGCCGCGCGGGTACGGTTGTTCCTTGTACGGGCAAGGGCCTCTGTGATCATTTGCCGTTCATGTTGTTCTTTGAGGGTCTGGGCATCCTGCCCTTCACGTAAAGACTGAAAACCGCGAATCTCTTCGGGCAGGTCGGTGGCCTGGATTTCGGGACCTTCACTCAGGAGCACGGTACGCTTGACCATATTGAGCAATTCGCGCAGGTTGCCCCTCCAATTGTACGCCATCATCAATTGTTCTGCCCCGGGAGAAAACCCTGTGATCTTCCGGTTCATCTGCCGATTGGCATATTCCAGGAAATGACGGGCAAAGAGCATCACATCCTGTCCCCGTTCCTGCAAGCGCGGAATGTGGAGCTGAAATTCATTGATACGGTGGTACAGGTCTTCCCGGAATTTCCCCTGTTCTATCATTTGTTTCAAATCCACGTTGGTGGCAGTGATGATGCGGATGTTGACCTCAATGATCCGGGCACTTCCCACAGGCTTTATGACCCCCTCCTGCAGTGCGCGCAGAAGCTGCATCTGCACATCGTGCGACAGATTCCCCACCTCGTCCAGGAACAGCGTTCCCCCGTCTGCCATTTCAAAAGCTCCTTTTTTATCACTGATGGCCGAGGTAAAAGACCCTTTCAGGTGCCCGAACAGCTCGCTCGAGGCCAGATCCCTGGGAATGGCACCGCAGTCCAGGGCCACAAAAGGCCCGTCCCGCCGGGAACTGTTCTGGTGTATGTGATTGGCCACATATTCCTTTCCCGTGCCGCTTTCCCCCCATATGAGCACAGAAAGGAGCGTGGGAGCCACCAGCATCATGTAGTCGTACATTTTCAGGGAAGCCGGACTTTCTCCTTTGATAAAAGGTATACGTTCATGCGGACGGTCCTTTTTCCGGAGTACCTCGTCAATTTTCTCCCTCAGGATAACAGGATCCACGGGTTTTTCCAGATAATCGGCCGCTCCCAGGCGGATGGCCTGTACAGCGGTCTGAATATCGGCATATCCGGTCATGATGAACACAGCGCTGTCCGGCGAGGTTTCCCGGATCCATTTCAGCAGGGTCAGTCCATCGGTGTCGGGCAGCCTCAAATCGGAAAGGACAATGTCATACACTTGTCCCTGCACGGCTTTCATGGCTTCTCCCGCAGACAGAACGCCTTCTGCCCGGAACCCGGCTTTGGTAAGCCATGTCTTCAACAGGGCATTAAAAGCGGCGTCGTCCTCAATGATCAGTATTTTAACCATAAGTGCAAATGTAAAAAATATTTTTATGTATCTTTGGGGCATCATGAAGGCTCGTGCATTCTCATACATTCTTCTGGCATGCGTGTTTTTTCCGGGTTTCTCCCAGGTGTACGGGCAGTCCCGGACAAAGGTGGTGTCCATTCCTGCCGTTCTGGAAATTGAAGTGATCATTCCCCTGTCCATTGCCAAAGAATCCAATCTTTCTTTTGGATATGCGTCTCCCGGACAGGGAACGGGGTATGTAACGCTCACCGCCTCTGAGAACCCTCTAAGGACGGCTTCCGGTGTGGCCACGCTCTTACCAAGTCCCGGAGCGGTTTACGCCGGCAAATTCAGGGTGACGGGAGGCCCCAATGCATCGGTCAATGTCAATGTGCCAACATGGATCCATACCCTGATCCATAGCAGCGGCTCGGCTAACCTGAATCTTGAACTGACCACCCCCTCTGCCACCCTCCAGCTGAGCCCCACGGGCCAGGCCGTATTTTACGTGGGTGGGACCGTCACCATGTGGTGGGGACAGGCCCTGGGACAGTACACCGGTACCTTTACTGTGACCGTTTCGTACCAGTGATTCCGGGGGTCGTTGAAAAAAAACGCCTTTTCGTAGATTGTTTTCCGGTTTATATTGAAATTGCTTTTTTGTTTAAAACGCAAGACATACTTTTGTACCGCGTTTGAAAAATTAGTTTAAAAAACAATCCTAAAAAATATTCATTATGAAAACAACTCTCAAAATTTTCACCCTCACTGTAGCCATCTTCGCTTTCTCAAACATTTCTTTCGGACAAAGTTCTGCTACCGCTAACGCTAACGCTGGTGCTAACATACTTAAGCCCATTGCCATCACTAATACTCAAGACTTGGATTTCGGAGACATTATCTCTCAAACAGCTGAATTTACTGTTACTGTTACTACCGCCGGAGCAAGAAGTGCAAGCAATGCTACTGCAATTTTAACCGCAGTTGGTGAACAAGCCACATTCTCTGTTACAGGCCAGGAAAACCAAACATTTAACGTTACCCTTCCCCCATCAGTTTCTATTATTACAGACGGAGGTGTAAATTCTATGAGCATAGCAGGTTTTAACCACGACCTTGGAGCAACTCCTGTACTTGATGGAACCGGAAATGCCACCCTGAACGTAGGAGCCGTTTTAACAGTCGGTGCCGCACAAGCAGCCGGAGCATATACCGGAACATTTGATGTAACCGTAGTTTACGAATAATAAAACGCTCCACAACACAAGACATATTTCCTCGGTCGCTCCTTCCGCATGGATGGAGCGTTCCGGGGAAAATTAAAAAAAAGAAAAATAAACAACCATGAAAAAGCTGATACTTCCCCTGATTTTTGCTCTGCTGTTCACCGGTTTCTCTGTAAACACCTTCGCAATTGATCCGGATCCCGTTGTCACTGCAACCGCTACCGCCGAACTGGTCGAGGCTCTTACTTCCTCTGAAGAAGCCCAGCTCAATTTTGGTCGTTTTACGGCCGGCACCAGTGGAGGGACCGTTGTTATTGCCAACACCGCTGCCGGAACCATGAATATTACCGGGACCGTATCCATTATAGGTGGCGGGAGCCCCAGTTCAGCAGCGTTTAACATTTCCGGACATGCCAACCAGGAAGTAACCATTACCCTGCCGGCCGACGGAGCTGTTAACCTTACCCATGCCACTACCACAGATGTAATGAACGTGGCCACATTTTCGGTTTCCGATGCAAGCCCCCTGCTGAATGCTTCAGGAGAAGCCACCGTATACGTGGGCGGGACACTCACTGTTCCCAACACCAGCATAGCCAGAGGCGTTTACACCGGAACCTATAACGTTACTTTCGCCTATCAGTAGGATCTGGTAAAGAGCCCAAAAAACACAACAAAACGCTTCTCCGTCTGAGAGAGGCGTTTTTTGATAAAAATTAACGTCTGGTAGCGACCTCTTTTTCAGTTGACCCGTTACATTTTAATTTTTTATTATATTTGTGGCTATTGTATACGAATAAATTAAGGGATCATGCATAAATCTGGAAAACTCGTTTTGTTGCTGGCATTATTCATTTTTACCGGCACCTTGATGCCCCGGGCCTTAGCCCAGGGGAATTTGCTGGTCACGCCGCGGCGTGTGGTGTTTGACGGATCCCGCAGGGTTATGGAATTGAATCTGGCCAACACAGGCCAGGACACAGCCCGTTATAATATTTCTTTCATTCAGTACAGAATGACCACAGAAGGGACTTTTGAAGAAATTACAGAACCCGATCCGGGTCAGTTTTTTGCCGATAAGCACCTTCGTTTTTTCCCGCGTTCAGTGACCCTGGCACCCAACGAAGCCCAGACGGTCCGCATGCAGGTGGTAGGAAGGGAAGGCATGGAACCGGGCGAATACCGTTCCCACGTTTATTTCAGGGCTGTTCCCAACGAAGTGGCCCTGGGTGAGGAAGATCCCAACAGGGATACCACCTCGGTAAGTGTCAGGCTGATACCCATTTTTGGGATTACCATCCCGGTGATCATCCGCGTGGGAGAATCGGCTACAGAGGTGTTCCTGTCTGACCTGGCCCTGGAAAAGGGAGAAAATGAAGCCCTGTTTCTGAAGATGACTTTCAACCGGTCAGGAAACATGTCTGTTTACGGGGACCTGAATGTAACCCACGTAGCGGCTAACGGTACGGAAACCCCGGTAGGCGTGGTCAACGGGATAGCCGTTTACACCCCAAATACCATCAGGAATTTCCGCATATTACTTGACAATCAGTCGGGGGTGGATTTTAAATCGGGCAAATTACTGATCACCTACACCGCCCAGTCAGACGTCAAGCCGGAAACATTCGCGACCGCACAACTGGAATTGCACTGAATCCCTTGTTAACCAGGTTTTATGAGATTTAAATACATATTGCCGGTTTTTCTGGCCCTGTTGGCAGCACAATCAGTCAAGGCACAATCTGAAATACAAGTAGACATCCT
>ERZ795056.6686-NODE-6686-length-11197-cov-8.358015_pt1 | contig 11197 bp, 5 predicted proteins | sample MGYA00375140_ERZ795056 | MGnify/ENA primary metagenome ERZ795056 (study PRJEB30185, sample SAMN05720227) | activated sludge metagenome | isolation source: Anaerobic digester | place: USA | collected 2015-03-09 ...
GTCCGGAAAGATCTGTTTTCGTCCGGCTGTCCAACCTTGACTGCATGAAAAATGTAGGTTACCTGAATTATGTCACCGTCGGGCAGAATGTCACAACACCGAATAAGAACCTTGTGTTGATCCGTGAAACCAACGTGGAAGAATCGACAGCGGATCTCAACCTTACGATCAAACTTCTCGACCTGAACGGAGCCGAGCATGCCAGTTTAGCGTTGGGAAATCTGGGAAGATCAGGCGGAGTGAAAGATGGCTTCATGTTCACCAACCGGCACTTTCTGAGCTGGCAAAATGGCGTTGTTGCTGGCTGCTATGGCTCCTGGCTTTTCAAAGCCTCGCTTCCCGATCCTGTCGTGGCCGATCAATCTTTCGCTGGCTGTTTGTCAAACCGTAACATACTATCTCCGAATGAGAAAACCCTTTCAGGCAATAGCCAACTCATAGTATTCGAAAAAAATCCTGGTCTTTGGGATGTGCAAAGTTCAGATGGGAATAATGCAGACCTGGAAGTAGTTTCCCTTGTAGGGCAACATTTGCAGAATATTAAGATGAAGAACGCTTATGCTTCATTCAGTACAAAAGGGCTGCCTCCGGGCATGTATTTACTGCGTATGGCGAGTTCCATGGGATTTCCGAAGACCCTGCGGTTCATGGTGAAATAAATCACCTGATTCATCACAATTCTTACCTGAACTTAACCAGCGCTAGTCTATCCACAAAAACTTTCTTTTCTTGTTTATTCAAATCCAGTCCATTTATGAAAACGTTTTTCCTGTCCTTATTCACAGTTTCCTGCTTTCTGCCTTTTTTCCTTTCTGCCCAAAGCCTCGACTGGAAAACCAGGATTTACTCGCCAGCTCTCACGGTGGGCCCATCTGCGGAGTTTAAAACGACTGCGGTCGGCCCGGATGGACGCATTTATTCGACCGGTTATTTCATTGGTTACCGGGCACAGATCGGCAATACAGTCCTCAAAGCCGATTCGGCCGGATTTAAGTCTTACTTTTCAGATTCTACTATTTTTTCCACCCCAAATACAGCCGTCCATTTCCCACTGAGTATTATGGTAACCTGCCATGAAACCAATGGCGCATTGGCATGGGCCAAAACCATCACATCTGTAACCGCAAGTGATTTTGGAGCCGAACTACTGGATTTCCGGTATTTATCGGGCAATAAAATAGCCTTTGATGCACAAGGAAATCTAATTTTGACAGGAACTTATGTGGGAGACACTTTAAAGTATGATGGAGTGCCGTTTGAAAACAATATTCGAAACTATGAGAATTCCTCTTTGTACCGGATTCTCGTTTTAAAAATCTCCTCCACTGGTTCTTTGTTATGGGGCCATTCCGAAATGAATCAGAGCATTCAGGCTTCCACAACAGTGAAAAGTCTCCGGCATAAGAATGGAATAGTCGAAGCGTTGGTTTTTCAACCTTCCGATTCTTCAACCACGAACAAATATTCCCTCTTCCGATACTCCGACTCCGGAATAAGACTCCCTTCCGTTACCTATCATCCTCAGGGAGGTGCAAATAGTTGGTTGAATTCTATTTGCTCCCTGCCAAATGGTCAATTCCTGATCGGAAGCCATTTATCCCGTGTCACCGGAGGAGATGGCTCTTCCATTATTTCTCTGCTCAATGCGGATCTCAGCGCCGTAAGCCATCAAAATCTTTCCTTGTATTCTCCATCTTACATCAATGATCCGGGTGTAAGCAATAACACGACAATAATCCCTACCGACTTACGGATCCTGCCAGACGGGCAAATTTCTTTGTTAATGGAGATCTCATTTGACCCTACACTTCCAGATTGGAAACTGATTATGAATTCCGATACACTGGATTTACCCAACACCTTTCAATCATCAGGTTTTAAAGTTGTCATGATCCGAATGTCGGAGCCTGGTTGTATGAAAAGAGCAGAGGTTTTGGATCTAATAATCAATGGAGAAAATGCCATCAGCCCAAACAGCAATTGGTTTGTATGCCATGTGGAAAACTGGATCGGTGATGGCCAGCCCGTCATAAAAATGATTGACCGGAACGGAATTGTTTCTCAATCAATATCCCTAGGAAATTTAGGTTCATCGTCCGGCCTTGCGGCTGAGTATCCATATGGTCCGAAGAATACTGTTCATTCGATGCAATGGAGTGACGGTGGAGTTACCGGATGCTACGGTTCCTGGCTCTTCAAAGCCTCGCTTCCTGATCCTGTCGTGGCCGATCAGTCATTCTCCGGCTGCCTTTCCAACCGAAACCTGTTGCTGGCAAACGAGGAAACCCTCCGTCCGGAATCTGTGGCCCGTGTTTTCGAAATCCTGCCCGGCAACTGGGAAATTCAGGGACTGCCCGCCAACGGTGCCCACTACCAGTTGATGTCGGCTCAAGGGCAAACGCTGATCTCCGGTTCCACCACAACTGAAACGGCCCGGTTCAAAACGGCATCGCTTCCGGTTGGGATGTACTACCTCCGTATCAACGATGACAATGGACTTTCAAGGATAATGCGGGTGATCAGTTCATATTGATCCATTGGCTCATTCTATAATTAAACTCTAAGTCCTCTTTCATTTCAAATGCTTGTCCGAATGAAAAAGCTTTCTTTTTTTTATTCAAATCCAGTCCATTTATGAAAACATTTTTCCTTTCCTTATTCACGGTTTCTTCCTTTCTGCCCTTTTTCCTTTCTGCCCAAAGCCTCGATTGGAAAACAAGGATTTCCGGAAAAGCGGAGCCCACTACCAATAACCCATCAGCTGAATTCAAAACGACTGCTGTGGGCCCCGATGGCCGCATTTATTCCAGCGGTTATTTCCATGGTTTCCATGCACATATTGGCAATACCATCCTCAAAGCCGATTCTGCCGGATTTGTGGATTATTATTCCGATACCAATTTTTTTGGTCCACCACCAATCCCGACCAGTCTCTTTGTTGCCTGTCACGAATCCAATGGCACTTTGGTATGGGCCAAAGCCATTACTTCCGCTCCGGCCTATGATATTTCGTCGTTCTTATTATGGGCGTGGCCCTCTGTTTCCGGAGATAAAATTGTTTTCGACGATCAGGGCAATCTGGTTATGGCGGGTGTTTATATGGGTGATACCCTAAAGTACGATGGGGTTCCGTTTGAGAATAATGCCCCGGAGTTGGTTAAATTCAAGGTGGTCATTACCAAAATCTCCCCTTCCGGTTCATTGATTTGGGGCCGTTCTGAAAGACCATTAAGCAACTTCAACAACCCTCGGGTGAAAAGCCTTCAAATCCTGAATGGAAACATCGAAGCAATGGTCTTCAGACCTGACTCAGTTGTTCATTACACCATCTTTCGGTATACAGGCAATGGAACAAGGCTACCAGCGTTAAACTATCAGCCCCAATTTGCCGGAGGAAACAGCAGTTGGCTAACCTCACATTGTTCCCTGCCGGATGGCCGTTACCTATTCTGCAGCTATTCAAGCATAATGGACGGAGGAAATGGCACTTCTATTTTCTCTGTCCTCAATCCAGACTTTAGCGCAGTTAGTCACCACAAAATATCTGTTTATATTCCAGGTCAACCTGGCAACCCTACATCCGGTAGCGGCTTCCCAAGCTCTATTGGAACTCTTCCGGACGGGCAAATTTCTGTCCTTTTAATGGTGATTAACAACTTGACGATTACTTCCGACTGGAAACTGATCATCGATACAGACACGCTTGATATTCCAATACAAACGAACACCCAAACACTTATGATCCGTATGTCAGAACCGGGTTGCATGAAAAAAGTAGAAATGCTGGATTTCTCAAACTTCGGAGAGAATGACTTAAGTCCGAATGGAAACTGGGTCATTTTGAAAGGCAATGACAACTTAAATTTTGGTGTTGACACCTTGCCGGAAATAAAGATGGTTGATCGAAACGGTAGTGTTATCCAATCGTTGCCTCTTGGAAATCTGGGCGCTTCACCAAGTCTTTATGCGGAAAATGCACTAAATACGGTTCACCACCTGCAATGGACAAATGGTGGCGTAATCGGCTGCTACGGCTCCTGGCTTTTCAAAGCCTCACTTCCCGATCCGGTTGTGGCCGATCAGTCATTCTCCGGATGTCTTTCCAATCGTAGTCTGTTGTTGGCAAACGAGGAAACCCTCCATCCTGATCCCGTAGCCTGTGTATACGAAAGCCAGCCCGGTAACTGGGAAATTCAGGGACTGCCCGCAAACGGAGCCCGTTACCAGTTGATGTCGGCACAAGGGCAAACGCTGCTCTCCGGTTCCACCACTTCTGTAACGGCCCGGTTCAAAACGGCATCGCTTCCGGTTGGTATGTACTACCTCCACATCAATGACGAAAAAGGACTTTCAAGAACTCTTCGGGTGGTCAGTTCATATTAATCCTTTGTCTTATAGAACACATCAGCTCTATGTACCTTTAGATTTCTTTTGTTATTTATTCAAATCCAGTCCATTTATGAAAACGATTTTCCTCTCTTTATTCACTGCCTTTTGCTTTATGCCCTTTTTCCTTTCTGCCCAAAGCCTCGACTGGAAAACCAGGATTTCTTCATCTGCTCTTTTAAATGGGCCTTCTGCAGAATATAAAGCCACCGCTGTCGGCCCCGATGGCCGCATTTACTCCACCGGTTATTTTCATGGTTTCCGGGCTCAAATTGGCAATACCGTCCTCAAGGCCGATTCGGCCGGATTTAAGGCTTATTATGCCGATACTACGTTTTCTTATCATCCTCAGACCCCAACCAGTCTTTTTGTCGCCTGCCATGAAACCAATGGCACACTGGCATGGGCAAAAACCATCACCTCAGCTCCTGCAAATGATACACAGGCACAACCTGGAGGAAATTTCATTTGGACTTATTTATCGGGCGATCAACTTGTATTCGACGACCAGGGAAACCTGATTATGACAGGCATTTATATGGGTGACACCCTGAAATATGACGGGATTCCGTTTGAGAATAATGCCCCAGCTTTAAATAAATTTAAAGTAATCATTGCCAAAATCTCGTCTTCCGGTGCACTCCTCTGGGCCCACTCCGAAAAACCTGTCAGCAACTTTAACACCCCAAATGTAAAAAGCCTCCAGATTCGGAATGGAACCATTGAAGCATTGGTATATATGCCAGACGTCACTGACCTTAGCAAGTACTCCATATTTCGATATTCCGGCACTGGAGCCAGACTACCTGAAATATCATACCAACCCCAATATGAAGGTGGAAGCTATAGTTGGTTGATTTCCCAAACGACACTTCCTGATGGCCGGCACCTGTTCTGCAGCTATTCGAACATGGTAATTGGTGGAGATGGTAAATATGTGATATCACTCCTTAACCCAGACTTTAGTGCTGTCAGTCACCACAAAGTATCTATCTATTCTCCCGGTCAACCCACCAATCCTACCTCGCCCAATCTCTTTCCTTCCAACTCTATAGAACTCCTTCCGGATGGACAAATCTCTGCACTTTTTATGACGAGTGTTGATGCTGCATCAATTTCAGATTGGAAACTGATCATCAATACAGATACACTGGATATTCCAATTCAAACGTCTACCCAAACACTCATGATCCGTATGTCAGAACCAGGTTGCATGAAAAAAGTTGAATTGCTGGATTTTTTAAACTGGGGAAAAAATGATATCAGTCCGAATGGGAACTGGGTCATTTTGAAAGGCACCGACAACAATTATTTCGGTCTTGACACCTTGCCGGAAATACGGATGGTAGATCGAAACGGTAGTGTTATTCAATCAATCCCACTTGGAAATCTCGGCAATTCATCAAGCCTATGGGCCGAACAGGGACTCAACACAATTCACCGCTTGCAATGGACAAATGGTGGGGTAATCGGCTGCTACGGCTCCTGGCTCTTCAAAGCTTCGCTTCCTGATCCGGTGGTGGCCGATCAGTCATTCACCGGCTGCCTTTCCAACCGAAATCTGTTGCTGGCTAACGAGGAAACTCTCCGTCCTGATCCTGTCGCCCGTGTTTTCGAAAGCCAGCCCGGTAACTGGGAAATTCAGGGACTACCCGCCACCGGCGCCCACTACCTGTTGATGTCTGCACAAGGGCAAACTCTGCTCTCCGGTTCCACCACATCTGAATCAGCCCGGTTCAAAACGGCATCGCTTCCGTATGGCATTTATTATCTTCGAATCAACGACGAAAGGGGATATTCCAGGATGCTTCGGATGGCTTCGACGAACTAATGTCTTTTATGTATCCAATATCTTTAACCGGAATCTGCTTCAGGATTTCCAGATAATGGTGCTTTCTTATTCACGACCCTATCCAGCCATGATCTGGAGGAGAAACCCTTAAACCGAATGGTAACTTTTTCTTTATTTTGAGCATCCATCCTTCTCTATATGAAAATCAAGTTGTACGCCCTATTCACAGCCTTAGCATTTTTGCCATTTATACTTCCCGCCCAAAGTCTCGACTGGAAATCTAAAATTTCAGCAACCGGGGATCCACTGGGTGTGCCATTTGCAGAATTCAAAGCAACCGCTGTCGGGCCTGACGGCCGGATTTACTCCACTGGTTATTTCTGTGGTTTCAGAGCCCAAATCGGAAATACAATTATGAAGGCAGATTCATTGGGATTTGTTCAGTACATGCTTCAAACTCCCAACCCTCCCCAAATACCAGCTTCCATTTTTGTAACCTGCCATGAAGCAAATGGATCTGTGGCATGGGCACATACCATCACTTCCAAACAAGGCTATCGATCTGAAGAAATCAGTAATTTCGGTAAAAGCTGGATTTCAGGCAACAAACTTAGTTTTGATGCTCAGGGCAACATTTTGTTCGCCGGTTTTATTTTTGGAGATACCCTATCGTATTCCGGAGTTCCATTCGAATTCCAGAGCAACCCCACAGCACCAGGAACCGGCCTGCCCAGATTGGTTGTGGCAAAGATTTCAACCAGTGGCTCACTTGTTTGGGGACACTCTCATGCCGGAACAGTGGGTTTGCCATTGTATGCCCGCGAGATCCGGTACTTTGATAATACCATTGAGGTTATGACCAACGGGCTCACCACCCAAACTGCTTCCTGGTCTGTCCTTCGGTATTCGGATTCCGGAACCTTACTTTCGAACCCCATTTACCAGGCACAATTTCCGGGAGCATCGACCGGATGGTTGTACAATACTCTCCGATTCTCAGACGGCCGATACCTTACCTCCTTTCTGTTAACAGTTCCGTTGGGAGGGGATATGACAACTGTCATCACTCTTCTGAATCCGGATTTCAGCACCATCAGCCACCATAAAATCAAACTCATTGAAGCTACGCAAGGCTTCACTGGCCTCACGTTCCCTCAATCAGCCAGCATTCTTCCCGATGGACAAATAGGATTGTTCCTGGGTTTGGATCTATCGTCCGGCTATCCGGACTGGAAGTTGATTCTGGACGAAGACACCCTCGACATGAATGGATTAAGCCTGAGCACCAGTGTGATGTCAACTCCTCAGGGAACCATATTTGTTCGGTTATCAGACCCGGGTTGTATGAAAAATGTTAAATCGTTCGACTTCATTTCATATGGGGAAAACACAACCAGTGCAAATGGCAATTTTGTTGTGTTGAATGTTAAAGATTACCCGGAAGTAGGTGGAGACACAACCCTCAAACTTCGGCAACTAGACAGGAACGGCAACATTCTGAACACAGTTCAGCTTGGCAACCTGGGTGCATCTTTTGTGAACAATGATGAAGGCCCCGGCAATTCAAGACATTCCCTTGCCCCCATGAGTGGAGGCGTGGCAGGGACATTCGGTTCCTGGCTCTTCAAAGCCTCGCTACCCGATCCGGTTGTGGCTGATCAATCGTTCTCCGGTTGTTTGTCAAACCGAAATTTGTTACTGGCAAATGAAGAAACTCTCCGTCCTGATCCTGTCGCCCGTGTTTTCGAAAGCCAGCCCGGTAACTGGGAAATTCATGGACTGCCCGCCAATGGAGCCCGCTACCAGTTGATGTCGGCACAAGGGAAAACGCTGCTCTCAGGTTCCTCCACCACCGAAACAGCCCGTTTCAAAACGGCATCGCTTCCGGTTGGTATGTACTACCTCCACATCAATGACGAAAAAGGACTTTCACAGACCCTTCGGGTGGTGACAATGCATTGATAAATAGTGATGATAAACCGCTGAAGGTTTAAAATATGTTCACCGGTTGAACTCCAATATCTGTTCATTTCCTTTGACTGACAGAAATAGAAGTGCTGTTCAAGCTCTTCGTGTTTCAACCTTTTCAATTTACCGCGAAGACTTCACCCTGTCGCTTACATGGATCCAATCAAAGGAGATTACCTGGAATTTCTGTCATTTTAGGCTTGAATATCAGCACCCTGCATTCATTCCTAATTTCAAATTCCTGTTTCCTAATTTTTAAAAATGTCTTAAGCAGGAAATCCACCCATTCTCACTTCCCATTTTTTATTACCCACAAAATCCATTTCTTTACTCTTATGAAAACCCTGATGTACACACTCTTCCTTCTGGCTGCCTTTCCCGTTTGGGCACAGATTCCAGGCAAGCTGGATACGACTTTTCGGACCCAAACCAATTACGGACCCAACCGTCCGGTTGAAACCATTTACCCCATTCCAAACGGTGGATTTCTGGTGCATGCACCGGAGGTCACCCATTTTTCAGGAAAACCTGTGTCCCGTATTTTTAAATTAAACCGAAACGGAGACATCGACACCAGCTTTAAGGCTCCCTTTTTCACGCTCACCTACAACGGCTTTTTTGATATGGCACCTTGCATCAGCCTGGGAATGGAATTCCGAACCTCTTCAGATGGATCGGTCTACGTATTTTCAGAAGCCGAAATCCACGTGAGTGGAGTGAGCCCACATTTTTTCCGGTTCCGTCCAAACGGACAGCCCGATACCAGTATTCACCTGCCTGGCAGTTTTCTGGCCACCAGTCGTGATGGTGGTGTTTTGAGTTCCAAAGGCTATTACTTTTCAAACGGATACCATGGCACTCAGATTTTTCGGGTTCATCCCGATTCAACCCAATTTGCCCCCCTTTTATTGGCTGATACCGGTGACAGTTATCTTGTGAGTGTTGTGCCAAACTTTAAAGAAGACATAGCACTGCTCTTCCGGAAAAAGAGCAACGGGAAATACCATTACAGGCGGTACCTCCCCGATCAAAAGAAGTTGTCAGCACCACAGGGTGATTTTTCATATACTGGCATCCAATATTTTGCACCTGCTTTGCTTACCGATGACGGGCTCATCTATGAATATGTGAACACTCAGTCGATCGATAGCATTTCCTATATTCTGAGAAGAAAACCTTCCGGTGAACCCGACTCCAGTTTTCACCTGATTCCATTCGGTGCTCTTCAAAGTTTCAACCCAGAACCAAACGGCGTAATCCGATTGAAGCGAGTCCCTGTTGATTACTCTTCGGGAGATCATTTTGAATACCGGTACAATTCAGCGGGGCTGTTTATTGACTCTGTCCTCGTCAAATCCGGACAATACCGGATTGAAATGAGCGACACCCTTTTCCAACTGGGGCTCAACCAACAGAATCGCTGGGACTTCAAAAAGGTGGGATCAAATGGGCAGGTGTTCAGCAGCCAGGCCACCCGATCTGGTTTTAACGGGATGGTGAAGAAACTGATCACCCTGCCCGATGGAAAACTGCTGGCCGGAGGATCAATCACTGAATACAACCGACATCAGTCCCCCGGACTTATTCGCCTGCTGCCGGACGGATCGGCTGACACCACCTTCCGCAATCAGGCTCTGCTCCTAACAGACAACGCAGAAGTAACAGGCTTCCAACGGTTGGCAAACGGAAACATACTGTTTGCAACCCGGAAACCGGCAGGAACCAATGGCCGGTACATACACCGCATCCTTCCGGACGGCACCCTGGATCCCGACTTTTCACCTTCACAGCTGAACACTTTTCCTTTTCAGGTAAAAGAAGTAGCTGCATCTTTGTTTATGCCGGATGGTAGTTTCTGGCTGGGTTTGTATGAAGAATCACCTGGATTCCAATACCTGATGAAATTCCTGCCAAATGGAGAACCTGACCTACAGTGGGCAACCAGCCTGGTGCAAATCCCAGGAATCCAGTACCGAATGGAATTGTTACCCGTTAACGACTCTCTTCAGATTGCCGTAACCACAACACAAATATCCGATCCTTCCAATGAGTATTCGGCCTGGTCTGCGTTTTGGTTCAAAACCTTTGATGGAAATGCCGGCCTGACACGAGCTTCTACCCTGGTGTCAGAGTTTGAAACAAGTCCACCTTTCCGGACTTCACAAGGAAAATTGCTGGCAGGGAATGGAGGCTATTTGGCCAGAACTCAATCCATTGGGGCGTGGGACAGCACCTTCACTCCTGCTTTGTGGACAGGTGAACCATTGGGATTTAACAGAATGTTTCCGGCCGGAGCACTTGCGAATGATGAAGTATTGGTGTCTTCAGCCGTCCATCCGAATCCCTCTCAGTATATGCAATACGTGTGTGCGAATTCCTTAATCTTTCGCTCCACTTTGCATAAACTGAGTCGTACCGGAATTCTGGATACTGCTTTTTCAGCACAACCCATCACCGGCGTAGATTTTCAGATTCTGGAAGCCGACAGCCAGCATGTGTATTTGTATGGAGATCTGAGTCACTATGGTGACCGTCCGGTGAATGGGATCTGCCGGATTCACAACCGCAAATCCAACATTCTGCTGCCCAACAAACCGACGATCGACCAGCGACTTGCCCTGAACGTATGGCCCAATCCGGCGAAAGGTACCGTCCGTTTTGAGATTCCAGTGAACGGACCTGTCTGCATTCAGCTGTTTGCATCCAACGGAAGGGAGGTTACCCAGCAATGGCTGAAACCGGGGGCTTCTGTTTTTTCACTTTCCGGTATTCCAAAGGGTATTTACCTGTACCGGTCATCCTCTCATCCGGAACTGAAAGCAGGACGGTTGGTGGTGGAGTAAGAGAGGATCTGGGTTGGCACTTATTGACGGCTGAAGAGACAACTCTTTGCCCAACTGGAGGTAGAGATCAATGTGGCAAGTTCAAAATTCAAAGGAAGGACGAATTGGTTTTATCTGATTCACCATTCATGGTATTCACCAAACAGTAATTCCTAATTCCTAATTCCTAATTCCTAATTCCTAATTCCTAATTCCTAATTCCTAATTC
>ERZ795056.6692-NODE-6692-length-11193-cov-13.108547_pt1 | contig 11193 bp, 10 predicted proteins | sample MGYA00375140_ERZ795056 | MGnify/ENA primary metagenome ERZ795056 (study PRJEB30185, sample SAMN05720227) | activated sludge metagenome | isolation source: Anaerobic digester | place: USA | collected 2015-03-09 ...
TATCGTTCATGTTACAAGAATTTAAAAGGTTGAGCAAATGTATTATCGTAAAAATGCGATGAATAAAAGCAAAAAAATAGACCGGTTCAGCAGCATTTGCTGTTGTCGGCCAGGGCATTGGTGAAAAAGCCTGCAAAAAGCGACTGGATCTGTGCAAATGCTTTCCAGTTGATACAGTAGCAGGATTTTACGCCATCCACCGTACCGCTGATCAGGCCGGCTTGCGACAATTCCTTCAGGTGTTGCGACACCGTGCTTTGCGCCAGCGGCAACACTTCCACGATTTCCCCGCAGATGCAGGTATTGCGCTTGGCCAGTTCTTTCAGAATGGCAATACGGGCGGGGTGGGCGAGGGCTTTGGCAATTTCTGCCAGTCGCTGATCTTCCGGTGTAAAGCCTTCTTTTCTGGTGGTTGCCATGCTCGATTCGGTTTTAATTCATCGCAAAAGTACGATGTATTTTGAAAGATGCAAGTAGTGGTATAAAAATTTATCGTAAAAATACGATTGACCTGTTTTTCTCCATTTATACTGTTATTAGTACGCCATTTGTATTGGAATATCTATTATTTTTGAACCATTAAACTAACGCTCATTATGAAAACTTTCCTTACGCTGCTTCAGGTATTTATTTATTGTATTGTTTCCGCGCAACCGGTAAAGGTCCGCGATATCATACCTGGCGATCAATCCGGCATTTACCCAGGTGGACTTTCCATGGTAGCAGGTAATTATTATTTCTTTGTTACATATGCTATTCCAGAGGTAGGCATGCAATTGTGGCGTTCAGATGGCACGGAAGAGGGGACTATTTATCTGCATAGTTTTTGGAGTGTGTATGAACAAGCAGGCATTACCAAATTTCTGTGTGTTTATGATTCGGTACTCTATTTTTCTGCTGCGACAGAAGAAACCGGCCTGGAGTTATGGCGCTCGGATGGAACGCCGGAAGGGACGTATGTTTTTGTGGATGCCTGTCCTGGCGGGTGCTCAATTCCTGCTTATCATGATACAAAATCAGGATTTGTCGTTTACAGAGACACCCTTTATATGAACCTTTCTGGTGCAAAGATTACTAGTACTACGGGCAATTTATCGTCATTTACCCTGCTGAAAGACCTGAGTATGGGTGGCGGCGCACCTTTTCCAACTACAATGACGGTGTGGAACGATCGTATGTTTTTTGGTGGAGGCAATATTAATAACCAATATCTGTGGATTTCAGACGGCACAACGGATGGTACTGTTCCGATCAAGGAAGTAGATGCAGCAAATTTTATGGGTCTCGATAGCGTATTGCTTTTCAGGGGCACTTCGCCGGAAACCGCATCGGAACTTTGGAGAACGGATGGTACCGAAGCGGGCACATTTATGTTAAAAGACATCCGGGAAGGTCCTGCCGGGAGCTATCCTGCTTACTCGTTGCGTAGCCGGGGCGTTGTCTTAAATAATAAAGCATTATTTATAGCAGATGACGGGGTTCATGGCGAGGAATTATGGGTTTCTGATGGTACACCGGATGGGACATTTTTATTAAAAGACATAGGTCCGGATACTTCCCATGCACTGGTAATACTGATGGGACAGATAGGAAATCAACAGATTTTTTCAACGAATGTACAAAACGTAGGAGCGCAATTATGGACAACTGATGGCACCACCGAAGGTACTTATTTATTAAAAGACTTTTACCCCAACCTTTCTTCAGGCTACATAGGGTCGACTTTTGCAATCTATCAAGGGGTTATGTATTTTGCAGCCGACACACCGAATATCCTTGGCTCTGTGCTGTGTAAAACAGATGCAACTCCTTCCGGTACACAAGTGTTTTCGAATATGTATGGAGGATTGGGGTATAGACCCCTTTCTTTGCAAATGTTAGACTCTACCCTGATGTTTACTGCAGCCAATTTCGACGATGGGCGTGAACTATGGAAATATGAATTTGCTGCACCTGTTGCCGATTTTGAGGCGCCTGACACCGTTTGCCTGGGCCAACCCGAGTACGTATCCTTTTCGACTTTCGCTACTGGTGAAAACTGGTTATGGGACTTTGGAGCGGATGCTCTTCCCGGTACTGCGCAGGGAAAAGGGCCGCACGACGTGAAATACACGCAGGCGGGAACCAAAACAATTCACTTAATTGTGTCAAATCCTTTTGGTGCTGATACCTCAACGCAAATTTTGGAGGTTGTGACGTCAGTCGAGCCTGTTTTTACATTTAATCAGAACGGGTTGATCGTTTCATTCATTAATTCAAGTATCGGAGCGAACAGTTACTTTTGGCAATTCGGTGATGGCACGACAAGCACAGAGCCCAACCCGATACATGAGTACCTGCAACCTGGTATTTACAATGTGATTTTAGAAGCCACAAATAACTGTTCCTCTAAATCAAGTATGGGCACAATTACTCCCGTTTCCGGTTCCGAAGAGCCGTCTGAAAATATTGCTGCCGAAATATTCCCCAACCCAGTATACGAGCAGTTGTGGTTAAACTGCCCTTCCTGCACCGCGCAAACTGAGTTTATGGTACAGGATGAATCCGGGAAAATAGTTCAGACCGGAAGTGTCCCAATAGTTTCCGGTACTTTAACGCCTCTTCAGGTAGAGCCGCATCTTGTTTCGGGCGTGTACTATCTGATTCTTCTGACAAAACATGTTCAGGCGCTTCCGTTTTTTATTCAAAAATAAAGCGCTTCTAAGAAATTCCCCAAATGCGTAAATTCTCTGCCGACCAGGTTTTCCCCGTTTCTTCCCCACCCCTCGATAACGGTGTAGTCATCACCGACGACGACGGCCGCATCCTGGCCGTCGAGCCCCGCGAGCGCCACGACCCCGCCACGCTCGAAATTCTTCCCGGCGTACTAATTCCCGGCTTCATCAACACCCACTGCCACCTGGAATTGTCGCACATGAAAGGGCTGGTGGATACGGGAACCGGCCTGCTCCATTTTATAAAAGGTGTGGTTACCCGCCGCAATGCGCCGCCGGAAATCATCGCCGCCGCCATCGATCAGGCGGAAAAGGAAATGCTGGCCGGAGGCATTATGGCTGTCGGCGATATTTCCAATGTGTCCGATTCATTTGCCGTGAAAGCGAAAGCCCGCCTGCGCTATTACACCTTCGTGGAAGCCTTCGATTTTTTGCGCGACAGCGGCAGCGAAAAAAACATGGAGGGAGCCCGGGCGGTGTATGAGCAATTGCAACTGTCCAGCGGGCATGCCCGTTCCATCGTGCCGCATGCGCCTTACACGGTGAGTACAAACCTTTTTCAAAAGATAAAAGAATTCAACCCTGCTTCCGGCATAACGGTAAGCATCCACAACCAGGAAACACCGTCGGAAAACGAACTTTTTCAATATAAAACAGGTGGTTTTCTGCCTTTTTATGAAAAATTCGGCAGCCTGCTGGAAGATTTTCAGGCTACCGGCCGCACCTCCATTTTTTACATACTGGAAAACGGGAATCCGCAAGTGCGCAACCTGCTGGTGCACAATACCCTGACCACCCGCGAAGAAATTCGCGCAGCGCAGGCCTGGAGCGACCAGGTGTTTTGGGCGACCTGCCCGAATGCCAATCTGTATATTGAAAACCGCCTGCCCGATTATCAGGCATTTCTGGATACCGGCGCCCGGGTGACGATCGGTACCGACAGCCTCGCATCCAACTGGCAACTATCTGTTTTGGAAGAAATAAAAACCATCGCCCGCCTGCAATCCTACGTGCCTTTCGAAACGCTGTTGCAATGGGCAACGCTCAACGGCGCGCAGGCACTCGGTTTCGACGACACGCTGGGAAGCCTGGAACCCGGGAAAACGCCGGGAATTTTGTGTCTGCAAGGGCTGGAAGCCGAAGGGCGGCTGGGAGAAGGCGCGCGGGTGTCGCGGTTGATTTGATGGTAGTTATTGGTTATTGGTTATTAGGGGTAGTAACCCCGGGCTATGGTATGAATAGGCCAGGGGCTACCACCCCTAATAACCAATAACTGATAACTAATAACCACCTCAGAAATTCACCAGTTCGATCTCAAAAATAAGCACCGAGTTTGGCGCGATACTTCCCACGCCGTTCGGTCCGTAAGCGAGTGCCGAAGGGGAGAAAAACGTGCCTTTTCCACCTTTTTTCAGCAGTGGAATACCTTCCTGCCAGGCTTCGATCAGGCCGTCGAGCGCAAAAGTTGCCGTTTCGGTGCCGCTGGTCTGGTCGAATACGGTGCCGTCGAGCAGGTATCCCTTGTACTTAACGGTTACCGTCGACAGCGGGCTGGGATTGCCGCCGGTGCCTTCCTGTGTGATGATGTAGTGCAGGCCGGAGGGGCGTTCAATCGCCGTCAGGCCGTGATCGGTGAGGTAATTTTTGATAGCCTGAATATCATCTTCCAGTTGTTTTTCCGGAGAGTTGTCCTTCAGGCAGGACATGGTCGTGAGGCTGAATGCAGCCAACATGATAAGGAGTAGTCGCATTATGTTTATTTTTTGTGCAAAAATAGGGATTGTGCCGGCTTTTAAGAGCAATTTGCGCAAGACACAAGTTTTTTCACATTCCGTTGGGTCGGTTTCATTGCAAAAAATCCGGCTCCATATGGAATGCAATTTTACTACCTTTGTTCGCCAGACCAAAACATCAGCGAACATTCGGGATGCCCACTGAAACAACTCAGCCTGCCGGAAACGGTAGTTCCAATGACACCAACAAGGAAGTTTTCCAGGCCATCGCCCGCAAGGTGAAGGATGGGGTCGCTGTCCTGTTTTTGGGCCCGGGCGCTCTGGTGGCAAAGGACGAAAAAGGAAACTGGACTCCGCTCACCGATATGTGCGCCGCGTATCTGGCCCGCAAATACAAACTGGAACTATCTGATAGTGAGGAATGTACGCTTTCCTATGTAGCCAGTTTGCTACGTGTGCGGAATCTTTCCACCGACAATGTTTTGCAGGAAGACGTGGCGCGGTTTTACAGCGAGCAAGCCAATAAATGCGAGTTGCACCCGGCCCTGGAACAACTGGTCGACCTGCGTTTCCGTATCGTGATCAACACCACGCCCGACAACTTTGTCACCCGCCTGTACGACGAAGTAGCGGCGCCTTATTACCCCGATTTTTACAACTACTACAAGCCCGGCAGCGCCTTCGTTTTCGACTTCGAAAAAGACCCGCGGGTAGTGGTGTACAACCTGTTCGGCACGTATAAAAAGCCCGAATCGCTGGTGCTGACCTACAAGCACCAGTTGAATTATATCAAAAAAATCGTCGGCGAACAACAGAATGAGCGCCTGCCCGACGTGCTCACCAATGCCTTCAAGGATTTCCGGTACCACCTGTTCCTGGGCTTCGATTTCGAGGACTGGAACCTGCGCCTGCTGCTGGATACGCTGTATAAAAACGTTCGGGAAAACATACAGCCCTTTTCCTATCCTTTGAAAGGCGAACGGGAGGCCGACTCCGAAACGAAGGTGTTTTTTCAGGGCGAGTTCGGCATGCAGTTCAATCCGATGGACCTGTATACGTTTGTCGAGCAACTCGTGCTGGAATACAACAACCTCGACAACCAGCCCGCCGGCGCGCCTGCCGAAAAGCCCCGCGCGGAGGTGTTGATTTTGCACAATGAAACCGCCGACAAGGATGGTTACGACCTGCTGATCAAACATTTAAAAGCCCTGCCCGCCCAGTTTTACACGCTGGCCGATGCGACGGGACAAGGCGATATGAAAGCCTGGCTGGAAAGTATGCTTGACCGCTGTCAGGTAGTGCTGCCGCTTCTGAGCGTCGATTTTTTTGACGAACAAAGCAATCCGGCCATTCCGCTGCTGGAGGAAATTGCCCGCCGCAACAATCCGCGCAAAGGTTTTCTGGTGATGCCCGTGCTGTTAAAACCATTGGCACTCGATGGTCCGCTGGGGCGCCTGAGCACCATTCGTCCGCCCGACCGCACACCGATACTTGGCAGCGCCAACGAGAGCACGTACATCAGCGAAACGGTAGAAAGTCTTCGGAAATACATTGAAAACCTTGCCCGGACATGAAGAAAAACGCCGCCGACCTCCCTCGCCGTTATCCGGGCCTCAAACCCTTCGAACGCAGCCAGAGCGCCGTTTTTCACGGACGCCGCGACGATATTCAACGCCTCACCAACCTCATCCTGCGCGAACGGCTGGTGGTGCTGTTTGCCAAATCGGGTATCGGTAAAACATCCCTGTTACAGGCCGGCGTAGCGCCCGAACTCGAACGCCAGGATTATACGCCTGTCTTTCTGCGCGCCGATAAAACCAGCGAACCGTTGCCGGATGCCATGAGCGCCGTACTTGCCGGCCATGTGCAGGTCGGTGGCCGCGATACTACCGGCGAACGACCGGGCGAGAAGCAGTCGCTTTGGGAGCAAATGAAACGGCTCGAATTCGACCTCAACGGATTGCCCGCTACGCCGGTGCTCGTGTTCGACCAGTTTGAAGAGATTTTCACCCTGGCGCACACCGAAGAAAGCCGCAACCGTTTCCTCGCCGAGCTGGCCGACCTGGCCAACGAAACCATGCCGGAAGCATTGCGTTCCAGTTTGCTGCGACAGTTTCAGGAAGGTGTGATAGACGTGAATACCATGCAATGGTGGGAAAAACAACCCGAAATACGTGTGGTGCTGAGTATTCGTTCGGATTTTTTGCACCTGATCGACGGCATGAGTACCCGCATTCCGGGTATTTTGCGCAACCGGTATCAATTACAGCCGCTCGACCGCGAAAAAGCACGCACTGCCATCGTGCAGCCGGGCCTGGCGGAAGGGACATTTTTGAGCCCGCCATTCGAATACAACGAAACGGCGCTGGAGGGCATGATCGATTTTCTGGCCGGCCACAGCGCTACCGAAAACGATGCGGGCAACGTACAATCAATCCAGAAAAAAGACGAGATCGAGGCAGTGAACCTGCAGATCGTCTGTCAGGACATCGAGGAAAAGATCATTGACGAACAGAAACCCGAGTGTTTTGAGGTGACGCCGGAATTTTACGGTGGCCCACAGGGACTGAATTTATCGATCCGGAATTTTTACCACAACCAGTTGTTGCTGTTCCCAAAAGCCTACGTGGAGCGTATTTTGAATAAAACGCAGCAGGGCACGCCGGTATCGGAAAAAGACAAAACACTCACCGCACAAACGACCGAGCAACTGTATGCCCTGGCGCAACGCGTCGTCGAGGAAAGCCTGATCACCTCCAGCAACCGCCGCAACAGCGTGGTCGACGACACCCTGCTGGATGAATATGGCGTAACACCCGATTTCCTCGACACACTGGTGGATAAAAGCCGTCTGCTGCGAAAAGAGCCGCGGCTCGACGATTTTTACTACGAAATCAGCCACGATACCCTGCTCCCGGCTATCATCGAATCGCGCAACAACCGCCGCGACCGCGAACGGGCCGACCGCGAAAAAATAGAATACGAACAGCGGCTTTCGGAAGAAGGCCGCCGCCGCGAAGAAGTGGAGGAACAACTCAAAACCTCGATGCGGCAGCGCAAACTGGCGCGAAAAGTGGCGATCACGTCGATATTTGCCCTGGGCGTCGCGCTGCTGGCCCTGGCTTTTGCCGGTTATTTTCTGCGCGATTACCTGCGCTCGGCACGCAGCCAGCTCGTGCAGGCCGAACTCAATGTGAGCAACGAAATTTATGACGCTGCCATTCAGGATTATGAGGATCTCATCGACAACTCGCGCCGCAGCTGGATCCTGAAAAACACGCCGCCGTACAAGGATGTAAAAGAGGAAATACTGAAAGTCAAGCAGTTGCAGGTGCAATACGACTCCGTTTCATTGCATTTGCAGCGAAGCGATTCCTTGTCTTTTCAGGGCGATTATGCAGGCGCGCTGCATGCCTACCGCGATGCGCAACTGGCTTTATTGCAGTACAAAGTGATGAACTACCAACTTTCCACTGAAAAAGACTCCGGCAGGATCTGGCGGGTCGATTCGGCACGGATAGAGCAGAAATACCTCGACCTCACCCGCCGCGTCATCAACCTTCGGGAAACGCTTGTACGCAATTTTGAGATCAGTCAGCGCAACTTCGAAGTATTCAAGGAAGCCAAAGTATGGGGACAGGCCATCCGCAACCTGGAAAAAATGAAACGCCTGCTTCCGAAAGAACCGGAAGATATGCAGGTGTTGCAGGAAGCCCTGGTTCTGAACGAATCGCCCGCCGGTTTCGTCGATCGGGAATTGCGACAGGCGCGCCGAATGCTGGGACAATGACAATCGGATTTTTTAATCTTGTTTTTTGAAAAGAAGAAATAGATTTGAAAATACAGTGTTGCGTGAAATTATAATCCGAATATTTTTTTCAGGCAAAATCATTGCGCACATCCCTGTTTTAAACGCCCGGTTTTTCCTGCCTTCTCAGCCGACTTTCGATCGCTGAAAAATATTATTCGGTTTGAATCCCTTATTTTCCCCGTTTGAAAAACTATCTTTGCTGCGTTTTTTAACATTAACAAGTTATGATAAAAATTCTTGCTAACGACGGCATTCACCCTGACGGTCGTTTGCTTCTTGAAGAAGCGGATTACATTGTGGATGATGATAAAATTGCACAGGATGATCTTCCTGATCGCATCAGTGAATATGACGTCCTGATCGTGCGCAGCGCCACCAAGGTGAACAAAGCTGTGATCGATGGCGCTAAAAAACTGAAGATCATTGCCCGTGGCGGCGTGGGACTCGATAACATCGATCTGGAATACGCGCAGTCGAAAGGCATTCAGGTGTACAATACACCGATGGCTTCGTCGAGAGCGGTGGCCGAACTGGCGTTCGGACACATTTTTACCCTGGCTCGTATGTTCCAGCGCAGCAACCGCGAACTGGCTTCCGGCGGCGATTTCAAAAAACTGAAAAAAGCCTTCGAAACGGGCTTTCAGATCAAAGGCAAAACCCTGGGTATTGTCGGTTTCGGCCGTATCGGTCAGGAACTGGCGAAAATTGCACTGGGTATGGGCATGAGCGTTCGTGCGCACGACCCGTTTGTGAACGATGCCGAGATTGCCATTCAACTCAACGACTTTTCGGACATTAAACTGACCGTTAAAGTACGTACGGAACCACTTGAAAAGATCATCCGCGAATCTGATTTTATCTCGTTTCACATTCCGGGTATCAACAAGCCGCTCATTACGGCCGACGAACTGGCCAAAATGAAAACCGGCGTATTCCTGATCAATACTGCCCGTGGCGGCGTGATCGAAGAAGAAGCGCTGCTGGCAGCCCTCGATTCGGGTAAAGTAGCCGGCGCAGGCCTCGACGTTTTTGAAAACGAACCCACTCCGCGCGAACAACTGCTGCGCCACCCGCTGGTATCCTGCACGCCGCACATCGGCGCCAGCACCGTGGAGGCCCAGTCGTATATCGGTATGGAACTGGCCGACAAAATCCTGGCTTACTTCGGCGACGACAAGTAAAAAGCAGGTTTATAAAAAACACTTTCCAGTCATGGGCTGTTCTCTTCACACAGAACAGCCCATTTCTATTGTGTGCCGCTTCCTACTGACTCAAAAGCGAAGCGGTGTACGCTACGCCTCTCACTTCTCACTTCTTACCTCTCACTTCTATGTTTTCCCTCCGTCACACTTGTTCCGGCCACAAAGCAGCCTTGTATGCGCTGGCGCCCGGTCGTGACGCCCGGCATTTCCTTTCTACCGGTGGAGACGGATGGATCGTGGAGTGGGACCTCGACGATCCGGAAACCGGGCATTTACTGGCTTCTGTAGACACACAGGTGTTTTCCATGCATGTAGTGCCCGAACGGAATCTGGTGATCGCCGGTAACATGAATGGAGGCGTACACTGGATCCGCTACGATCAGCCGGAACTGACGCGCAATATCCTGCATCATAAAAAAGGCGTGTACGACATCGAAGTGCTGGGTAGCCGCGTGCTTACAGCCGGCGGAGAGGGTTTGCTGACTGTCTGGGATCTGGAAACGGGTCACGCCGTCGAAAGTTATCACTTGTCCAACCAGGCCCTGCGCAGCATCGCATACTCGGCCGACCGGGAAGAACTGGCTGTGGGGGCCAGCGACGGCTCCATTTATTTATTGAACAGCGAAACGCTGGCTTTGAAAAAAGTGCTGACCAACGCCCACGAAAATTCCGTTTTTACCCTGGCTTATACACCCGGTGGACGGCATTTGTTGAGCGGCGGGCGTGATGCCATGCTGCGCATCTGGAAAACGGATGATTTTTTGCCGGTTTCCGAACAGCCGGCGCACTGGTATACCCTGAATCACATCGTTTTTTCACCCGACGGCGCTCATTTCGCTACCGCCAGCCGCGATAAAACGGTGAAAATATGGGAAGCAGAGACTTTTTCACTGGTGAAAGTGCTGGACGTTGTACGCGATAACGGGCACATCAATTCTGTAAACAGGCTGCTCTGGCTGCCGGATGGCCTTGTTTCGGCGAGCGATGACCGGAGCGCAAAGATCTGGCAGCGGGAGTTTTAAATTTTATGAGGATATGAGGATTTGAGGATGCGAGAACTGCCACTCGCATCCTCAAATCCTCATATCCTCAAATCTTTTTACTTTTGCCGCATGCCATTACTTCCATTCCTTCATGCGGATCTGACCGAGGCCGGCTGCGACGAAGCGGGGCGCGGCTGTCTGGCAGGACCCGTGTTTGCGGCGGCGGTTGTTTTGCCCCGGGATTTTTTTCATCCGTTGCTGAACGATTCCAAGCAACTGACAGAAAATCAGCGGGATACGTTGCGATTTGTAGTGGAAAAGGAAGCGCTTTTCTGGGCGGTCGCGCGCGTGGAGCCGGAAGAAATAGATCGCATCAATATTCTGAAAGCGTCTTTTCTGGCCATGCACCGGGCTTTGGAGAAACTGACGCAGCAACCGGAATTCGTGCTCGTAGACGGCAACCGCTTTGTGCGCTACCGCGAATTGCCGCACGCCTGTATCATTCAGGGAGACGGTAAATACGCTTCTATCGCTGCGGCCTCCATTCTGGCCAAAACCTATCGCGATGCATACATGCACGATTTGCATGCGCAATACCCGCATTACGACTGGCACAGCAACAAGGGTTACCCGACCCTGGCGCACCGCGCGGCGATCCGGCAACATGGCATCACCCCTTTTCACCGCCGTTCTTTTCAACTACTCCCCATCGGCGAACAAATGGAACTCTTCTAACGCTCACCCGCTCAC
>ERZ795056.6693-NODE-6693-length-11193-cov-7.613036_pt1 | contig 11193 bp, 6 predicted proteins | sample MGYA00375140_ERZ795056 | MGnify/ENA primary metagenome ERZ795056 (study PRJEB30185, sample SAMN05720227) | activated sludge metagenome | isolation source: Anaerobic digester | place: USA | collected 2015-03-09 ...
TGCTTACCTGCAGGAATAATCTGATCATCGGGTTGCAGATCGAAAGAAATGCTGTAAAACTTACCGGGTACAAGTGGTTTGCCATCGCGGATGCCTGCATGATTTTGCGGATCGGCCCATCCCCTTGTGATGATATTATCGGTAATTTTTGCATTCCGTCCTTCGGTCCAGGGCAGTGCAACCAACCATACCGAAAGGTTGGCAGCAGGCTTGCTTGATGCCAGCTTAATGGTAATACGCGCTGTTCCTGAAATATGTAAAGGCTGTTTCAGTACAGGGCCAAGATACATCAGCCGGTGATCGGTATATTCAGCCTGTGCCAGTGTGGTGCCTGAAAAAGAATAGTTATCAACCAGCGTTTCCTGCTTTTTTGTTTTGGAAGGTTCAGTAGTAAGTAACCCTGTAGCAGGCGCACCGCCTGTAAGAAAAAGCGGAACATCAGTTGCAGCAGGATTTGGATAATCGGGATAGGCAGTAGGATTTGCCCTGCTATCCTTTTCGCGTACAATCCAGGCGCGTGGTTCCTTTTCCACGTCATTTTCCACGCCATGAAGGTAGCGGGTAAACCAGCGGTTCATCATGCTGAAGGGCGGGGGTCCGCCGTGTCCTTCCTGGTGATAAAAAATCATGGAAGGTACGCCCTTGGCGCGTGCAGCGTTGTATATCCTGTAGCTGTGTTCCGGCATCACATTCCAGTCGTTAAAGCCATGCGACATCAACAGGGCGGCCTTAAAATCCTTCATATCGTTCAGGTAATCCCTTCCAGCCCAAAAATCATTGTAATCACCTGTTTTTCTATCCATATTCGCGGCCATTTCACCATCGCGTACGGTCTTGTTGTTATAGGCCCTTTTGGCCTCATCGCCGCTATGGATATAATCGTACAACACATCAATATCCTCACCGGGAAAACCGCCGGGAGAACGAACCAAACCATTGCTGCGGTAATAGTGATAATACGAGGTATTGGGCGCAATAGGAATAATGGCTTCCAACCCCTTAACACCTGTAGTGGCCGCGGCTACCGGGAGTGTACCGTTGTACGAAGTACCCGTCATGCCCACTTTACCGGTTGACCAGTATGCCATCACTTTTTCATTGCCATCGGGCGTGGTGTAGCCATTATCCTTGCCGGTAAGCCATTCAATAACCGCTTTAGGGGCAAGCGATTCATTATCGCCACCCACAGTGGGCGAACCTTGGGATAATCCGGTACCGGGTGAAGATGAGTGAACCACAATATATCCCCTTGGAAGCCATAATAAAATTTCGGAAGTTGAAATCAACGGCCTGCTGCCCCTTCTTTGAACTTCCGGGTGTACCCTTGGGGGTGCTGTGGCGCCCAATTCATGCTTTACCTGCCAAAACAGGCCTTCTACATCGCCTGCGGTACCTGCATAATACGGGCTGCTTGCATAAACAACCGGGAGTTTCAGCCCCTCTGTTTCAGTTTGACCGGGGCGGGTTACATCCACATGCATCCGGTCCTTTTTTCCATCGCCATCGGTATCAAACGCCGTTTCTACCCACAGGTCGTGCTTTATCCAGGTGCTGGAATCTTTAAATGCAGCCACTACCTGGGCTTCGCCTTTCTCGAAAACAGGTTTCGCCTGTGCATTTACACCACTGGTACAAACAAAAACAAACACCAACAGGATAACAGCAGACCTAAATTTCTTCATGTATCAATCATTTGTGGCAATTGAAATATGCCAGATATTGGAAAAGCTAAAGATAGGGGCAAAAGGGAAATACTATTCATATTCGAACAGAAGTAGTTATCATAGGCTGTGGAATTTCAGGAGCGCTTGCCGCCTACCATTTAATCAACGCAGGAATAAATTGCCTGGTGGTTTATGCCCGAACCATTGGATAGGGAAGTACCTGGCCAAAGATGCCCTTTCTTTCATTGGAACCTATTCAAAAAACACCACACACCTATTATGCTTAAGGTTTTGGAGGAAATGGAATTACTTTCAGTCTAATAGCACCAGAAATTTTTCGGGATATGATACTGGGAAAAAGCAATAAAAATCAAAGTCAATTTTCATTTTCAAGAAATTTATAAACTAAAATTCCCGTATTGGAGTATTCAATATGAATTAATTTTAAAAGTACGGTATCTGTTCCGGTGGCATACCTGTAGCAATTCAAGGGCGACTGAGTTGGAGAATGCTACTGCCTTTCATCCAATTTTCCAGCACTTTCCCGACAAGCCAATTTTTCATTACAACTGCCTGATTTGCACCGACATACCGATGCCCTCGCAAAATCAGGAAAATACAAAACCGGCAAAGTTTGCCTGTATAGAGATAAAACCGACGGATTTGATCTGAAAGTTTTGAATAAAATGGTGGAGGCAGCAGCGAAAAAATATCCTTGTTCTTTTAAAAATTTTTACCTGCAACGCCTCCTTACAGAAACGCAGCCTGTAAGGTGAAAAGAAATCAGGACTATCCAATTATTGCTTTAAAATTTTAAATGATTCAATTGAGCCTTTCTGTAATACCTGAACCATATATACCCCAGCCGGCAAGGAGCTGATATCGGTATATTCAGCTGGAGATTTCAATATGCGCTTTTGAACAACCCTGCCCTGCATATCAATGATTTGCATTGCTGCACCAGGCAATGCGCCGTTGACAGAGAAATAGCCATTTGTAATGCTCGGATAAATTCCAACACCATTGGTTGTGCCAAAATTAATCACCAAAATATGGGTGTAAACAAAACTGCCATCCGTATCCACCTGCCGCAGGCGGTAGAAATTCTTTCCTTCACCGGGTATGGAGTCAACATACAAATAACTATTATTACCTGCATTCCGGGTTGCAGAAATTGAACCAATTGCCAGGAATTTCCGGCCATCGTTGCTCCTTTCGATTACATACCTGTCTGCGGTGGTCTCATTGGCTGCTTTCCAGGCTAATTTTACCCGGTCGGGGTTTACTGATTTTACTGCACTGAAATTTATAAAGTACACCGGTAAAACAGCTTCCAGGGTAATTACAGCATCCGGATTACCAAGCGGATCTTCCACAGATTTTTCAAAATTGTTTGCTTTGTCCAATGCTCTTGAATAAAACTTATAAGTGTTCAGATACTTTCCATGGAAAGTGTCGGAAAGGGCTGTGGTAAAATCTTTCCACTTAACAAAAGCGCTGTCGTTTATGGAAACATACACACAATAACTCGCTATACCGGCATGCGCATCTGAACCTGCCCAATGCACAACAAAATCCGTTTCATTCGATACTGCCGGAAGCGGTATTACATGGCTTTGCGGCCGTGTAGTATCAATAACATGCTCCCAAACCGGGGTAATAATCGGCTCATTTTCATCGAAAATAATGGTGGCCTTATTTTGCAAAACAGTTCCGCTTGTAACCACGCCGTGCTTTGGAGCAATACTGAAAGAAACAAATCCCATTCCCTCTCTACCATTTACATTGGGAGGCAAAAACCCTTCAAACGGATTGATGGTTAATTGCTGCGTAATGGTATCCAACGTATAAAACCTCCAGTTGGCAATACCGGTTACAGTATCGAGCCTGAAATCAATCCGCAGGTTGTTGGGCATTAAGGGGCGTAAATTTTTGAATGCGGAGAAGTTTGTACGGCCCGGATCCATCTGGATGGTACTATCTGCCCAACCTATGGTGCCCAACCTGAATGTGCTGATATCAAACTTCTCCATATCAATGGTATCGGCCACTTCCACAAAGGCTGCATTTGCGGGAGCCGATGCCAAATTCTCGAAAAATATGGTGTAGCCACTGCTTCCAAGGTGATTAATATGTTTGCCTTCAAAATTATCGCCGGGGCCAAATTTTATGTTGGGGTCTATGGAAGTAATCTCACACATTTTTTCACAGAAAGCCGAACCTGAATTTACCTGGCAAAATTTTTCCATCAGCGTTTTGGGACGCGTTAAGAATTTTTTTCCTGCTGAAAGCACGGCGGCATTATCAATATTTTCCATGTCATCTACCAAACCGCAGGCTTCAAGGAAGGGAAGACACTGGTCCAATAATTCAGGGTATGCGGCCAATTTTGGGCACACTTCTTCTGCGGTTTCAAGCGTAGAAGCAGCGCCACCTTCTTCCTTATCTAAACCGTTTACCGAACGCTTAAATACAAAACTCTCCGTTGTATCAAAGCAGGGGCGACCCAAGGAGTCGAGGTTTTCCCAATAAATCCAGTTATAGGTTACATCGGTAATGGTTTGCTTAAAAGCCGCGGAGCTAACCGCAACCGGAATGCCACTGTTACCACATTGCAAAATTTGTGAAAGCAGGGAAGAAAATACAGCCTGCATAGGGATAGAACGTTGTGACTTACTAAAATCGTCAACAAAATGCTGAATCGTACCGGTAAGGGTATCAAAGGCTTCATTGAAGCAATTGTTCCAACCCTCAAAGTCTATTTCGGTGGATATATTTTGCCGAACCGCCTTTCGTAAAAATGAATTCATACAGTCCTTCACGGGGCTTTGCTGATCAGTAATGGTAAGGCCGCTATGGTACATGGGACTGTGTAATACTGCGGATAATCCATAAGTAATATTACCTGATGATCCCAGTACCTGGATGCCGGATTTGACCGTTGAATAGGCAGGAACCTTGACCCGGAAACTGGCAAATAGCTGACGATGACGGGCGGTGTCAATGGAAAAGGCGGACATCACATCTGTACTTATATTGTGCTTTTCAAGATATTGGAAAACATCCTTAAAAATACCCTCGTTTTGTAAGTTTAATGTACCGTCCTGTGGGTAAATCTGGGGAGAAAAATTGCCTGTCACAAACCCCATTCTAAGCACTACAGGAACCATTACAACGTCCTCACTCCCATTATTATGGATGTAGTAGCTTCTGAATTGGTTTCCGGGTCTGCTAAACCTTGGGCCTTCGCCGGATATCCTAAGCTGAGGTTGTTTGTAGGAAACAATGGTATAAGCATTCTTCAGCGTATCAAAGCTTCCACCATTCATATTGGCTATAGCATGATAATTGCCAAGGGGTACCTTATTAAAATAAAAACGGGCCGCAATACTTGTAGGAGAAAGTAACTGAAAGCTTTCCGGTGTTAATACCAAATTTTCCTTTTGTAATTGTACCGTTGTTGCAGGGGTAAAACCAATGCCATTAAAAGTAATGGTAGCAATGCCGCTATCGCCCCCGCTGCTGCCATAAATATATTGAAGACCATTTACCAAAACCGTTTTAGCAGCAGTATCGGTACCACATACATTTTTGCTGATTAATTTTACCGTAAAGGCGCCTGCTCCGTTATAGGTTTTAATGGGGTTTAAAACCGTATCGCTTGTATTATCGCCAAACATCCATTTTAAGGAATCAGCCCCGGAAGATTGATTTTCAAAAAATACCCTGTTGAACTCCACATGATGGTTGAACATGGACAGGGGGCCCTTTACTGTGCATATTTCAAAGAGACGGTGCTCTGTCAGGCTCCATTTCCCACCGGCATTTTTCACCCGGAAACCAACCGTATACTTACCAAGCGGTAAGGCTCCCATGGAAAGGATAAATGTATCCAATAAGGCGGGTGTGCTGAAATTAACAGCAACAGGATTACCTTTACCTACCCCTGGATCCTGATCAATAAAGTATTCCGCAGCAGTAATAGGATTAGCCACCGGTGCAGGTACTGAAATATAGAAACCCCGCGCTTCGGTTTGGGTCCAAATGCCATCCTGCCGCATAAAGCGCAGGCCAAGTATATGGAAACCACTGCTTAAAGCCGAGGTATTGATGGATGCAACCTGGCTTACATTTTCGCCATTATCCGTAAGGGGCAATACTATTCCCTTACCCACACCCGGATCGGCATCAAAAAAATATTCTGATCTTATAAAACCCTGGCTTTGGGCTGCGATGACGGTAAGCATGACCAAATAAATAAATACGACATTTTTCATCGGATAATTTTATGGGTATTAAAGCGGATACTTGCCTGCACCCTATTGTGCAAACAGGGGTTGTTGTAACAAACAGTAATTAATTATTTGCCTTTGCCTCAATGGTAATGCTGAGGTTCCCCCCGCTTTCAATGGTAGGATTGCCAAGGGTCAGATTATAAATAAAAGGCAGGGTACTGTTGCGTCCGCGGCTCCAGTTGTATAATCCGGCTGCATCAAATAAAAGCCCCATATCCTTTCCATCACTTCCGGCATTATTTGCAGGGCCTGCAACAATGGAATAATTATGGAGGAGTCCGAAAATTCCTGCTTCCAATAGGGTTTGATCGGTAATTTGGGGACTTTGGTTGGCAAGGTTTCCTCCACCGTCAGCATTTTGGTTTTGCAGCCAGGGTGTTGCCTCTCCTGCGAGCCAGGTAATATTATTACTGAATATACATTGGGAAGTACCAGTTCCGGCATCTCTTCTGAGAAATACATTATTGGTTAATATCATACCACTACTATTACCAAAACAACCTAAGCTACCGCTTTGCGGGCCATAAAATACATTGTGATCGAATAACATATTGGCACCTCCAACCAATCCTGTTATGTTTCCCCTGAAAAAAGTATTGTTTACAAAACGCAGGTTACTGATAGGGTAAGTGGCTTTAATGGCATTGGTATGAAAGTAATTTCCGGAGAATTCAATATCCTTATAAGTGCCAAATTCCGTACTAAGTGAAATCTCCCGCTGAGCGCCAAAATAGTTTCTGATAAATTTTAAACTGTCGCAGCCCTGAAAGGCCAAACTACCGGTAAATACAAGGCCATGAAACTCTGACCCGCTGCATAAATCACCAATCAGGTTAATACCAGATTGAATGGTTGCAGGATAAGGCAGTACCTTATCGGGTTGAAAACCGGGACCGATGAAAATTAATTTCTTATTGATCACCTGTACGGCATTATACAGGTTTGGGCTACCATGAACATAAATGGTATCGCCGGTTGTACTTGCAGCAATTGCCTCAGTAATGGTGCTGTATTGGGCCGGATTTGCAGGGTTGTTGCTTACGGTATGTACGGTACTTTTTGCTGCTAAAGCGGATAAAATGAAAGCAAGGGATAAAAATAGTTTCATAACGTTGAAAGTTTAAAAAAATGATTTTACGGCAGGCAAGGGCAATAGAAAGCCTTTTGCCAATAAATGGCAATTGTTGAAAACAACCTATTGACTCAGAAAAGGCTACGACCCTAACTGCCGCTGAAAATCGGCATGGTCCCAGTTAATATGAATGCTGTCAATTTTATTCTCAGGGTTCAGGTGAAAAATAAAAATATGGTCACTATCAAAATGCTTCCCCTTGTTTTTGATTCCTGCAAAATCACCAGCCTGTGTTCCCCTGATTACCACCTGGCATCGTACCATATTATCTTCTTCTGCCACCGCGGCATCCAAAGTATTGTCAATATCAGGAAAACAGTCTATTAGGCCAGACCATATTGCTTTGCCAAGTTCACCAATTTTTCCCTTTCCCGATTCGCCCAATGGCTCAAAATATACAGCACCATCAGGATCGCAGCAGTCCAGCATTTTTTCTACACTCCGCTGCTGATAAGAAAACATGAATTGAATACAAGCGTTTTTGAGGCTAAGCTCCTGCTGTTGTTTTACAAGCGTTTCCATTTTGATTGTTTTTAGAGGGATAAACGATTATTTATTTGAATTCATTCCATTTATACTATCAGCACTCAACTTGTTTTTGTAGTTCCAGAATGAAGTTACGTTTACGATCTTCCATTCCCCGTTTTCCTTTTCCATAATTCTTTGGTCCTTGCTAAAAGTAAATGTTTTCATATCCTTATCACTATTGTACTGATCCCATACCAGGTAAGCCACATTTTCCGAAAAAAAATGAATGACCATATTCTTTCGATCTACTTTGGCATGAGTGGTCTCCCCGGATTTTACGGGATTGTTTCTTATATACTCCCCAATCCTCCTATCCACATCTTGCCAGCCTACGCTGGCATCAAAACTGCCATCGCTGCTGTTCCAGCCCTGAAATGCATAATCTTTATGAATAAAGTATTTTTTCCACTCTTCATAATCTCTTGCATAAAAACTTGCGGTTTCGCCTTCAATAGTCCGGATAATTGCCGCTAATTCCTTTCCCTCATCAAATGGAGGTTTTTCGGCTGATATTGCATTTGAATCTTCTTGCTTACAGGCAAAAAAACCAGTAGCAGCCAATAAAAAAATATACGTTCGCATAATGGTTTGTTTAGGTCAAAACTATTGAACGCCGGTGTGAAATAATTGTAATTATGCGACAATGCATTGTAAAAATGCGTCAACCTTTCATAAAGCCTGAGTGCCTGGTTTTTCAAGGTAATTCGCTAATTCTGTATTTTCCTTTAAGTATTCCTTAGGCGAGCGACCGGTAAATTCTTCAAAGTCCTTGATAAAATGCGCCTGATCATAATATTCACACTCATAAAATAATTTTGCCCAATCCACTTTCCTTTTTCCGGCAATCAGATTACACAGGTACGAAATCCGCCTGATTCTTGCATAATATTTTGGACTAAGACCGACCTTCTGAAAAAAACGTCTTTCAAAGGTCCGCCGGCTCATAAAACTGTCCTTAAGCAAATCATTTACCTGCAGCATACCATTATTTTCCACAATAAAGTTAGCTGCATGATCAATAAAATCAGGTTCCGGTTTTCTCAAATGAACTTGACGCAAAAGAAATGATTCCAATAATCTTACCCTTTCTTTCTGGTCCGGTTCTGCCTGTAGTTGACCTTTAAAACGATCAATGATTTCTTTATGGAATATCTCATATAAATCAACACGCCTTTCTACATACTCAAATAAGGGCAATCCGAAAATGGTATGAAGGGCAGCAGGTTTAAACACGATGCCGGCTATTCCTATATTTCCATCCAACTTTAGTTTGTAGCTGTAAATATGCTGCCCTGAAATAAATTGCATCGGAACAGGCAGCTGCTCCTTGTTTTTTGCCTGAACAAAATACGGATCGCCGAAAATGAAAACCATTGAGCAAAAGCCATTGGGCGGCGATTCAATTTCAAGACCTTTGACCGGTCCGCTCACCGAATACCAGATAAAATAGCACTCCACAAATGGCTTTAACTGATCGCAGGGCTGAAATTTCTGGTAATGCATGGTGGTTCAATAATGATAGGTTATGGCCTTTTCCGGGGGCATTCCGCCTGCTGATGCAAAACCCTTGTAATTTCCGAAAAATTGATTTGGTGCATTATTTTCATTCTTTAAAAGTGAATTCCTGCAGACCGTAACAAATATAATGCTTTGACAGCAGGATAAAAATACCGGAAGGTTCATTTTTATGGCTGGTATATCCTGTAATGTTTAATTTTCGTAATAATATGGTTGAAAGCAATAATATACCTTATCCAGCTTGTGATTATCTATACACAAATGAATAGTAATGGCAAGTATTAACCTGGTAATCAATGGAAAAAAGGAGGTGGCAGAGGTAGATCCTTCAACACCCGTATTATGGGTTTTACGCGAATATTTACACCTTGGGGTACCAAATATGGCTGCGGGGTTGAGGGAGTAGTCTCCGCACTGCCTTTCCAATCTCAAAGGGAGGAAGGCGGGTTTAAAGAAAAGTCGTCACTCCGATGACAGGATGAGTCCCTGTTTCCTGATCCGGTTTGCCTCATTCTTCGGCATGACGGGTTCTGAAAATATAATGACCGTACATTGCACCCCTTTATATCATGGACATTCTTTCGCACTATACAATCCTGCAGTGGGTCCTCATTATGGCCGCGGCCTTTATTATTGGTTTGGGAAAAGCCGGGCTGAAAGGGGTAGACATGCTTTCGGTAACCATAATGGCCCTGGTATTTGGCGGCAAATCCTCAACAGGCATTGTGCTTCCCCTGTTATGTGTGGCCGATAATGCCGCTGTTTTGTATTATCACCGGCATGCTCAGTGGCATCATTTCCGGAAGCTGATTCCCTGGATGGCCATTGGCATTCTGCTCGGTGTATTTTTGGGCAAAGATCTAAATGAGCAATTGTTCAGACAATTAATGGCGGTAATCGTTGTTGTCACCATAGTCATTGTGTTGTGGATGGAACTGCGTAAATCAACTTCGGTACCGCAACATCCTGCGTTTGCGGCATCAACCGGGCTTGCCGCCGGTTTTGCCACCATGATGGGCAATCTTGCCGGGGCTTTTTCCAACCTGTACTTTCTGGCCATGCGCATGCCCAAAAACGATTTTATTGGCACGGCCGCATGGCTGTTCCTTGTCATCAACCTGTTTAAACTACCCTTTCAGGTCTTTTACTGGAAAAATATTACCGGGGCTACCCTGCTTACCGATTTACTGTTGCTGCCTGCATTGGCCACAGGCTTTTTTACGGGTATTAAGCTGGTAAATAAACTAAAGGACAGCAGCTACCGGAAAGTGGTGATTGTGCTGACGCTGGTTGGTTCAGTATTGATGTTGCTCAAGCGGTAACTATTCCTTTCATTATGAAATTCACAAACGGCAACCGCCAATCCTGCTGTAATAAAAAAGTTGCCGACCTTCTGTAATTTCACATCACCAGGTGATAAAACAAAAGGTTGGCAACTTTTTCAATCTATTCTTTACTCTTTTGCAAAGGCCCTTGCAGCATCCCTTTCAAGGTCCAGGTACTGCTCTTTACCGGTGCTGACAGTAACAAATTTTATCGTTCCACCCTTAAATTCACCCGGCGAACTGTATAATTTGCTTACGGGATCACCACTATCGTAGCCTACACAAAGTCCGTCCCCTACCAGGGTAAATTTACCTACCTGTGCTGTCATGGGGGTTGTTGCCACCTGCTTATCATTGATATATAATTTGGCTGTTCCTACTGACTCTCCATGTGCGCCTGCCTTTTCTTTAATAAACTCCATGCCAAAAGTGTATTTACCCGGCTTTACAGCAGCAGATACCATTTGCTGTTGTGTAATACCAAGGAAATTATATACATAATACAACTTATGGTCCTTAATAAACAGCGAGTGGCCGCCAAAGCGCGAACCATGGGCAAATATTACACCTGTTGCATTGGCGGTAACTTCTACATTCGCAATAATCTTATACGACTTACCCCTTATGCTAACGGCTACTGCTTCGGGTACCGAACTTGTATGCGGGTAATAGGTATAACTATCTTTTGCCACTTCTTCTGTAGGACGCTCAATAGTTAAAATTTGTGTTGC
>ERZ795056.6696-NODE-6696-length-11192-cov-5.362306_pt1 | contig 11192 bp, 6 predicted proteins | sample MGYA00375140_ERZ795056 | MGnify/ENA primary metagenome ERZ795056 (study PRJEB30185, sample SAMN05720227) | activated sludge metagenome | isolation source: Anaerobic digester | place: USA | collected 2015-03-09 ...
ACCGGTAAGCCGTGTGCGGGAAATCCGCATGCACGGTTTGAACGGGGGTCCTGTCCTTTCTCCGGCCAGTCAAGAGAAAGGATAGGATCTACCAATGCGGCCAAGGCTCAGGCCCCTCTCTCTGGCGCTCTGCGTCGTGCCAGCCTGCCAGTCGCCGCAGGCCGACACGTCGGCGTTCACGACGATGCCGCCCGCGACCTCGGAGTCCGCGGCCAGCTCGAGCACGGGCACGACGAGCAGCATGGGCGGCAGCTCAGGCAGCGGCTTTGAAGCGAGCACCACCACGGGCGAGCTGTCGACGACGTCGACCAGCAGCGAGAGCAGCTCAACGACGCTGATCCTGGATGTCGGCGCCGACACCGACGTCGGGGACGGAAAGCCGATCGGCTGCGAGGGGAAGATCGACTTCCTCTTCGTGATCTCACGCTACGGCGGCATGTCCGGGTTCCAGGAGCAGCTCCTGGACGCGTTCCCCAAGTTCATCGACACGATCGAGGCCAAGTTCTCCGACTTCGACTACCACATCATGGTCGTCGACGGAGGTCGCCTCTGGGGCAGCGACAAGTGCGAGGCAGCGTGTCCGATGCCGTGCGAGTGGGCGCCAGGCTACCCCTGCGATTACACGCCGACGACCTGTGACCAGGCGATGGGCGCGGGGGTCGTTTTCCCGGCGGGCGGGTTCGCGTCGAATCAGCTGTGCAAGATCGACGGCGGGCGCCGCTACATGGTCAAGGGTCAGACGAACCTCAAGGACACCTTCGCTTGCGCCGCCCGGGTCGGCGGCAGCGGTGTGGCGGCGATCGGCGAGGCGCTGATGACCGCGGTCCAGCCGGCGCTCAACGCCCCGGGCGGCTGCAACGCGGGCTTCCTCCGGGAGGATGCGCTGCTCATGGTGACGCTCATCTCCAACACCTACGACCCAGGAGGAGACCCCGTCACCTCAAACAAGGGCGACCCCGACACATGGATGGCCGCCGTGCGCGCGGCCAAACACGATGACCTCGAGTCGGTGGTGATGCTCAGCATTCTGCGGGCTTACCCGGAGTGCCACGAGCAGGATCGCACCTGCCAGATGGTCAAGATGTTCCCCTACCATGTGCTCGCCGACCGGGACGAGCTCGACTACAGCCCGTTCTTCGACCAGGCCACCGACCTGGTGGCGACGGCCTGCGCCGAGTTCATCCCGCCAGGGTAGCGGCCTGCCCGTCGCGCCGGCCCGCCGTGTCGTCAGCCGGCGATGAAGGCGATGGCCGGGTAGCCGTTCGCGCCGAGGCCACCCGCGTACACCTCGCCGTATTGGCCGAACGCCAGTGCGAGGGCGAGGTGCAGCACTTGGAGGTCCTTGCGGGTGAAGGTCCACAGGGCCTCCACCTGGCTCGGCGCAAACGCTCGCACCGTAAACGCGGCCTCGTTGCCCGCCCCGCCGCCCGTCGCCACCACGGCGTAGCCGGCCGGGCTCCAGGCGAGATCCTGGACGGCGAACGACTTGGTCGGGAAAGGCCCGAGCGACGTCTGCCACACAAGTGTCTCCTGCCCGTCGAAGATGCGCAGGTCGCCGAGCGGCTTGCAGTCGTCGTCGCAGGTGTAGCCGCCGATCACGAGGCGCCCATCGTCGTCCACATCGACCGCCTGGGCGCCGCTCTGAAGCTTGTCGCCGGGGAGCGCGACGGACCAGGCGTCGATCTTGGCCGCTGTGTCGAGACGAAGGATGAAAAGGCGATCTCGCCTGACGTCCTCCAGCCCGTGGTAGCCGTACACCTCGCCGACGAGCGCGAGCGTGTCGTCGAGGAACACGCAGTCCCGCGTCCGCTCGGCGAAGAGGTGCGCCATCTTCTCTTCCGGCCAGTAGTCGACCACCCACGGCTCGCTCGGCAGACCCGGCCGGAAGATCTGCGCCATCGCATCGACCTTATCGAGCTGCCCGCTCGGCGCAGTCCCGCAGACCCCCACCATCCCGGACTCATGGTGCGCCAGGGCGACCGCCACCTCGTCCTTGGCACCGAGGCCCATGTGCTGGACGCTCTGGCCCCATGCGGCGAGCTTCATCAGCCGCCAGCGCAGCCCATCGTTGCTCTGCTGGTTGACGAGGACAAACAACGCGCCCTGGGCGTCGATCTTGAGGTCGATGGCGACACAGGGGGTACCCGGCAGCACGTCGACGACCTCGGCCGGGGCCCACAGCCCGTCCTTGTCGCGCAAGCGCAGGTAGCAGCGCGGCTCGCCCTCGGGCGAGTGGTTGCCCAGCTCGACAAGCTCGCCGGTCGGCAACGTAGCGAGGGCGACGACCTGGCCTGGGCCGATCAGGTCGCCGGTCTCCCAGAGCTTCTGGCTGCCGGGTGTCGGCAGGGCGATCTGGTAGGGCACCTCCAGGGTCTCGCCGTCGACCCCGTCCTTCCAGGGCGTGAGTAGTGCCGCATACGGCCCATTAAGCAGGCCGGTGAGCACTGGGAACTCGCCGATGAACACGCCGGGCTGCGGCAGCGGCACCAGCTCGACGACGTCGCCGAGGCCGGTATCCATTCGTACGCCCGCGGCATGCTCGGCAATCACCGTTACGGAGACCGGGCCGTTGGCGGCGATCGGGTTCGGCGTGATCAAATGGTCGATGATCGTCGGAAGCTCTACGGGCTGGTCCGTCGAGGTCGAGTCGCCAGTCTCCACGCCGCTCTCGGTGCCCGGCGAGGTCGAGCCCTCGTCGTCGCTAGCCCCGGTGACGGTCTGTACTCCGTCGCTCGCGCTCGTGGTCGGCAGCGTGCCATCGGCGCTGCTGCCCGCCGTGGTGGTGGTCTCGCACGCGTCGTAGTCGGCGCAGCTCGCAAGCGGCTCCCAGACGGGGCAGCCGGCGAGACACGCGAGGGCGAGCGGGAGAAGCAGGCGAATGGGCGTGGGCATGCGGGCTTCGTGGATGAGGAGGTCAGAAACGAGCGCGGAAGGCAAGGCCGCCGGGCATCGGCAGGAGGGCCGCACGTGAAGCGACCCGCGCGAGCCGCCGGGCGCCGACGCTGACCAGCACGGCCCCGACGATCAACGTGCTGCCGCCGACGAGCGCCATCGCCAACGTCGGCGCCCGGAGTCGCTGGTAGTCGCTGGCGAGCGCGGCATCTCTCGCGGCCTGGTCTTCAGTGCCGAGGGGGCCGGCCGCATCATGCAGGGCCCGGGAGTCGCGCCACGTGCCAAGCAACTGGCCGCCCAGGTATCCGGCCACGCCGGTGAGCGCGAGCCCGACGCCCAGAGACACGCCGCCGGCGATCACGAGTCGTCGACCTGGCTGAGCATCTTGAACGTCAGCCGGTGGCCGTGTTTGTGGCGAGGGCGGCCGCACGACGAGCGGCGGCCTGGCCTGCGCAACGACCGGTAGGAGCGCGTCGGGCTGGGGCTCGCTCGGCCCGATCGAGTCGAGCGCCGGCTTGGTGTCGGGAGTGACCGGAGGCGCTTCCTGTGACTGCGGAGCCACAGCGACGACAAGCGGCTCGGGCTTCGGGTCGCGCTTCGCCGCACGTCCACATCGCGCACCCCGCTCGTGCTCACGCGAGGTCAGGTCCACCTGCCTGGCTGCGAAGCTCGCCCGCTGGCTCTCCGGCTGCCCCTTGATCGCCAGGCTCTGATCGTAGGTTCGCCGCGCCGCACACAGGTCCTTGACCTCACCTGTCTGATCGAACAGGGCGAGGTACGAGCGGTGCGCGCCGTGGAGGTAGAGCGCGCGCTCCTTCGCCGTCCCTGCGGTGGCCGCCTGGCGCACGAACAGCTCGGCCTTGCAGCGGTTGTCGGCAGGCGGGCACTTGGCCGGGGCCGGGGCTGCTGGCGTGCCCTCCAGGGCGAGCAGGGTGGCCATCATGCAGGCGATCAGGTTCATGGCATGTACCCCTCGGTGAAGACCTGCAGCGGTGCGGACTCGAAGCGGATCGCCGCGGTCGCGTCGCGGACACAGCTGGCGACGCGGGGGTCCGTGCTCCCGGTCGATGATGCCTCGGTGAACACGCCGCGGTCGGCCGTGAACTCGACGAGGAGGAGGCTGCCGACGAGCGCCGCACAGCGCCGCAACTCCGGCTCGATCGCCTCCAACGCCTCGCGCATCGTCGGCAAAACGGGTGGCGGTTGCAGCTGCACGTCAGACCTCGTCGGCACCGACTCTACCGCAGGCTGCGCGGGTTGGATCTCGAGGACCCGGGGCTCAGGGACCACGGCGACACTCGAGCACTCGCCGGGCGTCGTGGGCGTCGCGGTGACGGCCCCGCCCCACCATCCGAGGCCGAGCACCGCGGCGCCGAGCGCCACGGTCGCGGCGATCGGGGGCGCAGGGCGACGGGGTCGGTCGCTCTGGTGTGCTCTCCCGGCTCCCACCAGCGGCACAGGGGCGACCAGCGCAGCGCCAGTCGGCGCGGCGAGCGGCACCGGGTCGTACTCCTCGACCACGTCGCTGTTCTCGCACGCATCCTCGGCCATCTCGTCGGCCGCGGCGTCGAGCTTCTCCAGCAGCCCTGCCACGTCCACCCGATCCGCCGGGTCCTCGTGCAGGGCCGACAGCAAGGCCGTGGCGAGCGTCCCCGGGCAAGCTGGCACCAACTTCCGCGGCGATACCGGCTCTCGCGTCGTCGGCCGCTTACCGGTAAACAATCTGTAGAGCAGCAAGCCCAGCGAGTACACGTCGCACTTCGGCGTCCAGAGCTTCGTGGCGCGGGCCTCGGGCGCCGTCCACTCCAGGTGCTCGAGACCGCCGGTCCCGAGCTTCACGCGATGCTCCGGTGGCGTCGGATAGCGCTGGTCGACCACGGCATAGTACGCGTCCATGAACTCGACCATGCCCACGTCAATGAGCGTGGCCCTGGTCTCCCGCCCCAGATCGATCAGGACGTTCCCAGTGTGCAAGTCGCGGTGCAGGATCCCATGCGCATGCAAGACCGCCAGGGCCCCCGCCAGCTGCTTGCCGACCGCGATCACATCGGCGGCCCCGAGGCACCTCGACCCAACGCAAAACTCGCTCGCCCGCTTGCCCGGCGCGAGCGCCATGGCGATGTAGGGCTGCTCCTTGCGTTGCGGCGACGTGCGGCAGTCGACCAGCTCCGGCAGCGCGGGGTGCCGCGCGACGCTCAGCGCCCGCGCCTCGCGGGCGAAGCGGACGCACTCCTCCGGGTCGGCCAGGGACCGCGCGCTGAGCAGCTTGAGCGCGACGTAGCGGGCCGCGTCGCGATGATAGGCCCTGTACACCTCGGCCTTGGCACCTGCTCCGCGCAGCTCGAGCAGCTCGTAGCAGCCATCGAACAGGTACGGCGAGGATGCCTCCGCATGGGTCACACGAATGGTCTCGAGGCGGCGCTGAAACTCCTCGGCCGTGGCGATCCGATCCTCGGGCAAGACCGCCAGCGCCGTCGCCACCAGCGCCTCGAGCTCCGGCGGCACCCCACAAGCTGGCCGGACCTCGCCCATGCGCCGGGGCTCGAGCAGGTCCGGCATCTGGCCGGTGCACAGCAGGTAGATCGTCACGCCGAGCGCGAAGGTGTCGAAGCGCGGGTCCGGGTCCATGCACGACGCCTCCGGCGGGTAGAACCCCGGCGTCCCCACGACCAAGCCTGCCTCCGTCTGGTGCCGCTCCACGGGTTCAAAACCGCCGCTCTGGACCCTTTGCCAGTCGATCACCTTGGCGATCCCGAGATCGATCAGCTTGACCAGCGGACGGCTTGTCGCGCTCCCGATCTGCACGATGTTCCCGGGCTTCACGTCGCGGTGGATCACGCCGACGTGGTGCAGGGCCGCGAGGGCGCCCGCCGCCTGCGCGACCAGCTCGACCACCTCGCGCCAGGGCAGGGGGCCTTCCTTGCGCAGCCGCTCGTCGAGGCTCTGGCCGGCGAGCAGCTCGAGCACCATGAACGGCGCCTTCGTGTCGGTCTCGCCGACCGCGAGCACCTGGACGAGGTGCGGGTGCCGCAGATTGGCCAGGATCCGGCCCTCCTCGATGAACCGCCGCCGGGCGTCCTCACCGCTCGCCTTGAGGATCTTGATGGCCGCCATGCTGCGCAGCGCCTGGTCCCGACAGGCGTAGACCCACGCGGTCCCACCGGCCCCGAGCAGTTCGCCGACCTCGAAGCGATCGCCCAGTACCGACCCGCCCCGGTCGGTTCCCTCCTGTGAAAACAGCGTCCACCGCTTCGCGTGCGCCGAAGCAGGGAGAGCGGGGTCCGCGGGAGTCGGAGCATCTGGCGGCTGGGTCATGGGCCCTCCAGATGCATAAGGAGGGAAGAATCGGAAAGCGCAAGGACTATAATCGGGCTGTGCGTCCGTGCAGTGGGTCCCCGGCGAGGAGCCCTCGACCGTGTAGCCCGAGCCCGGGCGCCGAGCACCACGGCTTCACCGGATATGCTTACCCACGAAGTTGACGATCGGCACCTCGGTTTTCTCGGCAAGCCGGTGCACGAAGTCGACGACTTGGTCGCGCTCGAAACCAACTGCTCGTGTCGTCGACCTATCCTCCCCGTAACATTTCGGCGACCTCGCTGAATTCACTCAGCGATTCATTAAGCAAGTTGACAATTTCCTGCGCGAGGACTGCCGGGTTCGGAAGAGTTTTTGGATCAGTCATCGAATCATCCCGCAACCATGAGATGTCCATGGTCCCTCGTTCGCCTGCGAGAAGTTCAGCGGTCCTGAACGCCCGAAAACGCTCGGTCTCTCGACGTTCACCTCGATCGTTCGCGTTGTAGCAAGTTACGAAATCCTGAAGATCTCCACGCGAGATGGGGTTCTGGCGTTGAGAGAACGACTTGTTCGTCCGGAGATCATAGATCCACAGACGACGGTCTCGCGGCGGACGTTTGTCGAAGAACAACACATTCGCCTTCACGCCAGCGGAATACCAAATCCCGGTCGGCAGGCGAAGAAGTGTATGAACATCGCAGGTCTCCAACAACTTCCGTCGGATGGTCTCGCCGGCGCCGGCCTCGAAGAGGACGTTGTCGGGGACGACTATGGCCGTACGACCGCCCGGCTTGAGCATCGTGTAGACGTGCTGGACGAAGTTCAGTTGCTTGTTGCTGGTCGTCGCCCAGAAATCGTCTCTGGAGTAGTGAATGGACTCCTTCGTTGTACCCCTGTTGTCGGAGAAGACCTTGATGCTGCTCTTCTTTCCGAATGGGGGGTTCGTCAGCACCATGTCGACGGCCTGCGGCCGCGCGGCGAGGCTGTCACCGATCGTCACGACCGGATGGCTGGGGTCTGTTCCGACGCCGTGGAGGTACAGGTTCATGGCGCAGAGGCGGGCCACGCTCGGGACGATGTCGATCCCGAGCAGCGCCCTCTCCTGCAGAAACCGTAGCTCTTTGCGCCCCCGCACGCGCGGTCTCAACGACTCGTACGCAGCCAGCAGGAAACCCCCGGTGCCGCTCGCCGGATCTGCGATGGTCATCATCGGCTGAGGTCGCATGACCTCCACGACCGCCTGAATCACCGGCCGCGGCGTGAAGTATTGACCAGCTCCGCCGCGGACGTCTTCGGCATTCTTCGCCAGCAGACCTTCGTAAATCTCGCCTTTCACGTCGACATCGAGCGCGGACCATTGTTCGGCATCGATCAGGTCCATGAGTCGTCGAAGCTTCGCGGGGTCGTTGATTTTACTAACGGGTTTCGTGTAAATGAGTCCGAGCAGCCCGGGCTCCTCGCTCAATCTCTTGAGCGTCCGTTGATAGCTCCGCGCCAGCGCCTCTGCGCTGGTAATCGCGCGGAGCGAGCCCCAGGTGTGAGCGGGCGGGATGACGTGGCCGTTCGAATTGTCGCGCTGCTCCCACGCCAATTTTAAAAAGAGCAGATACGTGATCTGCTCGGTGTAATCCATGAATGCGAGCCCGTCGTCCTTGAGGATGTGGGCGAATGACCACACTTTCTGCACCAAGGATGCAGGATCGGCGCGTCTGATCATAAGTCTCGGCTGAGGATCTCTTCGACCCATCTTCTGGTCTTGTAGACCTGTAAATACATTCGAGCCGCGGTGGAAAGCTCGGCCTTGCCCCGGATCTTCTTGATGATTTCTTTCTTATGATGTATAAAGCCTTGCTGATGACCGGCGTCGTTCGCGGCCTCTGCTTGATCCACGTGCTGGGAGATCTCGTCCGCGAGCATTTTGCGCCGTTTCACCAGTGGACCATGGTCGAGGTGATAGCAGCGGATGCTCTCTGTGACTCGATCGACGGCGGCGGGGTCCGTCGTGCTGCAAGCGGGGAATCCGTTGGGGAGAAACGTCAGAAGCTTCGTGTCGTCGTCGACCGTCGGATCGAGCAACTTTGCGCGGTCTTTGGGGTCGGATTCCGAGTGAGCATGGCTGGGTGGAGGAAGGATCGGGAATTCATCGCGCTTCCCGCCGACGGTTCCACCGGCCAGATCGCGCCTCCTGCTGTTGCAATAGGTGCAAGAGTATCGATAATTCTGCCAATCGAAGGCTAGCCACCAATAACCGGGGTGGCTCTTGATGCCATGCACTCGATTCTTGGGCCGGAAGTGATCGACTGCGCGGTCCGAGCGGACTTGACGGATCTCGCAGTACCAGCACTTCTCGTGGCTCGCGTCGCTCAGCGCGTTTTCTGCGTATCGCCATACGCTCTGTTTGTCCTCGATCGCCTTGTGACGGGCCTCGTCGACCATCTCGGCGGTCTCTTGCGGGGACTTCGCTGCGGCTTTGGCCGCTGCCTGCGCCTGCTTCACCTTGGATTCGACGTGGGCCTTTGCCGCTTCGACCTTCTTGTCCCAGTCGGAAGGCAGGCCTTCGAAGACATCGTCCGGGATGATGAATCTCATAGGTGCGAATCGTCCTCGGTGTCGAGCTCGCGGAGGATCTCGGAAGTCTCGGTTCGGAGGGTCTCGATGTCCGTACGGGTCATCGCCGAGTTCGTCAGGAGTGCCCTGGCTGACCCTCGTCGCATTAGCGCCTGGATGAAGGCCCTATAGTAGGGGTCGGAGCTGCTCGACTTGAAGCCGAGCCGCTCGATCCGTGTGGTGACTTCAACCAGCTCTTGCGTCTCTTTGGCGTCGAGCGGGTCCTTTGCGGCCAACTGCGCCTGGCGATCCAGCAGAAGCGTGGTCTCCTCGTCGAGGTCGGATCGAAAACCGAACATCTCGCTCGTCAAGATGCCGGTGAAGCCGAGTCCTTTCGCGTCCTGGAGAGGTTGCTCCCAGTAACAGTGGAGTGTCTTCGGATCGCGCTTGAGGAGGTGTATTTGTTCCTTGAGCAAGCTGGCGACCACCAGCGGATCATGGGTGGCCATGAGGATCTGGCTGGTCTGTTGCTCGACAGCGCCCGTCGCGTTGTCGCTCATGACGGCGCTGACGTCCTGCAAATAATCGACGCTCCAGTGCGGGTTTAAGTGGGTGTCCGGTTCGTCGAGGAGGACCAGAGACTGATTGGACTTCGTAAATCGCAGCAGCCCGAGGACCATGAGGAGTTGCTGCTCGCCCTCGCTGAGTTGCCGAAAGGTGATAGGGACGTCGGTCGCTGCGGTCGCCTGCACCTTCACCTGGATCTGGAGATCGTGGATGAGCTCCGAGAAATCGGTGCTCTCGAGCGCGAGGAAGAACGACCGGGCGTCGTTGTACTCCGCCGCGAAGGCGCGAAGGCTAGCGAGGTCCGGCAGGAAGAAGTAGTAGTGATCTTCCTCGGCCTTGCGATACCCGTAGCTGACTCGTTGCTGCAGCACCATCGGCGCCGCCGCGAAGCGCCGTAGCCGTTCGGCCACGCGACGCATGATGCCGGTCGCCCCCCAGAAGTCGTCGGGCCCGCCGCCCTTCTTGGCCCAGTTCGGCTTCCTAATGACGAAGAGCGCCGAGCCGAAGCCGAGGATCCGGAGGCGCTTCTTCAGGAATGCGGAGATCGCCGGGTCCTCCTTGTAGGAGAACGCCAGTAGGACGTATTTCGCGTGGTGCGTCTCGGCACAGAAGAATCGCCGCTGGTCGAGGAGCCTGGCGAGCGTGGCAGCATCATCGGTCTCCGCCGAGCGCAGGCGTCCGTAGTGAGCCTGCTTCATGGGGAGAAAGATGTCCGCGAGGCGATTCGTGGGGCCCGAATAGTACGCGAAGACGAACCGGGGGAGCGGGATCTCCTCGCGCTTGAGTTTCCGGGGTTCGAGGGCGTCGCTATGGGGTTCTCCCGCGGCGGTCATCGTGACCCGCGGGCGCTTGGACTCGTCGGGTGCCCAGTCGATCTCGACGAGGTTGCCGTCGATCTCGTATCGCAGGCGGTAGGCTTCCATGGGCCTGTCCCAGCGATTCTTTTCGACCCACTCCGCGAGGTCCCGAAAGATCAGGACGAGCGCCTCGAAGAGGTTGGACTTTCCGGTCCCGTTCCAACCGAGGACGACGTCGATGCTGAAGTCGGGTTGAAATGTGATCTTATAGTCGTTCAGATTCTTGAATTCTTTGATCCACAGGTAGAGCAGCCGAAACCGTGTCGGCTCTTCCACGGGAGCGCCGGGCGCGGCAGGTGCCTTTGAACGGGCTGGCGGAGGCGAGGCACGCGGCTGTTCGGGCCGTGCGGCGAGGAAGGCGTCGCGAACTTCAGGCGTTCGGTTCAGGAGCTCGTAGAAAACAGAGATCCGTTCCGCGTCCAGGCCGAGAGCGTCGAACAATTGCCGGGCGTCCGACGTGTCCTTGCCGACGCCATGCCATGCCGCAATCAGATCTTCCGATGTTGGAGTCGTTCGCTTCATGGATGGTAGTTTCCGCTTCGTTGGGGAGGCGCGAGGTTTTGTCGCTGCCTGGGCGGCCGCGGCTTTTTCTAGTGCCATTCGAGCGAGGAGGAGATCGGCGGAGTTTTGCGCCGGTCCCGGGGGGACCAGGGTCCCCGAGCGGGCGTCGCGGAGGAGCGCCTGGCGGAGTTGCGGCGCCCTCTGGAGCTGTTGCGCCAGTCTCACGCCAAGGTCGTCGGCGGCGTTCCACCGCCGGTGCAGTCGCGTGACGATCTCCCGCTGCTCCGCTTCGGGGGGGACCGGGATCGGGAGCTCGCGGAGTGTCTCGATATTGATGCCTGTGTACGCAACGCCCTTAGAGCGCGCATTCAGCCACTCCTGAAGAGCCGGCGAGGCGATGAAGAAGGCGACAAGCGCCGCCATGTCTCGATCCACGAGTGCGAGCATGGCCACTTCGCGAGAGATGTTGAATCCCGCGAGTTCAGGGGACACTGGGGCGACACCACCCAGGGTGCCGCGAATCGTCAAGAG
>ERZ795056.6697-NODE-6697-length-11190-cov-13.039335_pt1 | contig 11190 bp, 10 predicted proteins | sample MGYA00375140_ERZ795056 | MGnify/ENA primary metagenome ERZ795056 (study PRJEB30185, sample SAMN05720227) | activated sludge metagenome | isolation source: Anaerobic digester | place: USA | collected 2015-03-09 ...
CGCTGGCGTAGTTCTGTAACTGCATGATGCGAAGATCGGAAGGAAATGACAGCCGGGGATGCGCCTTCGGCGCTGGGGGGGAATACGGCCGCAGATTACGCAGATGGCGCAGATTTGGCTCACTACCGTTCGCGGCGAGGGAGATGCCGAGGGCGGAATGCAGCCGCAGAGGCGCCTTCGGCGCTTAGGGGGAATACGGCCGCAGATCCCGCAGATTTCGCAGATCATGGGCTCACTACCGTTCGCGGAGAGGTTCAATACCCGCGTTGGCTTATTGGAGATCAGGTTAGGTGAATGACGATGCCTGCATTTGGCATTTCATCTGCGCCATCTGCGGCTCGCATTCTTCAGGCAGCTTCGCCGGACAGGCACTGCGTCATCTGCGTCTCGCATTTCCTGGCATTTCATCCCGCTTCACGGGACAGGTCTTCGCTAAGGCGGGGCAGGCTCTGCGCCATCTGCGAGATCTGCGGCTCGCATTTTTGGGACAAGGCCGATCGCCGCGGACCACGACGCGTATTCCCTTTTTTGTTCACGAAGCAACCAAGGGCTGGTAGCGCGTCTACCTTTAGACAGCATAACCCTGAACACCATGAGGCTCCCTATCCTTTTTGCCGGTGCCGCGCTGCTGTGCGCCGCTGGCGTGAACGCCCAATTGGTATTCATTCCGGATACCCAGTTACGCACGTGGTTCAATGACGTGGTGCCTGGCAGTGTGGACGATGGGGGCTTCCTGGATACCAGCCTGCCCGCACTGGTGACGCTCGATTCGGTGGAGATCGACATCAACTGGTACCCGAGCGATATGACGGGCATCGAGTACCTCATCGGCCTGGACTACCTCAAAATGATGTTTCCCTATGGACAGGGTACGGCCTCCATCCCGGCCTTCCCGCCAGCGGTGGAACAGCTGTGGATCGAAACCTTTGGAGGCACGTCGTTGCCAGCGTTCCCACCAAACCTGCTGCGCTTGCACCTGAACGCCCTTGACAGTATCACCCAGCTCCCTGCCTTACCGAACGGTTTGGACGAGGTGCTGCTGATCGGAATGGGGTCGCTCACCGAGGTCCCCGCGCTTCCCGCCTCGCTCAACTTCGCGCAGCTCGAGGTACTGCCGCAGCTGACCACCCCGATCGTACTGCCGGCCGGGCTCGATGAAGTGCGCTTGGGCGAGATGCCCGTGGCCATGTTTCCCGCCATGCCGGATGGGTTACGGGTACTGTATCTGTATAGCCTCTACGAACTGACCACGTTCACGGATTGGCCGGAGTCATTGGAGTCGTTCGTGCTGGGGAATACCGGGATCACCAGCATCGGTCCATTTCCGAACGGACTGCGCGAGATCCAGTTCTGGACGGGTATTGAAGAGATCGTTTCTTTTCCGGACTCACTCCGGACGCTCCGATTCGATAGTTGGGGAGGGTTCAATGTTTGGCCGGAGTGCCTTCCTATGCTGCCCGATAGCATGGAATTGCTCTTTTGGGATGTTGTGGTTGCGAGCCAGATCACGTGCCTTCCGAATATTCCGGCCAACCCTGATTTCGTCTGTGTGTTCTGCCCGATGGAACTGTGCACGGTGTACAACAGCACATGTCCGAACGACAATGGGGTGGTGAGCGGTACGGTCTACCATGATCTGGACGGCGATGGCGCGGAGGATGCTGGTGAGCCGCCCCTGCCCGGCACGGTGATATCCATCGATCCCGGGTTCATGACCTCCACCGATACCGATGGCCGGTATTCCCGCGCTGTGGCGAACGGCACCTACACCATCACAGCCACGCATCCGTCGCCCTATTTCACCGGTACCCTGCCGACGACCCACTCGGCGGTCCTCGCCGCTCCAGGCGAGATCGACTCGCTCAACACTTTCGGTGCGCAGTTCGTTCCCGATGTGCAGGACCTGATCGCCGAACTCGTCGTCTCGCCGGCTCCCCGGCCCGGCTTCACCAACACGGTATGGTTGAGCTGCATGAACTACGGCACCACGACGGTCGATGCCAGCCTTTCCCTGACCTACGAAGCAGCACAGACATTCGTGTCCAGCAGCATTGCTCCCGACCAGGTCATTGGCCAAACGTTGACCTGGGAACTTCCTGCGCTGCAGGTGGGAGAGGTGCGCTCCGTTTCCGTGCTGCTTTCCACTCCCGTGAGCACGCAGTTGGGTACCATCTTCCTCCACATCGCACAGGCCGTTCCATTGGCCACGGATGAGACCCCTACGAACAACGTGGTGCAGCTACCGCTGGCGGTGGTGGGCTCCTGGGACCCCAATGACAAGCAGGTGTCGCCGGACATCCTCTCACCGGATGATGTGGCGGATGGCAAGCGCGTGGAATACCTGGTCCGCTTCCAGAACACCGGCAATTTTCCCGCGGACCGTGTGCTGGTGAAGGACTCCCTGAGCGCTGCGCTGGAATGGTCCACCTTCCAATTCCTGGGTGCCAGCCATGCCTGTACCTGGTTCATGGAGAATGGCATCCTCTTCTTCGAGTTCAACGACATCCAGTTGCCCGACAGTGTCAGCAACGAACCGGAGTCGCACGGCTTCGTGCGGTTCAGCATCGTTCCGAGTGCGGGTCTGGTGGTTGGTGATGTGGTTCCGAACAGCGCTGCCATCTACTTCGACTTCAACGAGCCGGTGATCACCAACGATGCGGTCTTCAGTGTACAAGTGCCGCAGGGCGTCGGATCCGCATCGAACGCCACGTTCGGGGTGCATCCAAATCCGGTCGTGGATCGCTTGGTCCTCTCGGTACCGGGGCACGTCCCGGTGGAGTTCATGATCCGGGATGCCTTGGGCCGGTTGGTTCAGCGCGGCATCGGTCAGGGGCCGCAGTTCGTGGTTCCCATGGATGCCTTGGGCCGTGGGGTCTACACTGTGACGATCACCGACGGAACGGTGGAGCGGATCGCGCGCATTGTGAAGAAATGATCAAGCCATATCGTGGACCGATCATGCGTGACACCGGGCTGACCGGCGATCCACTGACCGGCGGCGTAGTTCTGGAGTTGCATATGTTTCATCCCGACGATAGGCGGGAGGACGAAGATCGGGAGGAAAGGCTGACCGCAGACCTGCCTACAGGTAGACAGGTCTGCGGACGCTCCCATTCCCTCAGGGGACCAGGATCCTGCCATTCCAGCGCACGTGCGTGGACGTGGTGATGCGCCAAAGCGCGACCCCGGACGGGCAGGGTAGGATGGTGGTGCCTGAACTGAGCGCCATGGAGCGCAGGGTCCTCCCTTGTACGTCGAAGACCTCGAACAGATCGCCGCTACTACCACCACTTACCGTGATCCGATCTTCGTTCCATGCGCTGACCGTTGGCCGATCCGCGTTCGGTTCCTCTATGCCGGTGGTATACACTTGAAAAGTTCCCGTGTACGTGTCCGTATGGCCGCAGGGATCGGTGTACACGTGGGTGTAGGTGTAGAGGCCATCCCACGCGGCGGTAAAGGTGGGTTCGGCTTCGGTGGACGATTGGCCATTGGAGCAGGTCCACCAGTGCTGGCCCTGGCCGAAGTGGTGGAAGGTGATCACGCCGTCCACTTCGCTGCTCTGGCTGGTGGGTTCCGCGTCCGTGCTGCCGATCTCGTTCAGGTTCCAGGTGTCCACGCTGTCGAGCACGGTGGCGCTGGCAATGGCCTGCAGGATGGCCGCGGTGGCCGGCGGCAGAGTAGCGGTGAACGAGGTGCCCACACAACTCTCCCTGAAGATCGTGCAATAGAACACGCACGCGGCGAGGTAGGTGCCCGCCACGCTGGGATGGCTCTCATCGGCTTGGTAGAGTTCGATGTCGGGATGCATGTCGCGCACATGCTTCCATGCCCAACCAACAGGTGAAACGTAGCCCTCGTTCTCCAGCGCGAATTGGGTATAGTTATCGCGCAGGGCTTGCTGCATGCCGGCATAGGTGTTCAGTTCGGGGTACTCCCAGGAGGTCAGGTTATAGCCGTTCGCGTATCCCCAGGTCATGAAGAACACCGGATACGCGCATTCGCTGCTCTCCTGGATGGCGTAGTTGAGCGCGGTCGCATCGATATCGCTGAAGGTCTCGTTCGTTGGCAGTGCGCCACGCAGGCTTTGTTCCTGTAGTACCACATAGTCCCATTGCTGCGAGGCGATGGCGTTCTGTGTGGCTGGGTCGAACAGGTGGTTCGCAAAGGTGTAGCCACCCGGTGCCTGCATGGTGGTGTTCACGGTGTCGCCGAGCGAGAGCGCGATCTGCCGGAATAGGTTGGGCAGATCGTTGGTGGCGGTATAACTGTTACCGATGAAGAGCACATCGGTCTGCTGTGCGCGCACGGGAAGTGCAGCGAGCAACAAGACGAACAGGGCGAGGCGCATGGTGGAAAATTACGATGTCGTTGAGGCACGAACACCCAGGCCGTGACGAGCAGTGCGACGTTCGGAAACGCGAGCAGGTGGTTCACCAAGGAATGACGCAAGAGCAAGGCGGTCGGTTGTGCCCATCGATCGGTTCCCGGTCCGTTGGTCCTGGTCGAACACAGATGCAAGTGATCAGGGCGTGTCCCTCGCACCCCTTCGTAAAGCCTCCGCTCGGGAACACGTGTCGCCGTAGGAGTTGTGCCCGGGCTTGATCCGGGCCTGCAACTCCGCACTCGGTCGTCCCTCCCTTGCTTGCGGGGTTTCCGCTCGTACCGCTCACGCGGAACGGGCGTCAGGAACGTGAACCGTCCTCGAGTTCAAGATCTCGATGATCCTTGGCTGTATGATCCAAATGCCGATCGGGAAGAACCAGAAGCCAAGCATATATACGAACGTGCTCTCGTCCCGATGTCCGTTGGCTTGACGTATGGTCTTGATCGCTTTGGATTGAAAGTAAATGCCGTAGAACATACAGTACATGACGAAGACGTGGAGCGGGACGATGACCCATAGTTTCCAGCCGTACTCGTGCGCATTGGATGCGTTGATCTGATAGCCTCCGTCGGTGACCCAAAGGATCGTGACCGTATAAAGCGCTGCGAAGCTGACCGTATGCTGAAAGGTCTGCTCGTTCAGGATTTCTGGCCGGGGCATTCGTGCCCTCAACTCCTTCCCTAGTCGTAATGTCCACCAAGTGAAGGCCACGATCCAAAGACTTACCCATAGGAGGGCAACGATGGGATAGGGTGGGGCGAGAGGAACGAGAAAGGCGAACGCGAACAACATCCATGGCTTTGCCGTCAGAATGCGGTGGGAAGCGCTGTCGTTCATGCGCATTGATCAAAGGCGCGATCGGACCTCTTGCTGCTTGTAGTGCCGATCGGACCGTCGGTGATGGTGTCGATCGATCCATTTTGGTTGCCGGATCCGGCTATCCATCGGCCGCTGGTACGAGGCTGGCGTTGCATGGAGCGAAGATCGGCAAGAGTGACCCAATGCCGCGGCGTGTGCCCATTTCGCGATTGGATCGGCATGCCCCAACATCCGGGTAGGGGTCCGATCAGCGGATCGGAGGAGTTGCTCAATACTTCACAAAGCGCTGCACGGTAGTACCGGCCGCGCCGATGCACTGCACCAGTAGCACGCCACTGGTCAGGTCGGCGACAGGGACGGTGGTGGTGCGTTGCCCGTTCACGGACTGGGCGCGGAGCAAACGCCCCTGCGCGTCGCATATGGCGATGGTGCCGGTGAAGGCCTCGGGGAAGGAGAGGCGTGCTTCGTCCACCACCGGGTTGGGGGACACGGACAGGCCCGGTGGTGCGGAGGCATCGGCGATACCGTTGAACAGGTTGTTGTCGATCACGCTCACGTTGTCGAAGTAGGCCGTGCAGTCGGAGGAACCGTCGAGCAGGGTGAGCACCACGCCGAAGGCATGGTCCGGTGACGGTTGGGTCCAGCAGAAGTTGGAGGTGCCTCCGAATTGCCAGGGATCACAGCAGTTGCCGAAGCCCATGCAGAACAGGTAGTCCGGCGCGAGCGGGTCCACCCAGCCCAGGTAGGCGCGGGCCTCACTGCCCGTGTTCAAGGGATCATCGACGCGGACCGCACAGCGCAGCTCGTAGTCGGCATTGACGTCGAAGGGGATGGGATGGAACAGGTAGGAGAGGTAGGGGGCTGCAAGCGGGGGCAGGTTCAGGTCCTGGCTGGTGATGCCGATGCTGTACGGGCTGAGGTAACCGTCGCCGATGATGAACGGGCCTTGGCTGGTGGAGAGCCACTGCGGACCGGGTGCGCTGCTATCGAAGTTCTCGCTGAACACGACGGTCTGTGCCAGTGCGGGGTGCGCGAGAACCAGTGCCAGAAGGGCCAGTGGGTGGAAGGTCATGATCGGTTCGGTCTTCAGCACGAAGACGGATAGCCCCCGTTACAGTTGCCCGGCAAACGCAAGGGGCGTTGGATCGCGATCAGGGGGCGATGTTGATTGGCCGGTTCGCCTTGGACGGGTCGGTACGCGTCGATCCTCTGCGTTGCGTGTGCCTTCCGCGTTCGTTAACCCGGCAAGTCGTCCAGGATCAGCGCAGCACCACCAGTGGCGTGCGACCGACGTGCCCCTGTGATCGCAGTTCGACCACGTACGGGCCCGTCGCCAGGGCCGACACATCGATCCGGGCTGCTCCGTGTGCGTTGGCCAGGTCCTTCGTCAGGACGAGCGTTCCGGAAAGATCACGGATACGGAGACGGACCTCCGCGAGGTCGCGGTCCCAGTGCAGGTCGATCGTATGTGCTGCGGGGTTCGGCCACACCTGGAGTGGCATTGTAGAGGCATGCGTGGAAGGCACGGAAGTGCTGGCATCCAAGAGACCGGTCGCATACATCACCGCGGCTTGGGCCTCATCCACGTAGACCAGGTGGAAGGTGCTGTCACGGAACGCCAGGCTGGGGGAGTGCCGGGGTCCTGCGGCCGGGGGCAGGGCGGATACGAGCGTGATGCCGGACGGGCCCGATGTGCTCCATGCGAAGTACACATCATCCAAACCCGTGCGATCGTCCACCCAACCGAGGCCGAGCATGCCCGCTCCACCGGCGATGGTCGGTTGACGTTGGATCGTGGTCGGAGTAGCGCCTTGGTCCAGGGTCACGGGCGTGGCCGCGTTCAGGCCCACCATGTCCGCCGCGCCGCATTTCACACGACCGTTGTCGACAGGCGACACCCATGCATAGATGAGCGAATCGGCAGCGATGATCGCTTCGGGACCGGATGCATTGCAGGAGATGTCCTGCGCCGTTCCGTCATCGATGTTCTTCTTCACCGTGAACGATGCGCCGTTGTTGGTACTCAATGCAGCATGGATCGGATGGTCGTTCCCGTTCTGCAGTCGCCAAAGGACCACGTGCTTGTTCCCGTCGATGACGATGAAGGGATCGGTGACCACGCAAGGCGATCCCGGCACCGAACCGTCCGCTGGAACGAACGTGGTGTAGGAGGCCCCCAGGTTCACGGAGCAGACCGCGCCAGCGCTCCACGATCCTGCATAGCGCAACATGGCCGCATGGGGATGGCCCACTCCGTCGATGGCCACGTGTGGAAGGATGGCGTCCGTTCCGCCGGAGAGGTACTGATCGAGCCAGACAGGGTCCGCCCAGGAAGTGCCCGCGTCGGAACTCTTGATGGTGTACAGCCTACCCGTGTTGGGTGCCAGCGTTCCGTAGCTGATGTAAACGTCATTCCCCTTCGCAGCGATGTTCGGACCTGCTGATGGTCCCACTTCCACGTCATGTGTGCCGATCGAGGCGGTGACAGGTGGACCGAATACTCCTCCCACCGCCCGGGCGTGGAGGATCTCGCCGATCAGGCTGTCCCTGCCCCAGATCACGTTCACTTCGCCGTTATCGGTGATGGCGATGCGGGGTCGGAGCCCGTTCGATGCGCTGGCGTTACCGATGGGCACCGGTGTGGACCAGGTGATGCTCTGTGCGCTCACTGTTTGGACCATGCCGAGCAAGAGGGTGAGGAGGGTGTTCATTGGCCGCATAGCACGAAGCTATTCGATCACGCGCGAATTCTGGATCGTTCGATGCACCGTGGTCGGCATCGATCACCGGCCAGGATCAGGTCCTTCGGTGTGTAGGCTGGACACGTCGGATCGTGCCACGCGGGAGGATCGCGCGGAGCGCTACCAGGTCGGGTGGTGGATGAGGCTCGGATCGATTCTGAAGGGCTTGTGCCAACGAAGAACTTCCCGATGCGATGATGATCCGTGCGGTATTGGATCCCCGCTCCGCGTCCTCCGCGGTTCGATCGCATTCGCATTTCCAGCGAACACGTTGCGGTGCATAGCTTTGGTTCATGGACCTCAAGACCCTCAAGCTGGAGTTGTTGGAACGCATCGCCCTCTTGGAGGATGAAGCACGTTTGCTTGCCTTGAAACGATTGTTGGACGGCCCGCCCACATACACTGTTCCCAGCGACCACCTGAGCGTGGTGCGTGAAGGGGAGGAGCCTTACCTGAAGTTGGAGGACCGGATGTACACGGCGGAGGAGGTGCGGAAGGTGGTGGAGGAGGTGTTACGTGAGGTGGAGGCCGTGAGTGATGAGTTTTCTCCAGAAGAAGTGGCCGCACTTGATGCCAGCCGGGAACGGTTCCTGAAAGGCGAAGGCCAATGGCTGACACGAGCAGAATTGGAAGCACGCATGAATGCACGTGACGGGAAGTGAGTCATGGAGGTTCTGTATTCGGCGGAAGCCGATCGGGATATTGATGAGGCATGGTTCTCATTGGAAACAGGTCGTCCTGGAGAAGGTGAGCGTTTCCAGGTGGATATCCGGACGACCATGGCCTATATCGAACGCTGGCCGCGTGGTTTTCAGATACGGTACGGTCACTATCGCTTTGTTCCCTTGGCGATCTTCCGATACCACATCATCTATTCGATCGAAGGCGAGTTCATCGTGGTCCACCGCATCCGCCACATGCACCAGCGGCCGTTCAAGCGCTCCTTCGGCACATTGCGATAGGCCGCGCATGGCCGCTGACCTCCCGCCACTTGAACCGACCGCTCTTGTAAACACCCCCTCTCGGGTCATAGGGATGATGCACCTTGCGTGCAATGCCAGCGCCTACTTCTCACACGTTGCTCCTCCGCCTACGCTGGCTGCAGCTGCGCCGGGCCATTCCGCTCTACGGCATCGTACTGCTGGCGCTGGCCGTGGTCCTTGGGTTGCGACTGATGCATCGCGCAATGCTTCAGGACGACTCCTATGCATCTTTCATCGCAGGCGGCACGTTGCTCATGGTATGGGGCCTGCACCAACGGCGGGCGGATCTGCACTTCTTGTTCCGCCATGTACCGCAGGCCTGCACTGCCCTTGTGGTGGAGTATGGCGCACTGGTCCTTCCTGTGCTGTTGGTCCTCTTCCTGGCGGGTGCATGGCTTGAAGCGCTGGTTCTGGTTCCGGTGTTCGTGCTACCGTGGCTGCCAGCGGTCCGGTCCTCTGGCGTACGCGGAAGCTGGCTCCGGCGATGGATACCGGCGCACCTCTTCGAATGGAAGAGCCTGGTCCAACGCACCCATCCGATCGGCCTGGTCCTCTGGCTGGTGGCGCTCACCTTCTGCTGGTTGCCGGTGCTGCCCTTGTTCCTGCTCGGTGCGATCGCGATGTTGGTGGCCGGGGCGCAGGAGCAATGCGAACCGCGTGCGATGTTGCTGGCCACTGCGAGCAATGCTCGTGCACTGGTGCGCTTGAAGGTCTTCGGATCGATGCAGCTCATGACCATCATCATGCTTCCCGTCCTGATCGCCGCTACCATATTCCGACCGGTATGGTGGTGGGTCCATGCGCTCTTCGGTTTGGGCATGGTGGTGCTGGTGGCCTATTCCATCGTATTGAAGTACGCCAACTACCGACCGGACATCCGGCTGGAAGCCAACGGTGCCAATGTCGCGGTGGCCGCTGTCTTCGCCATTCTTCCCGGACTTGCGCTGGTGCCGCTGATCATGTTGCTCACCGAATGGCCCAAGGCCCGGGCCAACCTCAACGCCTTCTTCCATGCTCACGATCACTGACCTGCGGTGCACCTATGGAGAGAGGACCGTGGTGGAACTCCCGCATTACGAAATGGCACCTGGTGTGCACGGGATCGTAGGACTGAACGGTGCGGGCAAGTCCACGTTGCTGAACGCGCTGTACGGCTTCGGCCGGAACCGGGAGGCGCGGGTACTGTGGAAAGGGGCTGACATGGGCCATGCGAACACCGCGTTCCAAGAGGCGGAGAGCTACTTCCATCCGGGCATCACCGGCGCCGAGTTCCTCGACCTGTTCATGCCTGCTGATCCCAGGGGTGATGCAGGGTCCTTGAACACCTTGCTGGAGGTGCCACTGGACGCACCGATCAGCACCTATTCCACGGGCATGAAGCGGAAGCTCGCGCTATTGGGTGCGCTACGGCTGGACCGTGAGGTGCTTCTGTTGGACGAGCCGATGAACGGCTTGGACCTGGCCTCGGTACGCGTGATGGAGGCCATCATCAAGCGCCTTGCTGAGCGTGGTCGCACAGTGCTCATCACCTCGCACGTGCTCGGTCCCCTGGTCACGTTGTGCGATCACATCCACCTGCTCCAACACGGGCGGTTCACACGCGATTTCGTGCGCGGACATACCGAAGGATTGGAAGAGGCGCTCTTCGCGGAACTGGACCAGCGTACCGGCGAGGTGGTGGCGCGTTGGGGTCGGGAATGAACCGATCGTTCGGTGGAGCGCTAGGGGAGCTGTTCATCACGCACCGCCGTAGGCACCGTGCCACCGATGGTCTGCAGGATGATGTCGCGGTCGTTGCCCGACCCACTGTACTTCACGACCCCGTCGAGGTTCAGGTCCTCCTGCCGGTATTGCCCGGTGAGTGTGTTGGTGGGCACCACCCCGCCGATGGCTGATAGGATGGGGTCGCGGTCATTGCTGCTGCCGGAGTACTTGGCGTTGCCATCGAACGCGACATCGCCGCTCCAGAGGACCATACGGCTTCCTTCGGTCCGGCGTGCGTCGGTGCCGAAGGTGGCCTGGCTGGCATTTCGGAAGTCAATGGAAGTGGTGGTGGCCGAAAGTACGATCGGTGCCGCCGACATCACGCCCAGGTGGTTGCGGTGCCGCACGGCCACGTGATACGATGCGGGAGGCGCAGGGATCACGAGCGGGGCCATGCCGTTCAGGTCCACCACATCACCGTCGCGCTGCAACAGTGCCCTGCGGCTGGCGACCACTTGCGTGTTGTTCGCGCTGTTGCGCAGTTCCACCACCACCC
>ERZ795056.6698-NODE-6698-length-11190-cov-7.116569_pt1 | contig 11190 bp, 4 predicted proteins | sample MGYA00375140_ERZ795056 | MGnify/ENA primary metagenome ERZ795056 (study PRJEB30185, sample SAMN05720227) | activated sludge metagenome | isolation source: Anaerobic digester | place: USA | collected 2015-03-09 ...
TGCCTCAGGCTTTTTTTATTGCCGGAATCCAGGGAGAGAGTTCGCTACGTACATTCTTCCTGATACAAAGAACATAACGAAGCATTTGAATTTTGAGCAGTCTATGAAATTCATAAAATATACGTTTACCTTTGTTGATTGATAGTGTATGAAATACAAGAAACTGTATTCCATCGCAAAACCTGGCAACTGGTGATCAACTGAATAACCCTTCCGTACTGCTACAGATCGGGTTTTACAGACCGGTGTGTTTCTGTTGTAACAGCATGAAACCACGCATCAGCACTTTCGTTTTGTGGTTTTTCACAGTTTTTTTTCGTCCTCATCCACCTCTTTTGTCCAATCTATTATGAAAAAACGTTCTACTAAGCCGACTTTTGTCACAACATTGCAGAGAATCAAGCAAATGACCAGAATTCTGATTGCATTCAGTTTGATCCTGTTTTCTATTGATGGATTCTCACAAATCCGTGTCATCAACCCCAGCGATGCGGGCATCACACTTACAGGCAACAGCACCTACACCGTCAGGTGGGCAAAAGGCGGAACGACCTTTTCACGTGTTAAAATTAAATTGTCTGTCGATGGAGGGGTAACCTTTCCTTATTTGCTGGTGAACAACACGCCAAATACAGCAACAGATTCCAGCGAAAACATCACAGTACCCGGACTGATTACAAACCAGGCCCGGATCCGGATTACGAACCAGTCCGATTCTACCGTTGGTGATGTGTCAGATAATGATTTTGAAATTACAGGATATTGCTGGCCGTGGAGTGTGAGTTGTACAAACAACTTTATTCAGAACTTTAATGTAAACTCACTCAACAACTCAAGTACCTGTTCTGCGAGAGGTTACGTTTCGTACACACCTTCCGGAACCAGAACAACCAATCTTTACACCGGCTCCAAAGTGCCGTTTACATTGAAAACCAGTAAAACCAACATCAACATGGGTGTGGCGATCTGGTGCGATTTCAATGAAGATAAAGATTTCAGTGATGCAGGTGAGTTTCTGTATGCCAGTTCTGTGCTGGATACAACCCACCGTGATTCCATTTCCATTCCATCAGAAGTGACTGCCGGTCTTAAAGTTCTGCGGGTACGAACCGTTCGGGCAACGCTGCTTTCTTCCGGAGACTATTGTACATTTTATAATACAGGAGGTGAAATTGAAGACTACCAGGTTACAATATCCTCACTTCCAGGTTCAGGACCTATCCTTTTGAGAACTCCAAGTGCAGCAGGCATTACCCTGGATAACAATACCAGCTATGCTGTTCGCTGGTCAAAAGGAGGAACCACTTACGACAAAGTGAAAATCAAGTTTTCGGCAGATGGTGGAGCTACGTTTCCATATACTCTGGTTAATAATTCCAACAACCTGGTAACCGACACCGCAGAAAGCATTACTGTACCGGGAATCATTACCACCACTGCCAGGATCCGGATTGAAAACCAGAACGACTCAACCATCGGTGACATTTCAGACAATAATTTTACCGTAAGAGGATATTGCTGGCCATGGAATACCAGTTGCACAAACAACTATATTCAGAATTTCTCGGTCAATACCATCAACAGCACCAGCACCTGTTCTTCAAGAGGATATGTGAATTACAACACCTCCAGAACCACAACGTTGTATTCCGGCCAATCGTATCCATTCACATTGAAAACATCCAAAGTGAACATTGATATGGGAGTGGGTATCTGGTGCGATTTCAACGGTGACTTTGATTTCGATGATGCCGGTGAATTCCTGTATAGCAGCCCATCTCTGGATACAACGTTTTCCGGAACCATTTCGATACCATCCGGCCTGACTTTCGCCAACCGGAGATTGAGAATCCGGACAGTTCGCGGCAACCTTCTGGGCGCTTCAGACTATTGCACTTTCTATAATACAGGAGGAGAAATTGAGGACTACACGGTTTCCATCGATGAAATTATTGGTGCCGGCCCTTTGGTTGTGCGGACACCAAGCGATGCGGGACTAACGCTTACATCCAATGCGAGTTATACAGCAAGATGGTCGAAAGCAGGAACCACTTATGATAAAGTAAAAATCAAGTTTTCAGATGATGGTGGTGTTACTTTTCCATACCTCTTAGTAAACAACACACCCAATACGTCTGCCGATACTTCAGAAGCGATTGTTGTCCCTGGTATTATAACCACACAAGGACGGATTCAGATTACCAATCAAAGCGATTCCACCATTGGTGATATTTCGGACAACGACTTCACTATTTCCGGTTATTGCTGGCCATGGAACACCAGCTGCACCAACAATTTCATACGGTCGGTCGAGGTTAACTCTCTCAACAATACAAGCACCTGCTCCACCAGAGGTTATGTAAACAATGCAGCGACCGGAACAAGAACCACCACTCTTTATCAGGGCCAGTCTTATCCAATCACCATCAAAACATCGAAAACGAACAATATGGGCGTTGCCGTATGGTGTGATTTCAACAATGACACAGACTTTGATGATGCAGGTGAATTCCTGTATGCGAGCAGTAGCCTGGATACCACATTCAACGGAACCATATCCATTCCTGCCGATGCGCCACTAGGAACAAGAAGGTTCAGGGTAAGAACTGTTAACAATACTCTTCTCTCCTCAACTGACTATTGTGCATTTTACAATAACGGCAGTGAAATCGAAGATTACACCGTTACCATAGACGAAACGACTGGCATCGGACCTTTGACAGTTAAAGTTCCAAATACAGCGGGCTTGTCACTGGCCACCAACAGTACGTATACCGTTCGCTGGACAAAAGGAAACAGCATATACGACAGAGTTAAGATCAAATTCTCTGCGGATGGAGGTGCCACATTTCCTTACCTTTTGGTAAACAACAGTCCAAACCTTTCCTCCGACACTTCTGAAAACATCACAGTTCCGGGAATCATCACTACACAAGGGCGGATACGGATATCCAATCAAAATGACTCTACGGTTTCAGATATGTCTGACAACAATTTTACCATCACTGGTTATTGCTGGCCATGGAGTATGAGTTGTTCCAACAGCTACCTAAGGAAAATTTCACTGAACACCCTGAGCACAACCAATACATGTGCGACCCGGGCATACAGTTCAGCAGCAGCCAGCGGTGCAAATACCACCACCCTGTACACTGGACAATCCTATCCGTTTACAGTGAAAACATCAAAAACCAGTCTTACTCAAGGTGTAGCGATCTGGTGTGATTTCAACAATGACCTGGATTTCGATGATGCAGGAGAATTACTTTACACAAGTTCAAGTCTCGATACTTCCTTCGCCGGATCCATCACCATTCCGGAAGATGTATCGGTTGGAACCAAAAGACTACGTGTCCGGACGGTAAACAATCAATTACTGGACTCTACTCAATCCTGTACTTTCTTCAATACCGGAGGAGAAATCGAAGATTTCACCATTACGGTTGATGTAATACCTGGAGTGGGTCCTATTGTCGTTCGTACTCCGACAGCTGCAGGCATTTCACTTGTTTCCAATGCCAGTTATACTGTCCGTTGGGCAAAAGGAGCAACGACCTTTCCAACAGCTAAGGTTAAATTCTCAGTTGATGGTGGTTTGACTTATCCATATACACTTGCCGAGAATGTGTCGAATGCTTCTGCTGAAAACAGCACATCCATTGTTGTGCCTGGTTTCATTACGACCCAGGCAAAAATCCGTGTATCAGATCAGAACGATTCAACCAACAATGATGTTTCAGACAACAACTTCACCATTACCGGATATTGCTGGCCATGGGGAATGAGCTGTACAAACAACAGCATCAACGCATTCACAATGAATACTCTGAGCCGCAGCAGTGGCTGTGGTACTTCAAGAGGCTACACTGTGGTGGCTGCCACCGGATCCAATACCACCACCATGCAACGTGGCCTTACCTATCCGTTTACAATCAACACAAGTACTGCCAGCTCCAGTATGGCTGTCGGAATCTGGTGTGATTTTAACAACGATCAGGATTTCGATGATTCAAATGAGTTTTTGTATGGAAGCCCATCGTTCGGAACCAGCTTCTCCGGTAATATAACCATCCCTGGAAATACCGCAACCGGACAAAGAAGGCTGCGGGTACGAACTGTACGTGGTAGCTTGCTAACGGCTGGTGATGCCTGCACATTCTTCAGTAATGGTGGTGAAATTGAAGACTATACGATCACAATTGATCAGCCTACCATTGTCATCACATCTCCACTCACTGACATCTGTCCAGGAACCAATATTTCGGTTGCGTTCACCACAACCGGAACATTTCTGGATGGCAACTATTTTCAGGTTCAACTTTCCAATTCGACCGGTGTTTTTGGAGCCGGAACATCTGCTCTGGCAAACGGCGCCTCCTCTCCGATCACATGTCACATTGGAATCGGAACAACCCAGGGAACATATCGTCTTCGTGTAGTTGCTGCCACTCCAGCCCCAGCTGTTTTCGGGACCAATTCTGACTATTTCAACATCAAGTCCAAACCATCGACACCTACATCGACTGCCGGCAGTCGATGTGGAACTGGAACGGTGAGCCTCTCTGCAGCAGGTTGTTCAACTATTGAATGGTATGATGCATCGACAAAAGGGAATCTGGTTGGTACTGGTGCATCATTTGTAACACCTTCTATCAGCTCAACCACCAACTACTTTGCAACCTGTATTGACGCTGAGGGATGCCAGAGTTTACGGAAACTAACTGCAGCAATGGTGAATCCACTTCCTACCCTCACAACGTTTAACCCTTCTTCGGGAAGCGTTGGCTTCACAAACGTTGTGATTTCAGGTACATCATTTGGTGCAATTGATTCTGTGGTGTTTGCAGGAAATGCTAAGGCTCAAATTCTGTCAAATACATCCACCAGCATTACGGTTAAAACTCCGGTGAATGCCACCAACGGTACGATCCGTGTCTATACTCCTTGTGGTATGACGGAAAGCTCAGGTTCTTTCACTGCCGATGTTCCAAGTATCGCAACACCTGTTATCTCGTTGGCATCCGGTACATATCCTTCCAGTACAACCACCACGTTGTCCTGTGCCACAGCCGGTGCTGATATCTACTATACGTTGAATGGTGTAACTCCGGATCCAAACAGTCCGGTCACTAAATTGTATACTGGTGATCCGATCTTTATTGGAGTAGGCCTTAACTTAAAAGCCATTGGCTACAAAACAGGATGGGTTACTTCAGGAATTGCAACAGCAACTTATACCATCACAGCTCCAACTATTGTAGCCACTCCGGCAATTTCTCCTTCAAGCGGTACTTATTCCGGTGGTCAGGTTTTATCCATTACCTGCTCAACTCCTCAATCTTCTATTTATTTTACTCTGAATGGACAAGAACCTGTTCTGGACGGAAATTCTCCTATCCGCTATCTGGGACCAATTTCAGTTGCTGAAAATGTTTCAGTGAAAGCGATAGGTGTTCGGGATGGTTGGTCACCAAGTCTTGTAGCCTGGTCTGAACTGATCATTACAGGAGGAAGCTCGTTAAGTGCCTGTACTTTTGACCCGGCACCAGGTGCGTACAGCGGAGCTCAAACTGTAACGATTAACAATGCCGATCCTTTGGCTCAAATCTACTACACCATTGATGGAACCGATCCATATCGTTATCTGCCGCTGGCGAAACCATATGCCGGTCCGGTAGCCATTAATTCCAGCCTGACACTGAAAGCCTCCGCATACAGAGACGGATTCGGTGACAGTCCGAGAGCAGTGGGTAACTATACCATTGGTGGCGGAAGAATGGCGGTGGATAAATCCAATCCTGCCTATTATACAGAGCCTTCTGGTCCGGTGTATGCTTCCGGAAATAAAATGGCTTCGGAAGTTCAGGAGAATGGTTCTGATTCGAAAGTTTCTCTTTACCCCAATCCGACAAACGGAATCCTGTTCATCGATTTTGGTTCCCGTAAAGAGAATATGAAAATCACGATTCTCAGTGTTCTGGGCCAGGTGGTCAATGTAGTGGAAACAGAAGGCGCAACCTTCGGTGCCGCATTGAACCTGTCAGAAAACAAACCAGGTGTTTACATTGTCCGGATTTCCGATTCCAATGGAAACCAGGTGGAAAGGAAAGTTGTTCTTCAGTAATATTAGAATTCTCAAAAAGGCCACCCCTAAAAGGTGGCCTTTTTTATGCACCTTTTCCTAAAAAACAGGAACCCAGGCTACACTCCATGCACCGTCTGGCTATGCAATATTGACTATACAACTCATTGAGAGCCTGGCTAGTTGCAGCAGATTCACACCCGATTCCAAACGACTCCCACATTCGGGTAATCGCATTCGGCTCGCATCGGATGGTATAAAGCCAGTCAAGAGCATTTTCAATATAATCCGGGTTCTCTTTGGCCAGTCCAAGTGCTGCAAGGAAAGGAGAAAAAAAATTGACAATCAAAGTATCTCTGAGAAACGAACTCCAGCTGATTTTTGATTTAAATGGTCTTGCCTCCTGAAGAAAACCTTCAAGAACCGGGGAAAGGGAAAGTGGGCCTGAAGAGAAAAATGCAGAAGCCTCCGTATTCTTTTCTGTGAGAATCCGAAACCAATCCGGAAGTTTATGGACCATCGAAGCCAGGATTAAAACACGATGAACCGGAAAAGAACCCGGCCGTATCCTGAATTGTTTCCAAGCCAGCGAATGTGACCCAAGCTGGTACTTATGCCTGAGATATTCATACTCAGTACGCAAGGCTATGTGTGATTCTCCTTTGTTTTCTTCTTCCAGAAAACCAGCCTGTCCCAGCAGAAGGGAAAAAACCTTTTCGTCATTCCAACCCAGGCTGGCAAAAATCCTGACGGGTACAGACTGGGCCAACAGCAACATTGGATCCGCATTGATTTTCAATCCCAGAGTGTGTGCCAGAGACTGGTAAAATGTTTCCTGCCAATCCTTCCCATTCAGCATCCAGCGTTTGAGAATCTCACGGGCTTTCCGTTCCAGTCTTTCCGTCAATACCCTCTCCTGCATTGCCGTCATCCGGATAGCCGGAGCATTGGATAAAAACGATTCACAGGCAATACTCTTCGGTGCTGGATTCATGAGCTCCCGATACCGGAGCAAAACTTCCAGGGGAATCTTATCCTTCAGTTCCAATGTTGGGACAACGGTACCATCCAACCGGAAAACATCGGCATCTTTTTCCCATACTACATGAAGGATCACTGATTGATACGCCGGATCAGATTGGTGATCATGGTCATACCATTCGCTGGCTCGTACATGAATCTCTACAGAACCGACCCATTCAAGCTGATCAATGACGATTTTTGCCTGCTCAAAGTCGGGCCCTGAATTGGAATTCCGGTAACCGGTCTTAAGAATGGTAAGGGGTGATCCGTCAACGAGACGGGCATTTTGACGTGTATGCAATTGCTGCTGCCAAAGCAGATGTAAAAAATCCTCTTTCATTTTCTTATAGTTTAGACTCCAAAAATAGAAGTTTTTATCACAAAAAATACTTGTGATAAAGAAAGAACCTCGTAGTTTTGCCCTCCCTTAAAGCCCAGGTGGCGAAATTGGTAGACGCACTACTTTGAGGTGGTAGCGCCCGTAAGGGTGTGCTGGTTCGAATCCAGTCTTGGGCACAAAAAAACCCGTCATGTGAAAACATGACGGGTTTTTTGTTTTACATTGAAAGGCTAAGCCATCTGCGAGGAAAACAAGTTTTTAACTGAGCTATTTACTCCCGTTTAACCCGGAAGTTCATTAGAAAATCCATTACAGCGTTCTAATGAAATAACCGGGATTTACTTTTGGAACCTATCAACCAGGCCTAACCTCCTGATTACGGATTACTTCTAACTGATTACTGGATTTCTTCTCTTAAATATCGAATTTAATCCCCTGAGCCAAAGGCAATTCCTTGCTGTAGTTGATGGTATTGGTCTGACGGCGCATGTACGATCTCCAGGCATCGGAACCCGATTCCCGGCCACCTCCTGTTTCTTTTTCTCCTCCGAACGCTCCTCCGATTTCAGCACCGGATGTTCCGATGTTGACATTCGCAATGCCACAATCTGATCCTCTCCAGTTCAGGAAACGCTCAGCTTCCTGAAGACGGTTTGTGAAAATAGAAGAGGAAAGTCCCTGACGAACATTGTTCTGGATCGCAATGGCATTGTCGACATCCCCATCGTATTTCAAAAGATACAAAATCGGAGCAAAGGTTTCTTCCTGAACCATGTGGTAGTGGTTTTCTGCTTCCACAATCGCGGGTTTCACATAGCAACCCTGCAATCCCGTTTCGACTTTTTCACCACCGATGATAAGCTTCCCTCCTTCTGCCTGCACTTTCTCGAGGGCATTGAAAAACGCCGACTCTGCGGCTTTGTCAACCAAAGGACCCACAAGATAATTCTCGTCCAATGGATTTCCAATCGGTAACTTTTTATACGCCTCCACCATCCGGTTTTTTACTTCCTCATACCGGGAACTGTGAACAATCAGACGGCGGGTGCTGGTGCATCGCTGTCCACAGGTTCCAACGGCTCCGAATACAGTGCTGCGGATGGCCATATCCAGATTGGAATCTTCTGCAATGATTACGGCGTTGTTTCCTCCCAGTTCCAGCAAAGATTTACCCAATCGCTGAGCAACTGTAACCGCCACTGCTTTCCCCATTCGGGTCGAGCCGGTTGCCGAAACGAGGGCAACACGTGGATCTGAAGCCATGGCTTGTCCGATGGTGGCATCGCCAATGACAAGAGAAAACACACCCTCCGGAAGCTGGTTATCTTTCAATACTTTTTCAAGTAAGCGTTGGCAGGCAATAGCCGTAAACGGCGTCTTTTCTGAAGGTTTCCACACGCAAACATTTCCGCAAACTGCGGCCAAAGCGGCATTCCAGGCCCATACAGCCACCGGAAAGTTAAACGCTGAAATAATGCCAACTGTACCAAGTGGATGCCACTGCTCCATCATCCGGTGCTCTTTCCGCTCTGAATGCATGGACAAGCCATATAACTGACGGGAAAGTCCAACGGCAAAATCGCAGATGTCGATCATCTCCTGCACTTCACCAAGGCCTTCCTGCACAATTTTCCCCATCTCAATGGAGACCAACTGGCCCAATGGTAGCTTGTACTGCCGTAAAACCTCACCGTACTGCCGAATGATCTCGCCCCGTCTTGGTGCCGGAATGGCGGACCAAACTTTATACGCTGCATCAGCGGTCTGAAGGACGGAATCAAAGTCGGCTTTGGAAGCCCCTTTCACCTGCCCGATCGGACTGCCGTCAATGGGTGATTGAATGGAAAAAACAGAATCTCCGGAACCTGCTTTCCAGGTAAGTCCGGTGGAAGTGGAGGCATGAACGCCGGCAGGTATGCCAAGCTGTGAAAACAAATCCTGAATTGTGGACGAAATAGCTGTCATGAAATGGTGTAATTCTTTAGTAATGTAATCGAACGATCTATTTTCCGACCAGGTTGATGATCACCAGAACCGTTGTGATACTGGAAATGATCAAACTGATGGCAGGCAGATTGAGCCTGAAGTTTTTGGCTTTCATTGGTTCTACATATAGAACATCATTGGGCAGCAGAAAGAAGTGATTGCCTTCAATCAATGTCCTGTTGGTGAGATCCAGCGTACTGATTTCCACCTTATTGTCTATCGTACGAATGAGTTTAATTTTGTGCCGGTTGGCCACATCTGTAAGATCACCTGCATATCCGATGGCCTCAAGAACCGATGCCCGGTCGTTGTATATAAAGTGAACACCAGGTGTTTTCACTTCTCCCAGAACCGTCACTTTAAAACTAACCAGTTTCACTTTCACCTGAACATTGCTGGTATACTTATCGATTTTATCGGCCAGAATAGCAGAAATCTCCGGAATGGTCTTGTCTTTCACATGCACATCACCCAGCAACGGAAACTGAATATTACCTTTACCATCGACGGTGTAACCGGAAATATACAGCTGGCTCAGACTATTCTGCATCTGGATATTTGACGTTTGCCCATCCAGATTGAATGGTTGAACCGAAACCGGATCCTGACCCATCACCTTGATGTTGAGAATGTCTCCATGCTGAACTTTGTATGCCTGAATTTGTGCCTGGTACTCCTTTACCAGCTCATTGTCGGCTTTGCCCGACTTCGGCTTATCCTGAAGATACACCAGTTCCCGATTCGGAATACAGGACTGAAATACAATCAGAATCAGAAAAAATAATCGGAGAGTGTAGCGGATAGTCAAGAGGAAATCGTACGAAAAGGAGTGCAAATGTAGGACTTTTCTCCGTGGAAAACAGAGTAAATCCGATCATTGTGTTCTCTGCTTCTGAAAGATATGTCAGGCCTTCATCTTTTCAACAACCTGCTCCAGGGTCAGCTTTTCCTGTGTTCCGGTTGCCAGGTTTTTCAGTGTGAGTATTCCTTCATTGATTTCATCCTCACCTGCTACCAGAACCCAGGGGATTAGTTTGGCATCGGCGTACCCAAACTGTTTTTTGAGTTTTGCGGGCTCCGGATACAATTCGCATGAAATGCCTTCCTTTCGAAGGGAAGAAAGAAGTTGAAGGTAATAGGGGATTTGATGCTCATCAAACAACACCACCAGTACCTTCGACGAAGTAGCGGGCATGGAAGCCGTTTTTCCCAGCTCGGATAATAAATCATAAACCCGATCGATGCCAAACGAAAAGCCGACTCCCGGAATTCCGTTTACGCCAAATACTGAGGTGAGTTCGTCGTAGCGACCACCACCGGAAATACTTCCGACTTTGACACCTTGTGGAACCACCTCAAAAATGGGTCCGGTGTAGTATGAAAGTCCTCTGGCCAAACTCAGATCAAACCGCATTTTACCCAATACTTCCGGAAAACCAGAAACCAAAGCAACAATCTGGTCCAGATCTGAAAAACCACTGGCCGCCAACTCGTTGCCGGATAGCTTTTCTTTGAGAACGCTGTAATCACCTGATGTAAACGAAATGATACCTGTCCTTAAAGACGCCAGCTTCTCCACAAACTCCGGTGAAAACCCTTTTTGCAACATCTCCTGCGCCACTACCGGCCACTCCACTTTATCCAGCTTATCCAGACTTACACTCATATCGGCTTCCCGACCGGGTGCTCCGCAAAAATCGGAAAGTCCGGAGAGAATCTTCCGGTGATTGATTTTGATGATGAAGTCTTCAATTTCCAG
>ERZ795056.6702-NODE-6702-length-11186-cov-52.389543_pt1 | contig 11186 bp, 8 predicted proteins | sample MGYA00375140_ERZ795056 | MGnify/ENA primary metagenome ERZ795056 (study PRJEB30185, sample SAMN05720227) | activated sludge metagenome | isolation source: Anaerobic digester | place: USA | collected 2015-03-09 ...
GAAAACTGGCGATGTAATCGAGCGAGAGCAACACGCCTTCGATAAATTTTCCAAGGTGCAATGCGCTTATGAAAAATTTCAGATACACCGTGATGGCTGTGAGCGCGCCACCGCCCGCTGCCATCTTGAGCATCCCGAAGTAATCGGCCCGTGTGCGCGCGATGTAGTGTTCGCCGGTTTCCGCGCTGCGCTCTACGACCTTGCGGCCAAGCAGCGCATACGATTCAGCTAGCAGCGCGCGCACGCTGTTTCGTTGCAAGTTGGCGGTGATGAGCTGGGACGTGAGCGCTGCATACGCAGCAAGCGAAGCAGGTCCTGACCATACCGCCAACAACTGATCCACGCGCTCAATGCGCAAACGCGTGCGCTCAACCTGAAACACTACGTCGACCGACACGCCGAATCGCTCCAGATGCTCGTACACACTGTCGATCGCGATGCGCGCGAGGGATAGTGCGGCTCGCAGCTGCGCCATGAGGTCGACTTGCGCGCGGGTGTTTGGCGGCGTTTGCACTAAGTCGTAGGAGAGCTTGGCCAATTGCATCAGCGCGGAGGCGTGCTCCTTATTGCCATCGAGTCGTAAGCGAATCGGTGCTTCCAATGCAGCGGCGGCAATTTGATTGCAGAGCAAAACGATGCTGTCGTCCAATGCACTTTTGAGTCCGTGCATTGCGCCGCCGCGCGCATCATTGCTCACGATGTGTCCGCGAAGCCGCTCGATCAACGACTCGTCGAGGGCGGCGACCCATTCCGCATCGCGCTCCTGAACGAATAGCAGCGCAAACACCACGGCAAGCTCGGGCTGGTTTGGCGCAACCGGCAGCAGTTTCGTTTGCAATCGCGAAATCAATTCGCCTGTGAGTGCAGGGCTTTCCGACATACCGGTATCGGCGAAAAGCGAGCGCGCGTCATTGTCGAGCAAGATGCTGCGCAACACAGCGCCGACGCGTTCGCCCTGTGCTGCGTTTCGATCCAATACTTGCAGCAACAACCGCAGACGCGCATGCTCGGAGTACGTGGTCGGCGCGTTCGCATCCGCATTCGCGCCTGCCGTGCTGGGTGACGGACGCCGCAACCAATAGCCCACCTCCATGAGCCACTCGTTGCGCGCGCCAAGCGGCGCGGTTGGATCGGCTTGCGCCAACAAGGAGTCGAGCTGGTGGCTAGCGTCGCGCGCCGCGCGCCAGCGAGTGAGAATGTTTTGCGGCATGGTTGGCGCACCTTACGCTATGCGCGCGCAGCAGAAGCTCTAAAGGTGCAGCGCCTTCCTTTGGGAAGTGGACTGATCTGTTAGATGCTTGTGGTGGGGCAAAAGTTCAGTGTGGCTTGCTGGAGTCGTGGCGACAGCTATTTGGTTCGCATTGAGTAGCCCGGAGAAGCGAAGCGCGTCCGGGTTCTCGTGAGAGGCGAGGCAGTCATATTGCAGACTTGGATTGCGGTCAATTGCCTTGACGCGCTGCGCTTCTCAAGGCTACGTTGCTACGTAGGCCAAACCACCGGAAACAGCGCATGTTCCATCGGCACGCCCGCCGGCAATTCTTCGCGCAATCCCGCGAATTCGGGTGAGGTTTTCCACTCACGTGGTGCGTGCACGATGTCGTCGCCTAGGTAGCGTGCGCCGAAGACACGGCGGCGTGTTGCGCTGCCCGATGCGGCGTGCATCGTGAGCATGTGAAATGCGACGACGTCACCCGGTTGCAGCGCCCAGCCAATGACGCGTTCACGGTTTTCATTGAGGCTCATGTCGGGCAGGTCTTTGAGCGAGCCTTCGGGAAACCACTTCGCTTGCAGCGTCATGAACGTGCGTGGCATGTACCACTCGCCGCTGTGTGACCCCGCGAGAAATTCGAGGGTGCTTTCGCGCGGCACCGGGTCGACGGGAATCCAAAAGCTCACGTTTTGGCGACCGGCGACGTTGTAGTACGGCTGGTCTTGGTGCCAGGGCGTGCGTTGCCGCGTGCCCGCTTCTTTCACCAACAAGTGATCGTGATAAATGCGCGCGGTGCGGCTCTGCATAAGGCTTGCGGCGATTTCCGGCAAGGCCGAAGAGCGCATGATGTGTTCATACTCCGACACCCGTTGCCAGCTACAAAAATCCTCGAAGAAGCGGCCGGGATCGTCGGCGCGGCTCGCGACGGCGGCGAGCGGGCCTGGGCCCGCGAGATTTGCTTCGATGCCACGCGTGAGCAGGGAAATTTCGTCGGCAGAGAGCGCGTTACGAATAACTACCGCGCCGTGCGTGGCGTAGTCAGAAATGGTCTGCGAATCAATGTGCGTCACAGCGTGCGCTCCCAATGCTGGCCGACGAGATCGCGGCCAAATGAATGATGTCGTTCTTCGCCGATGAGCGCGAAGCCCTCGGCGACATAGATCGCGCGCGCGGCATGTAGCACGTCGTTGGTCCACAGCGTCATGCGTTGATAGCCCTTGCCTCGCGCAAATTCGATGCATGTGCGGACGAGTGTCTTGCCGATGCCAAGGCCGCGTGCCTGCGGTACCAAGATCACCATGCGCAGCTTTGCGACGGCCGCGTCTTGCTTCACCACAAACGCGCAGCCCAACCGCTCTTCGTTCGCACCGTCGCCGCGCACCGCGAGAAAGCAGACTTCACGCTCGGCGTCGAATTGATCGACGAAGTCCGCGGCTATGCGCGCCACGAACGACTCAAAGCGAATGTCCCAACCGTACTCACGCGCGTAAATTTCGCCGTGCTGACTGATGACCCAGCCGATGTCACCGGCTTGGTGGGTGCGGAGGCGAACGTCGCGTGTGTCCATCGGCGTATTGTTGCGGGGTTCGCCAATCATGGGTACTTTGGTTTATAGCTTTTGTGCGCTAACGACAGCTGGGCGGCGCTTGTGGTCGAATTATTTAACTAGTTGACTTAGTCGAAAAAAAGCCGCAAATGACCATGCAAATGTCGCTAGAGCCATAAAGCTGTATGCGCCGTGCGTGAGGTTCTTCCGCTGGATTCGAGCGCCTGGCTAGTTCTGCGAACGGTTGCTACGACTTTACCAACGCATCGGTCACGCGCGCCATGATCAACGCGTCGACGTAGCCGCCCTCACGAAACGAGTAGTCGCGCAGCCGCCCTTCGTGCACAAACCCAAGCGATTCGTAGAGCTTAATCGCCAACGCGTTATCGGCGTGTACGGTAAGTTCAATGCGACCGTAGTTCGCCCAACGCTCCGCGAAATCGATGCACGCCGTCATGAGCGCGCGGCCCACGCCACGGCCTTGATACGCATGCGCGATGCCGATGCCGACCGAGCACACGTGTTTGACGCGTGGGTGGTCTGACACTGGATGCACGCCCGCATTGCCGATCACGCGGCCGTTCACTTTTGCGGCAAGTACGACCTGACGCGTGCCAACGTTTGCCGCCAGCCGGTTGCGCCAGATTTCTGTGGCGGTGTACGGGTGTTGCAGCGTGCCATTGGAGGTGCTTCGATCCGAAAACGCTCGCGCGAAGGCCTCGGCGTCATCGACGCTCGCGGGACGGATCGTGACTTTGACCGGAGGCTGTTTACACGAACGTTTGGCGACAGGCAGTGGCGCGCCGCTCGCGGGCATGACGCGCTCGTTCACGCGCGCGAGGATCGCCGCGTCAAGGTAGCCGCCGTCGAACAGCGCGGCGCGTTTCACGCCTTCTTCGACAAACCCGAACGATGCGTAAAACGCCTTCAGCGCGGCGCCAGACGCGTGCACGTTAACGTCAACGCGCCGCACCTGCAAGTAACCATCACACGCAGCGAGTGCCGCATTCACCAGCGCGCGGCCGACGCCCTTGCGCTGCTCATGCGTACGCACTGCGAGCAGGTCAATCGTAGCGCCATGCTTGCGACGGATGTAACCGCTGTAGCCGCGCAACAAAAGCACACCGACCACGGCGTCGCCCGCGACCGCGATTAGCGGCAAGTTTGCGAGGTCTGCGTATTCGCCGAGTTTTTTCTCCCAGCCCGTGACGCCAGCGTGCGGTGCGACGGACGCAAACGGCACATGCGTCGCTTCGTCAAACAACGCAGCGAGTGCAGCGGCATCACGCGTTTCCGCGCGACGAATAAGGGGGGCGGAATGTGTCATCGCGGTTCCCTATCGTTAGACACCCGCCCCTTCACGGGGCGGAGACTGCTCTCACTTCTTCTTCGCCGGCGCCTTCGCGGCCTTTGGATCTTTCGGTGCCTTTGGCTCGCGCGGCGGGAATTCAAAGCCGATTTTTACGTCGTCTTTCTTTCGTTCTTGCACCAGGAACGCCGAGAACGGTCGCTTAGTGCGCGTCGAGACGAACTTCGTGAGCAAATCGGTTTTGCCGTCGGTCAAGAGCTTCACCATTTGCTCGCGCTCAATCGGCTGCTGCAGGATCATGCGACCCGAGCGGAAATCGCACTTGCGTGGACGCTCCTTTTGCGCGGCTTGCTCGCAGATGTACGCAGTCTCTGTCTCGAACACGTTTTTGCCGCATTTCGGACATTTGCCGATCGGCGTTTGATCGCTGAAATCTGGCGGCTCGGCGTCGTTGTCGTTGTCGCCGAACGAGAACTCGATCTCCAGCGCGTCGTTCATCTTCAAGTCAGCGTTAAACGCGCGGCCAAGTTTCGAGCGGAAGCCTTCGAGCGGGCCGACTTTACGGTCGCGAATGAGCGTCTCAGCTTCTTCAACCGAAAGCTGACGACCCGCCAAAATTTTCCAGAAACCGTAGTCGCACTTCGTGCAGGCGAACTTCTTGTAGTTCTCCTTCATCGGGCTCTGGCACTTGGGACACGGCACCGACAAATCGGAGAAATCGCCGGGAATGGTGTCGCTCTCGTAACCCTTCGCGGCGGTCACGATGTACTTCGCCATTTCGACGATTTCAGCCATGAATTTTTCGCGGCTGAACTCGCCTTTTTCCATGCGCGAGAGCTGCGTTTCCCAGTTCGCGGTCAGCTCGGCTTGCGTGAGCTGAGGCACGTTCAAGCCCGACAGCAACGTAATGAGCGAAAACGCTTGCGGTGTTGGCTTCAACACTTTTTCTTCGCGCACCAAATACTTTTGCAGAATCAGGCCTTCGATGATCGACGCGCGCGTCGCTGGCGTGCCCAAGCCTTTTTCTTTCATCGCGGCACGCAACTCTTCGTCGTCGATGAGCTTGCCCGCGCCTTCCATTGCCGAGAGCAACGTCGCTTCGCTATAACGCGCGGGCGGCTTGGTTTGCAATTCTTTGGCGATGACCTCAGTTGCTTTGGGCTTCTCGCCTTTTTCAACTATGGTCAGATTGCCCGTCTCTTCGGTGTCGGCCTCTTTGCCGTACACCGCGAGCCAACCCGCGTTGACGAGCACTTTCCCTTCGGACTTGAACGCTTCACCTTCGACGCGCGTGATGCGCGTCGTTTGCTGAAATTCCGCGGACGGATAGAACACGGCGAGGAAGCGCTTGACCACGAGGTCGTACAGCTTTTCTTCGAGTTCGTTCAAAGCCTTTGGCAATTGCAGCGTCGGGATGATCGCGAAGTGATCCGAAATTTTTGTGTTGTCGAAAACGCGCTTGTTGTTCCCGCGTACGTACTTTTTATTGCGAATTTCGCGCGCGAATTGGCCGTAGCGATTCGTCTCTTCGAGCTGTTCGAGCGTTTGCCCAACGGTTTTGACGTAGTCCTCGGGCAGCGCACGGGCGTCGGTCCGCGGGTAGGTGAGTACCTTGTGCTTTTCGTACAAAGCTTGGGCGAGCGACAACGTCGTGCGCGCCGAGAAGCCGAAACGCGAGTTCGCTTCGCGCTGCAAACTCGTGAGGTCATAAAGCAGCGGCGGCGCTTGCGTCGTCGGTTTACTTTCCTCTTCTACGATGCCGAGCTTGCCTTCGCATTTGGCTGCGATGGCCTGTGCGCGAGCTTTTGCGTCGGCCTTTGCCGCGTCTGGTGTATCAAAAATACGCTCGGCGCGGGCGTGCTCGTCGTCGTTCTTCTTGAACTTTTCGTCGAACCAACGGCCCGCGTATTGCCCAGCTTTGGAGTCGAAGGTCGCGTGTACTTCAAAGTACGTGCGCGCCACAAATTTGCGAATACGCTCTTCACGCTCCACCATGAGCGCCAGTGTCGGCGTCTGCACGCGGCCTACGGTGGTGAGATGAAAGCCGCCACTCTTTGAGTTGAACGCGGTCATGGCGCGTGTGCCATTGATGCCCACGAGCCAATCGGCCTCCGAGCGGCAACGCGCCGCGTCGGCAAGCCCTTGTAACTCGGAGTCGTCGCGCAGTTTGGCGAAGCCGTCGCGGATTGAACCAGCCGTCATTGATTGCAGCCACAAGCGCTTCACCGGCTGCTTCGCTTTGGCGTGCTCTTGGATCAAACGGAAAATCAGCTCACCCTCACGCCCGGCGTCGCACGCGTTGATGATGAGCGAAATGTCTTTACGCTTGATGAGCTTTGTGACCTGCTTCAACCGGTCTGCTGTTTTCTCAATCGGCTTCAACGCAAAGTGCGAGGGAAGCACCGGCAGTTTGGCGAAAGTCCACTTGCCGCGCTTGACTTCTTCGTCCTCCGGCTCGCCGATTTCCACAAGGTGACCGACCGCCGAACTGATCACATATTGATCGTTCTCGAAGTGGTCGCCGTCTTTTTTGATGTTGCCCAACGCCTTTGCGATATCGCTGGCGACGGACGGCTTTTCGGCAATGATGAGAGTCTTTGACATTTTTTTAGTGTAACCAGAAAGTCTTACGCGACTTCCTTAACGCTTGAAACCAGCGCTGTTGAAACCCTTGAATGGCGAGCGCAAACGCTCTACCCACGCCGCTGCCAACGTCCACCCGCAAGCTGCTCGATGTCACCGGAAAGTTCGAGCATCGTCAGCTCAGTCACCACCTGATCGACCGGCAGCCCGCTGCGCACTACCAGCGTATCGACGTCAATAGGCGTGTGTTCTATATGTGCAATCAGCCCGCCGGACGGCGGGGAAGCCGCAGTGGTTTTTGCCGCTGACTTGGGCTTGCGCGCAGCTCGCGCGCCGGGCACAACCGCCTCCGGCGCAGGCGTGAGCAGTGAGTCGATTCGAAGTTCTTCGAGCACGTCCTGCGCGGTTTCCACGAGTTTTGCCCCCTGCTTAATCAGGTGATGACACCCTTTGTGAAACGTGGAATGAATCGAGCCGGGAATTGCGAACACCTCCCGGCCTTGGTCACCCGCGAGTCGCGCGGTGATCAACGAACCGGAGCGCATGGATGCTTCGACGACGAGGACACCGAGCGACAAACCGCTGATGATGCGATTGCGACGGGGAAAGTTCTCCGACGCAGGCGGTGTGCCAAGCGGGTATTCGCTAACGATCAAGCCGCGTTCAGCGATGCTGTGCGCGAGCACCTTGTTCTTGGCGGGATACACCCGATCAATGCCGGTGCCGATCACCGCGATCGTGCCGCCTGCTCCTTCGTTGGTCGCACGTAATGCGCCAACGTGAGAGGCGGCGTCAATGCCTTCGGCCATGCCGGATACAACACATACACCGCGTTCCGCGAAGGCTTTGGCGAATGCCTCGGACGTGTCCGCGCCACCTTGCGAGCAGTTGCGCGAACCGACCATCGCGATGGCGGGCTTGTCTAGCAATTCGATGCGTCCTTTTGCATAAAGCACGATTGGCGCGTCACCGCTTTCGAGCAGCGCCTGCGGAAACGCACTGTGTGCCCACGTCAGCAAATGATGATCGGCGCTAGCGTTGAGCCAAGCTAGCGCTTCATCAAGTTTGGTCTGCAACGCGCCGTCGGGCACGGTGGTTAGTGCGCGCGCCGCCTTGTCGCCGACGATGGCGGTGAGCGTGCCAATGCTCGCCGAAAAGATCGCCGCAGCGTCGCCAAGTTCCGTCAGCAGCTTGTGCGCCGCGCGGCTGCCCACGCCATGCGCGAAAGCGAGACGTAGAAAATAGATATCATCTGGATGTGTACTCATGGCGCGAATCGCGAATCACAGAACGTTAGGGCGGTGTGAAATAACAAGGGCACCGCGAAGGTGCCCTGTTGCTAGGAGTGTCGGCAGCTTAGTTCGGGTTGCGAACGATATAGCTCGCGCGTACATTTTCTTGCCCAGCGTTCATCACCATCGCGTAAGAAATACCTTCGAACACTCGATAAACAAACACCAACGCAACGCGCTCTTCTGGGATTTGCAAGGTTGTTGGTTCTGCGCCAACCTGCTTGGGCCAGCCGGGCACCCAGTTCATGGGGGAATCCTTGAAGCGCGGATTGTCGAACGTTTCTGTTGGCTTGAAAACCGCCAACACATGGCCTACCTCTAACCCGTGCCGTTTACCGAGATTGAGCGTGACGATGTTGGTTTTGCCCGCTTCGGACACACCGCTTGGCAGCGTCATGACAAAGCCGCTCACTCGAGTGTCCGGTGCGCGCGGCACATACGAGACAGTTTCCACGGGAGGGGCCGGAATCAGGTAATCGCCGACTCGAATTTCCTGTTTTGACGTTGCGATTTCAAGCTTCGCCACGTCGCCGTCACGTACGACCTTGGCGTCGCCAAGGTACGTTGCCTCATAACCAATGATCTGCGGATCTTCTTCGTTGTGCCGCCATTTGTACCAAGGGCGGGGAGATATGGCTGGGTCACGTAGCTCACGCTCTTTGCGATAAATCTGGAACACTTTGCCCATCGCGGGCTTTACGCCCACCGCATAAACCATATCTGACGCAGAAAAAGCCACGCGCTCGCCGACCGACTTCACGATTTGCGGTGCGTCGTCCAGCGCCTCCGCAGCTATCACGAGATTGCGCACGGCGAACGGTTCAATATCCTCAGGTCGAAGGCTTGGAATGCCCGCGACTTCACGCGCTTCCGAGCGTACTTGGGGCCTAAGGCGAACGAAAGGGCGCTCACCGTTTTCGCCTGTACCACGGATGGAGAGGCGTGGGCCGCCCGGCGCATTCCGGTCCAGCACGATGACTTGCCCGGGATAAATCCAGTGCGGATTCTTAATTTGGTCGCGGTTCATGCGCCAAACTTCGGGCCAACGCCATGGTTGTTTCAGGAACTTGCCGGAAATACCCCACAGCGTGTCGCCGCGCACTACCGTGTGTTCATCGGGCGCGTTGGCGGCTACCTCGACCGGGGCCGAAACCTGTGCCGACGCCACCATCGTGGAAAAACCCATGACGATCGCGGCGGCTACTGAGGCGATCTGGCGAGCCGGGAGCCGGGGCGCAGCCGAAAAAAAGGTGTGTTTCGTTAACATTCCGTGTCCTGCGAATTCTGCGGATCTTGAAGAAGGGGCGGCGGGTTGCGTCTTGGGAGGTGAAAGCCTTGAAAATTATGCGGCGCGCCGCATAAATTGGAGCTTGCAACCTTGCAAATGTCCCTAACCTTAAGAAATTACATGAAGATTGTGCATCCAGCCATCTGAATTGGCAAGTAAATGGCGCTACTAACTATCCTCGAATACCCCGATCCGCGTCTAAAACGCATCGCCGCCCCGGTGACTGAGTTCACCCCGGCGATCAAGAAGCTGGTCGACGACATGGCTCATACGATGTATGAAGCGCCGGGCATTGGCCTGGCCGCGACGCAGGTTGATGTGCACAAACGCATCGTCGTGATCGACGTTTCGGAGAACAAATCTGACCTGCGCGTGTTCATCAACCCCGAAATCATCGAGGCTGACGGCGAGCTCGTGGGCGAAGAGGGCTGCCTTTCGGTGCCAGGCTACTACGACAACGTCAAGCGTGCGGGTCGAGTAAAAGTGCGCGCGCAGGATGCGACGGGCGCTGCCTTTGAGCTTGAAGCCACGGAACTTTTGGCGGTTTGCATTCAGCACGAAATGGATCACCTCAAAGGCACGGTGTTTGTCGATCATCTGTCGCAGCTCAAGCAAGTGCGGGTGAAAAACAAAATGAAAAAGCGCCATCGCGAAGCCGAACGCGGCTGATTCGCGCCGTACGCGTCTGCGTGGCCAATCGTAGGCGAAGGCTATATTCCCCACCATGAAAATCGTATTTGCAGGCACCCCCGCGTTCGCGGCAGTTGCGCTCAAAGCCATGCTTGATGCGGGTCTCAACGTGGTCGCCGTGTATACGCAGCCCGATCGCCCGGCGGGTCGCGGCATGAAGCTCACGCCCTCGGCGGTGAAGCAACTCGCGCTGGCGCGCAAGCTGCCGGTTATGCAGCCGGTGAATTTCAAATCGCCCGAGGCGGTTGCCGAATTGGCCGCGTTTGCGCCGGACGTGATGGTGGTCGCCGCGTACGGATTGATCTTGCCGCAAGTGGTGTTGGATATTCCGCGCAAAGTTTCTGGTTTTGGCTGCCTCAATATTCACGGCTCGCTCTTGCCGAGATGGCGCGGCGCTGCGCCCATTCATCGCGCGATTTTGGCCGGTGACGCGAAAACCGGCGTGGCGATCATGGAGATGGAGGCGGGGCTCGATACTGGCCCCGTACTTCTCGAAACCTTCACCACCATCGGAGCGCGCGAAACCACCGGGCAACTGCATGATCGCCTCGCGGTGCTAGGCAGCGAGGCGGCGGTGCATGTGCTCAAACGGCTGGCCAGCGGCGAGGATGTCGCGAGCGTTCCACAAGAAAAAGACGGCGTGACCTATGCCCACAAAATCACGCCCGAAGAGGCGCAGGTGAACTGGGCCGAGAGCGCGGTGCAAATTGACCGCCAGATTCGCGCGTTTAATCCTGCGCCCGGCGCATGGACACAGTGGCGCGGCGAAAAACTAAAACTCTGGGCGGCGGATTTGACGCCGGTGCCGTCTTGCGTGGGCGCGGAGCCCGGAACCATTTTGGCGATGGAGCGTGAGCACTTGCTCGTTGCGTGTGGCTCGTCTGTTTTAGCGCTCACCGAGATTCAGCGCCCCGGTGGCAAGCGAATGCCGGTCGCGGCGTGGCTGTCTGGGGGCGTAGCGCCTAGTGTTGGCGACCGACTGGGCTAGGGGTCTTTGCACCGCTCGCGACAGATTGTCATCGACTTTATCGTTTTTCGTCATGAAACGACAGCTTGGCGGTCGTTCACGCCATAAAGCTGTATGCGTCACTCAATCGGGCGCGCATCCGTAGGGTCTGGGCGATCCACCCAGTAGCGCTGCCGAGCATCACGCGCGCTTTGTATGCGCGCAAATCCGTCCACTGAACTGAGCGTGAGTGCGCCATGCCAATCGGTGCGCAGCACGTTGATGTTGCGCTCTGCGTACCGCGCGAGCACGTCTTCGCGTG
>ERZ795056.6703-NODE-6703-length-11186-cov-6.424670_pt1 | contig 11186 bp, 8 predicted proteins | sample MGYA00375140_ERZ795056 | MGnify/ENA primary metagenome ERZ795056 (study PRJEB30185, sample SAMN05720227) | activated sludge metagenome | isolation source: Anaerobic digester | place: USA | collected 2015-03-09 ...
TGCTGCCGGTGCTGATGACGCAGACCATCATCCTGTTCCAGGACACCTCGCTGGTCTACGCCATCGGGGCCTACGACCTGCTGAAGGGATTCGAGATTGCCGGCAAGAATTTCAACCGGCCCGTCGAGACCTACCTGGTCGCCGCCGTCGTCTACTTCGTCATCTGCTTCAGCCTGTCGATGCTGGTGCGCCGCCTGCAGAAGAAGATTTCCATCATCCGCTGAGCCCTCACCTTTCGGGCCGAGCGAGTCGAAGCCCCGGAGCCACCATGATCGATATCAAGAACATCTCCAAGTGGTACGGCAGCTTCCAGGTGCTGACCGACTGCACCACCTCGATCAACAAGGGCGAAGTCGTCGTGGTGTGCGGGCCGTCCGGGTCGGGCAAGAGCACGCTGATCAAGACCGTCAACGCGCTCGAGCCTTTCCAGAAGGGCGACATCATCGTTGACGGCATCAGCATCGCCGATCCAAAGACCGATCTGCCCAAGCTGCGTGCCCGCGTCGGGATGGTGTTCCAGCATTTCGAGCTGTTTCCTCACCTGACGGTGACCGAGAACCTGACGCTCGCGCAGATCCGCGTGCTCAAGCGCAACCCTGAAGACGCGAAGTCGCGCGGCCTGAAGATGCTCGATCGCGTCGGCCTGATGGTGCACAAGGACAAGTTCCCGGGGCAGCTCTCCGGCGGCCAGCAGCAGCGCGTGGCGATCGCGCGCGCGCTGAGCATGGACCCGATCGTGATGCTGTTCGACGAGCCGACCTCTGCGCTCGATCCCGAGATGGTCGGCGAGGTGCTCGATGTGATGGTGCAACTGGCCAACGAGGGCATGACGATGATGTGCGTGACCCACGAGATGGGCTTTGCCAGGAAGGTCAGCCACCGGGTGATCTTCATGGACGCCGGAAGGATCATCGAGGACTGCACGCGCGAGGGGTTCTTCGGCCAGCCAGAACAGCGGTCGCCGCGAGCCAAGGAGTTCCTCTCCAAGATCCTGCAGCACTGATTGCGGCGCCGGTCGCGGCCCCAGTTCCTCTTGGCTTGCGAGGGGAACCGCAGGCTGGGGTGGCTCGGCGTGCGACCCGGCGGGCCGTGTTCCGTGTGCGGATCGATCCGCGCAAGGCGCGATGCAAAATCGCACCATGAATTCGCTGACTCTCACGCGTCCCGACGACTGGCACCTGCATCTGCGCGATGGCGCCGCGATGGCATCGGTGCTGCCCGACACCGCACGGCAGTTTGCCCGCGCGATCGTGATGCCCAACCTGAAGCCGCCGGTGACGACCACCGCGCAGGCGCTGGCGTACGCCGAGCGCATTCGTCAGGCCTTGCCTCGCGGGCTGGTCTTCGAGCCGCTGATGACGCTCTACCTGACCGACCAGTTGCCCCCCGACGAGATCGTGCGAGCCCGGGAAGCCGGCATCGTTGCCGTCAAGCTGTATCCGGCGGGTGCGACCACCAACAGCGATGCCGGTGTCACCGATCTGCGCAAGACGCATGCGACGCTGGACGCGATGCAGCGCCTCGGCATGCCGCTGCTGCTGCATGGCGAGGTGACCGACGCCGACATCGACCTGTTCGACCGCGAGGCGGTTTTCATCGACACGAGACTGATTCCGCTGCGGCGCGACTTTCCCGAACTGAAGATCGTCTTCGAGCACATCACCACGCGCGAGGCGGCACAGTACGTCGCCTCGGCTGGCGCCCACACGGCAGCAACCGTGACGGCGCACCACCTGCTCTACAACCGCAACGCACTGTTCATGGGCGGCGTGCGGCCGCACTACTACTGCCTGCCGGTGCTCAAGCGCGAGGTGCATCGACAGGCGCTGGTGGCTGCAGCCACCTCCGGCAGCGATCGATTCTTTCTCGGCACCGACAGTGCGCCGCACGCGACGCACCTCAAGGAGCACGCCACCGGTTGCGCCGGCTGCTACACCGCGCTGTCGGCGATCGAGCTGTATGCCGAGGCCTTCGATGCAGCGGGTGCGCTCGATCGGCTCGAAGCCTTCGCCAGCTTCCACGGCCCGGCGTTCTACGGCCTGCCGCGCAACGCCGGCACCATCACGCTGCGCCGCGAGGCGTGGACCCTGCCTGAATCGCTGCCTTTCGGCGAGACCGAGCTCAAACCCTTGCGTGGCGGCGAAGTGCTGCCCTGGCGCCTTGCCGCCTGAACCGGGAAATCTCATGGACTCCATCACCCGCATCGCGTTGCTGATCGACGCAGACAACGTTTCCGTCGAGGTCCTTCGGCAGGTGCTGCACAAGCTCGGCATGTCCGGCGCGCGGCTCCAGCACCGGCGCGCCTACGGCAGCGTGCAGAAGGCGGCCGAGTTCGCTGAAATCTGCCGCGATCACGCCATCCGCTTCCTGCCGAGCACCTTTGCCGGCCCGAATGCCACCGACATCGCGATGGCGATCGACGCGGTCGAGCTGGTGCTGCGGCAGCCGGTCGACGAGGTTGTGATCGTGTCGTCGGACATGGACTACTCGCCGCTGATCGTGCGGCTGCGGGAACTCGGTTGCCGCGTCACCGGCTACGGACAGCAGGGGAAGTCGGGCCGCGACATCGAACGCGACTACGAGCGCGTCTACGATCAGTTCGAGGTGATCGGCCCGGCCAAGGCGCGGCCTGCCGTGCGTGCGACAACCCGGGCGGCCGCTCCCCCGGAGGTCACAGCGCCTGCCGCGCCGGCGAGGGCGCGTGCGCGCCGGCCTGCCGCGCGCGTGGCGATCCCGGTGCCCCTCACCGCTGCCGTCGAGGCTCCTGCCGAGTCACCTGCGGCGCGTCCCACCGCGCCACGAAGGCGGCCGGCGGCCAAGACCCCGCCGGCGGCGCAGGCCTTGCTGCCGGCGGCAGCCGTGCCGCGCTTACTTCCCGCTGCTGTCGAGGCGGTGCTCGAAGCCTGCCCCGACCTGCGCGGCGGAGCGGCCGTCCGGCTCAACGGCGTGGCCGTGGCCCTGCGCGAGCGAGGCCTGCTGACCAAGAGCGGCAAGACCACGTCGTTCTTCAAGAAGCTGGATTCGCATTTCGCCTTGTTGCCGATCGAGAAGCCCGAATCGGTTCGCTTCCTGGGCGCTGCCCCCTCGGGTGACTGAAGTCGCGGGCGGCCGGAGTGTCTGGTCGACGATTGACTGGGCCGCGCCTTGGCTGGCACCGCATCGAAGCGTCGGCGAGCCGATCGGCCGGCTCATCGAGTCCGGAACGTCCGTCGTCGACGCACTGAATCAGGCGCTGGCCCGGCGCTCCTCGAGGGCTGTCGCGAAGCCGCGCTGCTTCGTCGGGCAGCAGGCGCTCGCCCCCGGTGAACCCTACGAATCCTTCATCGGTCGCACCGGCAGCGTGCCCACGCGCGAGAACGCGCACGATCTGTTCAACGGACTGGCGTGGCTCATTCATCCCGCTCTGAAGGCGCGGCTCAATGCCTTGCACATCGAACAGATCGAACATGGCGCCGTGGGTGCGGTTCGCGGCCCGGTCCGCGATGCGCTGACCCTGTTCGACGAGAACGCCGCCTGGCTGCAGGCGCCGCCTGCGCTGATCGACGCGCTGCGGCAGCGCGACTGGGCGGCCCTGTTCGTCACGCACCGCGTGCTGTGGAGCCACGCCCGCCTGGAACTGTTCGGCCACGCGCTGATCGAGAAGCTGATGCGGCCGCGCAAGCCGATCACCGCCCACGTCTGGGTGGTTCCGTTCGAGGTCGCCGATCCGGCGGCCTGGCTTGCAGGTCATCTGGGTGCCGAGGTGCTGGCCTCCAGGCCCTGGCTGCCGTTGCCGGTGCTCGGCGTGTCCGGGTGGTGGAACTTGAACGAGCATCCGGGCTTCTATGACGATGCGACGGTCTTCCGTCGTTCGGCCCGCGCCTTGAAATCCGGTGGGTCGACCGCATAACCGCTGCTCGACTGCTGAAAGGATCCCATGAAGCGCATCGCCCTGTTCCTGCTGACCAACGTCGCCGTGATGGTGGTGCTGGGCATCGCCGTGAATCTGCTGGGCCTGAACCGCTACCTCACGGCCAACGGCCTCGACCTCGGCTCATTGCTGGGCTTCTCGCTGGTGATGGGCTTCGGCGGCGCGATCATTTCGCTGCTGATCAGCAAACCGATGGCCAAGTGGACCACGGGCGCCCAGGTCATCAACGATTCCCGCGATGCCACGCACCAGTGGCTCGTCAGCAGCGTCGCCCGCTTTGCCGAGCGCGCGGGCATCGCGATGCCCGAGGTGGCGATCTATGACGGCGCGCCCAACGCGTTTGCCACCGGCGCGTTCAAGAATTCGGCGCTGGTTGCGGTGTCCACCGGCCTGGTGCAGTCGATGACGCGCGAGGAAGTCGAGGCGGTGATCGGGCACGAGGTCGCGCACATTGCCAACGGCGACATGGTGACGATGACGCTGATCCAGGGCGTCATGAACACCTTCGTGGTGTTTCTGTCGCGCGTCATCGGCTACGTGGTCGACCGCATGATCCTGCGCAACGACCGGGAAGGCCCGGGCGTGGGCTACATGATCACCACGGTGGTGATGGACCTGCTGCTCGGCGCGCTGGCGGCAATGATCGTCGCGTGGTTCTCGCGGCAGCGCGAGTTCCGCGCCGACGCCGGCTCGGCCCAGTTGCTCGGTCGCAAGCAACCGATGATCAACGCGCTGGCGCGACTTGGCGGGCTCGACCCTGGCGAGATGCCGAAGGCAATGCAGGCGATGGGCATCAGCTCGCGCCCGAGCGGTCTGATGGCGCTGTTCTCGACCCATCCGCCGATGGAGGAGCGCATTGCGCGCCTGCGTCAGATACCCTGACCCGCGCGCAACCCGCGGCCGCCCTGAGATAATCCAGAGGTGAAGCAAGCCAGACCGCCGCTGGTGCAGGGTCCCGAAAGGGCGCACTGGAGGAAGGTCCGGACTGCACAGGGCAGCGCAGCAGCTAACGGCTGTCCACCGCGAGGTGAGGATCAGAGCTACAGAGACGAGTCGAGGTGGGGCGCAAGCCCCGCTTCGGGTGAAACGAGCAATCTCTGCGCGCAGCAACACCAAATAGGCCAGCGTTGATGTGGCTCCGCGGAGCTGGCGGGTAGGTGGCACCGAGCCGTGCAGTGATGCACGGCCCAGAGGAATGGCGGTCACGGCCGGGCGATCGAAAGATGGCACGGCTGCACAGAATCCGGCCTATCGGCTCGCTTCACACTAATTTTTTGGCGGTCGCAGGGTGCGGCCTGCCCTCGACGAACCGGACGAACGGACCCGATGAACCCTGACGCTGCCACGCTCTGGCGCCGGCCGCGCTGGGCGCTGGCGGCACTGCTGGCGTGCCTGGGCATGGTCGGCCCGTTTTCCATCGATACCTACCTGCCGGCCTTCAGCGGCATCGCCTCATCGCTGAATGCGTCGCCAGTGCAGATGCAGCAGACGCTGTCGGCCTACCTGTTCGGCTTCGCGGTGATGAACCTGTTCCATGGTGCGCTGTCGGACAGCCTGGGCCGCCGACCGGTGGTGCTGTGGGGTGTTGCGGTCTTCACGCTGGCATCAGCCGGCTGCGCGCTGTCGCAGCACATCGGCGGGCTGATCTTCTTTCGCGCCCTGCAGGGCATGGCCGCCGGCGCCGGCATCGTCGTGTCGCGCGCGGTGATCCGCGACATGTTCCCGCCGGCCGATGCGCAGCGGGTGATGTCGCAGGTCACCATCTATTTCGGCATCGCGCCCGCCATCGCTCCGCTGGTGGGCGGCTTCCTGTTCGTGCATCTCGACTGGCACGCGGTGTTCTGGTTCCTGACCGCCATCGGCGTGGCGCTGTGGATCGCCAATCACCGGCTGCTGCCCGAATCGCTGCATCCGCTGCAGCGGCAGCCGCTGAACCTGCGGCACCTGATGCGTGGCTATGTCGAACTGGGCACCAGCGGGCGCTTCCTGGCGCTGGCGCTGGCCAGCGGCGTGCCGTTCAACGGGATGTTCCTGTACGTCCTGTCGGCGCCGGTCTTCCTGGGCGAGCACCTGGGGCTGCTGCCGGAACAGTTCTTCTGGTTGTTCCTGCTCACCATCGCCGGGATCATGGGCGGCGCGTTCCTGTCTGGAAGACTGGCCGGTCACGTTCCCCCCAAGGACCAGGTTCGCGATGGCTTCCTGGTGATGAGCACGGTGTCGCTGCTCAATCTCGCGCTCAACCTCGTCTTCGAGCCGAACGTCTGGTGGGCGATGGTGCCGATCGCCGTCTTCTCGTTCGGCTGGGCGATGATGGTGCCGGTGGTGACCCTGATGGTGCTCGATCAGGCTCCGGATCGGCGCGGCATGGCTTCGTCGCTGCAGGCCTGCATCGGCAGCACGGCCAGCGGCGTGGTGGCGGGCGTCGTGGCCCCGCTGGTCATGCACTCGACGCTGGCGCTGGCGCTCACCTCGCTGGTCCTGATGGCCATCGGCGCGGTGGCCTGGGCCTGGGTCCGGCCGAGGATCGCCTGACTCGACCGGCAGGGTCGGGTACCCCCTCAAGTCGAGCGCGGCTCGGCCGATACCTTCGCGAAGACCACCGAGTCTCGTTCTGGAGTGTCCGCCATGTCATCCCGCCGTCCCTGTCACGTCATTGAAGTGCGCCATCGCCTGCTGATTGCATCGCTGTGGGCCGTCCTTTCGCTCACCGGCGCGCAGGCGGCGACCGGCCACGACGATGCGCCGGCGGCCGCCGAGCACAAGTCCGGCCCCGCGAAGAAACCATTGGCGGGCGCCAGCAAGGCCGGAAAGGGCGACGAATCCGCTTCGGCATCCGAATCGGAGCACACCGGCGCAGACACCCCGGTGAAGCGTCCTCCACGCGACCCGATGGATGCGATTCGCGAGCGACTCGCCGAGAAGCTCGGTACATCGAAGGTGAGCGAGTCCGCCACGCCTGGCGTGGTCAAGGTGGTCTCGCATTCCGCCGCTGCGCCGGCAGCGCCGGTGTCCCGCGCCATGCTGACGCCGGTGTCGAACTCCACTCGCGTGATCGGCGCCAGCCCGACCCATGCGGCCAGGCTCGAAGCCGCGCAACTCAAGGCGGCGGCTGCAGGTCACCAGTCCGCTGCGCACTGGAGCTACGAAGGTGCGGGGGGCCCCGAATCCTGGGGTGCGCTCCAGCCCGAGTTCGCGACGTGCTCCACCGGCACCCGCCAAAGCCCGATCGACATCACCGATGGCATCAAGGTCGAGCTCGATGCGGTGCAGTTCAACTACCGGCCGAGCAACTTCCGCGTCATAGACAACGGACACACGGTGCAGGTCAACGTGGCGGTGGGCAACACGATCGAGGTCACCGGCAAGCGTTACGAGCTGGTCCAGTTCCATTTCCATCGCCCTTCCGAGGAGCGTATCAACGGCAAGCCGTTCGACATGGTGGTGCACCTGGTGCACAAGGGCGTCGAGGGCAAGCTGGCGGTGATCGCCGTGCTGCTCGACCGGGGCAGTGCCCAGCCGGTCGTGCAGAACGTGTGGAACAACCTGCCGCTCGAAAAGGGAGACGAGGTGATGGCCAAGGGCCAGATCGACCTGATGGCACTGCTGCCGACCGATCGGCGCTACTTCACCTACATGGGATCGCTGACCACGCCGCCCTGCAGCGAGGGCGTGCTCTGGATGGTGATGAAGACGCCGGTCGAGATCTCCGCCGAACAGCTGAGCATCTTCTCGCGGCTCTATCCGATGAATGCCCGCCCGATCCAGTCGGCCAGCGGCCGGATCATCAAGGAATCGAATTGATCCCTCGAGCCGTCGAACAGCGCGGTGTTTCGGGCCCAGTTGATTTTGTGGCCGCGCTCTTGCTTGCGATGACCTGGTTCGCAACCAGAGGGTATTGAGACATGTTGACCCTGATCATCCGGGCGATCGGACAGCTGCCCGTCGGGCGCAAGCTCCTGCTGATCTACCTGCTTGACCTCACGGCGGTCATCTACGTCTCGAGCATCCTGATCAGCGAAAAATACATATCGATCGATTTCTCGCGCAAGGAAGTCGCCGGCAACGCCTACATCGCCGCGGTCCGCGATGTGCTGGTCGCGCTGCCCACACCCTTGCCGCCCGCCAAGGCGGGCGATCCCGGCGCGGATGCGGCCGCGACGCGACTCGACCGGGTCGAGTGGGAGCCGCGGCTCGCCGCGCTTCGCGAGGCCGAGTCACGCCACGGCCAGGGCATGAAGTCCGCCGATGTCAGTACCGCCTTCGCAGCTGCGTTGCAGACGGCGATGAACCGGCCCGTCTTCGATGCAGGACAACTGGCGGCCTCGATGGCTGCCGGCCGTGAACTGATCACCCGCATCGGCAATCAGTCGAACCTGATCCTCGATCCCGATCTCGACAGCTATTACACGATGTCGCTGGTGCTGCTGCGGTTTCCTGAGCTGCAGGAACTGCTCGCGCTGACGGTGCACAAGGCGGTCGAACTGGATCAGAGTCCGGCCGACCAGCGCAACAAGGTGCACACCGAATTGCTGATCCTCGAGGGCCGGCTCGATGCCGTGCTCAAGGGCATCGATTCCGACTATGCGGAAGCGCTGGCGGCTGGCCCGCCGACGCTGCGCGCGGCGCTGGCGCCGGCGCGAGATCGCCTCACGGCAGCGGTGGCGTCCTTCCGTCAGCACCCGATGCACATCGTTGACCGCGGTGCCGCCGACCGTCGCGAAGTGCTTGCCGCCAAGCACCGCGAACTCGTGGCCGAACTGCACGCAACCTGGCGCGCGGCCACCGTGGGGCTCGAAGGCCTGCTCGATGCCCGCATCCAGGGACTGTTCGTGCGGATGTGGACGCACCTGGGCACGGCCGTGGCACTGTTGATGCTGATCCTCAGCATCGTCTACTTCGTGGCTCGCCAGATCGCGCAGCCCCTGCAGCGGCTGGCCGATGTCGCCGGGCGCGTCAGCGCCACCGGCGACTACACGATGCGCGCCGCCCATGAAAGTCGCGACGAGATCGGGCAACTGGTGCAGGCCTTCAACGGCATGCTTGGCGACCTGGACCGCGAGCGCGTCGTGCGCGAAGACCTGGCCGCCACCAGCCGCGCCGAGGAAGCTCAGCGTGCGCTGCTCGAATCCTTCCCGATGCCGTTGATCGTGACCTCGATCCCGGAGCACCGCGTGCTGCATGCCAACCAGCCGGCGCAGCCCTGGCTCCAGGGCGTGACGACCGATCCATGGAGCCTGCGCCTCGAACCGCATGCGCGCGCCCGTTTCTTCTCGCGTCTGAGCGACACCGACCGTGTCGATGGCTTCGAGGTGCAGTGGCAGTCGGGCGAAGCCAGTGCTGGTGGCTCCCGCGCCTCGTGGGCGTTGCTTTCCGCCAGGCGCCTGACCTACCAGGGGCAGCCGGCGTTGCTGACGGTCTTCACCCCGATCGGCCAGATCAAGATGCTCGAGCAGCGCCTGAAGCTGTGGGCCAAGGTGTTCGAGGCCTCATCAGAAAGCATCGTGATCTTCGACGTCGAACGTCGCATCCTGACCGCCAACACGGCCTTCAGCCGCGATTCGGGTTGGGGCGCTGAAGAAGTGGTGGGGCAGACGCCCGAATTCCTCTACTCGTCGCGACACGATGCCGATTTCTACGAGACGCTCTGGCAGTCGGCTGTCATCCGCGGCATGTGGCAGGGCGAGGTCTGGCTCAAGCGCAAGACAGGTGAGGCCTATCCGACCTGGCTGGTTGCCAACGCGGTGCGCGACAGCGATGGCCGGATCACGCATTTCGTTGCAGCGGGTGCCGACATCACCGAACACAAGGCGAGCGAGGAGCGTATCCACCACCTCGCCCACCACGACGTGCTGACCGATCTGCCCAACCGGTCGCTGTGCCTCGAGCGGCTGCGCATGGCGGTCGAACAGGCCGGCCGAACCGGTCAGCATGTGGGGGTCGTCTTCATCGACCTCGATCGTTTCAAGAACATCAACGACTCGATGGGGCACCATGTCGGCGATGCCCTGCTGCGCTCGGTATCCAGGCGACTGATCCAGGCGGTGCGCGCGGGAGACACGGTGAGCCGCCTTGGCGGCGACGAATTCGTCGTGGTGCTCAATGGCGTGAGCAGCGCCGAAGAGGTCGCCAGCATCGTCCATGAGCGCATGCTGCCCCTGGTGCGCGAAGCCCACACCGTCGAGGGCGTCCAGCTCCATGTGTCGTGCAGCGCCGGCATGGCTGTCTACCCGCAGGACGGTCGCGACATCGACCACCTGATGCGCCACGCCGATGCCGCCATGTACCGGGCCAAGTCGGGCGGCCGCAATCAGGCGCTCTTCTTCACCCCCGAGTTCCATATCCAGGCGCAGGAGCGCCTCGCGATCGAGAACGAGCTGCGCGAGGTCACCGCGAGGGGCGAGTTGCTGCTGCATTTCCAGCCGCGGGTCGACGCAGCGAGCGGCGGAGTCGTCGGCCTTGAGGCCCTGGTGCGCTGGCAGCGCCCGGAGCACGGCATGGTCTCGCCGGCGACCTTCATCCCGATCGCCGAAGAGACCGGCCTGATCGTGCCGATCGGTGCGTGGATCCTCGGCGAGGCCTGCCGCCAGCACGCGGCCTGGCGCGATGCCGGTCTCGGCGTGATCCCGATCTCGGTCAACGTGTCGGCCATCCAGCTGCGGGACTCGTCCCTGCCAGCGCAATTGCGCGAAGCGCTCGGCACGCACGGCGTCGATCCCTCGGCCATCGAGATCGAGCTGACCGAGACCTTCCTGATGGAGAACGCGATCGCGACGGTCGAGAGCCTGGAACGGCTGAAGGACATCGGCGTGACCTTGTCGATCGATGACTTCGGTACCGGCTACTCCAGCCTGAACTACCTGCACCAGTTCCCGATCGACAAGCTGAAGATCGATCAGAGCTTCGTGCGCGACATCCTTGAAGATCCGGCCGACTGGGCCATCACCAAGGCCATCATCGGGCTCGGCCACACGCTCGGTCTGCGCGTGGTCGCCGAAGGCGTCGAGCGTCTTGAAGAGGCGAACTGGCTGCGCGATGCAGGCTGCGACGAACTTCAAGGCTACTTGTTCAGCAAGCCGATGCCGCCCGCACAGATCGAGGACTGGCTGCAGGGCCGGCCGCTGGTGCCTCCCGCACCTGCGCGCACCCGGCTGGGATCGATGCCCCGCACGACGACGGTCACTGCGGTTGCGCCGAACGCGCAACCCGACAGCGACGCGAAGGACGATCCCCTGTCACAGGCCGCCGCACTGATGTCCTGAGCCCGCAGCGGGTCGCC
>ERZ795056.6705-NODE-6705-length-11181-cov-15.496045_pt1 | contig 11181 bp, 10 predicted proteins | sample MGYA00375140_ERZ795056 | MGnify/ENA primary metagenome ERZ795056 (study PRJEB30185, sample SAMN05720227) | activated sludge metagenome | isolation source: Anaerobic digester | place: USA | collected 2015-03-09 ...
GTTTTACGAATATGTCGCCAAGGAACTCCATGGAAAGTAAACATGAATGCATCGAAATTACCATCATTCAAGGCTTTTCCTTTTTCAGCCCATAGACGAATATAGTCTTGATGATCGAAGTAGGAAGAAATCGCGTGAACTTCAGGCATTACTTCCCAACGAGCAATTGTTTCGAAAGCTAATTGAAGAGAAGAACCCGTGCTAGATGATGCGTATTGCGGGTAAAGGGGAAGTAGGATTAGTTTATTCACTTTGGCTTGACGAAATCGCTCTAGGGCTTCTCGCATGGGCGGTTGTTGGTAACGCATTCCTAATTCAACAATAAACGTATCCCCCAACTTTTTCTGAAGGTCGTGTTTTAAAGCCTTACCATATATGAGAAGAGGAGATCCTTCCTTAGTCCAAATTTCTTGGTAAAGTTTGGCAGATTTTGGAGCTCTAAAATTGGCAATTATACCATTTACCAATACTTGTCGAACTAAATAGGGGACATCAATCACCCGAGCGTCCATCAGAAATTCTCTAAGATATTTCCGCACATCGGCAGTTGATGGACTGTCGGGAGTTCCCAATTGTATTAATAAAACGCCGGTTTTACTCGATTTCATAGTGAATATACCTTCTAAAGAAGGGAAGGCAAATGTAGCCAATGGATTGTTTGAGATGACAAGGAAATATGGGTATTGCTGCTCATTTCAGTTGTGAAAGTGAAGTTCTATGTTTGTGTTTAAGCATTTAGATGCAAATAAATCTACAAAACCAATTATGCTGAATTCAGTATCGGCAAGTTCTTGTTTTATTCGAAATGACTTAGTTAACCAAGCATTGAGTTTTGGTGATTGGGAGGTTAATTTGAAGAGCGGAGAAACACGCTGGTCGGATTATTTGTTTAGCTTTTTTGAGATTAACGATCACAAGTCTTTTAATTTCTTTAAAACCAATCCATACTATTCTCAAGAAGATACATTACGATTGACCACCAAGGCAAATGATGCCATTCGAAATCATCAAAAAACCGAAGGTGTATTTAAGGTGCAACTACCAAGTGGAAAAACAGCTTGGCATTATTCTATTTTCCAGCGAATAGAAGGAAATTCAGCGGATATAGAATTGTTGCATGTTACTCATCAAGACATAACCAATCAAATTAAGTTAGGGCAAAAGAATATTGGGTTTAATCCGGAATACAACCATTTGATTCATCAATTACAAGAAATTGTATTTCAATTAAATGCGGAGGGTTGTATCTCTTTTGTTAATGATATTTGGGAGCAAACAACCTCGTATTCAAAGGCTGAAACGATTGGGAAGCCCTTGAAACGCTGGGTTCATTCGCACGATTTAGATAAGTTAGATGCTATTTTTAAGAATTTATCAGATAAAGCCGTTTCGAGTATTGAAGACGAAATTCGAATAATCGATAAAGAGGGTGAATTTATTTGGGTTTCATTACGATTGAATCACTCAGGTTTAGAGACAAAATCGCTTAGTTTCTTTGGTTCTATGCTGGATATTAATCAGCAAAAGAAATCAACTGCATTATTACTCAAACAGCAACTCGCCATTGAGAATTCTCGAGAGGGCATTGCTATCATGAATAATAACGATCAATACACGTATTTAAATCGTGCACATATTGAATTGTTTGGATATTCTGATGAAACTGAATTTTTAGGTAAATCCTGGAAATTCATTTATCCACCGGATGAAATTGAACGGATTTCGAATGAAGTATTTCCTGAGTTTATTGCTAAAGGATATTACAAAGGAACAACTCGAGGATTAAGAAAGGATGGTACTATTTTGTATCAAGATATTTGTCTGACATCCTTGCCTGATGGAGGTTTGATGTGTATAACACGAGATATAAGTGAAGTTGTAAAGAAGAATGAAGAACTTTATCGTTTAGCAATTGTTGCAGAGAAAACCAATTCAATTGTCATGATTGGTGATGATAAAGGTCGTGTGCAATGGGTAAACGATAGTTTCACAGAGATAACCGGTTTTAGAAGCGAGGAAATTGTTGGTAAACGTCCTGATGAAGTTTTAAATGGAACGGAAACCAGTCCGGAAACGCAACAAGAAATTATTGACGCCATTCAGAAAGGAACAGGTTTTCAAGGGGAGATATTATCTTATAAGAAAGATGGTTCGCCTATTTGGTTGTTAATCGATGTAGCGCCAATTTTCAATTCAATGGGTCGCTTGGTGAATTTCGTAGCAGTTGAGAATGATATTACGATACTGAAACAAGCAGAGCAGAATACGATATCGGCTTTAGAGAAAGAGCGTCAATTAAATCAATTTAAATCTCATTTTATCAATTTAGCATCACATGAATTCCGTACACCGCTGGCAACGATTCAGTCGAGTATGGATATTTTAAAGTTAAGGATGCAAAAAGAGGTTCAAACAACCTCAGGATTCAGAGTTTCGTTTTTTCAGCATCATAACCGAATTGAACAAGAAATTAAGTGGATGACGGAGGTGATGAATAACATACTGGTATTGGGGAAAACAGATGCTGGCAGGTTGAATGTGAAGCAGGAGAAGATCTGTATGAATGAGTTGATTAAAGACGTAATGAGTGATAAAGTATCTGTTTCAGAAGGGAAGGATACGTTTTCGTTACAGATTAATGGCGAATGTTATTACATGTACTTGGATCCTCAGTTAATGAGGCATGTCGTGTATAATTTATTGTCGAATGCCTTGAAATACACATTAAGTGATCGAGTTCCAGAGATTTTGATAGATTATTTACCTGATGAATTACATATTCATGTAAAAGACTATGGAATTGGAATACCCGATTCGGAGATGCAGCATTTATTTACTTCATTTTTCCGAGCTTCGAATACGATCAATATTCAAGGTATCGGTTTAGGCTTGGTCATCGTGAAACAGTTGGTAGAGATGCACGGAGGAAGAGTGGAGGTTACGAGTAAATATGGATGCGGAACTGAATTTATTGTAATTTTACCTAAAGAACAATTTGAGAATGAGGAAAGTATTAATTGTTGAAGACGAGATCGTGTTGCGGAACAACATGGAAGAAATCATCTCACTTCATGGTTTCGAAGTTAAGAGTGCAGAAAATGGAGAGGCGGGTTTATTATTAGCTCGTCATTTTCAACCTGACTTAATTTTATGCGATATTAAAATGCCTCGGTATGATGGTTTTTGGCTGATAGAACAAATTCGTAATGAAGTTGGGTTGCAATCGGTGCCGTTCATTTTTGTTTCTGCCAAAGTCGATCGTCGTGATGTTCGTGAAGGAATGGAACTAGGAGCAGATGATTATATCACCAAGCCATTTACAAGTAATGAGTTAATTCAGGCAATTAATTCGCGTCTTGATCGAGTTAAAATATTACGGTCACAAACAGATGCCAAAGAAAGCACTGCAGCCGAAGAAATTGATCAGAAAGAACTTGAAAAAGTTCAAGAAATGATTAATCGTTTAACACCTTCTGAGAAAAGAATTCTTAAGCGAATTGCAGAGAATCATTCATCATTAGAAATTGCTCAGGAATTATTTATTAGTACCAAAACAGTTGAGAATCATCGTTCTAATATTACCAACAAACTTGGTTTAAAAGGGCATTTGTCTTTATTGCGTTTTTGCTTAAATAATCAAAAAATAATTCTAGGATAATTTTATCTTTTTTGACAGAATTTAATTTCAAAAATGCGATTTTATTATTCGCAGTTGATGCGTATTTTCTATTTATAGAGGTTTTCCTGATAGTTGTTTAGCCTATGAAAAGGCCAGTTTTTAAATTGACTATTTGAATAAAATTTATTCGAATTAATTCATTATTTAGGGCAATAAACGAATATTATTTAATTGATAAATAGAAATTTAAAGGCATTTATTTTTCATTAGTATTGGCACTTAGGTGTTGACATTCATTTATTTACGATATAGGTATTGGTAGTTAAGTAGTTCCTATATTTACTAAAATAAATGGCTATGCATATTTTCTTAATTGACGATGATGGAATTACAAATATGCTTAATCAGTATTTTTTTGAAGAGCATTTTCGGGATGTAACCATATCTGCGTATACTGATCCTGAAGATGCATTAGATTTTTTAATGAATTCGAAAGAGCAACCGAATTATATTTTTTTAGATATAAATATGCCCGTAATGGACGGTTGGGAATTTTTAGAGAATTATGAAAAACGGAAAATAGATAAGGAACATAAGCCAGATATTTATTTGCTCTCATCTTCTGTAGATCCTGCCGATTTTAATCGCGCTAAAACAAAATGTTATGTAAAGGGCTTTATATCTAAGCCTCTTGAGATTGAAAAATTGGGATTTATGAAGAAATGAATTTATTTTTTTGTAATATTTCCAATGTAAGTTTTAGGGGCAGTTGTATGCGCTTCGTTTTGAGTCAGTTGCGATCTAATTAAAGCCTTATTAAAATCTGTAAGGTAAACGCGTACTTTACAAATCCTATTCTATATCCTTTGTTTAGTTTTCGCTCCTAATCTCAACCAAGATGGAAGTAGGAAATATTTGGCTCATCGATGACGACCCGATGAATAATGTCTTTAACAGTTATTTGATACAGGATCATTTTCCTGAAATACAAATTGAGTGTTTTCTTTTTGCAGGCGATGCTTTGAAAGAACTCGCAAAGTTTCCACGTTATCGGAAATTCCCTGATTTAATTTTATTGGATATAACAATGCCCGTAATCGACGGTTGGGATTTTCTCCAAGTCTGCACCGAACGCTTCCCTGGCTTACGTTATACGACTAAAATATACATGTTGTCTTCTTCTGAGAATATGGCAGATCGTCAAAAGGCTATTGAACATCGATTTGTTTCTGGATTCTTATCGAAACCTCTTCAAACCAGTTTTCTATTGGATTTAATACGCAACCACCAATTGGTTTGAATTTTTTTCAACCCAAATTTTAATGTAATCGGAAATACTTGGAAAGACCTGTTTTATTGGATTAATAAGTCTACTAATTGTTGCACATTTGGCTTGTTTGATCGAGCTCGTTTTCCAAAAATGACCGGAGTTGATTTTGGACATTTAATTTGAAATTTCATTTTTTGAAATAGGTGTCAGCCCTCTTTCATTATCTAGAATTAATACTCACTTTTGCACCATTAGGTTAAGTTATCACATAATTCATTTACTAGATACAATCATTTCCTGAGCAGTTATGATTGATGTAAATGAGCAGTTGTCATTCTGAATGGGTTAGGAGATCAACTGATTTTATGTGTGCTATTACCCGGAGTCGCTTCAGCACAGGTGGCTCCGGGTTTTTTTATGCAATCAAGTTCGGGCATAAAAAAACCGCCACTCCCAATGGAAATGGCGGTTGATAGAATAAAAAGCAATTATTATTTATCGTCTTTCACTTCTTCAAAATCAACATCAGTCACTTCTGCATTTTGAGCTTGTCCTTCTGGTTGAGAAGAAGCTCCTGCATCAGCTCCCTGAGTTGCTTTGTACATATCCTCAGAAGCTGCCGACCATGCTGTATTAAGTGTTTCTAATGCACCGTCAATAGCTGTTAAGTCGCGACTCTGATGTGCTGCTTTTAAAGAAGCTAAAGCGGTTTCGATTGCACCTTTTTTATCGGCTGGAATCTTATCACCATATTCTTTCAATTGCTTTTCAGTCTGGAAAATCAATGTGTCAGCTTGGTTAATTTTTTCAGCTTCTTCTTTCGCTTTACGGTCAATTTCAGCATTGGCTTCAGCTTCCGCTTTCATTTTCTTGATATCATCATCACTTAGTCCAGAAGAAGCTTCAATACGAATTTTTTGTTCTTTACCTGTAGCTTTATCTTTAGCTGCAACGTGAAGAATTCCGTTTGCATCAATATCAAAAGTAACTTCTACTTGAGGAACACCGCGTGGTGCTGGTGGAATTCCATCTAGATGGAAACGACCAATTGTACGGTTTTGAGCAGCCATTGGACGCTCTCCTTGAAGGATATGGATTTCTACTGATGGCTGATTATCGCTAGCGGTAGAGAATACTTCCGATTTCTTAGTTGGAATAGTTGTGTTCGACTCGATCAAACGTGTCATCACACCACCCATTGTTTCGATTCCTAATGAAAGTGGAGTTACGTCCAGTAGCAATACATCTTTCACTTCACCTGTCAATACACCACCTTGGATTGCAGCTCCAATTGCCACAACTTCATCGGGATTTACTCCTTTGTTAGGTGCTTTCCCGAAGAATTTCTCCACCGCAGCTTGGATTGCAGGGATACGTGTTGAACCACCAACTAAGATAATCTCATCGATATCACTTGTGCTGTAATTAGCATTTTTCAATGCAGTACGGCAAGGCTCTATGGTACGGCGAATTAAATCATCAGCCAGCTGTTCGAATTTTGCACGTGTTAACGTACGAACCAAGTGTTTAGGTCCTGTAGCTGTTGCTGTTACGTAAGGAAGGTTAATTTCTGTACTAGCAGAACTAGAAAGTTCCACTTTTGCTTTTTCGGCTGCTTCTTTTAAGCGTTGAAGTGCCATTGCATCTTTACGAAGATCTAAACCTTCTCCATCGGTTGAAGCAAATTCTTCAGCTAACCAATCGATGATTTTTTGATCAAAGTCATCACCACCTAAGTGGGTATCACCATCGGTTGATTTTACCTCAAATACACCATCACCTAATTCCAAAACAGAAACGTCGTGTGTACCACCACCACAGTCGAATACCACAATTTTCATATCGGCATTCTTCTTATCTAAACCATAAGCTAATGCAGCTGCAGTTGGTTCGTTGATGATACGCATCACTTTCAATCCAGCAATTTCGCCTGCTTCTTTGGTAGCCTGACGTTGTGCATCGTTAAAGTATGCTGGTACGGTAATAACCGCTTCGGTAACATCTGTTCCCAAGTAATCTTGAGCTGTTTGCTTCATTTTCTGAAGCACCATAGCAGAAATCTCTTGTGGAGTATATGTACGGTCGTCGATTTGAACTCGTGGTGTGTTATTGTCGCCTTTAACTACTTTATAAGGAACTCTTCCCGCTTCCGTTTGAACTTCGGAAAATCCGTTGCCCATAAAGCGTTTAATAGAAGAGATTGTTTTTGTTGGATTAGTGATGGCCTGACGTTTAGCCGGATCACCAACCTTACGCTCGCCATTGTCGAGGAATGCTACTATGGAAGGTGTTGTGCGCTTGCCTTCGCTATTTTGAATAACTACCGGCTCATTGCCTTCCATCACGGCTACGCAGGAGTTAGTTGTTCCCAAGTCAATGCCTATGATTTTTCCCATTGTTTTATTTTTTATTCGGTTAGTTTCTAGTGTGCAGCCCGGTTTTCAATGTCTGTGCCACCTAAAAAACAAACCCTGTGCTTGTCAGTTTTGACAGTACAGGGTTTGTTTTGCTCCAATTCTGGCAGCAAAGCGGTGACAATTCGGCAGATTATCTAGGCTGCCAGTTTAAGTCTTCTGTCAATGGATTTCCACGGAGTGAGTCAACCGTAAAATCGTTGAGGTAAATGGTACGAATTAAAGCTACACGAGAAGAAAATAACCCCAATCCATTGTTGATGTTTGTGAATTGTGGTCTTTCTTGTGCAATTGTATTGGATGGCTTATTTACATTCAAATAAGTAGTTAAATCCTCGGCAGCTACATTGATTTGAAACTGCAAACTATCGCAAATGCGCACCATGGGATTGTCGGTAGTAGAAGGACTGATAGCTGCAGAAATAGCTTGATAGATTGTCGAATTTTCGACATTCATGGTCATTTCGTTATTCGGATTGGTGTTATCGGTAGTGATGCGACCAAGGCTAAGTTCGATTTGTTTGGAAACGATTTCGGTTGGATTTAATTCGCTGTATTCTCGGTATTTGAAGCGAAGAAACAACTCATACATTTTACCATTTTCGGCTGTTTTCCATTTGATGAAAGTAGCATTTTGAGGATATAAGTTTGTTTCATCAATAAGCTGATTGGGTGAAGACATCACGAGATTTTTCACCAAAACAGTTTCGGAGGTAACCGAGTTTCCAGAGGAAATATTGGTAACAGTTAGTCGGAATGTAGCACTAGGATTGATTTTTTGAGCAGCACTTGTTTCAAACTTGTAGAGAATTTGTGAGGGTGCAGAAAATATTCCCGGATCTTTTGCAATGCTTGAATCGGGCTCACAAATAAATGTACGCGTAACGTTTCCATTTAAAATCTCTTCCACCTTTACTTCCAGAAGATTTGGATTGTAATAAAGCGAGTCGAATTGGGATGCAAATTCCAATGCATCTCCTTCGCCTAGAAAGGCTTTGCTTACTCGAATGTAATGGGTTGTTTGATCTTTATTCAATAAGCCAAACACGACAGTAATGTCTTTCCAAGGTGCATTGATGTCAAGATCGTTGGAGCAGGAACTCGTGAAAAGAGTAACTAAACCAGTAATAAAAACTAATAGTTTACGCATAGCGGCAAAAGTAGGAATTTCATCACAGTGAGTAAATGACTAATATTGCCCTTTATCGGATAAAAAACTATGTCGGTTCAAAAGGAAATCAAACGCGTCACCACCAAGACGTTGCAAGAAATGAAGAACAAAGGTGAGAAGATTTCGATGCTTACTGCATACGATTTCTCGATGGCTGGTATGGTGGATGAGGCTGGAATAGATGTGATTTTGGTTGGTGATTCGGCTTCGAATGTGATGGCTGGTCACGAAACCACTTTACCTATTACGCTCGATCAGATGATTTATCATGCTTCATCGGTGATTCGCGGAACTTCGCGTGCATTGGTGGTAGTGGATTTGCCTTTTGGTTCCTATCAAGGAAATTCGAAAGAAGCGCTTACGTCAGCTATTCGCGTGATGAAAGAAACAGGTGCGCATGCGATTAAGTTGGAAGGTGGAGAAGAAGTGGTAGAATCGGTTAAGCGGATTTTGAGTGCAGGTGTTCCGGTGATGGGACATTTGGGTTTGACTCCTCAATCGATCTATAAATTTGGAACCTACGTGGTTCGTGCTAAAGAGGAAGAAGAAGCGCAGAAACTTATACAGGATGCGCATTTGTTGCAGGAAGCGGGATGTTTTGCCATTGTGATAGAAAAAGTACCAGCAAAATTGGCCGAGCGTGTAGCTAAGGAAGTAGCAATTCCTATTATTGGTATTGGTGCTGGTGGTGGAGTTGACGGACAAGTATTGGTATTACACGATATGTTGGGAATAAATACCGAGTTCAAACCTCGTTTTTTACGTACCTATCTCAATTTACATGAGCAAATTGTTAGTGCGATTGGGAATTATGTAAAAGATGTGAAATCGAGCGATTTTCCGAATGGATCCGAATCCTATTAATAGCCCCGGAATCTCTGATATTTCCGGCAGCCTCGGCAGCCCCGGACTTAATTCCGGGGGTACTGTATTGTTTGAGGATAACCATCTGATTGCGGTAAATAAGCAAGCTGGAGAAATTGTCCAAGGCGATAAAACGGGAGATGTTCCCTTGAGTGAAAAAGTTGCCGAATATTTACGAGTAAAATATCAAAAGCCGGGTGATGCCTTTATTGGTGTGATTCATCGGATTGATCGTCCGGTTAGCGGTGTGGTTTTGCTGGCGCGGACGAGCAAAGCATTATCGCGCATGAATGAGCAGTTTAGGTTACGAACGATTAAGAAAACCTATTGGGCATTGGTAGAAGGGAAAGTAGAGCAGGAAGAAGGAACGCTGATTCATTATTTAAGTAAGAACGAGGAGAAGAATACTTCACGTGCATTGAAAGAGCCTCGAGATGGGTATTTGCGTTGCGAATTGAGTTTTAAAGTGATTCGCGTGTTGGATAGATATACCTTATTGGAGGTAGAGCCATTAACAGGAAGGCATCATCAGATTCGGGTGCAGTTATCGGCGATGGGATGGTCTATTAAGGGTGATGTGAAATATGGAGCACGACGTGGAAACCCTGACCGGAGTATTTGTTTGCATGCGCGGATGTTACGATTTGAGCACCCAGTTAAAAAGGAACCGATTGAAATTACGGCAGCTTTACCCGGCACAGAAGCTTGGATAGGATTGAAAGATTGATGCCCTAACGTTAGCACCAGGGATGTAAGCCTTCGCTAAAGCTACGGCTTACGCTGTACTATCCTTTAGGCAAGCAGCGAACAGCCCGCCCGGGTGCCATAAAAAAAGCGCTACTCTTTGCAGAACAGCGCTTGTATCTTGAAGAATAAGAAAATCAGTATTCGTCTTCGTTGAAGAAGAAGTCGTCTTTTGTCGGATAATCCGGCCAGATTTCTTCAATACTTTCATACACTTCGCCTTCGTCCTCAATCTCTTGCAGGTTCTCGATAACCTCCAGAGGGGCTCCAGAACGAATGCCGAAATCGATTAGCTCGTCCTTAGTAGCAGGCCAAGGCGCGTCTTCAAGGTAAGAGGCAAGTTCTAGTGTCCAGTACATTTCCTTGGTATTAGGGTGATTAATTAATGGGTGAACTGAAGTTTTCGGCTTAGTGCGTCAACTTTCCGCAAAAATAGAAATAAGAAGATAGGTTTGTTGCGCTTGGTGATATTTTACATCCTTGGTTTCCAAGGAGTTTCGTTTGCGTTGAAATCGGAACTGATTTTACGGGAGAGAACGAAGAGGTAATCGGACAATCGGTTGATGTATTGGATAACGCTTGCTTCGACCGGACTGATTTCGGAAAGATGTACAATTAGTCGTTCGGCTCTACGGCAAACACAGCGTGCAATATGACAGGCCGAAACAGCTGGATGTCCGCCTGGTAGGATGAAGTGGCGCATTTCGGGAAGTTGCTCGTTCATGGCATCGATGGCCAGTTCGAGAAATTCGATGTCTTCGGGTTTTAGGTCTGGAATTTTGGCTTTGCTTTTTTCGGGATCGGAAGCAAGGTGCGATCCTAACGTGAAGATACGATCTTGAATTTCGATGAGTTGAGCGGTAGCATCGGCACTTAAACCTTGATCGCGAACGAAACCAATATGTGAATTAAGTTCGTCGAGCGTTCCGTAAGCTTCGATACGCAAGTGATGTTTGGGAACACGTGTTCCGCCGAGCAGCGAAGTTTGTCCGGCATCACCGGTTCGAGTATATATTTTCATAATCGCCAAACGAGATAAGCGGGTGAAAGTTTAGCTTTTTTGGTAAACGCGGATGTTTTCGTTTAGGTAGTCATTTTC
>ERZ795056.6707-NODE-6707-length-11180-cov-10.347416_pt1 | contig 11180 bp, 10 predicted proteins | sample MGYA00375140_ERZ795056 | MGnify/ENA primary metagenome ERZ795056 (study PRJEB30185, sample SAMN05720227) | activated sludge metagenome | isolation source: Anaerobic digester | place: USA | collected 2015-03-09 ...
ATTCCCAGCCCAGGCCGGGGTAGCCCCGCCCAAGGCCAGCTAGGCCCGGCGTCAACCGCGAATTGGGACAGTAAATAAGGGGCGCGGAAAGGAGCACGCATCGCCACCATGGAAGGAGCAGGAACTCGCACGTGATCGCGGGGCCAGGCAGGCTGACGGACATCGTTGATTATGACCGCTGGCTTTCGAGGTATCGTCACTTCTTCTCGACCGCGTCGATCCGGATGTCCGCTGAGCCTGTAAGCAGCAGATGGCACAGATCGCAATGAGCGGCTTACGCACAGGCATGCCACACAGGCACGGCGATTACGACGAGTCTCCTCGGGCGCCGCGGCCGACCTGCCCATATTCATGATGTTGTGATGATGCTACGCGTCGTGCTTGACGCACAAGTCACCGGGGCACGATAGATAGAGCGGAACGGGAGAAGTGCGAGTCAGATCGGGTCCAGGCCAGATGCCAGATGTGACTGGAGGTGGGCCGATGCCGTCGTTTGTACCCACGCGCGTGCTGATCGCGCGCGATGCGCTGGGTTACCCGCTGGGCGCTCGCCTTGCAGATGTCTTTGCAGATCGGAAGATACCGGTCACGGTGTATGACGGGCGCATTCCGTCCGAGTCACGCGTGTCACTCCGCGAGCGTTACTTGCGTTCCAAGCGGACCATGGCTGTGCTAGTCAGGCAGGAACGGGAGTTTCAGACCTGCAAGCCCTCAGCCCACTATCAGCTGCCGTTGGTATCGGGTTGTCCGGGCCTATGTCAATACTGCTATCTTAACACCAACCTTGGGCGGACGCCCTACATCAAGGTGTACGTGAATGTGGACGAGATACTGGAGCAGGCTGCCGGCTATGTCAAGGCCCGCGTGCCCGAGGTAACCGTCTTCGAAGGGGCAGCTACTTCTGATCCCGTTGCTGTAGAGGCCTGGACTGGATCACTTGCCAGGGCAATCGGGTTCTTTGCCCGCCTTGAGAACGCGGCCTTTAGGTTCGCCACGAAGTATGGCGACGTGGACGGACTGCTGGATGTCGACCACATGGGAAAGACGGCTATCCGTTTCAGCATCAACTCTGAGTACGTAATCCATACCTATGAGCAGGGAGCGCCCTCGCTCGACAATCGCATCAGGGCGGCCGCGAAGGTAGCGACTGCACACTATCCCATGGGATTCCTGATCGCCCCCGTGTTCATGTTCGAGGAATGGCGCACCCAGTACGAGGACCTCCTCCGACGCCTGCGCCTGCGCCTTCCGGCCGAAAGCGGTCCATTCACCTTCGAGGTCATCGCGCATCGATTCACAGCGCGGGCCAAGAGCGTGATCCAGGAGGTCTACCCCGACACATCCCTGCCTCTGGCGGAGAGCGAACGCCGGTTCAAGTACGGTCAGTTCGGCTACGGTAAGTACGTCTATCCGACCGATGTCATGACTGTGCTCACCGACTTCTTTCGTGAGCGCATCGCCGCTCATTTCCCCGGCTCCACAGTGCTCTACGTAATCTGACTAGCCCACTTGAGCGGGCTGAGCTGGCTATTGACTCTTTCCACGCTACGGCATATGCTATGAACCAAATACGAATCATGTTGACAGGCCATGAAAGGGAGGTAGGAGGCGTGCTGCCCCGAGAGAGGGAACGTCGCTGGGTGCAAGCGTTCCTGGGCAAGTGCTTCTGAAGTGCGCCCTTGAGCCTGGGGCCGAAATCGCGCGGATGGTGTGTTCGCGCAGCAGTAGGCCTCCACGGGTACGCCCGTTAGCGCGTCTTCCGCTGTCTCGACCGGGACACGGAGTGTGAGGCACAGTCATATGTTCGTCCATTGGCCAGTCTGTTTGCGACACTTTGGACGACTGTGAGCAGAGTGGAACCACGGCATGTTGCGCCGTCTCTGTAAGAGGCGGCGTTTCGCATTCCATGAGGGCTTTCCCGTCATGAGACGATGCATGACGCGAAGCAGACTGACCACTTGAGCGAAGGCTATGGAGAGGAGTCATGTGATCATGTTTTCCGATATTCGATCCTACGTGGATGCTGCGGTGGCGCGCGATCCGGCTGCTCGCAGTCGCGCGGAAGTGCTACTGCTCTACCCGGGCGTGCACGCCCTTGCATGGCACAAGCTGAGCCACTGGCTGTACCGTCACAGCGTGTTCGGGTTGGCACGGTTCCTATCGCAGCTAGTCCGGTTTTTCACGGGGATAGAGATACACCCGGGCGCTCATGTCGGGCAAGGCGTGTTCATTGATCACGGAATGGGAGTTGTCATAGGCGAGACCGCCATAGTCGGATCCGACGTCACTATCTACCAGGGGGTGACGCTGGGCGGAACGGGCAAGGAGACCGGCAAGCGCCATCCCACGATCGAGGACGGCGTGGTAGTGTCGGCCGGCGCCATCGTGCTGGGCTCGATCACCGTGGGCGCGAACTCCAAGATCGGCGCCGGCGCCGTGGTGATCCACGACGTGCCCGCAGACTGCACAGTGGTGGGGGTTCCGGGGCGGGTGGTAGCCCGATCAGGCGTGCGTGTCCGAGAAGCGGACGTTCTCAACCACGGGGATCTTCCCGACCCGGTGGGACGCGCGTTGGAGCATATGGCGTCTAGGCTGAACGCAGTGGAGGCCGAGTTGCATGCTGTCCGGGCAGCATCTCGCCAGAGGCCCAAACTGATTACGGACGAAGGCAGTATCGCACAGGAGGCGGAGGTAAGTGAATATCGCATCTGATGTGACCGAGCTGATTGGGCGCACGCCCGTAGTGAGGCTGAGCAGGTTCGGTCGGGGCGATTGCGGCGGCGGGCCGGACGGCGCGGCCCTCGTTCGCGGCGAGATACTGGCCAAGCTGGAGTCCAGAAATCCGGGTGGGAGTGTGAAGGACAGAACGGCGCTGTACATGATCAAAGACGCTGAACTCCAAGGACTACTCAAGCCGGGTGGCACAGTCATCGAGCCAACGTCTGGGAACACCGGTGTAGGGCTGGCCATGACCGCCGCTGTAAGGGGCTATAAGCTGGTGTTGACCATGCCCGACTCCATGAGTGTGGAGCGCCGAAGGCTCCTTGCTGCCTACGGTGCGGAGGTCATGCTTACCCCGGGCGCCTTGGGCATGGCCGGCGCAGTGGAGGCGGCGTGCAGCCTCCAGAAGGAGAAGCCCGATTGGTTCATGCCGTCTCAGTTCGAGAATCCGTCCAATCCCAGGGCACATGAGGAGACTACCGCCGCCGAGATCATAGCCGACCTAGGCGGAGCGCTGGACGCGTTTGTCGCAGGAGTAGGCACCGGCGGGACCATTACCGGCGTCGGTCGGGCGCTGAAGCGGGAGATCCCCGGTGTGCGCATAGTCGGCGTCGAACCGGCTGAATCGGCAGTGTTGTCGGGAGGAGCGGCGGGTTCCCACGGCATTCAGGGGATTGGGGCGGGTTTCGTTCCCAAGGTGCTCGACATGGGCGTAGTCGACGAGATCATCGCGGTAAAGTCAGAGGAGGCCCTTGCTGCTGTCCGTGAGCTGGCCCAATCAGAAGGTATCCTGGCCGGCGTGTCGTCAGGCGCCGCCGCTGTCGCGGCGCTTGAGGTCGCACGACGCCTCGGACCGGGCGCGCGTGTGTTGGCGCTCTTTCCCGATACGGGCGAGAGATATCTGAGCGTGCAGTAGCATGTTGGCCGGTTCCGTGACACACCCCCAGAGATATGTGTGCGACACGAGCGGGTCGACGAAAGACGCGACGAATCAGCATTTGCGTAACGAAGCGAGTGTGCGACGGAAAGGGCCCAATAGGACACTCGATCCCAAGATGCCGACCCGGGTGCACGTAGTGTTCATGGCTCTGAGGCAACTTGTCGTCCAGCTGACAGGTTTCCCGGCATACCTGTCGGCTGGACGACAAGTTTGACGAAAGCTACGGGTTGTTCATCTCCTTCCCACACTCCGCATCAGAGCTGCATGTTGCGTTACCCGGGTTTAGCTGCGAGTTTAGCGCAGTACCCTTAGGGTGACTGTCGCGAAACGCCCGGGTTTCTCCTCGGTTCACGGGTTTTGTGTAGAACCTGTCGGCCGCACGACAAGTGCGGCACAGAACCTGTCGGCTACACGACAGGCGGTAGCTCGGGGCGTGGGGACCCGATGATCCCAATCCGGTAATCGGCCCGCTGTCATTGTCCACAAGCTCTACATGCGCCCACCTGGTCCCGTAGATTTGACGCCGGGCGAGCAGGAGTTCCAGAAGAGGCGTAGAATACTACTCATCGGCACATATGTTCTGCACAAATGACCAAACTGCATGCGTATCATATGTGTATCGCTTGTGTATCGCCAGCATGAACCTCGGGAGTGGAGCCTATGGGCTTTGACGCGCGGTTGCTGTATGAGGTCGCCTACCATTACTACGAACTCGGCAAGACCCAGGAGGAGATTGCCGGAGCCCTCGGTGTATCGCGCAGCCAGGTATCGAGGGCTATAAAGCAGGCGCGCGAGGAGGGCATCGTGGTGATCAAGTTGGTGCCTCCGGCTGCCGATTTCGGCGACATCCAAGACGAGCTGTGTCGACGATTCGGTCTGCGCCAGTGCGTGGTCGTCTCCGGGGAGTCAGGGCCGTCTCGGCTCCTTACTCAGAATCTGGGCATGGCCGGCGCCAGGTATCTGTCGAGCAACCTGAAACCAGGTTCAGCTCTGGGCATATCATGGGGCGCTACCCTCTGTGAACTCGCAGCTGCTTTGGCAGCTGAGAGGTCTTCGCTCCGCGATATCGTTGCAGTCCCGCTTCTGGGCGGCCTGGGCCAGGCCAGCGCCGACCTACAGGTCAACGACATCGCCGCCCGGGTGGGCGCAGCATTCGGGGGGTCCAATGTTTTCCTGCACGCTCCTTCCATTGTAGATACTCCGGCTGCCCGCGATACCATCATGTCCGATAGCAACATCAGGAAGGTCGTTGACCAGTGGCCCCGACTGGATGCTGCAGTGGTGGGCATCGGCAGTTTCGTGCCTCCGTCGACGTTGCTGGAAGAGGGCGGATTCTCCGCAGAGGATCTCGACGGCTTGCGCGAAGCGGGCGTGGTAGGGGACATGTGCATGAGTTTCTTCAACATCGAGGGCGAACATGTGAGTACGCGGCTCGAAGGCAGGATGATCGGGGTGAGCCTTGCCCAGCTCCGATCGGTGGAATGCGTTGTGGCCATCGCCGGCGGGGTCAACAAGGCATCGGCGATCCTGGGCGCCCTGCGCACTGGGGTGGTCGACGCTCTTGTGACCGACGACGTGGCCGCCCGCAAGGTGCTCGAGATGGAACGGTAAGCCAGGGGTCTGATCAACTACTAAGGAGGCAGGACAAATGCCGCTTGGACAGGGAGCATTGGGGCTCGGTGTGTCGTACGCCCTCGCTCTGGGTTATCTGGTTCTCATGTGGTTTCTCGGAAGCATCCTCTCAAAGCAGTACCCTGTCGAACACCGCGTGGCGTGGGATACGCGCACGATAGCCAGGGTCACGATTTTGGCAGCTGTGGCCGGCGCGGGAGCCATGATCAAGATACCGGGGCCTGCTACTACCATTGCGCTGGACGCCGCTGCCGGGTACTTCGCCGCTTCGTTCTTCGGATGGCCCGTCGGGGCTACAGTAGCCGCGATCGGCTGTTTTCTGGCCAACGCCCTCGGGGGGTTTGCCAGCTGGCTGCCGATGGTGCCGATCTACCTTGCGGCGATGGCCCTCACAGTCACTATAGCCGTGTTTGTGGCCAAGAAAGTCAACATCGTAGTGGCAATCATCGTGGGCACAATTGTCAACACCATCACATGTCTGGGCCCATGGGCGCTGATGATCGGCACGCCGCTGATGATAGCGCTCCTGCCATCCCAGATAATCGGGTCTGCCGTCAACGCGCTGGTGGGGTTGTCGGTGGCGGAAGCGCTCAAGGCTGCGCAGAACAGGAAGAGACCGGAGTCCATTGACTGACGCAAGGGGTGTTCTACTTGGCGTCCGACATCATTTCGCTGAAGGACGTGACCTTCAGCTACAAGGGATCAAAACGCCGCGCGCTCGACGGGATCACACTCAACGTGAAGCAGGGTGAATGCGTGGCCATACTCGGGCCGACCGGCGCGGGGAAGAGTACGCTGGCGTGTGTCATGAACGGAACGGCGCCGCGTTTCATGGACGGCAGCCTTGCCGGGGACGTGACTGTAGACGGCATGGTTCCCGCCAAGGTTGGCACAGCCCAGATGGCGTCCCGGGTAGGGCTGGTATTCGGCGATCCCGACACACAGCTTTTCGGAATGACTGTTGAGGAAGATGTGGCTTTCGGCCCCGCAAACCTCGGGCTGGGCTACGAGGGCATCATGGAGAGAGTGAGCAAGTCCATAGGCGACATGCGTCTTTCGGGGCTCGAGCGGCGCGCTCCGCACAGGCTCTCGGGCGGGCAGAAGCAGGCTACAGCCATAGCCGGCGTCTATGCGATGCTGCCCAAGATAATGGTGCTGGATGAACCCACGTCAATGCTCGACCCGGAGGGAAAGGCCCGGGTGTTCGGGATCGTGAGAATGCTCAAAGAGCAGCTCGGAGTGACTGTGGTGCTGATCGAACAGGAGGTCGACGACATACTGAACCTCGCCGACAGGGTGTTCGTGATGCGCTCGGGCAAGTTCGTGCTATCTGGAACGCCGCGCGAGGTTTTCGGAAGAGTGGAGGAACTTAGGCAAGCAGGTGTACGCGTTCCACAGATCGTGGAGTTCGGCACGCTTGTCGGGGCGACCGAAACGCCTTTCAGCATCGAAGAGGCCATGCTGGCGGTCGGGTCGGAGCCCACCACGGTTGGCGACGCGACCAAGGCGCCTTCGCGGGCGGCACATGAAGTTCACAAGGTACACGATGCGGGCAATGCACAGGACGACGCGGTCGTGCAGGCCCTAAATGTCGAGTTCACCTACCCTGGTGGCGCGCGGGCGCTGGACGGCGTGAACCTTGCCGTAGGCCGAGGCGACTTTGTCGCCATAGTCGGCCAAAACGGCGCGGGCAAGACCACTTTGACTCGCCACTTCAATGGGCTGCTGAGGCCGTCGTCCGGCGATATCAGGGTGCTGGGCCGGTCGGCGCAGGGCGTGCCCACTATAGAGCTATGTCGGCATGTGGGGTATGTCTTCCAGAACCCTGATGAGCAGCTCTTTTGCACGAGCGTGCAGGAGGAGCTGAAGTTCGGGCCCACAAATATCGGGGCAGACCCGCACGTCACGTCACAGCGCGTCGAGGAGATATTGGGCGACATCGGCCTAACGAGGTATCGCGAGGTATGGCCGAAGTACCTTACCAAGGGCGAGCGGCAACGGCTTGCTCTGGCGTCAGTCGTGGCCATGGATCCGGACGTGCTCATAGTGGACGAACCCACCACCGGGCTGGACTGGGTAGAGTCTCTCCAGATCCTTGACTACCTGGAACGGTTGCGCAATGAGCGCAAGAAGACAATCATCATAATCACCCACGACATGAACATCGTGAGCCTGTATGCCAGGCGAGTGGTGGTCATGGCCAAGGGCCGAGTAGTAGGCGACGGAACGGCGCGTGAGATATTCTCGCAGCCTGATCTGATGGAGCTTGCGTGCCTCAGGCGGCCTCCCATCGCCGACCTGTCGCAGGCGTTGTGGGGCGAGGTACTCTTGACCCCGGCTGAGGCCGCGGCCAGGCTTCTCGCCGCCAAATCCCAAGCCGCGGGGGTGTGTTCGGAGTGATTGTAGAGTACGAAAGCAAGTCTTCGGCGGTGCATCGCCTGGATCCGCGAGTCAAGTTCGCGTGGATGCTCGCCGCCATAGTGATCAGCGTGATGTGGACACACCCTGTCTACCTGATCGCCCTGGCCTTGGCCGTTGTGGGCTTCGGGCTGCTTGCGGGCTTTCCGTGGAGCAAGATCCGTGGCGTGCTGTCTTTCATGATCATAGTCACAGCCATAATCACTCTGGTTCAGGGCGCCACATACGTCCCCAAGACGGTGACGCTGGATGAGCCTGCACGGGTGCTGTTCCACCTGATCCCGGGCTGGATTCCGGGAGTGGGACCGGCGTGCCCCATCCGGGTGGGCGGATTCCTGTACGGGATCGGTATGGCACTCAAGGTAGTCACAGTCCTGGTCGTAGTGGCGATATTTGGGTTCACCACATCGCCTTCCGAGATAGTGCAGATAATCGCGAGAGTGCCCTTCATGCCTTACCAGGTGGGCTTCGTCATGTCTACGGCGTGGAAGTTCGTCCCGGTAGTGCAGATGCAGATGAGAACGCTGATGGACGCCCACCGCTCCAAGGGCGTCGACTTCGAACAGGGAACCTTCGCGGAGAAGATCAGGAAGACGTCTGGAATCGTTCTGCCACTGTTCGCCAACTCACTGTCGATGGCCGACACAATGGCCCTTGCAATGGAGTCCAGGGCCTTCGGCTCCAGCAGGAAGTTCACCTTCATCCGACCATATCGCATGGAACCGTTCGACTGGGTGGTTCTCATTGGCTCGCTTGGGGCAATGGTTGCCAGCATTGTGCTGCTCGCACTGTTCCGCCTGGGGGCGCTGTAGATGGGCGAAAAGGGTCGGTGCGCCAAAGGCCGCTGTGTAGTCTGCGTCGGGGCGTGCGCTATGGACCTGATCATCCGGGTCCCGCGCCTGCCCGAGGCCGACGAGATGGTGTTCGCGGAAGGAGAACCAGGGCTGTTCCCGGGAGGATCCACAGCCAACATCGCCGCTGGTATCGCCCGGATAGGGGTGGCGTCAAGGTTCGTCGGCAAGGTGGGAGATGACGCCAATGGCAGGGCGCTTCGAGAGGCATTTGCGAAAGACGGAGTCGACGTCAGGTGGCTGTCGGTGGACCATGCGGGGCGCACTGCGCAGACGGTGATTGCCGTGGATCCTTCGGGAAGCCGAGTGATCTACTCGCTTGGAGGGACGGCCCTGCTGGAATCGGCGGACGAGTTCACCGGCGACATCCTGGGCGGCGCGGCGGCGCTTTATGTGGGCGAAGCGTTTCCGGAGGTGGCGCGCAGAGCCATGCAGGAGGCGCGAAGCGTGGGCGCCCAGGTCGTATACGGCCCGGGCCCAGCGGCGTCCTGGATCGGCATGGATAACCTGGCCGAGTTGATGCGGCTGGCCGACTTCGTGCTCATGAGCCGGGCCGAGCTGCGTGCCATGACCGGGTGCGATGAGCCGGAGGCGGGTGCACGATTGCTTTTGGAGCGGGGGGTGCCAAACGTTGTCGCGACCTTGGGCGAACAAGGGGCGGCATGCTATAGCCGGCGGCCTGGGCATATCGCCGACGCGACGTGGGCGCCTTCGTTCAGTGTCGACGTCGTTGACACTACGGGGGCCGGAGACGCATTTGCGTCAGGCTTCATATCGTCCCTGGTAGAGGGGCGACCGGCCGTCGAGTGCCTGAGGCGAGGCAACGCCTGCGCGGCCATGGCCATCGGGCGCGTCGGAGCGCGCGAGGCCCTGCCCACCACGGAAGAGCTTGAGATGTTTCTCGCGGCCCGCAGCGGCGCCGGGCTGCGAGCGAGAGATGGAGCAGAGTCATGAGCGGCGGCATGGGGATTCTGCTGGACAGAATGGCAGGAAGCCTTGCCGGCGTGGCCATAGGAGACGCAATGGGCATGCCGTGCGAGTTCCTGACGCGAGAGGAGATACGCGCCAGATACGGTTGGCTGGACCGGTTCGTCGCGCCGGATGTGAGCCATTTCCACCACGGGATGTGTGCCGGGAGGATTACCGATGATACTGAGCAGACTATCGCCCTCATTGGGGCGCTTGATAGGCACAGTCGGATAACTCCCCAGACGGCGGCGGAGGCCTACCTGAAGTGGGCTGACGACTGCAATGCTTGGCAATCGACGGTAATGGGGCCGAGCACTAGGCGGGCACTAGAACGGCTGAAGGCCGGCGAGGATCCGCGCACGACAGGCTCGTCAGGCGATACCGTGGGCGCTGCCATGCGAGTGGCGCCGATTGGCCTGGTGAACGCGGGCCGTCTTGCTGAAGCAGCCGAGGAATGCTACATGTCGTGCCTGCCGACTCACGGGGTGAACATCGCCATAGGTGGCGCCTGCGCAGTAGCCTGTGCAGTGGCCTGCGCGCTGGGAGCGACTCTGGCTGCCGACACGGGCGTGATCGGCGAGATACTCGACGCGGCTGTCTGGGGCGCTCAGTATGGCGAGGCGCGGGGCGCGAAATGGGCGGGGGCATCGGTTGCCGCCCGGATACGCCTGGCGCAAAGGATTGTCGCCGAGAGCCAGTGCGCAGGTGAGGCGCTGGATGCGCTGTATGAGACCTGTGGGGTGGGGATGCTTCCAACCGAGCTGGTGCCCTCGGCCATGGGAATTATCGCGCTTTATGGTACGGACTGCGCCAAGGCCGTGGAGACGGCGGTCAACATGGGGGGCGACGCCGATACCCTTGCGTCTATCGTTGGCGCTGTGACCGGCGCGCTCTGCGGCATCGGGGGGTTCCCGGCGGAATGGGTGCGGACCGTAGAGGATATCAACTGCATTAGCATTCATGAACTTGCTCGGAGACTGGTTTGTGTGAGAGAAAGGAGATCGGTTCATGACAGGAGTTGATGTCAGGCTCCGAAGGATATTCCGAGACGGAAAGGCCGTAGTGTGCCCGCTGGACTTCGGCGGGTTCATGGGGCCTGTGCAGGGCATAGATGACCCACCCAAAATCGTGGGCGAGGTGGTAGCGGGCGGGGCGGACGCAATCCTGGTCAACCCCGGGATGGCTAGGAGCGAGTGGGAAAGCTACGCCGGTCGAGCCGGCCTCATAGTCAGGATCACAGGGGGGTCTACCAAGTTCAGCCCCAATCCGGCCTTCCACACCCTGGTCTGCAACGTGGAAGAGGCATGCGCGATCGGCGCGGATGCCGTATGCGTTATGGTTCTGGTCGGCTCGGAGCAAGAACAGGAGATGTTCGAGATCATGGGCGATGTCGTGTCTGATGCCCACAGTCTCGGCATACCGGTGCTGGCCGAGGTGATTCCGGCAGACCCCTCGCACAACTTCGACGCCGAGTGGATATCCGTGTGCGCCCGCGTCGGCTACGAGCTGGGTGCGGATTTCATCAAGACCTACTTCACGGGCGAAGGTTTCGAAGGCATCGTGCGGGCGTGCCGGGTGCCGATCATCATTGCAGGCGGGCCCAAGGTTGCCGACCCCAATACCGTGGTTCGCCAGGCCATGCAGTGCGG
>ERZ795056.6710-NODE-6710-length-11179-cov-5.356347_pt1 | contig 11179 bp, 5 predicted proteins | sample MGYA00375140_ERZ795056 | MGnify/ENA primary metagenome ERZ795056 (study PRJEB30185, sample SAMN05720227) | activated sludge metagenome | isolation source: Anaerobic digester | place: USA | collected 2015-03-09 ...
CGTTGCGCGTCTGCTGCGCCATCACTTGCGTGGTAACGCCAGTACGCTCCAAGTCAATGCGCGACGGCATCGCGCGTGCGTCGTAGTATGTGCGGCTCTTGGTTTCATTCGCGCCACCGACGTAGTCGCGATAGTACGTGTAACGCACGCCGCCCCACGGTGTGTAGTTTGCGCCAAATTGCCGTGTAAAGTTGTAGCCTGCGCCTTTGAACGTGTGGTTCACAAACGTGGTGTGCCCCATCGCATCATATTGGTAGTCAGTGGCCACCGTTGCCACCGTGGTGCTTGGGCCGTAGCTTTGCGTGTAGCGCAATCGGCCCATGCGATTGCCGCCGTAGTCCCAGGTGTATTTGACCGTCGAGGCACCGAACAACGCCTTATCCGCATCAGACAGCCCATCCGTCACGGTGCGTGGCGCAAGTGTTTTGGTCAACAACCGGTCGCCTGCGTCGTACGTCATCGACGTGGTGTACTGCGCCGCATTAAGCGCGTTCCAACCGGGCTTACGTTCCGAGGTCATGTTGCCGTTGCGATCGTAACCAAACATCCAGGTTTTGCCACCACTATCGATCTGGGTGCGGCGGCCTGCAAAGTCGTGCGTGAGCGTTGTTACGTTAAGTTCGGGATCGGTAATCGTCCGCACGTTGTTATCAGGCGAGTACGTGTAGATCGTCGTCTGATAGCCATCGGAAAAATTCGATGGAACACCAGTGCGCTCTTTGACTTGAATCAAACGACCAAAGCTATCGGCAATCGTTATTTTCTGGGCTGCGTGGGTGTTTGCTGCCACCGCCCCCGTCGCAGCGCCGAGCACCTCGGTGACCATCTGAGTGACACCATTGTGCGTAAGATCTACCCCGCTCTGGCTACCGGCAACTGCGTTATCGGGGCGGCGCATGCCGGTCGCACGGCCAAGCGAATCATAGGTATAGGTGTATGTCACCGTGGCGCTGCTGTTGAGAGAAGGATCAGGCAAGGCGACTGCCACCATCGTGCCTTGGTTGCTGTACGTGAACGTGGAAATCGCATCATTGGGCGCGGAGCCCTGCGCATAAGTAACTTTGCGAATCGGTCGACCGTGGCCATCGATATCGCTGCGTTCTTGCGTCCATAGAGTGCTACCGAGTTCAATCAACGACTTGTTGAGCACGCTCGCCGGCACCTTCGGATTCGACGTCAACACCGGCGTGTCAGTGTAAAACGTTTCGCCAAGCTTGGCGAGATTGTAGATATCGCCCGAATCCGACAAGGTATCCCACTTCTGTAGCGGGCGGCCCATGCCGTCGATGCAAACGCGATGCTCTTCGCGTGCCGGTGACAACACAGTTGCGGTAGGGCAACCGGCGCCAACGCAGGTGCGATTGTTTGGCCCTTTGGTAGCGAGCTTGCCGCCGACGGCAGGATCCCATTCGTAGTCCAATGAGATGTTCATTTCGTTGGTGTCGTTGACGACGAAGACTTTGTTGCCGTCGTAGGTGAAATACTGTTTGAGCGTTGAACTGTTGGAAACTTGCTGAGGCTTTTGTTGCCACAACAAGTTGCCCGTCGTGGCATCGTAGCCAAACTTGGTGTGCAGTGCTTGGTCCGTGATTGGGTTCACCCACACAACGTTTTCGGTGGGCACCTTCAGATCCGCGGACCAGAGCTGTTGTGATTTGGCGTAGATTTGCATGGTGCCGCTGACGCGTACGTTCGACGTGGTGATATCCGGCCGCATGCGATACTCGTCGGTGGTGGTGATGACCGGGTTGTAGGTCATCACGGTTTCCCTATCGCCATCGGCGGTGCCAGTCTGTGCGCTCACGGTCGTCCGATACGGCACATACATCGAATAGTTGTTGTCGCTGGCAGGCGACAGCGGTGTTGCACCGACCGCGCTGTATTCAGTGAAGGATTGATTAAACGCTGCCGGATACGCCTTGCACCCTGCTTCGTCTTGCGCATTGGAGCACACATACGTGCGAACGGTTTCTGGCATGAAATTCACGATGCCATCCCATGACGGCGATGCTTGATTGAACAACTGCTTTTTGACGTAGCTCGTTGTCGTGATCGTTCGAGCGAATCCCGAGCTCGGCGCGCCGGTATCGGTTTTGTCCATCATCGCCGATTTGGTGACGGTCTCAACCAAGCGGCCGGTTGGATCGTTGCCATAGTCGTAACGCGAGATGGTTTGGGCACCTTGGCAAGTCGCTTCGGCTTGGTTGCCGACGCAGCCATACGGCGTTCCAGTGGCAACCACTTCGTCGAAGCCGCGGAAGGCATAGTGCTCTTCGTTGTACATGTGGCGCGGGCGGAAATATTTGTAGGTTGTTTTGGCTGTGAAGTTTGCGCCACCGACGTTGTCAGTTGGGGTCAACGCATCCGTCGACGTTAACGTTTTGACTACCCACTGGGTAACCGGGCTGGCTTTGCCATTCGCGGGATCTTGCACCACCGTCGAGGTGTCATGCATGTGGCTATATTCAACGATGGTGTCAGCACCGCGGCCATTGTGAATCGTGTGCAGCAAGCGTGGCGGTTTGCCGGCAGGGTTGTACTTTTTGCCGTTGAGGCCGCCGTTTTCGTAATATTCCAAAATGCCGTCGCCGTCTTTGTCGAGGTAGTCGGCTTTCATGGTCCACACTTTGGTGGTTTCGTTGGCCTCCATGATTTGTGGTGCATGCAGGCCGGTGCCGGCCATCGGCGTGGCCGCTTTGAATTCGCCCCCGACATTGAAGTAGACAGCGGGTGTCGATAGATGATCGTTGTTCATCGTGATGATATCGACGCGTCCGTCGGCGTCGACGTCGATTGGGCGTTCCATCGAGTAACGGGTGCCGCCGTTGGAGATGCATTTGGGATTCGGCGAACCGCACGGTTGTTCTTTCACGGTGCCCACCAATCGAGTACGCGAAAGATGCGGCAGGCTCGCAGGCAGATTGAGTTCGCCTTCAAGCGGGTTGGTGGCGATGGTTGGCTGGAACATGCGAAGCCCGTTGCCGCTGTTAAATGCAACGTTGTACGGTGCGAACGAAAAAAGGTCGATCTTCGCTTTGCGGTAGTAGTCAGGTAAGCCGTCACCGTTGAAATCCAGCAAACCCGAAACTTGGGTTGACTCGCCAGTCGAACAACCCAACGGCATGGTTCCGTCGGTTTGACGAGCGCACTGGCCCGCGGGAGCATACATGTCTGAGCTTTCGGTAATGGCTCCACCGACCGCTAGATATGCCGAGGTCGGATTGTTGGCCCCAAATACCAGCTTGGTATTCGAATCGATGGAGCCGTCAGACTCGCCAAGATTAACGGTCCACCAGCCGGCCACCGTAGTTTGTGTGGGCGTGCTTTGGCCGTCGCCAACCGCAACAATGTCGAGGAACCCATCGCCGTCGAAATCGATAACCGCCTTTTCAGAACGAGAGTATCCACCACCGCCGTTGATACCAAGCGCTGAATCGCCCTGCTCTCCTTCGAGCGGCGTCGATTGCCAGACAGTTTGCTGATTCGAGGTGCTGATGCCGCTCGTGGTATTCGGGTAAACAAACCACGGATACCGCCCGCAACGACCATAAGCTTGTTGCAGCGCCGTGATGGGCGCAACGGTATCGTAATTCTGGGTGTCTGGATGGGTGGTCGTCCGATTGTAGACCGACATCGGATAGTCTTCGTGAGCGCAAATGTGGTCGCGGGTAACGCCGTTAGAACTCGTAACAACGTTTAGTGCATCCCAATTCATAACTGCGAGTTGCCCTGCGTTCCCTGTCGTCTGCATTTTCCATGAATCACCGTACATCGGATGACAATCCCAGCCGGGCCGGGTGGCAGGGCACGTCAGGGCCTGACTACCCAGCGGTGGCAGCCCAAGCGGCATTGGCTGCTGCGCACCGGCACCAATGTCATAAGGCTCCATATCTGGGAAGTAGCAACCATCATGATAAAGCGACGCAACAACGTCGGTGCGTCCGTCATGGTTGTGGTCCATCCAACGATACGCCAACACAGTGCCACCCGTGTTGTTAGCGCATGCTCCTGCACTATTCGTTTTGCTAATACTGGTCGATTGGTAGTTGAGCGCGCAATTCTCGGCGTACCCATGATTTAGCAGCGGATTCGTCGGATGTTTGTTATCGAACTCGAGCTTGGGAAGTGGAATGAACGACTGCTGACCAGTTGCTGCATCGATCCACCGCGCACGGCACTGCGTTACCACGGTGCTTCCGTCGACATTCGCAGTAACAGGATCTGAGTAGACTTCATCGACCAAGCCGTCGCCATTGATATCAACCAACATGGATTGCACCGCACCCCACTCGGTTTGCGAATGCCCGGGTGCAGTGCGACCCGGTCGATAGCCCCACCCCAGTGTTCCGATATTTGTACTCACGGACCGATCAATCAGCGCCGAGCCATACTCAAACGTCGTCGCAGGCAAGTGCACAATTTGACGCGCCGCAAGCGCGGTGGTGGCATCTGGGCATTGATTTGCGATCGGAAACACATCCTCTTGAATCGCGTCAAGCGTGCGATACGGCGAGAACGACGCGCTACATGTTCCGTTGGTATAACCAGGCGCGCCGTAGGTGAGATGCACTTCGCGCACCGTTACCGGCGTCGTTGTTGCCAGGCTTGTCGATGTTGTTGACATCGGAATGCGTTGCGAACGAATTGTGGTCAAGCGCTTGGCACCGCTACCAAGCTTGATACCGGTTCGATAGTCGCTTTGGTACCCAATGGGGGTTGTGGTGCCCGTGCACATCTGTGGCGCATCGTAGAGAAACGTCACGCGTGCAAAATCGGCGAGGCCGCTAAGATTGGCACCGTAGGTGATATTGTCGATGCGGCACTCAGCATTGGTTGCGTCGAATTGGTAGTTATAGGTTACCGTGTTGCCAAATGGGTCCACCGTTTTGGTCAACGGCGCATAGCCGTCAGAAACGATCGACGCACATGGGCTTGCTTCGGTGATGCCGCCGGTAACTGCGCCGCCAAAATAGGCAATCGCACCGTCGGGCGTTAACACGCGCCAGCGATACATCTGCGCCGCGCCGCTAACATTGAGGCGCTCGTAGCGCGCAAACGTGGGATCGTTTTGAGCGCGGTAGCTGCCTTGCAACACGCCGCCAAGCGGCGCAGCGCGTTCCATAATGCGTTCAAGTGGCCGGCCACCGGCGAGACCGCTAACGAAACGATCGTCGTTACGTTTGTCGATGCCTGCTGCAGTCTCGCGCGCTTCGTTGAGGCCATAGTGGGTTTTGAGATGGCTACGCGATGTGTCTTCGGTAATCGATGGAATCGCGAGTGACCAACCCGCGGCAAGCGAACCGTAAATCGCACCTTGGGATGAATAGCTTAAGGCCAGCTTAGGTGCAGCACCTTGCCGACCTGGTGGCACCGTGATGGGCACCGAAAAGTCCAAAGCGCCAGTCTGGGTAGCGACTGAGGCGTCGCCTGCCGCAATCGGCGTTGCTTTGGGTGCTGCACTGCCGTCTACCGGCGCTGCACTTTGAAAAATATCAGCTGACTCGGCGTGGGCAGCGGGCGGCACTGGCGTGCCGGAGAATGCCGCAACCGCAGCCATGGCAACCGACAAGCGGCGTGCATGGACTGACAATTGGCCTCGGCCTACTTCGTGATTGCGGCCGCGCCCGGTTGAACGTTTAAAAAGATTCCACGTCATCTCATCTACCTCCAGCGCACCAGCGTGTGCGCAAACAGCACCTTGTTATCGCGGCATCTACTCGGCGCGTTTTGGCGCACCTACCGACGGGTCATCACAATGCGCAAGCGCCTCTCCGTCGGAAGCGCCGAGCGCGCATTGCACCATCTTGCGCGTCATCTTCTGTTGGCACGCAGATACAAAGTCAGCGCCGAGGCTGTTGCGCAATGATTCACGCTGCGCTTTCAGCGCGTCGGCATCGAGGCCGCTGACAGTGGCTAGCCGTACATCAAGCAAATGCTCGCGCATCTGTTCGCATGCACGCTGCGACGGTTTGGCATCGTCGCTTTCGTCGCTGCTGCTGCCGCAGCCTACGACGTTAAGCGCAAGCGCTATTGATACAAGAGCCGAGCCGAGCCGAGCCGAGCCGAGCCGAGCCGAGCCGAGCCGAGCCGAAAACTTTTTTCACGATGCCACCCACACGTCAACCACTACATGAGGTCATGTTGATCGCGCAATACGCATCAGCACTTCATGGCAACATTCCGGCGAATGGGATGCAACGCATGCGAACAATTCCGATCGCGATTCTTCTATTGTGGAATTTTACAGCCCCACTGGAATTTCCGACGACAAACCGTCGCAGGTGAGAATCACGCGCAGCAGACTGCGACAGTCTTCGATCACACACCCACTACAGCGTCATCGACTCGCAGATCTTTTCGATCTGGATCATGACGGCGTCGCGGAATTTGCTGCCGTCTTTGTAGGCGGAGCCGCCGCAGATGAGAAACTTGCCACCGTAGCGGACTTGGTACCGAAACATGGGGGCGCCGTCGGGCGATTTGCCTTCGAGGAACCAAGCCGCGCCGCGTTGCCGATCGCGAGTGACGGTCATGATCTTTTCTGCTGCAAGCCAGGTTTTGTAGGCTTCGCGATCTTTGGGCGCGCCGGATTTTTCGATGCTGTAGTGAAAGACATATTCGGCGTCGGTGCCGAGGCCTTTGGCAGCGAGGCCGAGGAACACCGAGACCGTGCCGGCTTCGCCGAGGTCGCGCGCCCAGCCGGGTGCCAAGGTAAACTTGATAGCAGCGAGGTCGGCCGGCGGTGCGACGGCGGTTTTGCCTGGCGATGGCGCGATGACGCCGGTGGTCTCGAGCAAATTCTCGGTTGGCGTTTGGGCAACTGTCGCACTGCCTGCAGCTGGCGGCGGTGCAGCGCTGCCTGCAGCCGGCGGCGGGGCGGCGCTACCTACGACCGGCGGCGGGGCGGCACTGCTACCGCTACCTGCAACCGGCGGTGGCGGGCTGGCGCTTCCAACGTTTTCATCCGGCTTGCCGCCGGGTTTCGCTGCCACAGCGCCATTGCTGCCAGAACCTTGCTCACGATTCGTCTTGGCCATATCCGCGCTCAGCCCAGCCGAGAAATTGCTTTTGTCAGAGCCGCCGCCGGCAAAAAAGTCGCCTTCGGTCGTTACTTCTTTCGATCCACAAGCGGCTGCCGTGGTTGCAAGTAGGATAAGCGCAAGGGTCGTTCGCACCGCGATAGCCTAGCACGCCACGCAAACTGGCGCCGCCGCTAACACTTTGGCGCTCATCCCTGTAAGGTTCGCGGGTATGTCGAATCGTCCTTCGTCGCCGTCGTCGCGCGGCCCGCGCCCAGCTCCGGCTGGCAAACAACGTCGTGCCCTTTCGATGCCACGTGCGCCGGGGCGCATTGACGCCGATGGCGACCGCCGCGTCGCCGAAGGCCTAGTTACCGCGCTGCGCGCTGCAGCGCTGGACGACGTTGTCGCCGATAGCTTGACCCATCCAGTGCACAGCTACCCGGCGCGCATGCACCCCGCAACGGTGCGCGTGTTGGTCGAAATCGTTGCTGATGCCATGCCGCGCGACAGCGTGCTGGTTGATCCGTTCTGCGGCTCGGGCACCACGCTGGTCGAAGCACGCGCTGCGGGCCTACGTACGATGGGCATCGATTTGAACCCGTTGGCTGTCCTGCTCGCCCGCGCCAAAACCTGGATCGTGCCAAGCAAATCGCGCGCCCGCTTGCGCCTTGCTGGCCGCAGCATCGGTGGCGAAGCCCTGATGGCAGGCAAAGAAGCCCGCCGCTCCGGTGGCGCTGCGACGACGAAGCGCGCGCCTGCAGGCTTTGACCCTAACGCTCGCGATCGCCGCATCGGCAAATGGTTTGCGCCGCATGTGCGCCGCGAACTTGAAGACCTGGCCATGCGCATCGACGAAGTTCGGCAAAAAGACCCGGAACTCGCCGACGTTTTGATGGTGCCGCTGTCGTCGATTTTGTACAAAGTTTCGTCGCGCACCTCTGACACCAACCCTGAGTGGGTCGCACGCAACATTGGGCGCGGTCAATGCGCGCGCTTGTTCAGCGAACGCGTCGAAATGCTTTCGGCTGGCCTCGACGATTTATACAAAGCGTTTGGCCGCGCTACCGTGCGTGGTGCAGGTGGGCCGCCCGATGTGCATCTCGCCGACGCACGCCGCCTCACCGAGTTCATTCCAGCCGGGCGCACTGGTGGCATCGTGACCTCGCCGCCGTACGCTGGCACGTATGATTACGCCGAACACCAACGTTTGCGCTTCGACTTTCTTGGCTTGCGCCATCGTGAATTCGACGACGGCGAAATCGGTTCACGCCGCTCCTTTGCCACCGGCACCACCGGTGAACGTAAGTGGCGAACGGCGTTGGCCGAAACCCTCGACAGTTTTGCCTTGGCGCTGGCGCCAGGCGCACGCGCTGCGATCGTCATCGGCGATTCCTTCGCTGGTGGTCGTGCCACCTACGCGCTCGACGACGTGCGCGGCGCGCTGTCCGATGCGTTTTACATCGAAGCTTGGGCATCGCAAGAGCGCCCGATGCTTGGCGCAGGTGAACGCAAAGCCTTCGGTGAGCGGCCGAAAGCTGAACACGCCATCGTGTTGCGCCGCCGCGACACCGCGGTGACAACAGGCGCCAATCCTACCACTGGTCCTACCGGACCGACGCCACCGCCACGGCGCGAGCCGGCACCGCCTCGTCGTCACGAAGCATCCGATGCGCCTACGACGCCACGGGCTCGGCCGGCGGGCCCACGTCGACGGTCGTAACCGCTGCTGCAGCACGCGACGCAAGTCGCTTGGCCACGGTGTCGACGATTTGCGCATACAGCGCATGCGCTTCGAAGCCTTGTGGCCCTCGGCCCCAGCCGATTTGCGCCAAGTGATCGACTTCCAAATCGGCGATTTCTTCGCCCCAGCGCTGTGACTCAAGCGGCACCACGCCATCGTTGGGGCCCGAGCGAGCCAAATACCAATGCGCCGGCCGTAAGAGGCGCGACATCGGCGCCAGCGGATCGCGTTTGCCGCAAATCACACAACCGTAGTACACGCTCGGCACGTTTTTGATCGCTTCGTTGAAGCGCAGCGCACCTTTGGTCGAAAGCCAGGTCAGCGCACCGACGGGAAACCGCAAAAAACGCAACAACCGATACGGCCACCGCAGCACGCCGCCGTCGAAGATATCCGCCAGCGGCGTGCCTAAATGCGGAGTGCCAACGGTAACCACAGCGACGATTTGCTTGCCGACGGCTGTGCGCGCTGCAACATAACGCGCGTCGAGGCCGCCGAGGCTGTGACCGATCACGACCACAGGCCCCGTGATCGTACGCTCAATCATCTCGGCCAATTTCTGCGCTCGGGTTTTGACGCTATGGCCCGTGGGTAAGCGCACGGTGTAAACCGACACCCCGAGTTCGGCCAAATGGGTTGCCGCTCGACGGAAATAACGAATTGCAGTTCGGCGCGGGCCAATGCGATCAAAGCCCCAAAAACCGTGGACCAGCACAACCGGCAGGTCAATCGGCGGTGCCCCAGTGATCGCCGCCGGCGCAAAATGCTCAATGCGTGCGTGCGCCCAATACCAACGCAAGAACAGCGCTACGCCAACCAGGGCAGCGACGGCAAGCAGCGTGATCATCCACCAACGCATCGGTGCGGCTCACGGACAATAGGTGAGCTTAAGATTTGGTGCAGTTACGGGTTTGCCGCAAACCTGCTCATCCTTATCGGCGAAAGCAAAAAACGTCCCAGCATCCGCGCTGATACGCAGCGACAATTCGTTGTCGCCCGACACCGCAGACCAAATCTTGGCGCTCTGGCTAGGATCGACCGCAAACGTGATGAGGCCACTGCTGATCACTGACTGGGCGGTTGCCAGCGTGCCGAGATTGTCAGGGGCGCGCGCAGCACCGGGAGAGGACCAACGCACCCCGGCGTAACGCAACGCCCAGGTTGCTTCTTTTTCGTCCCAATCGCTGTCGTTCAACAAGTCGAGCTGGACCGTGCCTTTGCTTTGCTCACATACATCGTTACAACTCGCAGGCTCCGAGCACACCGTTGCCGGCACCACTGGTACGGTCAGTTCAACACTCTGAAACGTTGGTTTTTTCGCCAACACACCGGATGCGATGTTCAACTTGAATTCAAGCAGCGCCACGGTGCTTGCGCCATTGACGTGCATCGGCTGCCGGTCAAAGTTCATGTTGAGCGTGTCGCTAAGATACGTATCTTGATTCAATGCCGCCGTAATTGTCTGCGGGTTCGCACACAGCGCAGCGTCAGGCCGGTCAGTGCTGAGCGCATCGACACCACTGGTGCCAGCATCGGTACCATCGCCAAACACAAGTTCACAACCAGCGCTGGCACACACCAACCCAAGGCAAACTGCGCCTCGTTGGATCGTGTACAACTTCATTGCACCAGGCTACCACGTCAACCGCGAAGTGCCTACGGTTCGACGCCGCGGTTGATTTTCTACGCCGCTTACCCTAGCTTCAACGGATGACCGAGGCTTGGCGAAGGACCGCTCGTCGCGCATGACGCAGCTCGGTCTTTTTGGCGACGCGCTGCTTGACGGTGCACCAGCTGGCGCACGCGGCGCGGTCATCCCCGCAAGCGTCTCGTCCGAAACCCGGACCATTGCTTCCCAGCTGCCACCTACATGGCGCTTCGGTACGTCGTCGTGGTCGTTTCCAGGTTGGCGCGGCAGTGTCTGGGGCGACAACGATGCGCCCAAGGGTCCGCTCTACAGCGAACAAATGCTCGCCAAAAAAGGCTTGCCTGCATACGCGGCCAATCCACTGCACCGCACCGTTGGCGTTGATCGCACCCATTATGCGCCGGTCGCGGCGGCCGTGCTTGCAGAGTACGCGCAGGCCGTGCCGCCGGATTTTCGCTTTCTGGTCAAAGCCCATGAAGCTTGCACGCTAGCCATGTTTCCAACCCATCCGCGCTACGGCGAACTGCGTGGCCAAGCGTCGCCGCATTTTCTCGACGCTGGCTATGCACGCGACATGGTGGTTGCACCATTCATTGATGGGCTCGGTGCCAAAGGCGGCACCCTGTTGTTTCAATTTGCAGCTCAGCCGATGGAACAGCTGGGCGGCTCACCGCGCAAATTTGCCGAGCAGTTATTTCGCTTTTTGCGCGACTTACCCACGCTGCCAGTCGACGAACACGGCCATGGCCCACGCTACGCCGTCGAAGT
>ERZ795056.6712-NODE-6712-length-11174-cov-6.877867_pt1 | contig 11174 bp, 8 predicted proteins | sample MGYA00375140_ERZ795056 | MGnify/ENA primary metagenome ERZ795056 (study PRJEB30185, sample SAMN05720227) | activated sludge metagenome | isolation source: Anaerobic digester | place: USA | collected 2015-03-09 ...
ACGGCATCCGTGTTGTCTGCGCTGCGGCGCAGCAGGGTGGAGCGCGGCTGGATGCGCACGATACGCGCCAGACTGCCCTCGTCTCCGGTGACATCGCCCACGAGATCGACCCAGTCTCCGGTCACCACCGACACCTTGCCGTCGGCCGCGCGATCGAGCGAGGTCTTGCCGAGCTCGCGGGCCTTCGTGGCGACGATCTGGCGCTCCTCGGGGGTGTTCTCATCGACCCAGACGCCGTACCGGCCGCGGTCCACACTGAACACCCGACCGCTCACCGCGTCGGCGTGCTCCGGGCGGTTCTTGCTGCGGGGCTTGTTGCCCTTGGGATTCGGGCGCACCTTGGCCGCCGACTCGTCGTACTCGGCGTAGTCGCCGTCGTCGTCGTCGTCGTTCGTCAGCCAACTCACGCTAGATGATGCCGATCGTCTCGACTGTCGCGTGCGGCTCCGCGAGCATCGCGGCCCAGAGGGTGGGGAACTGCGGAAGGGTCTTCGCGGTCGTGGCGATGTCGTCGATCTCCACACCCGGCACGGCCAGGCCGATGATCGCGCCGGCGGTCGCCATGCGGTGGTCCTCGTAGCTGCGCCAGGCGCCGCCGTGAAGCGCGCTGGGCTCGAGGTCGAGGCCGTCCTCGTGCTCGGTGACCGATCCGCCGAGCCCGCTGATCTCCGCTGTGAGCGCGGCCAGACGATCGGTCTCGTGCCCGCGCAGGTGACCGATGCCGGTGATCCGGCTCGGTCCCGTGGCGAGGGCGGCGAGCGCGACCAGGGCGGGGGCCAGTTCACCCCCGGTGCTCAGGTCGAGGTCGACGCCGGTGATCTCCGAGCCGCCCGTCACGGTCAGCGCATCGCCGTCGCGGGTCACCGTGGCGCCGAAGTGGGGGAGCAGGTGCGCAAGATCCGCACCCACCTGGGTCGTGCTCGCGGGCCAGCCCGTGATGGTCACGGATCCGCCTGCGACGACGGCCGCGGCCAGGAAGGGCGCGGCATTCGACAAATCGGGCTCGATGTCGATGGTCGCACCAGCGATCGGTCCGGGGGCGACCACCCACACCCCGGGCTCCGGGCTTTCGACCGTCACGCCCCGCGCCGCCAGACAGGCGATGGTCATCTCGATGTGCGGCATGCTCGGCAGGCGTTCGCCGGTGTGCCGCAGACGCAGTCCGTTGGTGAAGCGCGGGGCCGCCAGCAGCAGTCCGGAGACGAACTGGCTCGACGCAGACGCGTCGATCTCCAGGTCCCCACCCGCCACCTCGCCGGTGCCGTACAGGCTGAAGGGCAGGGCGCCCCGGCCGTCGTCGGTGACGTCGACCCCGAGGGCGCGCAGGGAGTCGATGGTCGTGCGCATCGGGCGACGGCGTGCCGAGGCATCCCCGTCGAAGGCGACAGGGCCGAGCGCGAGCGAGGCGACGGGCGGCAGGAACCGCATGACCGTGCCGGCGAGCCCGCAGTCGATCGAGGTGCCGCCCTCGAGCGGCGCCGGCGTGATCTCCCAGTCCGGCCCGAAGACGCTGTCGGTCGGCACCTCGCGGATGCCCACACCGAGCGAGCGCAACGCCTCAACCATCAGGGCGGTGTCGCGCGAGTGCAGTGGTGCGCGCAGCAGCGACGGGCCATCGGCGAGCGCGGAGAGCACGAGCTCGCGGTTGGTCAGACTCTTGGATCCGGGCAGCGCGAGCGTCGCCTTCAGTGGCGCGGATGCCACGGGCGCACGCCACGGCCCCGGGTCGGTTGTGGCGACCCGCTCGTCGTCCCCGTAGGGGCTGAACTCGGGCCCGGAATACCTGAATACCTGCATCGGTTACCACAGTATCGGCACTTGAGCATGCCGGGAGGAGACCGCACGAGATGGCCACGATGCTGGATGCACGGCAGAACGTGATCCTCGGCGACCTAGAATTGGCGCTGATGGATATCGATGAGGTCGAACCGGCCGCCGCACTCGACGGGCCCGAAGACAAGAAGCGTCTCTTCGAGGAGCAGGCGCTTCCCTTCATGGACCAGCTCTACGCCGCCGCAATGCGGATGACCCGCAATCCCGCCGACGCTGCTGACCTCGTGCAGGAGACGTTCGTGAAGGCGTTCCAGGCGTTCGCGCAGTTCCAACAGGGCACGAACCTCAAGGCCTGGCTGTACCGCATCCAGACCAACACCTTCATCAACAACTACCGCAAGAACCAGCGGAACCCCTATCAGGGCACCATCGACGACCTCGAGGACTGGCAGCTCGGCGGCGCCGAGTCGGTCACCCAGTCGCTGTCGACCCGATCGGCCGAGGCTGAGGCGATCGACCACCTGCCGGACAGCACGGTCAAGGAAGCCCTGCAGGCGATCCCCGAGGACTTCCGGCTGGCGGTCTATTTCGCCGACGTGGAGGGCTTCTCCTATCAGGAGATCGCCGACATCATGAAGACCCCGGTCGGAACCGTCATGAGCCGTCTGCACCGTGGCAGGCGAATGCTGCGTGACATGCTCTCCGACTATGCACGCGAGCGGGGCATCCCGGTCGCCCCGGCCACCACCAGGAGCACGACATGACCGACTGCGGTTGCGACAAGGCCAAGGCTGAGCTCGAAGAGTACCTTCACCGCGAGCTGAGCCAGCAGGACTTCGCCGACATCACCGAGCACCTCGCGGGCTGCGACGACTGCAGCGCCGAGCACCTCGTCGGCATCACGTTGACCCTCAAGGTGCAGAAGGCGTGCAAGGAGACGGCGCCCGAGGAGCTTCGCGCGGCCATCATGGCCCGCCTTGAGAATGCCTGAGTGACGTGAAGACGCTCCTCAACGTCATCTGGCTCGTGCTCTGCGGATTCTGGCTGTTCCTCGGCTATGCCCTCGCCGGCGTCATCTGCTGCATCCTGATCGTGACCATCCCGTGGGGGATCGCCTCGTTCCGCATCGCCAACTACGTGCTGTGGCCGTTTGGTCGGCAGGTGGTGCAGAAGCCCACGGCCGGAGCCTTCTCGTTTCTCGGCAACGTGATCTGGTTCATCTTCGCGGGGCTGTGGCTGGCGATCGGCCACGTCATCTCCGGTGTCGCCCTCGCGACCACGATCATCGGCATCCCGCTGGCGATCGCGGACTTCAAGATGATTCCCATCTCGCTCGCCCCGCTGGGCAAGGAGATCGTGTCGACCGGCGGCACGACGATCGTGGCCCCGCAGACCACCTGACCAACGTCAGGTGAACCTCGGCGCCCCAGAGGGTCACTGCCCTAGCGTCAGCGCCTTCTCGATCAGGTCCGCCTGCTCCTGGGCGCTGCGCTTTGACGAGCCGGTCGCGGGCGACGCGGATGCCGGTCGCGAGGCGACCTTGATCGTGCGGCCCTTGAGGTGCTTGACGAGCTCCAGGCAGATGAACGGCCAGGCACCCTGGTTCTCCGGCTCGTCCTGCGTCCAGACGATGTCGGCGTTCGGGTACTGCTCCAGGGCGGCGTTGATCTCCGAGATCGGTGTGGGGTAGTACTGCTCCATCCGCACGACCGCGACCGACTTCTCCTCGCGCTTGTCGAGCTCGGCGATGATGTCGTAGTAGATCTTGCCCGAGGTCAGGATGACGCGCTTCACAGCGGCCTTGTCGGTCACCCGGCTGTCGTCGATCACCGGCTCGAACCGACCGGTGGTGAAGTCGGAGACCTCGCTGGTCGCACCCTTGAGGCGCAGCATCGCCTTGGGGGTGAAGACGACAAGCGGGCGACGGGGGCGTGCATACGCCTGGCGGCGCAGCAGGTGGAAGTGCGACGCCGGAGTCGACGGCCGCGCGACGGTCATGTTGTTCTCCGCGCACAGCTGCAGGTAGCGCTCGATGCGCGCCGACGAGTGGTCGGGTCCTTGGCCCTCGTAGCCGTGCGGCAGCAGCAGGACGACGCTGGAGCGCTGGCCCCACTTCTGCTCGGCGCTGGAGATGAACTCGTCGATCACGGTCTGGGCGCCATTGGCGAAGTCACCGAACTGGGCCTCCCAGAGCACGAGCGCGTCGGCGCGTTCCACCGAGTAGCCGTACTCGTAGCCCATGGCGGCGTACTCGCTGAGCAGCGAGTCGTAGATCCAGAAGCGAGCCTGGTTCTCGGCGAGGTTGGCCAGGGGCAGCCACTCCTGACCGTTCTCCCGGTCGTGGAACACCGCGTGGCGCTGAACGAACGTGCCACGGCGGGTGTCCTGGCCGACCATGCGCACCGGCGTTCCCTCGAGAAGCACCGAGCCGAGGGCGAGCAGCTCGCCGAAGCCCCAGTCGATCGAGCCGCTGCGGCTCATCTCGACGCGCTTCTTCAGGAGGGCCTGCAGCTTGGGGTGCACAGTGAATCCGGCGGGGATGTTGTCGTGGGCGTCACCGATGACCCGCACGATCGACTCGCTCACGCCAGTGGTGGCGGGCTCGCCCACCGCGTCATCCTGCTGGGAGCCGGGCTTCTCCAGGTCGGACATGGATGCCGCGCCGACGATCGGCATCGAGCCGGTCTGAGCGGCATGGGTCTCGGCGAATGCGCGCTCGAGGCTGTCCTGGAAGTCGCGGTGCGCGGCCTCGTACTCCTCCTGGGTGATGTCACCGCGACCGACGAGGGCCTCGGTGTAGAGGGTGCGCACCGAACGCTTCGCCTCGATCAGGTTGTACATGAGCGGCTGCGTCATCGACGGGTCGTCGCCCTCGTTGTGTCCGCGGCGGCGGTAGCAGATCAGGTCGATGACGACATCGCGGTGGAACTGCTGGCGGTAGGCGAAGGCGAGCTCACCGACGCGCATGACGGCCTCGGGGTCATCACCGTTCACGTGGAAGATCGGCGCCTGGATCGTCTTGGCCACGTCGGTCGAGTAGGTCGACGTGCGACCCTCGGCCGGCGGGGTGGTGAATCCGACCTGGTTGTTGATGTTGACGTGGATGGTGCCGCCGGTGCGGTACGCCCGCAGCTGCGACATCTGGAGGATCTCCACGACGATGCCCTGACCGGCCATGGCCGCGTCACCGTGCACCATCACGGGCAGCACGGTGAATGAGCCGATCGGACGGCGGTCCTGCTTGGCACGCACGATGCCCTCGAGCACGCCGTCGACGGCCTCGAGGTGGGAGGGGTTGGCCGCGAGGTAGACGGGAATGGTCTCGCCGTGGGCGGCCGTGAACGTGCCCTCGGTGCCGAGGTGGTACTTCACGTCTCCCGAGCCCTGCACGGTCTTGGGATCCTGCGTGCCCTCGAACTCGCGGAAGATCTGACCGTAGGTCTTTCCCGCGATGTTGGTGAGCACGTTGAGGCGGCCGCGGTGGGCCATGCCGATGGCGACCTCTTCGAGGTTGGCCTCGGCCGACTTCTGCAGCACGGTGTCGAGAAGGGCCACGAGCGACTCGCCGCCCTCGAGGCTGAACCGCTTCTGGCCGACGTACTTGGTCTGCAGGAACGTCTCGAAGGCCTCCGCCTCGTTGAGCTTGCCGAGGATGCGCATCTGCATGTCGTGGTCGGGCTTGGTGTACTTCTGCTCGACGTGCTCCTGGAACCAGCGGCGCTGCTCCGGGTCCTGGATGTGCATGTACTCGATCCCGATCGTGCGGCAGTAGGAGTCACGCAGCACACCCAGGATCTCGCGCAGCAGCATCGTGCGCTTGCCGCCGAAGCCACCGGTAACGAACTCGCGATCGAGGTCCCAGAAGGTGAGGCCGTGGCTCGAGATGTCGAGGTCGGGGTGCGACCGCTGGCGGTACTCCAGCGGGTCGATGTCGGCCATGAGGTGGCCTCGCACCCGGAAGGCGTTGATGAGCTCCTGCACGCGCGCGGTCTTGTCGACGTTGTCGGCGAGGTCGACGCTGATGTCCGCGGCCCAGTGGATCGGGTCGTAGGGGATGCGCAGCGCCGCGAAGATGTCCTCGTAGAAGTGGTGCTCGCCGATGAGCCGCTCGTGGATCTTCTTGAGGAACTCGCCCGAGCCCGCACCCTGGATGACGCGGTGGTCGTAGGTGCTCGTGAGCGTGATCGTCTTGCCGATCGCCAACTCCGCCAGGGTCTTGGGGCTGGCGCCCTGGAACTCGGCCGGGTACTCGAGCGCACCGGCTCCGACGATGCAGCCGGCGCCCTTCATGAGGCGCGGAACGGAGTGCTCGGTGCCGATGCCGCCCGGGTTGGTCAGCGAGATGGTGTTGCCGGCGTAGTCGGCGGCGGTGAGCTTGTTGGCACGACCGCGAGCGACGACATCCTCGTAGGCGGTGAGGAACTCGCCGAAGCCCATCGTGTCGGCGCGCTTGACGCCGGGCACCACGAGCGAACGGGTGCCATCGGGCTTGGGGATGTCGATCGCGATACCGAGGTTGACGTGCGCCGGGGTGACGACCGAGGGCTTGCCGTCCACCTCGTCGTAGAAGACGTTCTGGCTGGGGAATTCCTTGAGTGTCTGCACGATCGCCCACGCGATGAGATGGGTGAAGGAGACCTTGCCACCGCGGGCGCGCTTGAGGTGGTTGTTGATGACGATGCGGTTGTCGATCATCAGCTTGGCGGGGATGGTGCGCACGCTGGTTGCCGTGGGAACCGACAGGCTCGCGTCCATGTTGGCGGCCAACGACTTGGTCGCGCCCTTGAGCACGGTGACGACGTTCTCACCCTCGGCTGCGGGGTCGACGTCGGTTGCCGGGGTGACGATGGGCGACGTCGCCGGGGCGTCGGCGGGAATCGGCTGCGGCTTCGCCTGAAGTGAGGTCGTGCGTGCGACCGGGATGTTTCCGGTCGCCGGCGCGGCGGCGGGTGCGGCGGGTGCGGGTGCGGCAGCGGCCGGTGCGGGGGCCTCGGGTGCGGCAACGGCGGGGGACTCGGCGGCGGGGGCCGCGGCATCCGTCACGGTCGGAATCGTGCCGGTGGGGGTGGGGTCTGCGACTGTGCGGTGGTAGTTCTCCAACACCGGCCACCACGTGCTGTCGACGAGGTTCTTGTCCTGGAGGTAGAGCTCGTACATTTCATCAACGAGCCATTCGTTGGCTCCGAATTCGCCTGAGGAGTCACCCTCGGGTGCGATTCCGGTCACTTGGCTTGACACAGCCGACCGCCCACTTTCAGTTCTTCTCGTCACAACTTAAGGGCGTGCACCACATAAGACACACCGCCTCTAGAGTAATGGCTTTTGCTGCGTGCCCGCTGTTCGTCACCGGGCGCACTAGCGTTGAATTCATGCGCTTTTACGAGACCACGCCCTCCCACGATCTCACCTACTCCGACGTGTTCCTCGTGCCGGAGCGGTCGGCTGTCACGAGTCGCCTGACGGTCTCCTTGGCGCCCGAGGACGGCACCGGCGCGACCATTCCGATCGTCTCGGCGAACATGAACTCGGTGACCGGGCCACGGCTGGCGGCGACGCTGGCACGCCGTGGCGGCCTCGGGGTCATTCCTCAGGACCTTCCTGCGACCGAGCTGGATGCCGCGATCCGCTGGGTCAAGGCCCAGCCCGTGGCCTACGACGCACCTGTCGATCTCGGCCCCGGTGACACCGTCGCCGCGGCTCTCGCCCTGCTGCCGCCGCTGGCGGGGCACGGCATCATCGTGCACGACGAGCACGGCGAGTTCCTCGGCGCGATTGCCGCCGAACGGCTGGCCACCGCCCTGCCCGACGCCAGGCTGGGCGACCTCGTCGCCCGTGTGACCGAGATCGATGTCGACGAGCTCGACGGGCCGCGGGCGGCCTTCGACCTCATGGTCGCGGCAGACCTCCAGTTCGCCCCAGTGCTGCACGAGGGCAAGGTGGTGGGAGCGCTCAGCCGCAAGGGTGCCCTGCGCTCGACGCTCTACGAGCCTGCCCTAGACGCTCAGGGGCGGCTGCGCGTCGCCGCCGCCATCGGCATCAATGGCGACGTCGCGGGCAAGGCGAAGGCCATCGTCGCGGCCGGTGCCGACGTGCTCGTGATCGATACCGCGCACGGACACCAGGACGCCATGGTTCGGGCGATCAGCACCGTCGCGTCCCTCGGACTCGGCGTGCCGATTGTGGCGGGCAACGTGGTCACCGCCGATGCGGTGCGCGATCTGGTCGGCGCTGGCGCAACGATCATCAAGGTGGGCGTGGGTCCCGGTGCGATGTGCACGACCCGCATGATGACGGCGGTCGGTCGCCCGCAGTTCTCAGCGGTGCTCGAGACGGCCCAGGCCGCGCGGTCCCTCGGTGCCCACGTGTGGGCCGACGGCGGGGTGCGCTACCCGCGCGACGTCGCACTGGCGCTCGCGGCGGGCGCGTCATCCGTGATGATCGGGTCGTGGTTCGCGGGAACCATCGAAGCCCCGGGAACTCTCGCAGTCGACGAGCAGGGCCGGGCCTACAAGGAGAGCTGGGGCATGGCCTCCACCAAGGCCGTGCGGGAGCGCTTCGACAAGCTGGATGCGTACGAGCTCGCTCGCAAGACCCTCTTCGCCGAGGGCATCTCGAGCTCGAAGATCTATCTCGACCCGCTGCGCCCGTCGCTCGAGGATCTCCTCGACATGATCACCTCGGGCGTGCGCAGCTCGCTGAGCTACGCGGGCGCCACGACGCTCGCCGAGTTCCACGAACGGGCGCTCGTGGGTGTGCAGTCAGCGGCCGGATACGAGGAGGGCAAGGCGCTTCCCGTCAGCTGGTGATCTCGACGGGCTCCTAGACCTGTGATCCGGTATCCTTGACCAGATAATGGACGACCCTCCCTCTAGTCGCCGGGCCGGTGCCGCGCATGTCTGAGCTCATCATGCTCGGCGTGGGCTTGCTGCTGACCATCGGCACGGGGTTGTTCGTCGCCTCGGAGTTCGCCCTGGTCAATCTCGACCGGTCCGATCTCGAGGTACGGCAGTCGCGAGGCGAGCGCGGACTCGGCACAGTCATCTCCGCGCTCAAGCAAACGTCCACCCATCTCTCCAGCGCGCAGCTCGGCATCACCCTCACCACCCTGCTGGCGGGGTACACGCTCGAACCCGCCTTCAGCTCGTGGCTGTCGGTGCCGCTCACCGCCCTCGGCCTCTCGGCGCCCGTTGTGCGCGTCATCGCGTCGATCCTCGCGATCACGGTCGCGACCCTGCTCTCGATGATCATCGGCGAGCTGGTGCCCAAGAATCTGGCCCTTGCTCTGCCACGGGCGGTGGCGAAGGTCGTCGTGCCATTCCAGGTGGGATTCACCGCCGTCTTCCGCCCCGCAGTGGCCCTCCTCAATTCGACCGCCAACGCGATCCTCCGACTCATCGGCATCGAGCCGAAGGAGGAGCTGTCGGGTGCGCGCACGGCTGAGGAGCTCACTTCGCTCGTGCGGCGGTCGGCGCGCGAGGGCAGCCTCGATCGCGACACCGCGACGCTGCTCGCCCGCACACTCGCCTTCGCGGACCACACCGCACAGGATGTGATGACGCCCCGCCCCCGCGTCGCCAGCGTCGAGCGCACCGACACCGCGCAGGATGTCATCGAGCTGGCCCGTCGCACGGGCTTCTCGCGCTTTCCCGTCATCGATGACGGGATCGATGATGTCGTCGGCATCGTGCACATCAAGCAGGCGGTCGCCGTGCCTCGGGAGAAGCGCGCCGACGTTCCCGTCTCGGCCCTGCAGTCGGATGCCCTGCGCGTGCCCGAGACGATGAAGCTCGATTCGCTGCTCGCCGAGCTCCGCGGCCGGGGTTACCAGATGGCGGTCGTCGTTGATGAGTACGGGGGCACCGCCGGGGTCACCACCCTCGAGGATCTCGTCGAGGAACTCGTCGGCGAGGTCAGCGACGAGCACGACCGCACCAAGGCCGATGTCGTGCGCTCACGCGACTGGTTCACCTTTCCGGGCATCCTGCGCCCCGATGAACTGCTCGAACGCACCGACGTCGTGGTACCCGAGGAGGGTCCCTACGAGACGGTCGCCGGCTGGCTGATGAGCGAGCTCGGTCGACTCCCGAAGGTCGGCGACACGGTGGAGATCGAACGCGGTGTGTTCCGCATCGAACGGCTCGAGGGTCGACGCATCGACCGCGTGCGGTACACACCGCGCCGCGAACCTGCGGAAGGTGACGCCTGATGGACTGGTGGGGAATCGCCTGGCTGGGCGTGCTCCTGTTGATCAACGCCTTCTTCGTCGGCGCCGAGTTCGCCGTGATCTCGGCGCGGCGCTCGCAGATCGAACCGCTGGCCGAGGCCGGGTCACGTGCGGCGAAGACGGCACTGTGGGCGATGGAGCACGCCACGCTCATGCTCGCGGCCTGCCAATTGGGCATCACCGTGTGCTCGCTGCTGATCCTCAACGTGTCGGAGCCCGCGATCCATCATCTGCTCGAGGTGCCGCTGGCCCTCACGGGGTGGTCCGAGGAGGTGATCGGAACCGTCGCCTTCATCATCGCGCTGGTGCTGGTTTCGTTCCTGCACGTGGTGTTCGGTGAGATGGTGCCCAAGAACATCAGCTTCTCGCTGCCCGACCGTGCGGCCCTCATCCTTGCTCCGCCCCTGGTGTTCATCGCCCGCATCTTCAACCCGCTGATCGTCGCGCTCAACGCGATCGCCAATGGCATTCTTCGGCTCTTTCGGGTTACCCCGAAGTCGGAGGCGAACAGCATCTTCACCCTCGATGAGGTGGCCACGATTGTCGCCCAGTCGACCAGGGAAGGGGTGCTCACCGACGCCGGCGGCACCCTGAACGCGGCCTTCGAGTTCACCTCCAAGAAGGTTCAGGATGTCGCGGTCGGCATGTCGGCGCTCGTCACCCTGCCCGAGGACGCAACGCCCGCGGATGTGGAGCGTGCCGTGGCGCAACGCGGGTTCTCGCGCTACATCCTCGTGGACGAGGGGGGCGAGCCCACCGGGTACCTGCACCTCAAGGACGTCATCGATCTCGATGATGCCGACGAGTTTACCGAGCCGGTGCCGCCGAAGCGGATCCGGCAGCTCATCTCGATCTTCCGCGGAACCGATCTCGAAGACGCCCTCGCCACGATGCGGCGCTCAGGAGTGCACGTCGCCCGCGCCTTCGACGAGAGCGGCTCCACGAAGGGCGTGCTGTTCCTCGAGGACATCATCGAGGAACTGGTCGGCGAGGTGCAGGACGCGACCCGCCGTCGCTAGACCGGCGCCGCCTAACTGGCGCTCGGCCCGGGATACGGCGCCCGCAGGTACTGCTTGGGCACGTAGTCGACGGCGACGCCGAGTTCGGCGGCGGCCCGCAGGGCGAAGTGCGGGTCGCGGAGCATCTCGCGCGCGACCATGACCGCGTCGGCCTCACC